>Ga0126379_10003670_pt1 | contig 9987 bp, 9 predicted proteins | sample PanSoiMetPlot_24_FD_92640 | JGI IMG/M metagenome (GOLD analysis project Ga0126379, IMG submission 92640) | Tropical forest soil microbial communities from Panama - MetaG Plot_24 | ecosystem: Environmental > Terrestrial > Soil > Tropical forest > Bulk soil | place: Panama | collected 2016-02-17 | reverse complement strand
GCCGTTCGTTTCACCTATCAGTGAAGCTCACACATCCACTTTCAAGGCGGCGATGAAGGCTTCCTGCGGGATGTCGACCTTGCCGAATTGGCGCATGCGCTTCTTGCCTTCCTTCTGCTTCTCCAGAAGCTTGCGCTTGCGCGTGACGTCGCCGCCGTAGCACTTGGCGGTGACGTCCTTCCTAAAGGCGCGCACCGTCTCGCGCGCGATGATCTTGCCGCCGATCGCGGCCTGGATCGGCACCTGGAACATATGCGGCGGGATCAGCTCCTTTAATTTCTCCGCCATGGCGCGGCCGCGGCTCTCGGCGCGAGTGCGATGCACCAGCATGGCGAGCGCATCGACCGGCTCGCCGTTCACCAGCATCTGCAGCTTGACCAGATCGGAGGTGCGATAATCGGTCAGGTGATAGTCGAAGGAGGCATAGCCGCGCGAGACCGATTTCAACCGATCATAGAAGTCGAACACAACTTCGTTGAGCGGCAGATTATATTTCACCAGGGCCCGGTTGCCGACGTAAGTGAGCTCCTTCTGCTCGCCGCGGCGGTCCTGGCACAATTTGAGCACGGCGCCGAGATATTCGTCGGGCGTGAGGATGGTCGCCTCGATCCAAGGCTCGCGCATCTCCTCGATATGGTTCGGATCCGGCATGTCGACAGGGTTGTGAATTTCCAGCTCCTGGCCGTTGCGCAGCTTGATTTTGTAGATCACCGATGGCGCGGTCGCGATGAGGTTGAGATTGAATTCGCGTTCAAGCCGCTCCTGGATGATTTCGAGATGCAGCAGGCCCAGGAAGCCGCAGCGAAAGCCAAAGCCGAGCGCAGCGGAAGTCTCCATTTCATACGAGAAGCTCGCGTCGTTGAGGCGCAGCTTACCCATGGCAGCACGCAGCGCCTCGAAGTCGGCGGCGTCGACCGGAAACAGGCCGCAAAACACCACCGGGATTGCCGGGCGAAAGCCCGGCAGCGGCGCCGCCACGGGCTTGCGCTCGTCGGTGATGGTATCGCCGACGCGGGTGTCGGCGACTTCCTTGATCGAGGCCGTGAGAAAGCCGATCTCGCCGGGGCCGAGCTCGTCGAGTTCGACGCGCTTGGGCGTAAACACGCCGACGCGGTCGACTTCGTAAGCCGCGCCGGTGCCCATCATGCGGATGCGCTGGCCTTTTTTCAGGACGCCGTCCACGACCCGAAACAGCACGACGACGCCGAGATAGGAATCGTACCAGCTGTCGACCAGCAAGGCCTTCAATGGTGCCGCCGCGTCGCCCTTCGGCGGCGGCAGCCGGTGCACGATTGCCTCCAGCACTTCCGGCACATTGTCGCCGGTCTTGGCTGAGATCAGGATCGCATCCGAGGCGTCGAGCCCGATCACATCCTCGATCTGCTGTTTGACCTTGTCCGGCTCGGCCGCCGGTAAATCGACCTTGTTGAGCACCGGCACGATTTCGTGGTTGTTGTCGATCGCCTGGTAGACATTGGCGAGCGTCTGCGCTTCGACCCCTTGCGAGGCGTCGACCACGAGGAGGGAGCCTTCGCAGGCGGCGAGCGAGCGGTTGACCTCATAGGCGAAATCGACGTGGCCGGGCGTGTCGATGAGATTGAGCACGTAATCCTTGCCGTCGCGGGCGCGGTAGTTGAGCCGCACCGTCTGCGCCTTGATGGTGATACCGCGCTCGCGCTCGATATCCATGGAATCGAGCACCTGATCGACCATTTCGCGCGCCTCGAGCGCCCCGGTGAGCTGGATCAGGCGGTCGGCAAGCGTCGATTTGCCGTGGTCGATATGGGCGATGATGGCAAAGTTGCGGATTTTTTCGGTGGGAACCGCGCTCATGGCGGCGCAGATAACATCCGCCCCGGGAAGCGGCAAGACTTGACGCAGCAAGGCATACAATTCCCAAAGGTAAGGCGAACGCGGTAGAACTGCCGCGGGACGGGTACCCCCGCGTTCCGTGGCGCAAGTGTTTATTTTGAGCATGATCTTGTCTCGAAAGCGGTGTCCCCTCTTCGGGATCATGCCCTGAAGCGAGCAATCCGATGCATGTCGATACGATGCGCCGCATCGATCACTGGGCCGGCGTGCCGCTCTGCGCGGTCGCGACGCTCTTCGTACGTTTGCGTGACGCCTTCCGGCCTCGCGCCGCGCTGCCGGTTCGTCGCATCCTGTTCGTCGAATTGTCGGAAATGGGCACAACCATTCTCGCCGAGCCGGCGATGCGCAAGGCGCGCACTGAATTTTCCGCCGAACTGTTCTTCGTGATCTTCGAGCGCAACGCCGGCTCGCTTGAACTCCTCGGCACCTTTCCCGTGGAGAATGTCTTCACCATCTCCGATAAATCGCTGTTCGCGCTGGCCCGCGACACGCTCGGCTTTCTGCGCTGGTGCCGAGCCAAGGACATCGATACGGTGGTGGACCTGGAACTGTTCTCGCGCTTCACCGCGCTGTTAAGCGGGCTAAGCGGCGCCGAGCGGCGCGTCGGCTTCCATCGATTTCACAATGAAGGGCTTTATCGCGGCGCGATGCTCACGCACCGCGTCACCTACAATCCGCATATCCACATCGCCAAAAATTTCATCGCGCTGGTTGACGCGCTTGCCGCTCCGGCGCCGACGGTGCCTTATTCCAAGACCGTGATCGGCGACGATCAGCTCAAAGTGGCGCTGCCGCCGCCGAGCACGCAAACGCGCGAGCGCCTGCTCGAACGCATCCGCTCGCTGGTGCCGTTCGATCCGGCACGGCAGCGCCTCGTTCTGATCAATCCCAACGCGAGCGAGCTGTTGCCGCACCGGCGCTGGATGCCGGAGCGATTTGCCGAATTGATCGGCCGCATCCTTGCCGCCCACGACGACGTCGTCGTGCTGATCACCGGCGCGCCGGAGGAGCGCGCCAGAGCCGAGGAGCTTGCGCGCATCAATGGACCTCGCTCGGTCTCGTTCGCCGGTCATTCCAACCTTGCCGATTTGCCGGCGCTTTATGCGCAGGCGACATTGATGGTGAGTAACGATTCCGGTCCGGCGCATTTTTCCGCCGCCGCCGGGCTTGCTACCATCGTGCTGTTCGGTCCGGAGACGCCGAAACTCTACCAGCCGCTCGGCACGTCGCGTGCGATCTATGCCGGGCTCGCTTGTTCACCCTGCGTCACCGCGCACAACCATCGCAAGACCGCTTGCACGGACAATGTCTGCATGCGCGCGATCGCAGTCGACGAAGTCTATGCCGCGGTCGACGAAGTGCTGGCCGCACCCCACGTCGCGGCTGCATCCCGATAGAACAGCGCCGCGCATGACCATCGCAGAAAAAGCAGGCGCAAGCCGTAATCCGTTCGAGCGGATATTTGCCGCGCTGATCGATCCAGTGCGCGGCGAGCGCGCCGTGCTCGTCCTGCTCGCCGGCTATGCTGCGGCCTGGTCGCTCTACGGCGCCATCGCCAAGGGAAGCCAAGACCTTCATTTCGACATTGGCGAAATGTTCGCTTGGTCGCACCAGATCGGCTTGAGTGCACCGACTCATCCGCCCCTCGGCGCCTGGCTCGCCCACACCTGGTTCGCGGTGATGCCACGGCAGGACTGGGCGTTTTATCTGCTTGGAATCCTTCTTGCGACGGCGGCGCTGTGGATGGCGTGGCGGCTCGCCGGCCGGTATCTGGCCGCGGAAAAACGCGTGCTTGGACTGGCGCTGCTCAGCCTGCTGCCGTTCTATAATTTTCACGCGCTGAAATACAATGCGAGCTCGGTGCTCACGCCGTTTTGGGCCGCCACCACGTGGTGGTTTCTGCTCTCATTCGAAACCCGCCGCGCCGGATGGGCAGCGCTCGCCGGCCTGGCCGCCGGCGCCGCCATGCTCGGCAAATATTGGTCGATCTTTTTGCTCGCCGGTTTGGGCCTTGCCGCGCTGACCGATCCGCGCCGCGCCGCCTATTTCCGGTCGCCGGCGCCATGGCTGACCATTGCCGCCGGCGCCGCAGTATTGGCGCCGCATGTCATTTGGATCGCGACCCACGGCTTGACCACCGTCGATTTTGCCTTCACCTCGCATGCTACGACGCTGGCCCATGCCGCAGCGGATTCACTCTATTTTTTGCTGAGCGTGATCGGTTACATCGCCGTCCCGATCGTGCTTGGCGCGCTCGCCACGCTACCGAGCCCCGCTGCCATCAAAGACACGCTGTGGCCGAAAGCGCCGGAACGGCGGACGATCCTGATCGCCTTTGCCGCGCCGCTCGTTCTTGCCGCGCTGGCTGGAATCGCTGCGCGGGCGGATCTTGATCCGCTATGGTCGATGTCGGCAATGACCTTGCTGCCGGTCGTGCTGTTCGGCTCGCCCTTCCTTGTCGTAAACCGCGCAGCGGCGGTCTACATTTTGACATTCGCAATTCTGTTTCCGCTGCTCATGGTCGCCGCTTCGCCGGTGATCGCGCTCGTCATTCATCGACAGGGGGTGCCGAACTACGCGAGCCATTACCGGCTGATCGCGCAGGCCATCGAGCAGGCGTGGCACGGCGCGACCGACCAGCCGTTGCGCATTGTCGGCGGCAACCGACCCGTTGTCGACGGCAGCAACTTCTATTTCGCTGACCCGCCGGCAACCTTCGTAGTGACCGAACCGATGCGCACGCCGTGGGTCGATCAAGCGCGCATCGCGCGCGACGGCATCGCCATCGTATGCGCGCGCACGGAACCACCGTGTCTGCGGGAACTCGACGCCCTTGTGACACGCTATGGCGGCAAGACTGAAGACATCACTCTTGCGCACCGCTTCTTCGGTTCATCCGACACGCCGATCGATTACCAGATCGCGATCATCCCGCCGCGGTAGGCGCAGACTGGGCCAGCAGCAACATCGGGCCGTGCCCGCGAAAGCAGGACCCAGTAGTTTCCGAATCGTATCTTAATGGTTTCTGGATTCCCGCTGTCGCGGGAATGAACGGTGGAACTGGAACCAAGCCGGGCCGACGCCGTTGGCGAGTCGCTGTTACTTAGTCGCTGTTGCATTGTGCCAACGAGGTTCCTGTCGCTGTGAGCGTTGCGTTTGCGTCGGTCCGTTTGTCGGACAATTTACGGAATCGTCTCCGCGACTATCGTATGTGGTTTGCCGTCGGCCTCGTCGCGGCCGCTTATTATCCGCGCTTTGTGAAACTCCCCGCCGGCATGGAGACCTACCCGCAGGCGGCGGCGTGCCTCTGGCACGGCCAGGTGCTGCAAGTTTGCGATCCCGGCTTCACCTATCCGCCGTTTTTTGCGCTCGTCATGCTGCCGTTCGTGCCGATGCCGCTGTGGCTGCGCGATCTCGTCTGGTATGGTGTCACGCTCGCCGCCGCGCTCGGTGCATTCAAACTCTCGGAAACCATCGCCGATAAATCGCTCGCCGCGCCGCTTGCGCGCGCCGAACTGTTTTGGCTGCGGCTTTTTGTGCTGCTCTTGTCGCTAAGCTCATTCTCGCGGTATTCGAGAACCAGGCCTATGACGCACTTGTTCTCGCTGCCGTACTCGTTGGCCTTTTCGCGCTAAGCGAAGATCGCCCTCTTGCCGCCGGCGCCGGTCTTGCGCTCGCCGCGGCGCTCAAAGCGACGCCATTGATCTTTCTGCCTTACCTGTTGTGGAAACGCTATTACGCCGCCGCCGCGGCTTTCGTGCTTGTCTACGCACTGGCGTCGCTGGTGCCCGATTTATTATTCGCGCCGGTGGGAGGTTCCGGCTATTTCTCGGCCTGGCTTGGCGAAGTGGCTGGCCCGTCGCTCGGCATCAATCCGGTCGGCGCGCCATTCGCGTTCTGGGACGGCGCCAATATCTTGAATCATTCGCTGCGCGGCGCGGTTTCGTTGAACGTCGACGAAGCGCATCACCACAGCTTGTTCGAGGCGGCCTTGGCCTTCGCCGACGGTTGCTTCATGGTCGTGGTCGGGACGCTGCTAGCCGTATCGCCGCGCCGGCCGCAAGCGATCGCTATCGACGGCTCGCTGTTGCTTATTGCCATGCTGATGCTCTCGCCGATGACGAGCCGCTCGCATTATGTGGCTCTGCTGCTGCCCTATATGACGCTGTTGGCACTGAACTGGCGTGATCAGCGCGCCGGTCGACTGGGCCGCGCGGTGCTCCTCCTCAGCTTCACCCTGGTAACGCTCACCGGCAACGATGCTGTCGGGCAAGCCTTCACGGTCTGGGCCTATCGGCACAGCGCCATGGTGCTCGGCACGCTCGTGCTGCTGATTTATTTCGCGGTGTTGGTGATCGAGCAGCTGCGACGAGAGCAATTCCCTGTGCCGCGCTACGCCTCAGCTTTTCCCGGACGCGGTGCAGCGCAATAGCGACGCGCCGCAGATTCCGGGATCGTCCAATACTCGGCGTATCTAACTAGTACCGGTAATGATCGGACTTGTACGGCCCGTGCACCGGAACGCCGATGTAATTGGCCTGCTTGTCGGACAGCTTGGTCAGCTTCACCCCGATTTTGTCGAGATGCAACCGCGCGACTTTTTCGTCGAGTTGTTTGGGCAGCGTGTATACCTTGTTCTGGTACTTGTCGGGATTGGCCCACAGCTCGATCTGCGCCAGCGTCTGGTTGGTGAACGACGACGACATCACGAAGCTCGGATGGCCCATGGCATTGCCGAGGTTCACAAGACGGCCCTCCGACAACAGAATGATGCGCTTGCCGTCGGGGAATTCGATCTCATCGACCTGCGGCTTGACGTTATGCCATTTCAAATTGCGCAGTGCCGCCACCTGAATCTCGCTGTCAAAATGACCGATATTGGCGACGATGGCGCGATGCTTCATCTTGCGCATATGCTCGATGGTGATGACGTCGACATTGCCGGTGGCGGTGACGAAAATGTCGGCCCGCGGCGCCGCGTCCTCCATGGTGACGACTTCATAGCCTTCCATAGCGGCTTGCAACGCGCAGATCGGATCGATCTCGGCGACCATGACGCGGCAGCCGGCCTGGCGTAACGACGATGCCGAGCCTTTACCGACGTCGCCGAAACCCGCGACCATCGCGATCTTGCCGGCCATCATCACGTCGGTGCCGCGGCGGATGCCGTCGACCAGCGACTCGCGGCAGCCATAGAGATTGTCGAATTTCGACTTGGTGACGCTGTCATTGACATTGATGGCGGGGAACAACAGCCGCCCTTCCCGCTCCATCTGATAGAGCCGGTGCACGCCGGTCGTGGTCTCCTCGGTGACACCCTTGATGTTTTTAGCGACACTCGAATACCAGCCCGGCCGTTCCTTGAGCCGCTTGCCGATCGCGGCGAACAGCACCTCCTCTTCCTCATTGCCCGGATGCGCGATGACGCCCGCATTGCTCTCGGCCTGCATGCCAAGATGCAGGAGCAGCGTGGCGTCGCCGCCATCGTCGAGGATCATGTTAGGGCCGCCGCCGTCAGCCCATTCGAATATACGGTGGGTATAGTTCCAATATTCCTGCAGCGTCTCGCCCTTGACCGCGAACACAGGCGTGCCGCCGGCCGCGACCGCGGCAGCGGCATGGTCCTGCGTCGAATAGATGTTGCATGAGGCCCAACGCACGTCGGCGCCGAGCGCTTTCAGCGTTTCGATCAAGACCGCCGTCTGGATAGTCATGTGCAACGAGCCAGCGATGCGGGCGCCGCGCAGCGGCTGTTGTGGCCCGAATTCGTCGCGCGTTGCCATCAGGCCGGGCATTTCGGTTTCGGCGATGGCAATCTCTTTACGGCCCCAGTCCGCAAGACCGATGTCCTTGACGACATAATCGGTGGCCGAAGCATGCGTCTTTGTTTTCGCTGACGTAGTCATGGGCATCCTTTTCGCGGGAAACAGCCATTCGCCCCGATCCAGGCCGGGCGAGCTTCGGCTTTGCTTTAGCAGGGCCGCGTCACGACGGCAATAAAGACATAAAGATACCTTTATACCCTCACTTTTGAACGTTTGCCGTGGGCGGGCATTCCCCCTCCATGGATCAACACCTGGATGAGGAAAGCGGCAAATCCGTCAAATCGTTGCGGGCACTGGCGGCGGCCGAGGGCGAGTGCACGCGATGTCCTCTCTATCGCGACGCCACCCAGGCGGTGCCAGGGGAAGGTCCGAAAACGGCTGATTTCATGCTCGTCGGCGAACAACCCGGCGACAAGGAGGACTTGGCGGGAAAGCCTTTCGTCGGGCCGGCTGGCCGCATCCTTGACTCTGCGCTCAAAGACGCCGGCATTGCGCGGGAGGACACTTTCGTCACCAACGCGGTCAAGCATTTCAAGCACGAGATCCGCGGCAAAAGGCGGCTGCATAAGCGTCCCAACAATTACGAGATCGAGCGCTGCAAGATCTGGCTCGAACGCGAGCGCGACCTGGTCAGGCCATCGACCATCATCGCGCTCGGCGTAACCGCCGCGCGCAGCCTCACCGGCAAAACCGTAACCATCGCCAAAATGCGCCGCGCGCCGGTTGAGCTTGCGGACGGTACCAAGCTTGTCGTCACCATTCATCCGTCCGCGCTGTTGCGCATCGAGGACGAGAACGACAAACACGCCGCCTATCGCGATTTCGTTGCCGATCTGAAAGCGGCACGCGCGGCCGCTGGCAAGACGCCCGCGAAGAGCTAATTGTTCGAAATTCCGATCAGTCGGCTTTTGGCGGCGATGGGGCCGGCCGCTGCGCTGCCTTCACCACGCCGGCTTGCGTCAGCGCTGCCGCGATCTGTTGCATGCGATTGATGAGATCGACGGCCGCGACCGGCGGCAACACCAAGCGGCAGGCGGGATAGCGGCGGCCGGTGATCGGCACATTGGGTTTCACATCGTCGAAACGGGTGACGCCAAACTCGATGCGCAAGGTCTGTCCGTCGAAGATCAAACCGGTTACGGAATCGGCAAAAGTCTCGACCATGTCGGCGCGATCGACATAGCGGACGCTTGCCGCCGCGCGCTCGGGTGAACCGGCCGATGCGGTCGGGGCAGGATTGGCGGCGCTGCCTTTCGTGGTCGGTTCGGGGCTCATCGGCTTTCTCCTGTTGGGACGGCTATTTCTCCGCGGCGCGCTGGTTTTGGCCTTGGTGCTGGCTTTGCTTTTCGCCATGCGCAGCTGATCCTAAAGCATGATCCCGAAAAGTGGATACCGGTTTTCGGTCAAGATCATGCGCGGAAAAACGAGCATGATCCCGAAAAGTGGATACCGGTTTTCGGTCAAAGATCATGCTCCAAAAATTTGCGATTAATCAGCTTCGCCGAAACGGGAGGTGATCAGCGCCTCCAAGGCATCGACGGCGGCAGCCGCTTGCGGTCCGGTGGCGCTAATCGTGATCGAAGTTCCTGGCGCCGCGGCGAGCATCATCAGCCCCATGATCGAGGTGCCGCCTACAGTTTCGTGCCCACGCGTCACCCGCACATCGGCATCGAATTTTTCCACCGTCTGCACGAATTTGGCCGAGGCGCGGGCGTGCAGGCCTTTTTTGTTGCGAATGACGAGAGCGCGAACCACGGCGTCCGCGGTGGCTTGCGCGTCGGGGACGCGGGCGCTGCTTTGCCCTGTGGCGTTCATTTGCCGGTCAGCACCCGGCTGGCGATCGTAACGTATTTACGTCCGGCTTCCTGCGCGGCGGCGACCGCTTCGGCGAGCGGGCACTCATCGCGGACCTTGGCGAGCTTCACCAGCATCGGAAGGTTGATCCCGGCCAGCACCTCGACCTTGGGCCGGCTCATCACCGAAATGGCTAGGTTCGAGGGGGTGCCGCCGAACATATCCGTCAAGATGGCGACGCCATCGCCGCTATCGACCCGCCGCACCGCCTCAATGATGTCCTTGCGGCGCTCCTCGACATCGTCGTCGGGTCCTATGGTTATGGCTTCGATTTGGTCCTGCGGGCCAACCACATGCTCCAACGCCGCGCGGAACTCGACAGCAAGCCGCCCGTGGGTGACCAGCACAAGACCAATCATGGAACTCCCCGCGGGCGCGCCCCGGTTGCGCCGCACGAAAGGGTGCTCATCATGACCATCTAAAGCCCCGGCGCAAG
>Ga0126379_10003669_pt1 | contig 9987 bp, 6 predicted proteins | sample PanSoiMetPlot_24_FD_92640 | JGI IMG/M metagenome (GOLD analysis project Ga0126379, IMG submission 92640) | Tropical forest soil microbial communities from Panama - MetaG Plot_24 | ecosystem: Environmental > Terrestrial > Soil > Tropical forest > Bulk soil | place: Panama | collected 2016-02-17 | reverse complement strand
GGCAACGTAACTTGTCACAAGCAGCAGTGGGGCCGACCACGCGCCGCATCCAATGGCAAGGTCAATCCAAGGGTTGTAAATCCATGGGCTCGTTCTGGCCGCATCTTTTGCGGAAGCAGGTGCGCCTGAAGCAGGAGGCATGGCGATGGATGCGGGCATTTCCTTCGAGCGTAGCGCGTTCCCCGAGAGCTTGATGGCCAAGGCCGACAAGCCATGCGGTATGAGTTACGTCTTTTCGAGCCATCACCGGTGGGCAACGGTCGCGGACTCTTCATTCTCGCCAGGTTTTCGCTGACTTTTTGCCCTGAAAATGATATATCCGCATCTAAATTAATAGGAGCTTATACGGAGTATTTTTTGTGAGGAGGAACTGCATGAAGCACTACAGCACCTGCGTCCGGGTAGCTCTCTTTTTCGCCGCGCTTCTGTTCCTAAACGCGGAAGCGGCTTCAGCTCAAACGGCCCCGGCGGCGTCGGGAGCCGCCACTTTTACCGTGACAGCCGTGGGCAAGAAAGAGGAAGCGCCGCCGATCGCGAAAGACGACGTTCAGCTTACCCAGGGCAGGGAACGCAAACAAATTCTGGATTGGAAGAAGAGCGACGGTCTGTTTCTGGCCATACTGATTGACGACTCGATCGACACCGGCGCCGGCGGCCAATGGGACAATTTGAGGGAATTCATCGCGGCACAACCCGCCGGCACGCAAATCGCGGTCGGCTATATCCGCAACAACACCACCATGCTGGCCCAAGACTTCACCCCCAATCACGAACTGGCGGCCAAAGCGTTGCGCTTGCCTCTCGGGACGAGCGCCCTCGGTTCGAGCCCATACCTCGGCACCATCGATCTCCTGAGGCGCTGGCCCAATACCGGTCCACAGCGCTCGATTCTCCTGATCACTTCCGGAATCGACTTCTTCCGCGGCAGCAGCTTCGGCGCGTTTTATCCGGACCTCGATCCACTGATTCAGCGCGCCCAAAGGCAGAATACGAATATCTGGTCCATCTATTACCCTAGTGCCGGGCACCGCGGCCATTCCTTCTTTCTCGTCAATATGGCTCAGAACAACATCTCCAAGCTTTCGCAGGATACCGGAGCCGAGTCTTATTTCCTCGGTGTACAGTCTCCCGTTTCGATCAAGCCTTATTTGGATGAGATCTTGCAGCATCTTGGTAATCAATACCTGCTCACGTTCGCCGGCGACGGCGGGCGGAGAGGAAGATTTGTGAGCATCAGGGTGCGAACCGAGATGCCCGGCGTGGAGTTCCTTACGCCCTCCGCTGTTTTCCTGCCGCCTGCGTCCTGACTTCACCCGCAACCGGAAACCGGAAAGGCGTCTCTTGTCCCGGGCGCCTTGCGGTCTCGTCTTGTCACCGCTTTCCACTAGGACTAAACTTCTCGCGAACTCTCTGGAGAAGCCTCTTTGATGAATCGATTTAAGTCTGGACTCCTTGCGCTTGCCATTTGGGCTGTCTACCCGATCATCGGCCTCCCCCTGGCCCGCGCACAGGAGGAAATCTCCTTACAAAGCGGCTGGACCGTGCAATCTTCGGCGAAGGTCAGAGAGGCCCCCGAAAAAATCTCTTCGCCCGGTTACAACGTTTCGGACTGGTACAAAGCTTCCGCGCCAGAGACGGTCTTCGCCGTACTGGTCGAAAACGGCGTCTACCCGAGTCCCTATTTCGGCATGAATCTTCGCAGCATCCCCGGAGTCGAATACCCCGTCGGCAGCCAGTTCGCGAATCTCGACATGCCGGCGAACAGTCCCTACGCCGTTCCCTGGTGGTACCGCAATGAATTCGAACTGCCTTCCAGTTTCAAGGGCAAGAACGTTTGGCTCGGTTTTCACGGCATAAATTACCGCGCCGATCTTTGGATCAACGGAAAGAAGGCGGCCGCTTCCGACGAAATGGTCGGCGCCTTTCGCCGGTTCAAGTTCGATGTGACCCCGTTCGTTTACCCCGGCGAAAGAAATGTCGTGGCGCTTTCCGTTTCCGCACCCAAGGCCGGCGAACTCGCCATCACGTTTGTCGATTGGAATCCCATGTCGCCCGACAAGGAAATGGGCCTTTGGCAAGACGTGGTCTTGCGCGCGCGGGGCCCCGTCGCCGTACGCTATTCCTCGGTGGAATCTCGCTTGGACCTGTCCGGCGCGTTAAAGGCGCACCTCACCATTCGCTCGGAGCTACAAAACAGCTCCCCTTCCGCGATTACCGGCGTGCTCAAGGGCAAAATCACTGGCAGAGCCAATCCCATCGAATTCTCCCAACCGGTCGAGCTTGCTGCCAACGAGACTCGCGACGTGGTCGTCACTCCCGAAACCGTTCCTCTCCTCAACCTCGAGAATCCGCGCCTTTGGTGGCCCTATCAGATGGGCGAGCCCTACCTTCACCACCTGACGCTCGAATTTGTTCCGGAGCACGCCGAAATCTCCGACCAACAATCCTTTGCCTTCGGCATTGTCCAGACCGATTCTGAACTCACCCCGGAGGGCCATCGGCTGTTTAAGGTGAACGGCAAACCGGTCCTGGTTCGTGGCGCTGGCTGGACTTCCGACATGATGCTGCGCTTCGATCAATCCCGGCGCGAGGCTGAATTCCGCTACGTGAAAGAAATGGGCATGAACACGATTCGCCTCGAAGGGAAACTCGAAGACGATTCCTTCTTCGAACGCGCTGATCGTGACGGCATTCTCGTCATGGCCGGCTGGTGTTGTTGTGACTCCTGGGAAAAATGGGGCAAATGGAGCGAGGAAAACAAGCGCGTCTCCGTCGCGTCTCTTCGCGACCAGATACTGCGCCTTCGCCGCCACCCGAGCATGCTCGTTTGGCTTAACGGCAGCGACAATCCTCCTCCCGGCGAACGCGAGCAAGCCTACCTTGACGTCGAAAAGGCGACCTTCTGGCCTAAGCCTGTGATTTCCTCTGCCACGGCGAAAAAATCCGAAGCCAGCGGCCCGAGCGGCGTGAAGATGACCGGGCCCTACGATTACGTCTCACCCAATTACTGGCTGCTCGATACCAAAGCCGGCGGCGCCTACGGCTTCAACACCGAAACCAGCCCCGGCCCTGCCGTTCCTCCTCTTGAGGAACTGCAGGCCATACTCCCTCCGGACAAGCTCTGGCCCATCAACGAGGTTTGGGATTTCCATGCCGGTGGCGGCAAGTTCAAAAACATTCAGCTCTACGCCGCCGCACTGGAGGCTCGTTACGGAAAGGCCAAAGACGCGGCCGATTTCGCGTGGAAATCCCAGGCCATGACCTACGAAGGCGAGCGCGCCATGTTCGAAGCGTACGGCCGCAACAAGTACAAATCCACCGGCGTGATTCAGTGGATGCTCAACAACGCCTGGCCCGGGCTCATCTGGCACCTTTATGATTATTCACTGCGCCCCGCCGGCGGCTACTTCGGCACCAAGAAAGCGCTGGAGCCTGTGCACGTGCAGTTTTCTTACGACGACCGCAGCATCGCGATCGTGAACAGCACGCAACAGCCCCAACCCGGCCTGCGTGTGGTCGCCAAAACCTACGACCTCTCGATGAAGCAGCTTTTTACCCGCGAGGCTTCGGCCGATTTGCCGGCCGACGGTGTCGTCAAATCCTTCGCCATTCCCGAACCTGCTTCTTCCGGCGCAACCTACTTCCTCGGCCTCGAGCTTCGCCGCGCTTCTGGCGACTTGCTCAGCCGCAATTTCTATTGGCTCTCGACCAGGCCCGACACGCTGGCCTTCGATAAGACCGAGTGGTACTACACGCCGCTCACTTCCTACGCCGACTTCACCGCGCTCGAAGGTCTCCCCATGGCCACGGTCAAGGCTTCCTTGCAATTCGAGGAGGCCGGCGAAGAGCCGACCGGGCACGTCGTCGTTGAGAATACCGGCTCGACGCTCGCCTATCTGGTTCGCTTGCGCGTGCTGAAAGGGAAAGACGGCGCCGAGATTCTTCCCGTCTTCTGGGACGACAACTACCTTTGCTTATTGCCGGGGGAAAAACGCCAAGTCACCGTCCACGTCCGCAAGTCCGACCTCGGCAACGCCAAGGCCACGCTGGCAGTGGACGGCTTCAACGTGCCGCCACTGGCCGACTGAGCGGATTACCTTTCTGAAGAACGTGTTGCCGAGCGCTTGTGCCAGCGGTCCTCAGACGCCGCGCGTGGAGTCGCGGATGACCAGTTCGGGATGCAGTTTTTGCGACACGACGGTCCAGTCGCGATTCTCGCGGCTCGCTTTAATCGCTTCCATCACGATATTCACGGCTGCGCCGCCCATGGTTTCGAGCGGTTGGCGCACCGTGGTCAAGGACGGCGCCGACAGCGCCGAGATCGCCACGTCATCGAAGCCTATCACGGAGCATTCCTCCGGAACCTTGATCCCCGCTTTCGCGAGCGCGCGCATCGCTCCGAGCCCCGCGAGGTCGTCGAACGCCAGTAGCGCCGTGAACTTCTTCTTGTGCTGTAGCAACTCTTCCGTCAACCGGTAGCCGTGTTCGAAGCTGGAGTTGGGGTCAAACTCATCGGGAAGGTGCATCAGCAGTCCGGCATCCAGCTCCAGCCTTGCCGATTGGGCGAATTTCTGAATTCCTTTCCAGCGCGGCGCACTGTCAATCAGCCGCTTCGGTCCGCGAATTATTGCGATGCGCCGGTGGCCCTGTTGGTACAGGTGTTCGAGCGCCAGCCGGCCACCCGTTTCGTTGTCTACCATTACCGAGCTCACGCGCGTGCCGGGAATCTCCCAGCCAATCGTGGCCGCGGGAATCTCTCGTTTGTTCAGATCCGCGAGCACGTGAATATCCACGAAGAGCCAGTTTGCCACCACGATCAATCCATCCACGTGTCGCTCGAGGAGCATCTCCAGGTAGCGTTCGAAGCGGTCACGTTGGTTGTGGGCGTCGGAAAAGATCGGAAGGTAGCCGAGCGGATAGAGCGCGTTCTCGATGCCGCGCAGGATGGGCGTGCAGAAGGGATCGGTCACGTCAAACAGCATCACGCCGATGCTCTGGCTGCGCTTGCTGCGCAGAAAACGCGCCATCGCGTTCGGCCGGTAGCCCAGGCGCTTGGCGGCTTCCTCAATGCGTTGGCGAGTACTCGCAGCGATGTAGCGTGCCAGGGGAGCGTTATTGAGAACGATAGAAACAGTTGCGGGAGAGAACCCTGTGGTCTGGGCTACATCGCGCATGGTGGCGAGCCCGCGTTTACCGTTGGTTTTCTTCATTCGGAGTGCCTCGGGTGCTCATCTTAGCTGGATTGCTCCCGATTGCAATCCGAAAGCGCGGTTAGCCCTCCGGCGGAATCTCAAACGATAGCTGCTCGCGGAAGCCTCGCGTCTTCCAAAGACCAAACACGATACCGGCAGCCATCCAGATCGACCCAGCGATAATTGCGGGCCGGCTGAGGTTCAGCCACAGCGCGAGGCAAATCAAGAATCCCAAAACCGGCGGAATCAGAAAGCCGAGCTTCTTCTCGTTCGAGCGGACGTAATACCGCAGCAGCGCCGCCGCGTTCACTCCCATAAAGGCAATCAGGGCGCCGAAATTCAGCATTTCCGCGCCGAGGCCGTAGGCTTCGCCGCCGTTCAGTATGTTCTTGAGCGTTTCGAATGTGAGCGCATGGGTGCCGAGCGAGTAAGTTCTGAATCCAGCCACAATCTCGAGGACGAACGCCCCGATCAGAGCCACGGCGCCAACCACGAATACATTGTTCCGAGGTATGCGGTGCTTGCTGTCCACGGTGCCGAAAAATGACCTGGGTAACGCGTTACTCCGGCCCATGCCGTAGAGCAGGCGCGCCGCACCGAGTTGCGATCCCAGCCCCGACCCGAAATTAGCCAGTAACAGCGTGAATCCGACGATAGGGAACAGCGGCTTCCATGCCCGCCCGGCGATGTAGGCATACGCCGTATTTACGTCCGGGAATGGCTCCGAAGCCGGCCAGATTAATTGCGCGACATACGCTTCCGCCGCCGAAAGAACTCCAATGACCAGGCAGGTCAACACGGTCGCCAGCAGAATATTCCTTCTTGGATTTTCCGCTTCTTCCGATAGCGTCGAAATTCCGTCAAACCCGATGTAGGTGAGAACCGCAATCGAGGTACATCCGAACAGGCCGGCAACGCTGAACGTCTGGGGATCATAGAATGGCCGCGTGTAGTGGGCCGCGTCATGCGGCGCACCAAAGACATAACGCACTCCAGCCACAAAGATGGCGACCACCACCGCTCCCATGGCGATGGCCATCCCCGCATTAATCCGCGCCGAGGTTTTTACGCCGCGTACGTTCAGCAGGGTGAACACAACGGCAAAGAAAATCTTCCAGATCCAAGCGGGCACGCCGGGGGCAAACTGGTTGGCCTGGCCCGCGCACCACACCGTACAAATCAGCGGGTTGAGCATATAGTCCATCACCATGCTCCAGCCGGTGATGTAACCCACGGCGGGATTTACCTCCTGCGCCACATAAGTGAACGCAGACCCTGCGCTCGGATAGGCTCGCGCCATGCGCCCGTAACTGATGCCGGTGAACAGCATGGCGACCATGGCGATCAGAATGGCGCTGACCACGTGGCCGCGCCCGCGGTCGCTCAGCACCCCGAAGATAGACATCGGGGCCACCGGCTGGATCACGATGATGCCGTAAAGAATCAGGTCCGTGAGCGTAAGGCTCCGCCGCAGACCAGGTTCTGCCGGACTGCTAATTGCGTTGGTGCCGGCTTCGGTGCTCAAGCACCTCTCCTTTTCGCCTTGCGGCCTTTGCGAGGCGAAGCCAGAACCACGGCGCGCGTTAAATTCTTCGGCGCGTCCGGGTTGAGTCCCTTGCGCAAGCCAACGGCCGTCCCCAGAAAGTGTGCGGGGATAGCGCCGACCGTGTAGCGGGCAAATTCCGGCCCATCGAGGCCCAGTTCGATTAGAAGATCGCTGTGCTTCTTCAAATCCGGCGTCGCCCGGTTCACCACCACGCAGGTTGCCGCGCCCAGTTCTTTCAGCTCCTGAACCAGCACCGTTTCCGCTTCTGCCGCAGCGTCCGAGACATAGAACGTGATCAACGTGTCCGGTCCGGCGATGGATCGTGGTCCGTGCCGGAATTCCAGCGAATGGTAGGCCTGCGCGTAGGAAGACGACATCTCCGTCACTTTCAAGGCCGCCTCTTGCGCCAGCCAGTAGTGCACGCCCTGCCCCAGGAAGACAAAATCTCGAAACTTCCGTTTACGGCCGAATTCCTGGATTTTCTCGCTGTGGGCGTCGAGCCACGCCTGACCCTTCTTCGGGAGTTGATCGAGCGCCGCCGAAAGCAATTCGTCGCCGATGAACTGCAAGGCCAAGCGCTGGAAGGCCAGCATGATGGCGGTGAAAGAACGCGTCATTACCGTGCTCTTTTCGTCCGCCCAGTGGAGCTTGAACGTGTGCGTGCAAAGCTTTTCGAGCAAGCTCTTGTTGTGGCAGGTAACCGCCAGCGTCTGTACCGTTTTATGCGCTTCTAGCAGTTCCGCAGTGCGCAGCACCTCGGTCGTTTCGCCCGAGCGCGACATCAGCACGATCTGTTCTGCGCCGATCCGGCGCATTGTTTCCTCGGGAGCGAACAGCAACTCCGAAGCAGGCACGCCTGTGGCCGGAATGTAGAAGTGCTTCGTCCAGAGAGCGGCAATCAGCCGCGAAAGGTAGTAGCTCGAACCGCAGCCGACAAAGAGCCACGGACTCCGGGGCGAAAACGTCTCGGCTAGGTGCTCGAGCACCCGCGATGCCTTCAGGTGCCGCTCGGTCTCCCTCCAGATGTGCGGCTGTGAAAGAATCTCGGCTAAGGTATGTTTGGCGGGGCGCGCGGAGTCGCTCCGCGCACGGGCACTCTTCATGGTAGGCTTTGCCTGCAGGATGCTCCTCAATGAAACGTTTCAATTGCGATTGTTTTGCGGATCTTCGGCCCTTCGTCCCAGCCCTACTCTACCCGATGGCCCGATTGGGATCAAGGCTCAGAGCCAAGCCGAGGGACACTCCGTCTGCGGGTCGGATGCTCCTCTGCCGCGCCTGCCGTCGCCGCGACCACAACCCCATTTTTGCCGCTCATTGCGCCGTGCGGTCCCACTCCAAGAGCTTCTCGATAGTGTAATCCACTTCTTCGGCGGCTAGTTCGGGGAACATCGGTAGCGACACGCAGCACGCCGCGTTGCGCTCGGAATTCGGTATCGGTCCCGCAATCCGCGCTTCGTGGCCCCAGGGATACCCTAGCTGCTGGTGAATCGCGATCGGATAGTGGCACTTCGCGTCGACGCCCGCGTCGTTCAGGAATTGCAGCAGGACGTCGCGATGCTTCGGCTGCTTCGTTTCGATTACGTACAAGTGGTACACGTGATAGTAGCCGGGCGTTTCGTACGGCAGCGTGATGTGCTGGGCTCCGGCCAGCCCCTTGGTGTACCGGGCCGCCCACTGCCGTCTCAGCTCGCTCCATTCCGCGATGTGCTTCAGTTTTGCGCTCAGTACCGCCGCATGCAGGTCATCGAGCCGGCTGTTGTATCCCATGCTGTGACACGAGCGCTTCTCCGACCCGTGATTGCGTAGCTTGCGCACTATCCGGTCGATCTCCGGATCGTTGGTGACCACTGCGCCGCCATCACCGAATGTTCCCAGGTTTTTCTGGATGATGAAACTCGTCGTGGCCGCGTCGCTCAGTTCAGCGATCTTGAAGCCATGGCCACGCCCGCAGATAGCCTGCGCGTTGTCTTCGACCACCTTCAGGTTGTGCTTGTCCGCAATTTTGCGCATCGCCCTCATGTCGGCGCACTGGCCGTAGAGATGCACCGGCACGAGTAGTTTTGTGCGCGGTGTGATGGCCGCCTCGATTTTTGTCGGATCGATACAATTCGTCCGCGGGTCCGAGTCGATAAATACTGCCGTTGCGCCGGTGACCCAAATGGCTTCGGCGGTGGCAAAGAAGGTATTCGCTGTGGTGATGCATTCATCGCCCGGACCGATGCCCAGCGCCTTGAACGTCAGCCACAGCGCGTCGGTCCCGTTTCCCACCCCGATGGCATGCTTGGTCCCGTGGAACTCGGCCAGCTCCTGCTCAAAGCTCTTCAGCATCGGGCCGAGCACGTACTGGCCGCTCTCGAGCACTTCGGCCATTTTGGCGTCGATTTCCGCCTTGAGGTTGTGATACTGGCGGACGTGGCCGTAGAAGGGCGCGGTCAATTTGGTTTGCAGCATGTCGTCTCCTTCGCTTCGTCTCCCGGCCTGACCTGACCGCTTACGGCTTGTGCCGGTTCGCCCCAACCGGCGGATCTTATCGGGCTATATTGAAACGTTTCAATAGCACCATTCTGCTGAACTAAGCCGGGCAGCGCAAGTCCTAATTTTTCAGCGAACCGAGGGCAGCGTTAACTGCCAACTCCCGGGCCTGGACTTTGACCGTAGGATGCCCTGGCGCCGCCCCGGGGACCCTACGGCATCCTTTCGACGAATGGCCACCTGTACGCCGGTACAGCTCTTGGCATTTTTTTCACGGTATCTCTTTCGCCCCTTGTGGTTTATTTCGGGCGCAACAGAGCCACCCATTTCTGCGTCTAATCATTATCATTACGAGGAGACTTCGGAGACTTCAGGGACTTCGGAGACTTGCACCCCGCCCGAAAGCAGGGACCGATGGGCAAACTTGCCCTTGTGATTGACCGCCGGCTTTTTCAGCGCCTCCTGCTGCACATGGGCGGGTTCCTGCTCGTGTTTGTCACCGCCCTCTGGTTGCGCCAGCTTGCTCCGAAGCCCGATGCCATTCTGCAGGGCTATCTGCAAATTACCACGGGTCTCTTCGCTTTCGTCTTCGCTGCCGTCGCGCTCGTGCGGTTCCAGGGGACTCAGGATCGTGTTTCGCTGATTCTTGGCTCCGGCTTTCTCCTTTCCGGTGCCACGCTGACGGCTTCGTGCCTTCTATTCTTCCAATTGATCCACGAAAACCAGATCTGGGTTCTGTGGGCCCCGGTTGCCTGGTGGATGAGCCGGCTCCTTCTG
>Ga0126379_10003668_pt1 | contig 9987 bp, 9 predicted proteins | sample PanSoiMetPlot_24_FD_92640 | JGI IMG/M metagenome (GOLD analysis project Ga0126379, IMG submission 92640) | Tropical forest soil microbial communities from Panama - MetaG Plot_24 | ecosystem: Environmental > Terrestrial > Soil > Tropical forest > Bulk soil | place: Panama | collected 2016-02-17 | reverse complement strand
GGCGGATTCGCAGACTGGCGGCTCTCCGTAGATGGCATGGTCTATCAACCTGGGTCGTTCTCGATTGCCGACCTCAAGAACTACCCGTCTCGCAGCCACATTACCGAAATCGCCTGTGAAGAGGGCTGGTCCTTCATCGCCGAATGGATTGGCGTACCTCTCTCCCAGGTCTTGGGTATTGTCGGGGTCCAGCCACAGGCCAGATACGTCGTGTATGCCTCGATGGAACCCGATACGTGGGACAGCATCGATATGGCCGATGCTCTGCATCCGCAGACATTACTCTGTTACGGGATGAATGGCAGCGACCTTCCAGTAGCCCACGGAGGACCGCTTCGCATGCGCCTCCCCCGTCAGATCGGCTACAAGAACATAAAGTTCATCACCAGCCTGACCGTCACAGACAGTCTGAAAGGGTTCGGCAAAGGCCTCGGCTCTGCGGCTTGCGAGTACGGCTACGCCTGGTACACCGGGATCTGAAGGCCCCACCTCACAACCTTCGCTCCGTGCCGGAGCGTGCCCCAGGTGAAGTGGCCGAACTGGACCTCGGTAGCGCAAATTCTCTTGCGTCGCCTTTCCTAACGATCCGGCCAGCAGGCCGCGAGATAGCGTTTAGCCCGTCAGTTCAGTGAAGCGTTTGCTCGAACCAACCGTCCTCGTCGCGGCAAGCGACGACTGAATCCGACGGTCCTCCCTCCAAGTTTGGCTACCAGCAAGACTACGGGCTCGCGCCCGTAGCTTTATGTTGTGGCGCCAGTTGACTCCCGGCCAAAACTCCTTATTCGGTGTTCGCTCGTAATACCTGCCGAAATATGAGCCATTCCGCCAGGGGAATTGCGCGTAGGTAGATAGGCCGGTGAGCCGGCTTGGCGGGCGTAGTGGTCCGCATTTGGCGGTCTCAAGTTTGGCAATCTCCTGCGCGTAAACCAAAGTAGGAGACAACTGATTATAGGAGACACATGAGAAAGGCTAGTTTTTACATCTCTTGCACATTCATAGCGATCCTTTTACCTTTGGTTTGCACACCGAAGCAAAGCGCGCAGAGCGGCACTTTCACGATTGCGACGGTACCTACTGGCCTTGAGCCGCTTAGTGTGGCGGTCAACGCTGTCACGAATAAGATCTATGTCGTTAACTGCAATGATTGCGGCGGCGCTATCGGCAATGTCAGCAGCGTGACAGTCATAGATGGAACGGACAACTCGACAGTGACTGTGCCGACGGGCGACGACTCGAACGCGGTCGCGGTCAATCCAGTCACAAATAAGATCTACGTCACCAACGGAACCGGCAATAACGTTACGGTGATCGATGGGACGAACAACTCGACGGTGGCGGTCCCAGCTGGGGCACGTCCACTTGCGGTGGCGGTCAATTCGGCAACCAATAAGATTTACGTCGTGAATAACGCGAGTAACGACGTGACGGTGGTCGACGGGACGAACAACTCGACGGTGACGGTCGTGGCGGGCGTCGGGCCGCGTGGTATAGCGGTCAATTCGGTGACGAATAAAATCTACGTCACCAATCAGGACCTTGCCGGCTTCGGCAACGTGACTGTAATAGATGGCTCAAGTAACTCGACCACGACCGTGGCGACGGGAGCGCACCCCTTCGGCATCGCCGTCAACTCCGCGACCAACAAGATCTACGTCGCGTGTAACGGGGGAGGCATTACCGTTATCGACGGATCGGACAACTCGACCGTAAATCTTACCAACACTAGCGGCTCTCCCGTTGAGCTGGCGGTCAACGAGGCTACGAATAAAATCTACGTCGTCCCCAGTAACAGCAGCGTCATAACCGTGATCGACGGAACGAACAACTCATCCACATTCGTGTCGGCGGCCGGAGGCGGCGACGATCCGCAGCAAGTGGCGGTTGATTCCGGGACGAATCGCATCTACGTCGCAGCCTGCGGCACTGGTTGCGAAGGAGGCGACAACGTGGTCGTGATCGACGGGTCGGACAACTCTACGACGGGCATCCCTACCCCCAGCGCAAATACCGTTGACATCGCGGTCAATCCGGTGACTCACAAGGTTTATGTTGTTAATCACGACAGCAACGACGTGACAGTTATTACACCACCATCAACGGGCAACACGTCTGTCGGAACAAACGTGTCCGTGTCCCCTGCGCCGGGCGTAACCGTCACGTTCTCACAAGTGACCACGGCGGGAGATACGACGGCAATTCCACTTACTCCGGGAGGCAACACCCCGCCGCCGCCGAGCGGCTTTGAGGTCGATGGCATTGTATACGACATCTCGACAACGGCGTCGTTTGTTCCACCGGTGACGATCTGCCTGCCATATGATCCTAATGACGCCAACCCGCGACTCTACCACTTTGAGAATGGGCAGTGGGTTGATCGCACCACGTCGGTAGACACCGTCAATCACATCGTTTGCGCAAGTGTGTTGTCGCTCTCTCCGTTCGCGGTGCTCACGCCCAGCGCCCCGGCGGCGGTTCAAACTACATTCGTGATCGGCGATCTCAGTGCAGTGGTGGGCAACAAGGTCACGTTCTGGGGCTCGCAATGGGCTAAGGCAAACTCGTTGAGCGGCGGCTCTGCCCCGGCCAGCTTCAAGGGCTTCGCGGATTCAACGAGCTCTAATCCGCCGGTATGCGATGGGGACTGGACAAGCTATCCTGGCAACAGCTCTGAACCTCCGGCGAGGGTGCCGCAATTGATCAAGGTGTTGGTCGCCAGTTCCGTAACCAAGTCCTCGTCCGTTATAAGCGGCAATATCACGAAAATGGTGGTAATAAAAACCAACAGCGGCTATGGGCCCAATCCTGGTCAGGCGGGCACCGGCATTGTGCTCTCATTCGTCTGCTCTCAGACGCCTAAATCGACGGGCACGTAGCAGGGGGCTGGCACTCTTTGCGTAGCCCATCTCAACAGTGCCTGCGTACCTGATCCAAGATGGGGTTGATTCAAGCACCGAGGAGATTTCTCGATGTGCTCTTTTAAGTCGTCCGCGGTTGCTCTGTCGCCCGCCACGACATCATCTGGCAAAACTCGCGGCAATCCGGAGTGTATTTTTCGCCGAGCGGTCTGCTCTACCTATATTGGGAGGCCCGCTGCCGGAGGCCTCTGCATTATTCAATAAAGTGTAGCCATAATGGACGCTTAATAGCCCCACCAGTGAACCATCGGCGTTCGTTCGCTCGTCCAGAATCCTCGCCAGCCCAGTCTCTTTGAACGTCGTGGTTCACGATCAGGACAATAGCCTCGCCTCCCGTTGCTCTCACACAAGAGCCAGCGGCAAGAAAACTGTGCCGGAGCCGTCATTAAAAAGGTTGAACGGAAACGGTGCAGTTATTCAATGTGTTGCGTGTGGACGCCACCACTCTACAGAAAGGAAAAGTGATGGAATTCCTTGCGCACAGTCTAACGGCACTGGCCAAAGGACCGAACAGCCGAAGAGCACTAGTTGTGCTTTCAGTCGTGTTTGCGGTCTCGCTGGCCATGACGACTATTGGAATCGGCGGTGCAAGTCCGCCGCCTTTCGACTTCTCGGACGCGCATTACCTGGCCAACGGGATCAACCCCGCGAACATTCTCGCCCGCGTTAATGGGACGTGTCCTGCGAGTGACATGCCGGCGTGTTCGGTCGTCGACAACTCAAACACTGACCCCGACCGGCGCAACATCCGGGTCCTCTCGACTACCGGCGGATTCGACCACGAGGGCAACCCGCTCTATTACAATATTTTTGGCATGCTGATGCCAAACACTTTCACTAACGATGCAGCAGGCCAGAAGGCCATGTCGATCGCCAATTTCTTCAGCGCTTACATCTTCCCGAAGGCGAGCGGCGACCCCTTGAGCCCAGCTCTGTCCAACCGCAGGCAAGATAACGTGTTCGATACAAGAAACGGCTACTCCCAAGCGAATCCTCTCGGCCTCTGGACGGCCGTTTTCGTAAGTTACACGCCAGCGGCATTCAATACTCCGAAGGGCGTCAGCACATTGGCGGCACTGGCGGCCAAGAATGGCACTGACCTCGACGGCACCCCGATGATAAGAAAGGCCATAGAGGTGGACGTTCTGGAACGCAAGGGACTTGTTCAAACGCAGACGCGAGCGTTGGACGGCTCACAGGGATTCCCGTGGATCATATGACCGATCTTAAGGGATCCCCGTGAGGGAGCCATCGCGCCTGATGCAATCCTCGAAACCGTGCATAACTCTGACGGAACGCCTCTCGTTCCAAACACGTTGCAACAGTTCCTTTGCCTGCAGCAAACAGGTGACTTCTGCAAGTAAGTCAGCCCTGGATAACCTTGCTTTTCGCGAATTCGGCCCTCCGGGACGCCTTTGCCCGGAGGGTCTGATTTTTCAGTCTCAGTAGTTCGTCGATCACTCACCGAATGCACCGTATCAACCAGCGCGCTTGCAAAACTGACTAAAACGTTTTAGGATGGCGCCTGCCTGGCCAGGGCAAGCGCGGCCGGGCGCCACACATTACCCAGGATCGGCGATCTCGATCAAAGCTCGAGCAGCAGTCAGGACCCGAGCTGAAGTCGATTTGCAATAGCGACGAGTCAGTGGGGTTCACCGGCTAAGCCGAAGTTTCTAGCGTCCTTATTTCCAAGCGCAGGAGGATCCAATATGTTCCATGATAAGATCTCGCGACGCAGCATGATACAGATGGGGCTCTGTTCGGCTGCTGGGACAGCCGGTTTGGCCTCCAGTACGGGGAGCGTGTTCGCACGAAGGTCCGTCCCGAGACCAGCCAGTTTAGACGATGGCCAAGACAACAGGGCGCTTCGTGCCTCCATTGATGGCGCATACGCTTTTTTGGCCCAAATGATGGATGCATATGCACAAGGCAACACAGTGCGCCTGTGCCAGAGTTATTCCGATCAGATCGCCGGGGGCACGTTCCACAGCACGGCTTTCACCTATGACAATGCGCTGCTGCTCTGTGCCTGGCTGGTTCGGGGCGACATCGCCCGCGCCATGTCGATCGGCAACGGTCTGCTTGAGGCCCAGAACACAGATCCGGCCGCGGACGGCCGCTTTCGACAAGCCTACATGGCAGGAATACCGGACCCCAGCGGCGCGTTTGTAGCTCCCGGGCTTCCTTTCTTTCAGGGCAGCGCGGTAGGAGACGTGGCCTGGGCGGGAATAGCGCTTGCGCAATTGTACGCCCGTACGAGGATCCGGAAGTACCTTAGCGGCGCTCTTCGAGCCGCTACTTTCATTGAGACCACAACGCGCGACAATACCAACGTTCCTCCCGGCGGATATTTCTTTGGGAACGGTCAGTCCAACAAATCCACCGAGCACAATATAGACGTATTCGCGCTCTTTACGATGCTTGCGCATCTTTCTGGAGACAATTCCTGGCTTAACGGCGCGGCGCATGCCAGGGCATTCGTGCAAGCAATGTTTGATCAACCCTCTGGGCATTTCTGGACCGGCACTTCGGATCCAACCCACATCTTTTTCAACAACAGTCCTGAAGATGTACAGACCTGGTCGTTCCTGGCGTTTCAAGACCCGAACTTCGCGATCTCGGTAGATTGGGTCAAAACCAACCTGGCGACTACAGACACAACATTTGCCTTTAACAACGGCTGGGGAACGAATGGAGGGCTTCGGCTGCGCGTCTCCGGGATGACCTTTGCCAGCCTGAGCAAGCTCGGAACCGTACTTGGAGATCCTTCGGTTGATGCGGATGCTGTTTGGCTGGAAGGGACCAGCCATCTCATTGCCGCGCTTCTGTTGCGCCGTTTGCCAGCGGAAGATGATATTCCAAGCTTTCACGGTGATGTTGATCTTGCAAGCTCGTTGCTCGAGAACGTTCAGGTCGCACAGAACAGCCTGGGTGCCGGACAGACCGTGAGCGGGCAGCCCCTCCACGCGGGGCAGGGAATTACTGCCTCGACCAGCATTCTGAATACGGGGTTCGGTTTCAACTTCTTCCCGTTCCTTCACATCGGAGCCACGTCGTGGTATGCGATGGCGGGCCAGGCGGCGAATCCGCTGCAGACGCTGAGATCCCAGGAGGGTGACTAGTCTTTCGGTTCCGGGTGGTGTTGGAGGGTTTTCAGCGTTTGTGCCGGCTTCGCTCTCCATCAGTACCTTATTAGATCATTCGAATCGTCCAACAAAGCAGAATGAATGCGTAGGCGGTCACGAGAATGGTGCGGATCCAGTGTGTGCGAAGGAACAGGGCGTGGGCTATCAGGGTAGCGCGAGCAGAAAAGTTGTAGACTCATCTTTCCATACCAATCCCCGCTATGGGCGATGAGCCAGCGCCGAAGGCCAGTCTTGAGTGTTTATGGGAGGCTCCTGGCTGCCTTTTGACGTGGTCGACGGACATCGGCATCATCTAGAGGCGCGCTCTTGCTTAAGTAGGCAGTCTATTTGATATCGTCGAGACTGGATACGATGGCGTCATTGAACGGGCGATCGGTGCGGTCGCCCAGGTAGGACCAGCGAATGACCCCGGCAGTATCGAGGACGAATGTGGAAGGTTTAGCCATATTGCCGTCAAGCACTCCGAAGCTTTCGATTACCTTATGGTCGGGATCTGACAGGAGAGGGAAGGGAAGGCCAAGCTTTGCGGACATGTCACGGCTCTTGCCCGGAGGGTCGACGCTGATGGCCAGGATCTGCGCATTCTGGGATTTGAATTTGTCGTAGTCGCCGGCCATACTGGCCAACTGCTGCCGGCAGTAAGATCACCAGTAGCCTCTATAGAAAACGACGACGAGCTTGGACTTTCCGGCAAAGTCGGACGTCGAAACATCGGCTCCTGATTCCGAGCGAAGAGTGAATGCTGGTGCTTGCTGCCCTTCCAGTTTTGACGGCTTGGTGGCGACCGGATCGCCAGGCGAATGGGTCGATTGGCAAGAGCTTACTCCAACACCGGCAGGCAATAATGCCACGAACAGAGCCAGCGATTTCGAGAGGCTGATTTGGAAATGACGCTGGACGCGAGTCGAGAGCGACTGCGTAGCGGTCCCAGCAGTCCTGCCTTTAGCGGCGACTTTGGAGAGAGAGGGACGATTCATCGTTCAGATCTTATCACGAGCCTGGAATGAACCGGAACCGGGACGCTTTGCCCATTGTGACGCTGGCGCCGACCGAAAGAGGGGCGCTTAGTGACTAGGGCTGCTCTAATGTCGAGTTCCTCAGATTTCAAGCGCACTGATTCGTTGGGAACAAAGAGAGTCGGTTTTTATTCACTCGTACATCTTGGCGGCCATTAGCATTTCCGCCAGGACGTTCCAGTCCGATTGCGGCGGGGAAACACCCTTGTTGATGTAATGGCCATCCATATCGTTGACCCATCCCGCGAGAGCTTCAAGGAAGCGATCCAAGCTTGCATTTTCCCAGGAGTCACGGTTGTCGCGAAAATCTTTGGCCAAAGCAGTGGCAAACGCGACGAAATCCTCACGGGAGCGGACGGAGTTACACTGATCAATGAGACCCATATTATCTTCCCCGTACTCGAATGAGGCTCAATCCCGATCGGATATTGGAACCCACTTTCGGCCCCTAGGGCCTACATATTCAGCGCGAGGCCTTATCAGGCGGTTATTAGCGAACTGCTCGAGGACATGTGCGGTCCAGCCCGAAATCCGGCTGCAGGCAAAAATCGGAGTAAACAGATCCGTTGGTATCCCGAGCGTGTAGTAGGTCGAGGCCGAATAGAAATCTACATTCGGGTTCAGGTGCTTCTCGCGCATCATTACTTCTTCCATCTTTCGCGACATCTGGTACCAGAGCGTATTGCCTACCCGATCACCGAGCAGCCGGGACATATCGCGCAAATGGGTGGCTCTCGGGTCTTCGGTGCGGTAGACGCGATGACCGAAGCCCATTATCTTGGCTTTCCTGGCGAATTGGTCTTTGAGCCATGGCTCGATGTTGTCGACGGACCCGATTTCCAGCAGGTTCTTGATTACTCCTTCGTTGGCGCCGCCATGCAGGGGCCCTTTGAGAGTGCCGATCGCCGATACGATAGCGGAATAGATGTCAGACAACGTGGCTGCCGTTACGCGAGCCGAAAAAGTCGATGCGTTCAATTCGTGATCGGCGTGGAGCACAAATGCGACATCCATTGTCCTGGTGGCGATATCGTCGGGATCTTTTCCAAAGAGCGTGTAGACGAAGTTGGCTGCAACGGAGAGATCCGGCCGCGGCTGAACGGGTTCGAGGCCGTTCCGCAGGCGGTGAAAAGTGGTCACTATGGTCGGGAATCTCGCTACCAACCGGGCGGCCTTACGGGTATTGGCGTCTCGCGACATTTCGGGGCCATCAGGATCATAGAACGACAACGCAGAAACCGCGGTTCTCAACATGTCCATTGGGTTTGCGCTACGAGGTATCCTCTTGAGCAAAGTGGCAACCTCAGCAGGCAAAGCGGCATCAGCTGCGAGCCGGCGCTTCAACTCATCGAGCTGATTCTTGTTCGGCAGGTCGCCGTTCCAGAGAAGATAGATGACTTCTTCGAATGTAGCGTGCTCGGCAAGATCATGAATGTCATACCCGCGGTAAATCAGACGGCCCTGGATTCCGTCTACATCGCTGATCTCGGATTGGGTTGCTACAATGCCCTCAAGCCCGGCCTTGACGACATTGGCTTCAGTCGACATCTTTAACAGGTTCCTTTCGCAGTCTAATTTCCTTTCTCGCGCACTTCTTCCCAGGGGGGCCGATGGCCTGCAGGCACGAGTCGGCGTAGCATCTCGTCGACTAATCGGGCCAAATTCGAGCCTTTTCAACCGATAACCAAGAATAAAATACCGGTTTGGCAGGTGTCAACGACGAGGCGATAAATCGGGGCTTTTTCGCCGAGTTTGGTGCAATCTTGACCGGCTCGCCCCATTGGTCTAACTTTACGTTAGTAGAGGTACCAATTATGGTTTGGGTTAATACATCGCCTCTGGTAAAGACCTACACGCTCGAAGAATTCTGGCAGCTTCCCGAACCGCCGGACCGATCCAAGCTCGAGCTGATCGCCGGAGTACTGTACATGACGCCACCGTCCGATTACACTCACGATATCAAAGTCAGCCGTCTGAACCGTAGGCTAACGGCAGATCTTGAAGGAATCGGTGACAAAGGTACCTTGTTTGTGCCGAGAGCGGCGATCTGGACGGGGCCAAACACTTATCTTGAGCCGGATCTCTTTTACGTTTCCGCCGAGCTCGAAGCTACTATGGACCCGGCGCATCGAACTACAGCAGACCTGGTAATAGAGGTCGTGTCGCCGGGGTCAGCAATCTACGATCGAAACACCAAGGCTGACACTTATTGGGCGCTTGGTGTCAAGGAGCTGTGGTTGGTTGATGACGCCAGTCGCACGATAGAGGTGAGGTATAGGGGCCAGCAGAGTTTTGAAGTTGTCGGGGTTTTCAAGCCAGGCGATCAGGTAGAATCGCGGGTGATTTCGGCGTTAAGCCTCGCGGTTGCGGGGATTTTCGAACCCTAGTCTCCTGATAACACTTTCAGGAACTTACACCGAGTTGCGTTGGATGGCTGCGGCGGCTTTTCTGCGCCGGCGCTTCAGCAGCCTGAGGCGGCGGCGCTGTCTGACTTCAATCCTGGTTCTGACTTTGCCGTAGAACTTGGTGAAGTAGTCGTACATCGACCACAGGGCAAAGAACACCACAATCCAGAGCATTGCTCGTCCGGCGCCATAGCTTAGCACCCTGAGTCTGTCCAGGGTGACGTGTCCGTCACTGGCTGTAGCGGCGATGACCCGGCCGGATTCAAGGAATGAGGAAAAAGATACGTCAGGGTGAACGTTGCCCGGTGGTTGCAGCCCTGAAGGTCCGCCGGAGACGCTGCCCATGATCAAAAGAGTTATGGCGACGACCTGCGAGAGCATCTTGAATTTTGCTTTTCGCGAGGCCGATATCGTGAACCCTTCGGCAGCTGCTATGGAACGCAAACCACTGACGGCAAATTCTCGTCCGATTATGATGACCACGGCCCAGGCGGGAGCAAGCCGG
>Ga0126379_10003667_pt1 | contig 9987 bp, 7 predicted proteins | sample PanSoiMetPlot_24_FD_92640 | JGI IMG/M metagenome (GOLD analysis project Ga0126379, IMG submission 92640) | Tropical forest soil microbial communities from Panama - MetaG Plot_24 | ecosystem: Environmental > Terrestrial > Soil > Tropical forest > Bulk soil | place: Panama | collected 2016-02-17 | reverse complement strand
CCTTCCGCGGGGCGGCGCTGCCGCGCCGCGCGAGTTGGGACTGGCGGCAGTCGCCGGCGCGGCCGCCGGGTGGCGGCGCGATCCCCGCGCGCGGCTATGCCGCGGCGGGCTTCGCGCAAGCCGCGCAGGCGGCGTTCGACGTCGGCGCTCCCGCCGCCGACGCGCGCAGCGACGAGGTCGCCGAGCCCGACGGCTTCGACCGGCCGCTCGGCGCCGCCCGCGCGCAGGTGCACGCGACCTACATCGTGGCGCAGACGCGCGAGGGCATCGTCATCGTCGATCAGCACGCCGCGCACGAGCGCATCGTCTACGAGCGGCTCAAAGCGGCGCTCGCCAACACCGGCGTCGCGCGGCAGATCCTGCTCATTCCGGACATCGTCGAGCTCGATGCCGCCGACGTCGCGCGGCTCGTTGCGCGCGCCGAGGAGCTCGCCCGCTACGGGCTCGCGATCGAGCCGTTCGGACCCGGCGCCGTCGCCGTGCGCGAGACGCCGGCGCTGCTCGGCGAGATCGACGCGGCCGCGCTCCTTCGCGATCTCGCCGAACACATGGCGGAATGGGACGAGACGCTGCCGCTCGAGCGGCGGCTGATGCACGTCGCCGCCACCATGGCCTGCTACGGCGCGGTGCGGGCGGGGCGCCGCCTCAAGGGCGAGGAAATGAACGCGCTGTTGCGCGAGATGGAGACGACGCCCAATTCCGGCCAATGCAACCACGGCCGGCCGACTTACGTCGAGCTCAAGCTCACCGATATCGAGCGGCTGTTCGGGCGGCGCTGAGACGAGGCCGGGTTACCCGCTGTGCATGAACGCTCTGAAAACGGCTGTGCTTCCACTTGCGGCCGTTAGCAGAGCCGTGCATATGCCATCGTAGACGGCGCGGATACGAAAGGTACTCGTCCCGTGCAATTCTTTTTATCGCCGCCACACCGCGCATGAACCTCGTTCAGGCGGTGTTGAGCTTACGACCTTCTTCAAGCTTCTTCTTGAAAGTCGCGTTGTCGAGCACCCAGCCGAGGCAACGTGCGAAGTTTTGCAGCCCGAGCACGTGCAGATCTTCACCATACATGCTGGCGACGCACTCCGACAGTACAATAACGCGGTAGTTCTTGTTGAAGGCGGTAAATCCGGTATTGAGCACGCAAGTGTTAGTGTTAATGCCCATTAGGATCACGTTCTTCGCGCCGACGTTCTCGAGCAACATGTCGAGATCGGTGCCGTAGAAGCAGTCGAGTCGTTTCTTATTATCGACGACGAAGTCGCCGGTTTTGAACAACTCGGGAATAATCTCGGTACCGCGGCTGCCTTGAATATTGTGATGCGTCACGGTGCTCGATCGGCCTGGTGTCAGACGGTTGTCTGCTTCGTGAATTTCAGCGACTGCACGCCAAAACGGCTGCGTCATGCTTTCGCTGCCCAGGCCCGGTACCATGCGATAGGTCAAAATCACATGGATGATGGGAATATGAAGTCCACGCGCGAACTCCAATGCGTCACGGGCGGCTGCGATCACGCGCTCTGCGTCCTGCGGCGTTGTAGGCATGGTCGCCACGTCCATATCCAAATGGCCGCGGTGCATGTCCACCGTAACGATTGCCGTTTGTCGCGGGTCCAGCATGAGCAATTGCTCGAGCTTGGTCATCATCTCGGTACGGTCGGTTATTTCGACGCTCGCCATCGAATTTCCCCACGCGTAATCAGGAAAGCTTGTGCATGACATTTTTCGGCCTAAACTCCGCAATGTCAACGATGCTCGTATCACGCGCGGATGTGCTCGATGCTGAATCGTTTCGTCCGGCCTCTTGGTTGCTGATGGCATCCAGCGCAGCGTAGAAGCCGTCTGCTCATCGAGGGGGAGGTGACAGTGACACTAAGCACAACTGATTCGTCGGTTCAGGCTGGTTCCGGCAACGACGCTCCCGGCATCATTTTTGGAGTCGATGACCGGCCGCCTCCCCTGCAGTGGCTGGCGTTCTCGTTTCAGCATCTCATGGTCGCCTTCGCCGCCATGATCGGCGTGCCGCTTGCTTTCTCTTCGATCGTCAAGCTCGGCTTTGACGACCAGACCGCCGTCATCTCGGGTGTGCTGGTCGCCGGCGGGGTGGTGACCATGATCCAGTCTCTCGGGATCGGTCCTATCGGCGCTCGGCTACCTTTGGTGAACGACGCGACGTTCAAATTCCTCGGGCCCCTGACGCTTGCGTACAAATTCGGTGGATTTGGTGCGATCTACGCCGCTGCGATCATCAGTGGCTTCGTCATCGCTGCGCTTGGCTTTGTCGTCGCTCAGATTCAACGCTTCTTCAATACGTTCATCGTCGGTGCATTTCTCATCATTACCGGTGTGAGTCTGATGCCCATCGCGTTGAACAACTTGTTGGCGATCGGCAAGCCATACGAAGCGACGACCGCAGCTTTTGTGACCGCTGCGCTGCCGCTCGCGGTAATGATTTTTTTCAGCCTCACCCAGAACCTCTATCTTCGCAAGCTTCGAACGGTGTCGGTCCTGATGGGATTCGTTGTCGGCTATGTCATTGCTGCCGGTTTTGGCTTGATCAACTGGGATCCGGTTGTTGCGGCGCCGTGGTTCGGGCTCGCGATGCCCTACGCGCTCGGCACTCCCAGCTGGCCAGGTCTCGCTCTGGTGGCGACATTTACCGGCGTATTCATGGCATGCCTGATTGAGACCGCCGGCGACGCCACGGCGGTTGCCGCCATCCTTGGCCGGAAGATCTCGGCGCAGCAGATCCGGGCTGCTGTTTTTGCGGACGGCCTATCGGGCCCGATCAGTTCGATCTTCGGTGGATTTCCGATGACCACGTACGGTCAGAATGTCGGGCTGGTCCGACTTAGCGGTGTCGGCAGCCGGTTCGTCGTCGCCGGTACGGGAGCGATGCTCATCATCGTCGGAGCCATCCCCAAATTCACGGCGCTCATTGCCTCCATGCCGAGCACAGTCCTTGGCGCGGGGCTAGTAATGACCTTTGGAATGATTGCAGCGGAAGGCGTTCGCCGGGCGGGACCCTACATGTTCAGCGCTCGCAACGCCGCGGTTCTCACGCTTGGACTGGTCCCCGCCGTAAGTCTGCGAACGCTGCCGCAGAGCTTTCTGGCGCGAATCCCGCAGGAACTTGCGCCACTGTTGACCGATGCCCTGGTCACGGGCCTGCTGATCGCGCTGCTCGCCCACCTTCTCCTCCCCGGAGGGACGCATGAGCCGGCCATTGCAACGGAGCAGCGTCCCGGCGGTCCCGCCGTTCAACCTGCGGAGTGATTGCCACGCGCTGCGTGCTGAAGAAGGCTGATGGTCCGGCGAGGGATTGTTCTTCCTGCGGGGCAACTAGATCTGTTGATCCCGAACGTGCCAGTTATCCTGCCGCTTTGGGCCTTCGTGATCGCATGAACGCATGGCCGACGTGACCGTCTAACGCGGAGGTCTGCGGCAAAACGCCGAGACAGCGCTGCGCCCGAATCCAAGCGCCCCGATCAGTTCGCGGCCCCGGGACCTCAATTGGCGGCAATTGCGCGGAAGATCTCAGTACGCACCCTCTCGATCGCGCCGGCAAAAAGCCGGGCAGACTCTTGCCAAGTCGGGAGCTGTGCCGCTGCCGCACGAGCGTTGATGGCGAGCCGCCGTCGTTCGGCACGATCGCTGATCAGACGTCGCAGCGCCTGCGCCAACGCGGCGACATCGTTCGGCGGCACTAGCAGGCCGGCGCCCGCAGGTATTGTGTCGGGGATTGCGCCCGCCGTGGTGGACACGACCGGCAGCCCGTGGGCGATGGCTTCGGCAAGCGCCATGCCATACCCTTCGAAACGCGACGCAAGCACAAATATATCGGATGCCGAATACAGTTCGAGGATCCGCTCAGGCGGTACGGCCCCCAGCACCTCGACCCTTTCACCGAGACCGTGGGCCGAGATGTCGGCGTCGAGCCGCGCAGCGGCGGCCAGATTGCGGGTCCGGTCACCAGCGATGGTCAGTCGCCAAGGCAGGTCGGCAATCGCCGCAAGTGCCGTTATCAGCAGATCGTACCCTTTGCCCGGTACGACCGATCCGACCGAGAGAAGGCGAACAACGGCGTCGTTGCTGCCGCGCGCCGGCGGCACGGGATCATTACCCGGTCGCACAACGCTGAGGCGCTGCGATTGGACGCTGTAATCAGCGACCACGATCCGTCCGGTTGCCTCGCTCGTGACCACGACGCACGCGGCAGCGGCCAGCGCGGCGCGCTCGCTTTCGCGAAAGATATCGGCCTGCGCGGCGTCGAGGCCGGCGTCCCGAGCAAGCGGTTGGTGCACCAGCGCGATGAGCGGCCGGCGGGATCGGAGCGCGCCGGCCTCTGGCAGTGCCCCGAACGCAAGGCCATCGAGGACAATCGGACAGCTGCCCGGAGCCACGGACAGTATCAGCAGCGCCGTCGCGCGCTGCGCGGCGGTAGGAAACGGAAAGCTGTCTCCCAAGTCCAGGACATCGACCTGCCACCCCAGCCGCCGCAGCTCCTGGATCATGCGCCGGTCATAGCGATAACCTCCGGTCGGCGTGGCGAGATCACCCGGTACGGCGAACGCAACACGCCCTACTTGGCTCGAAGCTTGCGCACACTGTGGATCAAGCGACGGTCGCGAAATTCCGACGGACTTCGCGCGAGTGGCAAGCCGAATACTGGACGTCTTTGTCACGGTGCGCGCCGCTTGCCGGGCGGGCCTCTTTGCCCGCGAACAAGGAAGTGAGGAGTCGCGTTCAATCGCAGCCCCGCCGTTTCACGCTGCCCCCTCGCTCATTCATCAACGGGTCCGGAACGGGGAAAGTTTGTAAACGGTTCCTCTCCGGTCCAATTTTCGGATGAAAATCTTACGGTTGAGTCGGGTGGATGACCGTTCGCGCAGAGGAGCGCGTCATGCGGACAACCGATTTCATCGATAGGGCGTGTCGCTGACCCGCGCGACCGCTGGCGCTGAGTCATTCCGCCGCGACGTTCGACACATCAGAATAGCTTAAACAATCCCGTCTTCGGCGCATCGCCGGCCCTCGGCAATTCGGGCCCAGCCGAAACGAGCAAGATCGATCGTCTGATAGCTCCCGTCCAGGATCAGTTCGGCGATTGCCCGGCCGCAGCCCGGCGCATGCATCAGGCCATGCCCGGAAAAACCCGCCATGAGATAAAAATTGTCCAGCTTTCCGGTCCACGGTCCGATGATCGGTGTAGCGTCGAACTCGTTCTGGTCATAGAGACCCGACATCGTATTCTTTTCTTTGCTGCGCTCGAACTGCGGGAAGCGAGCGGCCAGCGCAGGCCAGACAACCTGCTGAAAATAGTCGTGGTCGACTTCGAAGTTGTACCCTCTCGGCTCATCGAGGTTCGGGACGCCGCCCGAATAGCCTTTTCCCTCCGGGCGAAACGCCAGCCGATGCACATCCTTGATGTAGGGCAACGGCTCGATCGCTTCCGCGGCTTCGAAGTAATGCTCGTAGCGGCGCATCGGCTCGATCGGAACCGTCCATCCCGCCATTGCGCAGATCTCTTTCGCCCAGGCGCCGGCAGCGTTGATGACCGCCTCGGCTTCTATGCTCTGCCCGGATTTCAGGCGAATTGCGCGCAGGCGCCGTCGTTCCACATCCAAGGCGACGACTTCGTCGTTGACGAACTCCGCGCCGAGCGCCTTCGCTTTCTTGCGCAAGCCTTGCAGCACCCCATAGGGGTCGAGCCAACCGTCATCGGGCGAGAGAACGCCGGCGCCAAGGTCGTCCACAGTCATCGACGGAAACTTGGCCTTCAGGTCCTTTCGCTCCAACCATTCGACGTGCACTCCATTCGCCTTTTGGATGGCAAAGTTGCGTTCGAGCACGCGTGCGGCCGCTGGCGGAACGATGAAAAGGTAGCCGCCCTTGCGAAAGTTGATGGCAGGGCGCTCGCCATCGACCGCCATCGCCGCGTCGAAGCGCACAAAGAACGGAATGCTGTAGTTGGAGAGCGCGATATTCTCGGGGAGCGAAAACAATCTCCGCACGCCACCGGATGCTCGCGGCGTCGACGCCAGCTGATAGCTGGTGTCACGCTCGATGACGGCGACGCGACACGCTCGAGGATGACTGCGCAGGAAGTAGGCGGCGGCGGCGCCGATGGCGCCACCGCCGATGATCGCAACGTCGACGCGCATGGCTCAGCTCCATCCCGTAGAGCGGATAGCGTCCGCCGCGAGCACTTTCCCGCCGTCCTGGGGCGCATGTCGCGCCGCCGCCAAACGAGCGAGCGCAAGCCTCTATTGCCGGCCCGGCACGAAAATCAGCCCGGACGGCGAGACCGGGGTTCGCCTATGTCAGCTCCATCGCTGCCTATCTGGCGAGCATCGCCGTTACATCCACCTCGATTGCCATGTGGGGCCACGCCAACTGGCTCACGACGAGAAACGTCGAGGCCGGGATCGGAGCGCTGCCGAAAGCCTCGGCACGGCATTTCAGGGCGTCCTGAAAAAACCGAACGTCGGTGGTGTAGGTCATTATTCGCACGACGTCGTTCATCGTCGCGCCCTGCAGATCGAGCAGTTTTTTGATTTTCATGTAGGCGTACCTGCACTGCTCCATGAAATTGTCCTCGTGGACGATTTTACCGTCCCCCTCGCGTTCCGGGCCAATTCCAGCAAGAAAAATGAACTTTCCTGGATTGGTAACGGTCACGACTTCAGAGAACTTGCCCTTCGTCCATTCGTTGTAGCTGAAATTCTTTTTCTCGAAGTTCGATGAGCTCTGGGCGATGGAAAGCGCGTGTGATCCCAAACCGAATGCAAACGCGCCCACTGCGATCAAGATTGCGCTTCTCAGCATGTGCAGTTCTCCTTCTGATACAACATGATCATTGCCCGACGTAGCCGCGGCGAGGCGACATCGCCGAACTCAGCGCGCCGGCAACACCGCGATCGCCTCGACTTCCAGCAGCGCGCCCTCGCGCGCCAACTTCGGGACCTCGAGCGTGGTGCTGGCGGGCGGCGCGGCGACGTTGACGAACTTGTCGCGCACCTCGCGATAGATCGGAAGCTGCGCGCGGATGTCGGTGAGAAAGGCGTTGAGCTTGACGATGTTCTCCATTTTGCCGCCGACGCTCTCGACCGCAGCTTTCAGGTTTTGATAGACCAGCGTCGCCTGTTCGCGGAAATCGGCACCTTGCTTGCCGCTGCTGTCGTAGCCGAGCTGTCCCGCGATATAGATCGTACGTCCCGGGCCATTCACCTCGACCACATGGCTGTAGCCTGCGGGCCTTGCCATCGTTGGCGGATTGCTGAAGCGGACCTCCGGCGTCTGTGCCGCGGCAGAGCCAAGCATCACGATGGTTGCACCAAGGGCGAGCATCGGCGGTTGAATGAGAACGAGATTGCGTTGCATGCGTGCCATCCGGGTTCGAGGATTGGTGAACGATCATAGCCCGCGGCGCGCGCCGTTGTACGGCCGCAAAAGCGATCGAACGACGCCCCTTGATCCCGCCGGCCATGGGCGCGAATGTCAGGCCCGACCAAGAGAGGCGCATGCGCAGGACGATCATCGCCGCCGCGGCAGCCCTCATCGCGCTCGGCGCGCCAGCGCGCGCGCAGGAGTGGCCGGCGCGGCCGATCACGCTGATCGTTCCGTTCGCCGCCGGCGGCGGGGTTGACGTCAGCGCGCGGGTCCAGGCGCAGCGCATGGGCGAACTCCTCGGGCAATCGATGGTGGTCGAGAACGTCGGCGCCGCGGCGGGCATGGCCGGCGGCGCGCGCGTCGCCAAGGCCGCGCCCGAGGGCTACACGCTGCTCATCGGCAATAGCGGCACGCACGCCTTCAATCAGAGCCTCTACAAGAAGCCGCTCTACAACGCGGTCACGGACTTCGAACTGGTCGGGCTGGCGACCGAATCCCCGCGCATCCTGATCGCGCGCAAGGATCTTCCGGCGAGCACGCTTGCGCAATTCATCGCCTACGTGAAAGCGAACGAGGCGACGGCGCAGTTCGGCTCGGCCGGCGTCGGCGCCGGAACGCACCTGCCCTGCGTCCTCTTCAACCTGGCAATCGGCGCCAATCCCACGCACGTTCCTTATCGCGGCGAGGGACCGGTGATGCAGGATCTCATCGGCGGGCGCATCGACTACATGTGCGCCACCATCCAGACCGGCGCCGCGCAGGTGAAGCAAGGGGCGGTCAAGGGCATCGCCGTGATGGCCGAGCGGAGGGTGCCGATCATTCCCGATCTCGCGACCACCGGCGAGCAAGGCTTGCCCGGCGTCGAGGCGAGCGTGTGGAACGCGTTCTTCGCGCCGAAAGGCACGCCGGCGCCGATCGTGCGCAAGCTCAATCAAGCGATGAGCGACACGCTCGACGATCCGGCGATCCGCGGCCGATTGGAGGAGCTCGGCCTCGAGATCGTGTCGCCCGAGCGCCGCACGCCGGAGTATCTCGCCCAATATCTGCCGGCAGAGATCGAGCGCTGGGCGAAGGTCGTTCATGCGGCCCACATCAGCGCGGAGTGAATCGGCGCTCGCGCTGTGCGCTTCGGACGTTCAGGGAGGAAATGATGGGTTGTCCAATTGCATTCAGGAGATCGAGTGCACGTTCAGCTTGTGCGGGGTTGATCCTGGGCGCGCTCGCCTCGGCGTTTTCTGCTTCGGCGCAGGAGCGCATGCCGCCGGTTCCGCCGGACACATACGACGCGGCGCAGAAGAAGGCAGCGGAGGAATTTCAAGCCGCGCGCAAGGCGCCGGTTTCCGGACCGTTCTCGATTCTCATACGCATTCCTGAATTGATGACGGCAAATCGAATGATGGGGGATTACCTGCGGCTGAAGCCCTCCATCGGCACCACGCTGTCCGAGCTCGTGATTCTCATCACGGCGCGCGAATGGACGCAGGACTACGAATGGCACGTGCATGCGCCGATTGCGCTCAAGCAAGGCATAAGCCAGGAGATCATCGACGCCATCGCGGCTGGGCGTCGACCGACCGGCATGAACGAAGACCAGGAAATCTGTTACGATTTCACCATCGAGCTGCAGCGCAGCAAGCGCGTCTCGGATGCGACCTACGCGCGCGCTAAAGCGCTTCGGCGAAACCGGCGTTTTGGATATCGCCGGGATCAGCGGCTACTACACCAACCTCGCCATGACATCAAACACGGCGCGTTTTCCGATTCCGGCCGGCGGCCAACGCTTGCCGCGTTTCCCGGAGTAGTGGATACGAAGCTTCCGAGGAAATGGCTGACTTGCGTATCGCCACGCGAACTCGACCTCTCTAACCCGCGGGAGGACATCATGCCGAGAGTGATTGCTGCCGTCGCGGCGATCGCGCTCCTGCTCGCACCGCTCGCCGCACGCGCGCAGGATTGGCCGACCCGCGCGGTGACCATGGTCGTGCCGTACGCCGCCGGCGGCCCGATCGACACGCTCGCGCGCATTCTCGCCGCGCGGTTGAGCGAAATCCTCGGCCAGCAGGTCGTGGTCGAGAACGTGCCCGGCGCCGGCGGCATGACCGGCTCGAGCCGCGTCGCCAAGGCGGCGCCGGACGGTTACACCGTGCTGCTCTCGGGCAGCGCCGTCCCTCGCCATCAACCAGACCCTCTACAAGAAGCCGCTCTACAACGCAGTGACCGATTTCGCGCACGTCGCGCTGTTTTCCGATTCCGCGCGCGTGGTGATCGCGCGCAAGGACCTGCCGGCGAACACGCTTGCCGAGTTCGTCGCCTACGCCAAGGCCAATCAGGCCAGAATGCAGTACGGCTCCGCCGGGGCGGGCTCCGGCATGCACGTCTGCGCCGTTCTGCTCAACGCCGCCATGGGCACAGCGATCACGCACGTGCCCTATCGCGGCTCGGCGCCGGCCATGCAGGATCTCATCGGCGGCCGCATCGACTTCGTCGCCGAGCAGATCTCGACCGCGCTGCCGCAGATTGAGGCAAACACCGTCAAAGCCATCGCCACGCTCGGGCTCGACCGCGCGCCGGGGCTCGAGAATCTTCCCACCGCGCAGG
>Ga0126379_10003666_pt1 | contig 9988 bp, 7 predicted proteins | sample PanSoiMetPlot_24_FD_92640 | JGI IMG/M metagenome (GOLD analysis project Ga0126379, IMG submission 92640) | Tropical forest soil microbial communities from Panama - MetaG Plot_24 | ecosystem: Environmental > Terrestrial > Soil > Tropical forest > Bulk soil | place: Panama | collected 2016-02-17 | reverse complement strand
AGCTCTCACCTCCCTGCCCCATTACGTCACGCCTGCACGTTTTTCCCGCCGTCCTTACGAAAAACCCAAGCCCACGGCGGACGGGAACGCCGGGCGGCCGCTCGTCCATGCCCGCAACGACAACTCGACGTTTGCCAACAGCCTGCGTCTCACCTGGCAGATGAATGCGAAGAACAAGCTGAATCTGTTCTGGGACGAGCAGCACTACTGCAACGGCGCCCAGTGGATCGGCACGACGGGCAACGGCTGCCGCGCGAATCCCGACGGCTGGATTGAAGCCAACGTGGCCACGGGGCTGCAGGCGCCGGAAGCCGGCATCTACTCCGCGCATCCCCAGCGGATCTGGCAGGGCACCTATACGAACGCGCTGAGCTCGAAGATGCTCTTCGAGTTCGGCTTCAGCGCGTACAACGATCGCTGGGGCGGCCCGTCGGCGCCCGGCAACCCGACCACCGACATGATCCAGGTGAATGAGCAGGGCGGCGCGATTCCCGGACTCTGCTACCGATCAGGCAGCCCGATCTGCGGCGGCGTGTTCCTCGACTCCACCGGATGGATCTCGGCCAACACGTGGCACGCGACGACGTCGTACGTGACCGGCTCCCACAACATCAAGTTCGGCTACGCCGGCCTGTACGACTACGACAACCAGGACTCCAACTGGACGAACGATCAGGACTTGGCGTACCGCTTCAACAACGGCCAGCCCAATCAGATCTGGGAATTGTCGGGGTTGTTCAAGAGCCAGTGGCGAACACGCTACGACGCCGGCTTCGTCCAGGATCAGTGGACGCACAACCGATTCACCATCCAGGGCGCGTTGCGGTACGAGCACGCGTGGAGCTACTACCCTGATTCGTGGATCGGCGGCACGCGTTTCATTCCGTACACCCCGATCCCCGAGACACAGGGCGTCAACTTCAACGACTTCCTGCCGCGAGCGGGACTGGCGTACGACGTGTTCGGCAACGGGAAGACGTCGCTGAAGGTGAACTGGGGCAAGTACGTGCAGCCTGCGCAGAACGCCGGCATCTTCACCGGCGCCGCGCCGACGTCCGAAATCGCCTCGACGGCGACCCGCAGCTGGACAGACACAAACGGCAACTTCGTCGTCGACTGCAATCTGTCGAGCCCGGCCGCGTCGGATCTGACAGGCTCCGGCGGAGACAAATGCGGCGCGCTGTCGACCAATCTGTTCGGTACTGTCGGACTACCGGTCCAGTACAGTCCGCGGCTGCTCAACGGGCTTCGCCCATGGGACTACCAGATCGGCGTCGCAGTGCAGCAACAGGTCACGTCACGCATTTCGGTTGAGGTCCAGTACAACAAGCGCTGGTTCGACGGGATGTACGTAACGCGCAACCTGGCGCTCGCGAACGAGGCCACGAGCTGGAACGCATACAACATCACGGCGCCCTCCGATCCGCGGCTGCCGGGCGGCGGCGGGTACACGGTCACCGGACTGTTTGACGAAAACCCGGCGCTCTTCGGGCAGACCAGCTACCAGGTTCAGCCGGCGGGCAACTACGGCGGCGAGACCTTCTACTGGGACGGCGTGGACGTGAACGTCGCGATGCGGCCGACGCACAACTTCACGTTCCAGGGCGGCACGAGCACCGGTCAGTCGGTTCAGGACATCTGCGGCGTGGCCTCTCAGGTGCCGGAAGCGATGTTGACACCGACGACGCTGGCCATCGGCGTGGCAATCCCAGGCTTTACGCCGTTTAACAACGGCATCTCGCCCGCCGGAGTCATCTCGCCACAACAGTACTGCCACCTGGCCTCGGGCTTCCTCACGCAGTTCCGCGGACTCGGTGCGTATACGGTGCCGCATATCGACGTCGAGGTCTCGGCGGCATTCCAGAGCAAGCCAGGTGCGATGCTAGCCGCAAACTACGTGATGCCGTCAATCCGGACCCCCACGACTCCTGCCGGTCAGGCCGTCGTCGCCGATTTCCTCGGCCGCGCGCCGGCTGGTAACCCCGCGAACGTGACAATCAACCTCATCGCGCCCGGCACGCTCTACGGCGATCGCGTCAATGAGCTCGATTTGCGGTTGGCGAAGGTGCTGCGGTTCGGCAATACGAGGACACGCATCTCGCTCGACCTCTACAACGCGCTGAATTCAGCGGCCGTGCTGGCGTACAACCAGACGTTCAACCCCGCAACGGCAACGTGGCTCACACCGACGTCGGTGCTGGCCGCGCGTGTGGCGAAGATTGGGGCGTCGATTGAATTCTAGGCTGCGATCACGACGAGGTTAGAGGTCAGAGGTTAGGCACTAGAGTAGTTTTGATTTGTACGTAGTGCAGACCTTTAGGTCTGCCGGGGAGCAGGCCTGAAGGCCTGCACTACACACAATCGAAAAACGCTGTAGGGGGCTGGAGCTTGGGAAACCGAGCTCCAGCCTTTTGTCCTATCTAGCGTCCGGCTTCAGCCGGATGTCCAGCTAAAGCTGGACGCTACTGCTTCGACGGCGATGTCAGTCCGGCACGAACCGCGTTTCGAATCGGTTTGATGGTCTTCAGGTACGCGAAGATGGCCTTCAGGTCGTCGTCCTTCATGTTCACGTAGACGTCAACTGGCATCGGCGGCATGATGGCGACGCCTTCCGGTTTCTTCCCCGTGCGCATCGTTTGGATGAACTTCGCCTCGGTGTAACGCATGCCGAGGCCCGTCGCGGGATCCGGCGTCAGGTTCGACGCGACGCTTTGGCCCCATGGGCCGGTCCACGCCGTCAGGTCCTCCGACGCGTGCACCTCACCCGGCATTGCGGACGGGACCTTTGTCGACTGCGGACGGCCCGAAAGCATCGTTTCGGGAACCGGCTTCATCGTGCCGGCCACTTTGGGCGAGTGGCAATCGTGGCACCCGGTGATGCCTACCAGGTATTTGCCGCGCTCGACCTGGCTTTCAGATGCGGACTGCGCGCGGGGCGCCGGCGCGACCGCGAGCAGTAGAGCAAACACCGACGCGACACAGATCGTGGCCTTCATTGAACTCCTCCAGTTGAGTTGCTGGCCCTGTCACCTTTGTCTGCCGACCGGGAGGCCGACAGGATGTTGCTCATGGCGTGATTGCCCTCGTGGCAGGCGTACTCGAACATCCCGTACGACATCTCGCGTCGGAGCGGGAACGCCGCCGTCCAGGGTTTGGTCCACGTCCTCGGATCGTTCACCGTCACTTCGTATTGCAGGGAATCGGCCGAGGTCCGGGTGAACTTCTCGACGATCTTCGCTTCGTCGCTCAGCATCATCAGGTTGCCGTTGGCCTGGGCGCCCGTCCGGCCGTTGAGGTTCGTCGTCTCGACGACGAGCGTGTTGCCGTCCCAGTGTCCGCGCACGTCGCCCATGTAAAAGCGGATCTTCGGGGAGACATGCGCACGTCCATCGAGCGGCACGACGCGCACCTCGTGAATCATCTCGTAGCGGATGACGACGTAGCCGGGGAACTGGAAGATCTGGTTGCCGTTGTTATAGATGACCGGGAAGATCGAGCCGAGCGGTCCGCGCGAGATGCAGCGATCGTAGGGTCCGAGCTCGGTCGGATCGGCGAAGCCGTCGAACATCACGTACGTGTTCTTCAGCGTCGCCGCGCGGCGCTGCGCTTCCGGCGTCGTCGGGGGCAGGCGGCCGTCACGCGGCTCCACGAGGAGCGAGGCCTGCTTCGATGCCTTGCCCCACTCGAGCCAGTGCGACGGCGGGCCGGTGCCATCGCCCTGCCGCGGCGCCGTCGAGACGGTTGTCTCGGCGTCAGCTTCGGCTCTCGTCGTCTGCTGTTTCAGACGCGCGTCGAATTCCTCCTGCGTGACTTCGTTGCGTTCGCCGAAGTTCGCGGGCCGCTCGAAGGGCACGCCCACCATGTCGGTGCTCGGCCAGATCCCGGTCAGATCGGGATCACCCCACGCGGTCTTCGGTGGGGTGTATGGAGCCTTCTGCTGCGCATATGTGCCAGCAGCGAAGAGCGTGGCGAACGCGAGGGCGATGGACATTCGCGTCATGATTACTCCTGTCGTAGTGCAGGCCTTCAGGCCTGCCCGGCAGACCTAAAGGTCTGCACTACATGCGTCAATCGACTGGCTTGCCCTGCGCCGCTTCTTTCTCGGCGATTCGTGCCGCTTTCAGGATTCCCTGAATCCCTTCGTTGCCCTCATGGCACGCGTACTCGAACACTGGCTGGCTGTCGTCTCGTGTAAGCAGCATGCCGAACGTCCACGGCCGCACCCACGTGTTGGCGTCGTCGAAGGTGATCGACCAGTCGATGTTCTTGTTCGGCAGCAATTTGAATCGCTCGGTCGTCTTCAGCTTGTCAGACGCGCCGCCGTACGCCGCCTTCTCGTTAAAGTTCGTCGTCTCGACGACGAGCGTGTCGCCTTCGAAGTGGCCGCGAGCATCGCCCACGTACTCGTGGACCTTGCTCGAGATGTGGGGACGCCTGGAAACGTCCTCGAGCGGGATGATGCGCGTCTCGTGCACCATCTCGTACGTGATCGCGACGGTATCCTTGCTCTGAACGATGCGATAAGAGTTGCCGTAGATCGCCGGCATCATCGATCCGGGAAGGCCGCGCGAGATGCAGCGCACATACAGCGTCAGATCCTCGGGGCCGTCGAACGGTCCGTTGTAGTAGCCGTCGCCGCCGCGGCGGGCGGCGCGAATCGCTGCCGCTCGGGCCACGGCAGCCGGCGTCAAGGCTGGCATCTGGCCGTCGGGCGGATCGGAAATCATCCACGCGCGGCTGTTCTTCGCGTTGTAGTTCTCGTACCAGTGCGACGGTCCCGCGCCGGTGTCGTTGTCCGTCGTGCCGCCAATCGTGAGGGCAATGCGATCGGTCTGCTGATGACGTCGTTCGAGCAGTTTAGCGAGCTCGGCGGGCGTGACATCCTCCAACTTCTTGCCCGCGAGCTCCGCGGGACGCTGCATCGGAATGCCGCTCTCGTTGCTGTTGTTGTAGGTGCCGGAGAGGTCAGGGTCGCCCCAGGGCGTTCTCGGCGCTTTTGCCGTCTGGGCTGCGGCTGGCAGCGCGACCGCCGCGATGGACGTAAACGTTAAGACAAAACGAATGAAGCGGGTCATGGAAGGACTCCTTCGCGCACGTAGCGTCCGGTTTCAGCCGGAGGTCCAGCTAAAGCTGGACGCTACGCTGCGCCTGAGAATTGTTCCACGGCGGTCGTACAGCGTCAATTAACGCGGCGTCGCCGGAAGAATCGCGATCCGATCGCCGGCGAATGATCCGATCCAGTAGGACGAGCCGACCTCGACGGCCACCGTCCCGGCCCCAAACCCGTTTCCTGCGGGCCGCTTGAGGACGTCCTTCACGGCAAGCGTGCGCGGATCCACTCTGACGACGACGGTCCCGCCGTCGCCCTGCCCGGCGGCCAGGATCGAGCCATCCCGCGCCCATCGGATGTTGTCGACGCGGAAACCAAGCGGGATCTCGTCGCGCTTTGGCGGTGCTGCGCCACGTGACAACCGGAAGAACGACTGGCTCCCCCATGCGGCGACGTACAGCGTCTTGCCATCGGTCGACATCTCGAGGCCATTGGCGCCTGCGGCCTCACTGTCGGGTACTTTCTGCCAGCCAGACGCCGTGTGCCATTCCCACAGCTCGCCGTTCTTTTCGCCGGCCATCATCCGTTGAGTCGCCGCCTGCGCGCCTCCCCGTGGGAGAAAGTTGCTGGCGATAAAGCCGCCGTCGGGCAGCCCGCGAACAGAGTTCAGGCCAATTGGATCCGCAGCGACGGCGCAGCCGACCCACTTGAGGGCTGGTGTGCCTGGCCGCGTGTCGAGTTCGAAGACCTCGATCGCTTCGCGTGCGCCGTGGCCGACCACGAAAAGACGATGCACGTTCCCGCGCCCTGGCAGAAGCGACAATCCGTGCGACGTGAACTTCGACGCGTCAGGCGGTCCCGGACATTTGTCGTAGATTTTCGCGTCGAGTTGGTCCCTGGCCGAAGCAGCGGGATAGATCTTTGTCGTGGTCCTGTCGCTGACCCGAATCAGGTTGATGCCGCCGCTGCCGCCAAACGCGCTCGCCACCACCCACGCGCCTCCCGGCACGACGACGAGGTCCTCGGGACCTTGCTGTCCGCAGACGAACTGGATGCCAGGGGCGTCAACACACGGCGGCGGCGGCCCCTGTGGTTGCGGCTGGGCGGAGACCACAGACGCGGGCGCCAGTGCCACGATCGAAACGACTGCCAGGAGCGTGGTGAGTTTCATGGCGCCGATTATCCCGCAGGTCCCACCTGGAACGCCGACGATCATCGCGGCGGGCCTAGACCGGTTTTGATTTGTACGTAGTGCAGACCTTTAGGTCTGCAGGCCTGAAGGCCTGCACTACTCAGGCTCTCGCCAGGAGGCCGCGCAGCACTCGTGTCAACTCAGCCCCGGGATCGCCGTCCAGCGACTTCGAGCGCCACGCGATGAAGCCATCGGGCCGCACCAGCGTCGCGCCTGACGAAGAGATGCCGTACGCTGCCATGAAGTCGTCATCGACGATCCGGTGCACCTCGACTTGAAGCCCGGTGAAATGGGCGGCTGCCTTCGGCGCGGCATCGAACCAGGCGTCCGCGTCGGGTCCCGCGAGGATCACGAACGCTCCACGAAACAAATCGATCGTCGAAATACGTTGTCCCCGCTGCTGAATCCACACGTGGGGCGCCCGCGATCCGGGCCGGCCCTGCGATGCGCTCGGGTGCTCGTGGACCCGATCGCCGGCATCGTCGTCCTTCGTTGCCGGCATGATGGCGTCGGAGCGATAGAGGTAGCCGAGCTCGATGTCGAAGTCGTCGGCCAGCGGCTGAAAGTCTTTCTTGCCGAGAAACGGCGCCGTCCGCGTGACGTAGCGCGTGTACGCCTGCTCCACCGTGAATGACGCGGCGGGGCGCCGCTCCGCTTCGTACGTATCGAGCAGATCCGGCCCCGCGACGTGTTTCAAGACAAGCGCAAGCTTCCACGCGAGGTTGTGGCCGTCATGGATGCCCGTATTGCCGCCGTAGCCGCCGTTCGGCGGCATCAGGTGCGCCGAATCCCCGGCGAGAAACACGCGTCCCTGACGGAACCGCCGCGCGACATCGGAGGTCGCGCGCCATCGGGCGACGCCGGTGATCTTCACCGGCAGGTCGTCGACGCCGGCCGCATTCCGAACATGGGCGATGAGCGTCTCCTCGCGGACACCGCTGGAAGGGCTTGAGGCTTCCGGCTTCGACGTATCCCCGGCCGTGTTGACGACGAGGAAACCGGAGTTCTGATCTTTGTCGAGGCGAAAGAACCCGCCGAGGTGGGGGTTGCCGATGTAGATCACGCTGATGTTCTTGCCCACGAGCAGCGAAGCGAGCGGCGCCTCGAAGTAGATCGTGATCGAGTTCGAGAAGACACCGCGACCGTCGAACTCGATCCCCGCCAATTCCCGCACCCTGCTGTGTGCGCCGTCGGTTCCCACCAGATACTGCGAGCGGATCGTCCGCTCCTCGCCAGTGTCGACGTTCTTCACCGTCGTCGTCACGCCTGTCGCATCCTGCTCGATGCCCGTCACCTCGTGGCCGTTCAGCACCTTCGCCCCCGTGCCTTCGGCGCGATGGCGCAGAATCGGCTCGAGGCCCGGCTGGGTGATGAACAGGCGCCGGCACGGGCTGAACGCATCGACGCCCTGGTTCAGGCTCGGAACGAAGCCCGCAAGCACTTTGCCGGCGACCGTATCCATCAGCGAGATGGAGCCTTCCGGCTCGAACTCCTCGAGCGATCGCGCGCGCACGTCGTCTTCAATGCCGGCCGACCGGAACAACTCCAGCGTGCGCATGTGGAAGAAGGCCGCCCGCGGCAACTGCGAGCCGCGATGGAGCTTCTCGATCGCCAGTGAAGGGATGCCGTGCTGGGCGAGAAACATGGCGGTGGACAGACCGACCAGACCGCCGCCCGCGAATACTACAGGGAACTCGTCGTCACTCATCGATCGCCTCCCGGGCGATCGAGCATTCAATCACACTCTCGAGGTCAGAGGTTGGAGGTTGGAGGACTAATCTTCCGTCGGGCGGGAGGCGCGGTCGACGACCAGGATGTCGATGCTGCTCTTGGCGGGCTCGAGTTTCAGTCCAAGCTGCTCTTTGAGCGCTGTGAACAACGGAGGGCCATTCGGATCGATAGGAGGGGCGGGGGGCGCGTCAGCCGGGACGGGAAGCGTCGGTGTCCATTCGAGATCGAATTCGAACGTGCCCGCCAGCCCTGTGTGATCTTCGACAGGCCGATGATCGTCGACGGCGCCGTTCAGCAGCGGCGCCGCAATCTGCGCCATCGTCGCCCGGCCGCTTGCCCTGCCGGGCAGGCGCTTGAACCCGCAGTTTGAGGTGCCGACATCGTTCGTCGCCACCGGCGCGTTCGGATTGGAGCAGTCCACGTCCGACCGCCGAAGCTTTGGTCCCAGCCGCCCGTCGGCGCGTGTCAGCATCAGGTGATAAACCGCAAGCTCCTTCGTCTCGTGGTGCGCGACGAGCTTGAAGCGATCGGCGAGCAGCTTCTGTAGCGCGGCTGGCAGCTGTTCGCGTGTAAGGTCGCGGTCAGCTTTAGCCTGGATGTCGAACCGGGCAGCGGTTACGTAGCCGCCGTCCCCACCGATCCAGCTGACGTTGATAACCAGACGGTTGCGTTGCAGCGGCAGGTTGGGTTCCCCGTACGCCACGCTGACAAGTCCCTGCAGTGAGACGTTTGTCGCAACAAACCTGCCCCCAGGCTGGAGATCGAGGCTGGTCCGGTTGCTGTCGGACTTGTTGACTTTGATTGAGGCGACTTCGAAGGTGGGACTGTGTTCAGCGGTTGGAGGTTGGGGATTCGGGCTCGGTGAAAAAGCGCGTCCGGCTGCGACCGCGCAACAACTGAGAACCGCCGCGATCGCAGTATGACGCATCTTCTTCCCTGCCCTTGGCCCTCTAATCTTCACTCGGCCTCTCCGCCTGGTCGATGACCAGCACCGCGACCCGTTCTTTCTGTGCGTCGAGCTCGAGTCCCAGTTGCTCGCGGAGCGCCGTAAAGATCGACGGTCGTGATTCGCTCGCGCGGTCCGGGTTGCCCGGACTCTCCGACGGTGGCAGCGTGCCCATATCGCGAGTGAATTCGAGGTCGACGTTGAACAGGCCAGCTAGTCCGGTTCGATTGATGACACCACGGCCAACGAAAGCCTCCAGCGCTCTCGCGACTTGATCAGTCGTGACGCCGGAAGCGGTCCACCCTCCTGGCCCGTACACAACTCGTCCGCATGGTGGTAGTCCCTTGGGTTCGACTGGAGGACGCGGCCCTCGGGCCGGCGGCGGACCGGGATCGACACAGTCGGAATCGGACGACACTTTGAGCCGTGGGCCCAACTTGCCGTCGGATCGAGCCTTCCTCAACTCGTAGACCGGAGACTCCCGCATTTCCTCATGAACTGCGAGCTTGAAGCGTTCGAACAGCAGTGCCCGCAACATGTCGGGGATATCTGTCTCAGCCGGATCACTCCCGCTCGCCGGTTTTGCTTCGACATCGAAATGTTCAGAAGTCATCCAGCTCGAGCCACCGACGATTTCGGAAGGCCGAAATCGAAACCGATAGGCTGCGAGAACGAGGTCCCTCAGTGTGACGTTGGTTGCTGAAAACCGACCTCCCGGTTGAATGCTGCTGTACGCCCGGTCGTCTCCGGACTTGTTCGCCTTGATCGATGCGACTTCGAACGAGGGATCCTGACTGGAGGTTGGAGGTTGGGGACTGGGGATCAGGGGAAGAGCACGCCCCGCTGCGACCGCGCAACAACAACTCAGAACCGCCACGATCGCAGCGTGACGCATGTTCCTCCCTAACCTCTAACCTCTAACCTCTGACCTCTACTTACTAACAAGTCTGACGTGGACCTTCATGCGTACGTCGATCGGCTCGCCGTCGAGATAGGTGGGCGTGAACTCCCACTGCCTGACCGCGTTCGCGGCCGCGTTGGATAGCGATACGTCGGCGGCGCCGCCGCT
>Ga0126379_10003664_pt1 | contig 9989 bp, 9 predicted proteins | sample PanSoiMetPlot_24_FD_92640 | JGI IMG/M metagenome (GOLD analysis project Ga0126379, IMG submission 92640) | Tropical forest soil microbial communities from Panama - MetaG Plot_24 | ecosystem: Environmental > Terrestrial > Soil > Tropical forest > Bulk soil | place: Panama | collected 2016-02-17 | reverse complement strand
GTACAGCTTGATTTCACGGTGAATGCTTTTCCCGGCGCTGATCGGTTTTTGGAGATTGGCGTCCGAGCGTTGAACGCAAGCGCGTTCACCATTCTTGCGCCGCGCCAGCAGATCGGCTCGATCCCTTACGCGCTGCGTAGTCTCAGCTCAACGTCAGCCGACGGACTTTCGAGTGCGTGCGCCGGTTGCGTGCAGGATTCGAACATCAGCTCAGTTGCGGGCAGCAAAGTAAGCGGCACGATTCCCGTCGCGAGTGTGCCTGCGGGAAGCAGCAGCTATGTTCAGAACACGACGATTATGCAGGCTGGCAGCGGCTTCAACATCGATGGCAATGGCATAGTGGGCGGCAGTGTCGGCATCGGCACATCCAGCGCCTCGAATAAGCTCTCGGTCGTGGGCAGCGCCGACTTCTCCAACAACCTGGGCATCGGCACGGCCGCTCCCATCGCTAAGCTACAAGTAGTCACTAACAACGATAACAATCCGACAGGCATTCCATCGTGGGACGCCAGACATTTTGTCATTGGAAACTCGCCGAAAGTGTTTCGCGATTAGGAGGTAAATTGCAATGATCACAATCAATGTCAACCGCATTTATTGTATCGCTGCCTTGATACTTCTCGTGCTAGCTGCTCCATCAGTCGCTCAGGCACAACCTTCACGGTCCGCAGCCGCATACTACAATCGTGGCAACGAGCGATACAAAAAAGGAGACTTGGATGGCGCGATATCCGACTACGATGCGGCCCTCACCTTCAATCCGAGCTGGGCTGTCGCCTACAACATGCGCGGTAATGCGCGCTATAACAAGGGAGACCTGGACGGCGGTATTGCCGACTACAGCAAGGCCATCGAGGTCGATCCTCATCTGGCCCTGGCCTACTACAATCGAGCCAAGGCACGCGGAGATAAGGGTGACCTGGACGGCAGCATTGCCGATTACACGAGGGCCATAGAAATTAACCCTCGCCTGACTTCTGCCTACAACAATCGCGGCAACGCCAGGAGGGAAAAAGGAGAATTGGACGGAGCTATGGGAGACTTGGATAAGGCCGTCCGGTTAGATCCGCATAATGCTCTGGTCTACAACAACCGTGGTCTGATAAGGCGTGCCAAAAGAGATCTGCAAGGAGCGATTGCAGACTACGACCGAGCTATCGAAATCAATCCCCGATTTGTAGAAGCTTACAGCAATCGGGGCAACGCCCAGTTGGATAAGGGAGATCTGGACGGGAGCATTGCCGACTACGAATTAGCTATCAAGATCGATCCATTCTACGCCAAGGCATATGGAAACCGAGGATTAGCTCGCCTTTATCAAGGCGACAGGGTCACAGCAGAGAAGGACTTCGATCAGTGCCTAAGACTGGACCCTAAGTTGAAACCCTTACTCGAAGAACAGATTGAGCAAGCGAAGCGCAGGCTTGCGCCCAGGAATTAGCATTTAGCCACGTTAGAAATTTGCACATGTTATGTGTTCGCATATACAGGGCCAATTATGTCCCGCGCATGAAGCTTCACTCGCTGACTGACACAAGGCGGACAATCGGCTCCGTATGCGTGCCTGTCCCTTGCGAAAACTGATCAGAGACGTTGACATGGACGACCGAGGATCTGTTTGCTTAACAGAAACTAGTGGCCACAGCAGCCAACACGGCCCTGGTTCGCAAACGCCAGAGCACAAACCAACGGGCATCCAAACCGGCTGTGGAAATGACGCGCCTGCGGAAAGCGAAAAAACCATCGCTTGTCGCAAGCGTTTGGAAAAGTTCGGCAAGACAGCGGTTTGGGCCGTAACTTTGAACCGCTGCTCCTGACACGAACGCTGCCGCTCGGAACAGGCCGCTCCCGTTCGCCGTTCTTCGATTGACGCACACTTTGAGTTGGCATATTGTGTTTCCCGCCGACGAAAGGTCATGGATTTTCTACTCGCTTTCAACAATGAGGCAGCATTGGTAGGTGACCTGAACGGCAATGTGCGCACCGAACGGCGACCGCCGCAATTAACACCACAGGCATGGGAAAACCGCTTGCGCTTTGCTTATATTGAAGCTGAGCGGGGACGCGAAGACGCAGGAGGTGTACCGTTCACCAATGCCACCGGATCATTTCGATTTGAAAACGGTCAAGTCAAAGTGATGAAAGTCGAAGGCGTCAAGGCTTACCAGACTTATTCCGACCAGCCAGCGGGATTGTCCGTGCGCGCGGCATTTCTGGACCATCTTAATCAATGGACAATTTCTGAATAGGGCTGAGGTCGTCAGCTGTCCAGACATCCGCGCCAGGACTCAATGATCGTCGGAATTCGCATTATCCTCACTCGGCTGAACTTCCTCTTTTTCCTGATATGCAAACACCGCGTCTTCATTTAGTGTGGAGACGTGAGTCGCAAATGAATCGATGAATCGCTGGAATGGGCCAGGCTGCTCCTCGACCGGGCTCAGATTGTTGATTTCGTCTTTCACGGGCTCGTGCCGAATCAACTCCGCAGTCAGATGAAGGCAGGATGCGCACTCCACAAGATGAGAAACCAGGTAATGCGATTCAGCCTCACTAAGCTCGCTTTCTACAAATGCATTGATGAGATCCTCATTCGGGTGAGGAGTGATTGACCTGGACGAGGTGCCTTCAGACAAGCGGGCCTTAAGGCGAATTTCAATCAGCCGGCAGATGTTTGCCGGCGTAAGCTCGCTCGTTTGATGCTCCGGAGGCTTCACGATCCACCTTCAGTCGCGCTTTTGCCAGACGCCGACAGATTAATGCTTTGCGCCGGATCTTCCGCCGCGATCGCTTTGCAAATCTCAATCTCTTCCGGTTTCAGACCATGTTTGCTTGCCAAGTCAGCCTTAAAACGGTCGAGAATTTTCTTATAGACCTTGTCCAACCAGCGCATGATTGTCGACTCATGGACACGACTTTGCCGTGAGCTGCGACGCTCGAACCAGCGTCGCATCGGTGAGCGCGGCTCTTCAACGATGCGCGCGATCTCGCGCAACTTGAGACCTTCGACATGATAATAAAGCAGCAAGAGCGTCTCGTGATCATCCAGCCCCGCCAGCGCCCCATCCAGGGCCGCCGTGGTCGCGGACCGGTACCTTTCACGCACTATGCTCGTAAGCATTGAGTCCTCAGCTGTCCAAATACTTTGCGCAATTAATTTATCAGTGGCCGCTGCTAAATCTTCCACCGGAGCTTCAACCTTGGTGATGCGGTGTAAATCGGTTGCTGCATGCATGATGATGACGCGCAGCCAGCCTCGTAGTGTGCCTCGCCCCGTATAACTTCGGAGTTTTGACTGCCGTATACCATCGATGATTTTGGTACCAAATAACTCAGCAGAGACGGCGTCGATCACTTCGTCTGCATCGGTATCACTCTTCACCAGGCGCCGGGTCAGCGTTTCGATAAAGGACCGATGTCGGCGATCAAACTCCCACCACGCGCGTTCATCGCCCTGGAGACAACCGAGGCCAAGGTAAAGATCATCAAGCTTCAACTCACCAATAAAGCGTTTCAGAGCCCTGAGTGACGACTGCGCATCGCCCCCCGGATATTCAATTAAGTGTTTAAGAGCGGCTGCCGTGACAACGTCGCGAAACTTTTCGAAGGGTACTTCGAAATCCGGGTAACCGCGCGCGCACCGGGCATGATTTTCAGCCAACAAATCGGCGCACAGTCCGAGATTGCGAAGTAACTCCGCTTCCAGCGTGGTTGGGTTGCGAGTGGACACCTCGTTCAAAGTGCGCCCATTATATTGTTACCGAACTCTGATGAACAGTCGCCCCCTTCACATCTGCCCAAAGTCGAGACGTGATCGCAGCATAGTTTTTGCCTAACTTTAACCGGCTTCAACTGCTTTGTTAGCGGTGAGCACAGCACCCTCTTTAAGCGCCCGCTCGCGATTGCGCTGGGCGATGGTATAGAGGACTGATTTCACCTGAAACGGCGTAAGGTCGGGATAGGCCTCTTTGATTAAAGCAACGATGCCGACGATGTAAGGACAGGCGAAGCTGTTGCCGGTCAATTGCCGGTAGCCACCGCCCGGCCATGTCGTCTTCACGTCTATGCCGGGGGCGACCATTTCGATTACCTGCCCATATCGATAAGCGAAATTGAACGGATCCCCGCCGCTACGCTTCACGACAGCTATTACGGACGAGGAGAAGATGGAGGGAAAACTCGGATAGGGAAGATTGTTTGCGGCCGCCACGATGATGCAGCCTGCCTGATAAGCCCGATCCAACAGATCGTGGACCGGGCCAAAGTATTGACTCTTTGTCGTACCGAGCGATAAATTGATTACCTGAAATTTTTGCTTGATCGCATAATCAAGCCCAACCAGAAACATCTCTCCCGAACCGGAGCCCTGTGGACCCAGAACCTTGACGCTATAAAGCTCCGCCTCAGGCGCAACACTCGCGATAATGCCGGCGCAAGCCGTGCCGTGACCGGCTTGATCACCAGAGGCGGACGGACGAAATTCGAGCCGGCCCTCGGCCGCCACGATTTCGACGGAATCCTTGACTTTACCGATCAGATCGGGATGCGTAGTATCGATACCGCTATCAACCACGGCGACGCGCACCCCGCGCCCGGTGCGACCCTGCCAGAGTTTCTCCGGCTGAATCGCCGACCAAAGATCGATTCTGTTTGTCAGCCGCTCGGCAGTTTCAATCATCGGCAAGCAATCCGTCCATACCTCTATCAAAATCCGAATTGGCCCATTCCAGCCGATCGATTTCGCGCGAATCGCTCAACTGATTCCAGCAATTCTCGACAAAGTTTTCGCTCGGCATCTCCCGAATTAATAATGTCGCGTAACGCCAGCCAGATCTTCAATAACTCCAGGTGCGCGCCGACAGCCGGATTACTGGCAAGCCATTCACGCTCTGCAGCCTGCCGCTGTTCATAGGATTGAGTCATCAATGAGTTGCGAATCGAAAAATTAAAGAGCGACTCGATCAACCCGGCGATTTCAAAAGCCTCTGCCAGCCGCGCGATTGGCTCAGCAAACCGAGCCGCTCGATCCATTTCCTGTGGGCTAAACGGTGGGTAAGGCGGATCTCCGGGTCGGTTGACGAATTCCAGCACGCCCACCAATTCGTTTTCTCCGCGCAGCGGCGTAGCCAGCAAAGTCACCGTCTTGAAACCAGTGTGTCGATCGGCCTCGGACCAGAACGAACCTTCGTTGGCTACGTCCGCGACGGCCATTGGTTGGTGGGTCGAAAAAACAAGGCCCGCAATGCCGGCGCCGGGCGGTAAACGCAGGTCAAGTAAAGCGTCAGTCGCAGCGTTGGTGGCAGTAAGGAATTTCAATCCGCCGCTCTCGCCGTCCCGAACCAGCACCGAAGCGGTCGCAGCATTCACGGCGCTGTTCGCTCGATGCAGCAAGTCGTTTATCGCTCGCCGTAGCGACACGGTTAATGAATTTGACACATCGATCGAGTCGGCGATTTCCCCCAATTGCGACGCAAACGGTGTGGCGCTCGTACCGGACGCTGATGAATTGTTGCTCATAGCTTTCTGCTCTCAATCTGCGGGTCTAACGAAGCTCGATTGATGGTCGCGCATTATTACAGATGCAAGTCGTTACCGCAAAAAAGTATCCCCCGATGCGTCTTTCATGTTACGGACGATCCTTGCCGTGCGTTGCTCGAGCGGATATATTCCGTGCACCTCAGAGGAGCCAACAATGAGTTCACAAACGACAGTGGCCGAGGCGCCGCAGGCATTTGTCTCAAACGCCATTGATCAGGCTGATCGACTCCGCTCGCGCGGAGAACCGGAAGCAGCTGCGAGCGAATTGGAGAAGAGCCTCCAAGTCGCTCGGGCCACACCATACGAAATCGAATTTGCGACCCGCATCCGACTGGGCATGACATTGGCGGATGTCTATCTTGGGTTAAACCGGCCGGAAGACGCGGTCGCATTTCTGGCGAAGGAAACGGCCTTTGCGCAAAAAATCTCGGATATCATGCAAGCCACAGGAACCCTCAATCAAAAGCGAGCGGCGATGAGTGGCTATCTGCAGATCCGCGATCGAACCACCCAAATTGGGCTCCTGGGAAAGTCCGCACCTGAAATCAACCTGAAGATGTGGCTGACTGGCGATCCAGTCACGCTGGCGGATCTCTACGGTCGCATCGTGCTGCTCGAGTTCTGGGCAACCTGGTGCAAACCGTGCCAGGAAATGTTTCCTAAACTAACCGCACTCTACGATCAAGAATCAAAGAATGGTCTGGAAATAATTGCCATCACTCGACATTACATGGCCTACAAAGGAACACTCGAAGCCAGGAATCAGGAACTCGATCTGATGCGGGCGACGCTCAACCAACACGGCGTTAAGTTTCGAGTGGCAGTCGCTGAAGACGAGGGCCTGCAGAGAGTCTATGGTGCCAACGGGCTGCCGACAGTGGTGCTTATCGATCGGCAGGGCTTTGTCCAGTATGCAGGACCTGGAGGCGAAGATCCCGTTTTCAGAAGTGCCTGGAAGCAGGGCGTGCGGGAAACCGCGTGAAGAGGCCGCCTTAGCAGCGCAAAAAGCTTGCCAGAGTACGTCATGGTTGATAGGATGCGGCCGCTCTTCAAGCCAATGATTACTAGCAGCGTGTCGAGAACACTGGATCTTGTGTCCTTCCGCTAGTTGATCTTCTTAATCGTTGTGTCAGAGGCCGGTCGCAAAACGCGAAGCGGTTGGGGGAAACGATGTGGTTGTCTCGAGAGTTGATCTCGAAGATTAATCTGATCGTTTCATAAACAGAGGAATCTTCCTCAAAATACTTTCAGCAAAAGGAGAACTAACAATGATCTTGACTTCCATGGCAGGTGAGGGAAATAAGGTTGCGGTTTACGACATTCCAGATGACGTACTCTCGCAGTACGCCGTCACCGGTGACAAAGCAGCGCAGATGTTTCCTGAGGCCAACAAGCAAACAGGGGCTGAAATTCCAAAGAGCGGCGGTGGTAATGCGATGAGAGTCGACAACGCCGAGAGCTTGGGTGAAGTTCAGGCGTACTCCGACATCTGCGTTTGTCGGGAGTTACTTTGTAACGCGTACCACTGCTGGTGGCATTATTTTTATTGCTACTGCTAGGCGAAAATATTTCTTGACGAACCACGAATTTGCCCGGCGGGTCGGCGCACAAACGCTTGCCCGCCGTTTGCTTTTTAGCGGATTCTGAATTATCAAAAGCCCCCAATTAAGGAAAAATCGTATGCCTGACTCGAAACCGCTTCCACGTAAACGGCCTGATCTGCCGGGCGCGCCGATCATGGATCCGATTCAAGATATCCCGGCTGATGCGATTCCCGCGGAAGGGCTACCAGCACTTCCGGCCGACGGGTTGCCGCCGCTCCCCGGGGGAAATATTCGTTTTAAAGAAATGCCGCGCATGAAGGCCGGCCCGTATATTAAACGCGCGCTCAAGTTGTTGCAGGGACATATGGGCATTGTTCTGATTTCGTTCCTCTTGTCCCTTTTCATGTCGCTGTTGCCGTTCGTTGCCGCGGCTGCTATTGGTCCCATCTTCAAATTATTTGGGCAGGCAGCGCAGGGCGGCGATTGGAGCAACGTGTGGAGCATGACTTCCTCTTTTTATGACACCAGCGATGCTGGAAACATCACCGGCTTTCCGCCCACATTTATACGCAACTGGCTGTCGACTCCGCTGACATTCACCACGATTTTCATCATCTGGACCTTTTCGATCGTATTCAGGAACGTGCTCGATATCGCGCGGGCCTGGGTCGACGCAAATCTGGAGCAGCGGCTGCTATCGTCGCTGCGACAGCGTGTTTACGACCATATTCAATCTTTGTCGCTTGATTTCTTCATGGGTGGTCAGACAGGTGCGTTAATGCAGAGAGTTCTCTCGGAGACCGGCACGGTTCAGCGACTGTTGACCCAGGTGTTATTGACGCCTGTGGTCGACATACTTGTGATGGTGATTGTCATCGCTTATCTGTTAGCCCTGAGCTGGCAAATGACACTGGTGCTTTTTGTGCTCGCGCCGGCCACGCTGCTGATGTTTCGATATACCAGCGGCAAATTGCAGCAAGGAGCGATGGGCATTAACCTGAGCGCCCGCGAATTAGGCGCCGAGTTGGAGGAAACCATCAGTGGTATTTCGGATATTCAGGTTTTTAATGCGCAACAAAAACGCAGTGATCGCTTTCGAGAGGCTTCCAAAGCTGCCGCGAAGAGCACAGCGACGACGACCGCCTGGATGAGTCTGAGCAATAGCGGTGCGCAGATATTCATCTCGCTGACTACCGCGCTGGTGATGCTGGTGGCAATTCTGCTGGGCGCTAAATGGGGACTAACATTTTCCTCGGCAATTGTCTTCATGCAGATGGCTCCGAATCTCTTCACGCCAGTGCAACGACTGGTCGGTTCGTACACAATGTACCAATCTCTGGTCCCTGGTATCGTTTCTACCTACGAGCTGATCGATACCAGGCCGAGTGTTGTTGAGAAGCCCGGCGCGAAAGGTCTCGGCGAAGTCCACGGCGATATTAACTTTGAGAACGTGGTTTTCGGTTACACGCCGGCGCAAACTGTGCTGAAGGGCATCTCTTTTGACATCAAAGAAGGCGAAACCATCGCGCTGGTCGGGGGTATCGGCTGCGGCAAGTCCACCGTAATGAATCTGATTCTCAGGTTTCTCGAACCGCAGAAAGGGCGGATACTGATCGAAGGCCAGGACATTTCTGATGTCACCCTCAACTCGCTGCGCGAACAGGTTTCAAAGCTTTCGCAGTTTCCTTTCTTCCTCAAGGACACAATTCGCGAAAATGTCCGGTTGGGCCGCGCTTCGGCAACCGACGCTGAAGTCGAAGACGCCTGCCGGCTAGCTCATATTCATGACGTGATCATTGACCGTCAACGAATGCCGCAGGGCTACGATACGGTGGTTGACGTCCAGATACCTTCCGGCGGACAGAAGCGCTTGATTGCCCTGGCGCGTTGCCTGCTTCGCAAACCTGAGGTTCTGCTGCTCGATGAACCGACCGAGAATCTTGATGCTGATCAGCGCAACCGCCTAATCCAGGTGATTCGAGAGTATGCCAAAGAAAGAACCTGCATCGTGATCAGTCACGATCTTACTTTCGTCGCCGCAGTGGCGGATCGAATTTTCGTGCTTGATAAAGGCCACCTGGCTGATCAAGGGACGCATGAAGAATTGATCCAGCGAGACGGCCTCTACAAGACCCTTTATGATTTGAAGAATGTCGACCCGTCGCTGTTGCGATCGCGGACCGGTAATGGGAAAGCTCCGCTGCCGGGAACACCGATTGGCGGCATGGGCTTGCCCGGCGGCATGGGTGGACCTCCCGGTATGGGCCCACTCTAAAGTTAACCGAACCCAAATCCGCGGCCAGCAACATTTCATCAGCGAGGGAATAAGCCTTTTCCGCAACCCGGAATTCCGTAGTCGAGTAATTGCGAATCCTTTGAAAGCCATTCAGGACTGAGCACTTCGTTTCGTGTCATTTCGTGTGAATTCGTGGATCATAGCCGGGAAAATCAAGACCGAACCACGAATACACACGAAATGACACGAAAGTAACTGTCCTCGGACCCCAAATACGAACAGGCCGCGCCAGTCTCACGGTCCAAACCGCTGTTGGTATTCGGTCGAGGTGGTGAAGGCCTTAACCATTTCCGAAGCGATGTAATTGCCGTGAAACTGGTTCAGCTTCGTCAACCAAAAGTCATAACCCGTGTAATCGGTGTCCGGTGCGTCGTTTGCGTTTCGCCGCAAGTAGCCGAAGTACTCAGCCATCACGAAAGCTCGGGTGAACTCGGCGTTGGTAAGGTCCGGATCCTCGGCGATTTGCAGCACGGCCTGCGCGCGCGCGGTCGCGTTGCTGCTGTCCGCGACCCCGCCGAATAAGGCAATCGCACTCGCGCGTTCGCTCGGCGACAAGACGTTCCCGCCATTTTGATTTAATTTATCGACAAAATCTGCCGGCGCCATCGTCG
>Ga0126379_10003659_pt1 | contig 9997 bp, 4 predicted proteins | sample PanSoiMetPlot_24_FD_92640 | JGI IMG/M metagenome (GOLD analysis project Ga0126379, IMG submission 92640) | Tropical forest soil microbial communities from Panama - MetaG Plot_24 | ecosystem: Environmental > Terrestrial > Soil > Tropical forest > Bulk soil | place: Panama | collected 2016-02-17 | reverse complement strand
GGACGCTCCACGTCGGCGAGAGCTTCTCGGACGTCCCTAAGAGCCACGTCTTCTACTCATTCGTGGAGAAGCTGCTGCACTTCGGCGTGACCGGCGGCTGCTCGCTGACGGCCTACTGTCCCGACAGCGACGTGTTTCGACTCCAGATGGCGGTCTTCATCTCGCGCGCGCAGGCCGGCGGCGACGCCAAGATCCCGGTCTCGGGATCGGCGCAGGGCAACCCCTACAACTGCGTCGCCGGGGGCCTCTCTCAGTTCACCGACATCGCACCGGACAGCCCGTTCTGCCGGCATGTCCACTACATCTTCGGCACCGGCGTGACGACGGGCTGCGTGAGCACGCCTCCGCGACAGTACTGCCCTTCGGACAACGTGACCAGGGGCCAGATGGCGCTGTTCATCGGCCGCGCGGTGGCCGGGAGCGACGCCGCGGTACCGGTGACCTACGGACCGGATCCCGTGACCGGACGCAGCTACTCCTGCAACCCGGCGAGCCCGAACCTCTTCTTCACCGACATCACGACCTCCGACGTCTTCTGCCGCCACACCCACTATCTCTGGGCGAAGAACGTCATCTCGGGCTTCGCGGACGGCTCCTTCGGCCCGGGCCTCCTCGTCACTCGGGGAGCGATGGCGAAATTCATCTCCAACGGATTCGGCTTCACCCTCTACAGTCCCTGACCGGGGCCGGACCTTGCGTCGGAACCGGATGCCGTTGACGGTCCGTGGCGCCTCGTCTAGACTGCCCGCCTCGAACTGAATCGTACGGGGTTCCCATGAAGACACTCTGCGGCCGTTTGGTTTTTGGACTCGGGCTCTTTGGACTAGTCTTCGTTCTCGGCGGGCTGTTCAAGCCTTCGCCACCCGGAAGGCCGGAAAGACCGAACCGCTATTCCGTCACCGGCGACGAGCTCAAGGAAGGCGGGCTTCTCGAGCGGGAGCTCTACTGGGCGGACCGAGTCGGGTACCCGACCGGGAAGTTCGATCCGGCCTGGGTCCGCGGGGCGGTGGCGCAGGACGCCGCCATCGAGCGCGCGATCCCCGCGGGCGCCACCCCCCGGTACAGCCTCGATTCGCCCCTGGCGCTGGATCCCTCCGGTTTCACCGCGCTCGGCCCAGCGCCGGAGCACATGACCGGCTGCGTCGGCTGCTTCAACTACTCGACGACCCAGGGACGGGTCAACGCGATCGCCGTGGACCCGACGACGACCGTCAACGGTTCGATCGTGGCGTACGCCGCGTCCGTCGGCGGGGGAGTCTGGAAGACCACGAATTGCTGCAGCGGCTCGACGACCTGGTCGGTCCTGACCGACGACCCGCTCGTCTCCACGACGAGCGTGGACACGCTCGCGATCGACCCGAACAACCACAACACGATCTACGCCGGCACGGGCGACCTGAACTTCGGGTCCTTCTCCATGGGAAGCCAGGGCATCCTCAAGTCCACAAACGGGGGAGCGAGCTGGACGGTGCTCGGGGCGAGCGTTTTCGGGTCGCCCTACCCCGAGCCGGCGGGCCAGTTCCCGCAGTATCAGTCGGTGGGGAAGGTCCGCGTGGACCCCAACGACAGCAACCGGGTCGCGGCGGGGACGAAGACCGGCCTCTACCTCTCCTACGACGGCGGCGCCAACTGGACGGGGCCCTGCCTGACCAACGGCTTTTCCTCGCAGCGCCAGGACATCACCGGTCTCGAGCTGACCAACGTCGGCTCCGGCGTGACGAGGATCCTCGCCGCGGTCGGCCCGCGCGGTTTCGCGACCCCTGTGCAATCTGACCTGGGCAACAACGGCGCCAATGGCATCTACAAGGGGACGATGCCGGTCAGCGGCTGCCCGACGGACTTCGCCTCGATCGCCGGCAACGCCAATGGGTTCGTCTTCGGAACCTCAGTCTCGGGCAGCCCCTACTCGACCGGCGCGAACATGAACGCGGGCAGCGGCACCGCGTTCGTCAGCACGAGCACGGGCAACCAGCTCGGCCGCGTCGAGATCGCGGTCGCGCCGAGCGATCCAAACGTCCTCTACGCGCAGGTCCAGTCCATCGCGTTCAACAACAACTCCGGCTGCGGCAACACCAACGGCTGCCAGCTCGGCGTCTGGGCCTCGACCAACGGCGGAACGTCCTGGTCGTTCCTGGCCGGGTCGGCGGGAGGGTCGCTGCGGGCCTGCGGTGGCGCCAGCTCCGCGGGCGACTATTCCCAGAACTGGTACGACCAGGCGATCGCGGTGGATCCCAACAACCCGGACCGCGTCTTCATCAGCACCTTCGATGTCTGGTTCGCCACGCGAACCGGGACGAGCTTCAACGATACGACCTGCGGCTACACCTACTCGGGCCCAGCGGGACCCGTCCACGTGGACCAGCACGCGATCGCGTTCGTGTCCGGCTCCTCGAGCATCATGCTGATCGGCAATGACGGCGGCGTGCACGGGACCACCAGCGCGGACACGGCCACTTCCTCGGTTTCTCCGTCCTGGTTCAACATGGATTCGGGCTTCAACACGATCGAGTTCTACTCCGGCGACATCAGCGGCAGCTTCGCGTCGTCGGGTTCTCCCCAGGCGAGTGGCGGCGCGCAGGACAACGGCTCTAGCTCGGTGACCTTCGGGGGCAGCCCGACCGGGCCGGTGCAGTGGCAGATGGGTCTGGGCGGCGACGGCTTCTACTCGCGCATCGACCCCGTGGGCACCGGCAGCAGCCTGCGCATCTTCCAGGGCGGCAACAGCGGCAGCCTGTACCGGTGCACGAGCAATTGCACGTCCGCGGGAGCCAGCTACTCGAGCGTGACTGGCTCCTGGACCGCGGACACGAGGTCCTTCATCGTGCCGTACGACCTGTTCCACGGCGGAGTCGCCGGTGGGGACGACTGCGCCGCGGCGGGCGTGCCCGGGGGCTGCGGTCACCTGATCGTGGGATCGACGCGGGTCTGGGAAACGGTCGCCGGTGGCAACAACTCCATGAACAACTCGAGCTGGTACGTCACCAACAATCCCTCGAGCCAGAACATGACCAAGCAGACCCTGGACGGCCGCTCGTTCATCAACCAGTTGAAATACTCGCCGAAGTTCCAGAGCGTGGCGATGGTCGGGACCAACGACGGCAACGCCTGGATTGGCTTCAACCTCGGAACGGGAAGCACGTCCCAGGCGACGTGGGTGGACGTGACCGGCTCCAACTCGGTCCTGCCCAACCGCCCGATCCTGGGCGTGGCACTCGACCCGTCGGTCGGTGCGGCGAACATCCCGGTCGGCTATGCCGCGATGGGCGGATTCGACCAGAACACGCCGGCGACCCCGGGCCACGTCTTCCAGGTCACGTGCGACGCCTCCTGTGCATCGCCGACGTGGGCGAACAAGAGCGGCAACCTTCCCAACATCCCGGTGGATTCGATCATCGTCAACCCGAACGTCCCCCAGCAGGTTTTCGCGGGCACCGACATCGGCCTCTACTACACCAACGACGTCACCGTCGCCTCGCCCGTTTGGTACCGGTTCAGCAACGGACTTCCGAGCTCGATGATCTGGGACATGCAGATCGACCGCGGCTCGACGACCCTATCGGTCTGGACGCGCGGGCGGGGCGCCTTCGTGTGGCCGCTGCCCACGAGTCTCTCGGTTTCGCCGTCAGCCTCGGCGCAGGCGCTCCGCGTCGATCCTGTGCCGGACGGCACATCCTCCGACGGCAACGGGATCTTCGAGCCGGGCGAGACCGTCTTCATCCGCCCGTCCTGGAAGAACGTGAGCGTGGGCACGATCGGCCTGACCGGGACCGCCTCGAACTTCACGGGACCCGCCGGCCCGGTGTACACGCTGACGGATTCGTCGGCGGCGTACGGCCTCGTGGCGCCCGGGGCGACGAACAACTGCGGATCAGCGACGGGAGACTGCTACGCGGTCGGCGTCTCGAGCGTGACGGGCGCCTCGAAGTCTCTGGCGCCGTCGGTGGCGCGGCCGTCCACCCACTGGGACGCGACGGTCACCGAGACCCCGTCCACCGGGGAGGCGCCGAAAGCCTGGACCCTCCACATCGGCGACAGCTTCACGGACGTTCCGAGGAACCACGTCTTCTACCAGTTCGTCGAGCGGATCCTGCACAGCGGCGTCACGACCGGGTGCACGGGAACGACCTACTGCCCGGACGACAACGTCTTCCGCCTCCAGATGGCGGCGTTCATCGCGCGGGCGCAGGCCGGCGGGGACGCGAACGTCCCGGTGTCCGGCTCGGCGCAGGGGAATCCCTACAGCTGCGTCAACGGCGGCACCTCGCTGTTCACCGACGTTTCCCCGACGGACCCATTCTGCCGCCACGTCCATTACATCTTCGCGACGGGCGTGACGACCGGTTGCGTCACGACGCCTCCGCGGCAGTATTGCCCGGGCGACGATGTCAACCGGGGCCAGATGGCGCTGTTCATCGCGCGGGGGGTCGCGGGAAGCGACGCGGCGGTTCCGGTGAGCTACGGCCCGGACCCGGTGACGGGACGGAGCTACTCGTGCAATCCCGCCTCGCCGAATCTGCACTTCATCGACATCACGACGTCGGACATCTTCTGCCGCCACGCGCACTACTTGTGGGCGAAGGACGTGATCTCCGGTTTCCCGGACAACTCGTACCAGCCCGGCGGCCTGGTGACGCGCGGCGCCATGTCCAAGTTCCTGGCCAACGGCTTCAACCTGGTTCTCTACAAGCCATAAAGCGACGTGTAGCCCGCAGCGACGTGTTGACACTTGGCGAGGCGGCGGACTATGTTCGCTGCCTGTCCACTCGTTCCGGAAAGCCCGTCGCGCCACGTTTCCGCGCGTTCTTTCTGGCGCTGCCGGCGTTTCTCGCGGCCGCGTTCTCCTTCGCCGCGAACGGGAAGATCGCTCCCGAGGTGCTCACCGACACGGCCGGAGGGGCGAGCGCGGAGGTCATCGTCTTTCTCGCGGACCAGGCCGACGTCGGCGCTGCCCGCCGCATTCGGGACCACGACGCCCGGGGCTGGCTCGTCTACAACACGCTGAAGGAGCATGCGGGCCGGACGCAGGCGCCCCTGAGGAAGTTCCTCGAGGCCCGGGGCGCGGCTTACCGCTCCTTCTGGGCCGCCAACATGCTCGCCGTCAAGGCGAACCGGGCGCTCGTCGAACAGCTCGCCGGCCGCTCCGACGTCGCCCGCGTGGACTCGAACCGACCGGTGCGCGGGATCGAAGACCCGGCGATCGCGAACCTGGCGACGGCGCCGGCCGCTCCGGAGACGACGGAATGGGGAGTCCAGAACGTCAACGCTCCAGCGGTCTGGGCGCTCGGGTTCACCGGGCAGGGGATCGTCGTCGGCGGGCAGGACACCGGATACCGCTGGACCCACGAGGCGGTGAAGGGGCACTACCGCGGCTGGAACGGCTCGACGGCCGACCACAACTACAACTGGCACGACTCGATCCACGACTCCTCGGGCAACCCCTGCGGCAACGACTCGCCGGCCCCCTGCGACGACAACGGCCACGGCACCCACACGATCGGCACTGCGGCCGGCGACGACGGCGGAACCAACCAGATCGGAGTCGCGCCCGGAGCGAAGTGGATCGGCTGCCGCAACATGGACCAGGGCAACGGCACGCCGGCCCGCTACACCGAGTGCTTCCAGTTCATGATCGCGCCGACCAACAGCGCCGGGGGCAACCCGGACCCCACGAAACGCCCGCATGTCATCAACAACAGCTGGGACTGCCCGGTGAGCGAAGGCTGCTCGACGGGGGCGGAGCTGGAGACGATCGTCCACAACACCGAGGCGGCAGGCATCTTCGTCGAGGCCGCCGCGCAGAACGCAGGCCCCGCCTGCTCGACCGTCCTCAATCCTCCGGGGATCTACGCCGACGCCTTCTCCGTCGGCGCCATCGACATCACCAACACGCTCGCCGGCTTCAGCAGCCGCGGGCCGAGCACGTACTACATGCCGAACCTCCTGAAACCCGAGATCTCGGCGCCCGGGGTCTCCGTCCGCTCGTCCTACGCGACGAGCGACACGGCGTACACGACGCTATCGGGGACCTCCATGGCCGGCCCTCACGTCGTCGGCGTGGTCGCGCTGCTCTGGTCGGCCCGGCCGCAGCTGGTGCGCGACATCGAGGGCACCAAGGCGGTCCTGGAGAGCACCGCCAACCCGGCGGTGACGGTCAGCCCGCCGCAGACGTGCGGCGGAATCTCCTCGACGGTGATCCCGAACAATTCTTTCGGCTACGGGCGCGTGGACGCGCTGGCCGCGGTCAACTCGGTCAAGGTCGCGCCGGTCGGCCTCGCGGTGGATCCCGCCGCCGACGGCGGCTTCTCCGACGGCAACGGGATCCTCGAGCCGGGAGAGCGGGTCTTCGCCCGCCCGTCCTGGGTCAACAACAGCGGCGCGATCATGCCGCTCACGGGAGCGGCCGGTTTCACGGGGCCGGCAGGCGCCACCTACACGGTCAACGACGGGACCGCGGACTACGGACTGATGGTCCCGGGCGCCGCGACCGATTGCTCCGCCGCGACCGGCAACTGCTACGAAGTCACCGTTTCGAACCCGGCCATCCGGCCCTCGCCTCACTGGGACGCGACGCTGACCGAGACGCCGTCCAGCGGCGCGCCCCCCAAGGCGTGGAGCATTCACGTCGGCTTGAGCTTCGTGGACGTTCCGAAGACGCACGTCTTCTACCCGTTCATCGAGCGGATCCTGCACAACGGCGTGACGTTCGGATGCACCGCGACGACCTTCTGCCCGGACGATTCCGTGATCCGGCTCCAGATGGCCGCGTTCATCGCCCGCTCGCAGGCCGGGGGAGACGCCAACGTCCTCCAGGCGGGAACCGCGCAGGGCCAGCCGTACAACTGTGTCGGCGGAGGGACGTCGCTCTTCACCGACGTCCGTCCCGACAACCCGTTCTGCCGGTACGTTCACTACATCTATGCGACCAACGTGACGACGGGATGCCAGCCCGGGATGTTCTGTCCCGGCGACGTCGTAACCCGGGCGCAGATGTCCCTCTTCGTCTCGCGCGCGATGACGGGGAGTGACGCGGCGGTGCCCCTCTCCTACGGTCCCGACCCGGTGACCGGATTAAGCTACTCCTGCGACCCGGCTACCCCCAACCTCCACTTCACCGACGTCACGACCTCGGACATCTTCTGCCGCGGCGCCCATTTCCTCTGGGCCAAGGGCGTCATCTCCGGCTTCCCGGACGGCACTTACGGCCCGCTGCTCGACGTCACGCGCGGCGCGATGGCCAAGTTCCTCTCCAACGCTTTCAACTTCCTGCTCTACAAGCCGTAGCCGGTGAGGGGCCACCCTCATTGACTTCTCCGGCTCGAACCGTCTATCGCGAGATCGGGATGGTCGCCACGGCGGTCAGCGCTACCGTGGACTCCAGCGTCACGAACTTCACGATCGACCCATGACCTGGCGGGAGATGCCGGTCCGGGAAGAGGGAAGCCGGACGGTGAAAACAGCTCCGCCCGCGCCGGCGTTGCCGGCGGCGATGCTCCCGCCGTAGCCCTCCACGATCGCCTTTGCGATGGCGAGGCCGAGCCCCGGGTGAAGCCGGGCGCGGCGGCCTTCCTCGCCCGGCCGGTGCGAGAAGAACCGGTCGAAGATCCGGGAGAGGTGCTCCGGGGGGATCCCCGGCCCCTCGTCGGAGACCCGGATGAGCGCGCCGCCGTCACGCGACCTCTCGAGTGCCACCCGCACCGCTCCGCCCGCGGGGGAGAAGCCCGCCGCGTTGTCGAGGAGGTTCTCGAAAACCTGCGTCAGCCTTTCCGGCGAGGCTCGCACCGTGAGGACTTCCTCCGGCGCCTCGAGCTCGAACTTGACGCGCCCGTTCTCCCGGAGCCGGAACCTCTCCGCGACCTGCGCCAGGAGCCCGTTGACCGGGACCGCCACCTGCTCCTCGTTTTCCAGCCGCGCGTCGATCCGCGTGATCTCCGCCAGCTGCGAGACCTGCCGCTCCATCCGCGCGACCTCCTCCTGGATGACCGCCGCGAACCGCCTTCGCTCCTCCGGCTCGCGGACCTCGTGGAGCATCTCCGCCGCCGAGCGGATCGAGGCGAGCGGGTTCTTCAGCTCGTGCGCGACCTCCGAGGCGAGGGTCTCGGTCGCGCGCTGCCGGTCTTCGAGCCGCCTTGTCAGATCCTCGAGCGTCCCTGTAATCGCCGCGGCGAAGAAGACCGACAGCAGCAGCGCCGCGGCAGCCGATACCACGACGGCCGCCCAGGGAACGAGGTAGAGAAAGCCGGCGATCGTGAGAGAGACCAGCAGAAGGTTGAAAAGGAGGAGCCGCAGGCCGAGGCGCAAGAGTTCCATTACTCGGCGCCGGCTTCGATCCAGCGGTACCCGAGGCCGTGGACCGTGTCGATGCCGGAGAACGCGGCGTCGCGCGACTCGAACTTGCGCCGCAGCCGCTTGACGTGGCTGTCGATCGTCCGCTCGGAGACGTACGCATCGTTCGGATACGCTTCCTCCATCAGCTGCTGCCTCGTCTTGACGTGCCCGGGGTGGCGGGCGAGCGCCTGGAGGAGGAGGAACTCCGTCACGGTCAAAGCGAGCGGCTCTCCTCTCCACCGCGCGGTGTAGCGAAGCCCGTCGATCTCCAGCGATCCGGCGCGCAGCATCTTCGCCTCTTCGCGCCGCGAAGGGTCCGACGCCAGCGCCGCGCGGCGGAAGAGGACCTTCACGCGAGCAACGAGCTCGCGCATCGAGAACGGCTTGCAGAGGTAGTCGTCGGCTCCGAGCTCGAGGCCCAGCACCCGGTCGAGCTCCTCGTCCTTCGAGGTCAGGAAGACGATCGGGAGCGTCTCCGATTTCGCGCGAAGCTTCCGGCAGAGCTCCCGGCCGTCCATGCGGGGCAGCAGGATGTCGAGCACCGCGAGGTCGGGAAGCTCCCGGCGGAACGCCGCCCACGCTTCCGCGCCGTCGGCGTAGGTGTTGACGCGGTAGCCCTCGCGCTTCAAGGCGAACGCAACGGTCTCGCGAATGTTCTTCTCGTCGTCTACGACGGCAACGAGCTCGGTGCGGGATTGCATGCGATTGAAGATTGAAGATCGATGATTGCCATTTGAAGTCTAAGCAGACATCTCGGGCGGGCACAACCGCCCGCCACAATTTCGCCACAACCCGCCTCCGTATTTCCTTCGCGGCGGCGGAACGGATTCCTGGCGGCGAGGTCTTCTCTTCGCGGGAGGGTCGCCATGGTTCACAGATGCGCGCACAGGTCTCCGATACTTTTCGCTGTTCGATTTCTCCTTCTTCTCTGCCTCGCGGCCCATGGCAAGGCCCAGACTCCTACGGAGCTGGGCCCACCGGTCCGCGCGGACCAAGTGCGGTCGGGGAGCCTCCTGATCAAGACCGACCAGCCCGGAGTGTTCCTTCCGGCGCCGGCGCTTGACACGGAGGTCTCGATCCGGGTGACCGGCATCGTCGCCCGCGCGAGCGTGAAGCAGAGCTTCGCCAACACGGCGGGCGATTGCGTCGAGGCCCTGTACGTCTTCCCTCTTCCCGAGAACGCGGCCGTGGACCGGATGCGGCTGACGGCGGGGCAGAGGGTCATCGAGGCGGAGATCCGCGAGAGGGTCGAGGCGAAGAAGATCTACGAGCAGGCGAAGTCGGAGGGGAGGAAGGCGTCGCTCCTGGAGCAGGAGCGACCCAACATCTTCACGGCCTCGGTCGCCTCGATCGGGCCGAACGAGGTCGTCCAGGTGGACATCGAATACCAGGAGACCCTCCGCTTCGACGAGGGGAAGTTCCAGCTGCGCTTCCCGATGGTCGTCGCGCCCCGTTATGACCCCGGAGCCGGGCCGGCGGATCCCACGGTGACCGGGGCTGCCCGCGCCGCGAATGCCCGGGCCGCGGCGGAGGCCCCCGGCCGAATCCGGCATGCCGTCCTGAGTCCCGAAGAGAAGCGGATCAACCCGGTGAGGCTCCAGGTCGAGCTCGAAACCGGCGTGCGGCTCCGCAAGCTCGACAGCTCGACGCACACCGTCGCCGCGGCGCCCAT
>Ga0126379_10003655_pt1 | contig 10000 bp, 9 predicted proteins | sample PanSoiMetPlot_24_FD_92640 | JGI IMG/M metagenome (GOLD analysis project Ga0126379, IMG submission 92640) | Tropical forest soil microbial communities from Panama - MetaG Plot_24 | ecosystem: Environmental > Terrestrial > Soil > Tropical forest > Bulk soil | place: Panama | collected 2016-02-17 | reverse complement strand
CTGCTTCGCACCCGGATAACGCCGATCGAGGCGTCTGGGTCGGCACGGACATTCCCGAGCCCGAGATCCCCGGCCAAAGCCATTCCGACACGGTCGTCTGGCGCGACGCGCGCACGGGCCGTGAGCTCGCCCGCTCCGGGGAGCTCCCGTGTATGACCCAGGGCAGCGCAGTGCAGCCCGGCTACGCCGGCAGCGTCTACTTCCCCGGCGTGGAGGGGATGCTCATCGAGCTGACCCCCGCCCCGGTGCGCCGCGAGCAGAGGCCGTGGCCCTAGCGACCTGGGAGGGGCCGCCCACTCGTTGAGTTATTGCGGCAAACGGGGCCGGGGGAGGTCCCGGCCCCTGCTGCGCGGTGCTCAGCCTTCTTCTTCCAGGATCATGAAGTGCGGCGCACCGCCGGACGAGATCTCGACCGCGTGCGCCATGGTCTTCTGGGCGCCGGGCTGGGCCGCGCACTCCTGCAGGGCCTTCAGCGAGGGGAAGGACACCTCGGTCAGGCGCGCGAACGGCGACTTGCCGGCAGGCGACGCGATGATGCGATGCGAGGCAAGGCCGGTCGCCCCGAACAGGCTTGCCTTGCCCATTGGCAGATGCTCCTGCTGGTACCGCCGGTCGAACTGCTCGGGGTCCGTCGGGGTCGGGTACAGCACGAGAAGCTTGACGCTCATGGCTCATTCCTCCGTGGACGTGAGTTGATATGTCGGACGCCTGAATAGGTCGCGAGGGGCCGGGACATTACAGCCGCACGCCCTTCAGGACGATAGCCGGCGGATATCATGCAGGTTTTCAGATTCTGCTTCGCGCGGTGCAGGAGGACCCCAACGTGCGAGGCCGGCAGCCCGAGCATCGTCGCCACGTCTTCGCCCGCGACCCCGTCCAGCATCCGCAAGGACACGACCGCGCGCTGCAGCTTCCCGAGGTGATCCAGACACCCGACCATGAGTGCGAAGTCCTCCGCCTGGGCGACCAACTCGTCGACCGGCGGCTCTTCCGCGATGAGCAGGGCGAGGGTCTCGGCGCCCGAATCGTGCGGCCGAGCGAGCGCGTGCTTGCGGCGTTTGTTCCGCGCGTGGTTCCGCACCAGAACCGAGAGGAGCTTGAGCGAATCCTCGGCTGATTCCGCCAGTTGCCGGGCCTGGGGCAGCAAGAGGAACGTCTGAAACGCGTCCTGTACGCAGTCGAACGAATCCGCTTCGCGCAGGCCTTCTCGCCTCGCCAGACGATAGAGCCGTGCTCGGTCGGTGTGCACGAGACGTGTCACCCAGTCGAGGAACCCCGCCCGGACTTCGCCCGACTCGGTCGCCGCCTCGGCGACGGGATCGCTCGTTGCGGTCATCGGACGCCCTTGGCGGGCCGCATGTCGGCGCCGGTCACGCGCCGGACTTCCGTGATGGAATCGAACGGGAAGTTGATGGCCGCGTGGGCCTTGCGGATGGCGTCCTCGTCGGGCCCGGACATGAAGCAGAACGCCTTGCCCTCACGGAGGCTCACGTGCGCGGCGTGCCCGAACACGTGGAGGTCGTGCCCGGCCACCTCGAGCGCGTCGAACTGGGCGAAGAATTGCTCTTCGGTGATCGCTTCGGCCGGGAAGCTGCCCTTCGTCTTGTCGTGGGTGTCGATGAAGTACTTCACGGGAGGTCTCCTTTCGTCGTGCATGGTCTCGATGCCGTACAGTCTCGGCAGCGCCCCGGCCGTTACACGCCGACGCGTCGAGGTGGCGCGGTGGGCTGCATGGTAGGATCGCCGCGGCGTGGAAACATCTGGCAAGGGACAGCCTCCCGTGAGCCTCGAGGAATCCGCGCTCCTCGAGGCGCTGCGGCGCGGAGAGGAGGAGGCGTTCGCCCGACTCGTCGCCGCGCATCACGCGAGCCTCCGGCGCGTGGCGCGCCTCTACGTGCCGAGCCCGGCCATCGCAGATGAGGTCGTGCAGGACACGTGGCTGGGCGTGATCCAGGGCCTCTGGGCCTTCGAGGGCCGGTCGTCCCTCAAGACGTGGATCTTCCGGATTCTCGTCAACCGCGCCCGGACGCGCGCCGTTCGCGAGAGCTCCCGTGCATCGCACACCGGGCCTCTCGCCGCGGAGAGCGGGGCCGAGCCGAAGCCGCCCGGCAGCCCGGAGCATTCGCCGCCGGATCCGGACTCATCACCCGAGCGCAGCGTCCTGAGCAGAGAGCTCGGCGAGAGACTCCGGGCCGTCATCGACGGGCTCCCGGCGAATCTCAGAACCGTCCTGTGGCTTCGCGACGTGGAAGGATGGTCGTCGGAAGAGGTGTGTAGCGCTCTCGCGATTCAGGAGACCAATCAGCGGGTGCTCCTGCACCGCGCCCGGGCACGTGCGCGGTCAGCGCTGGAGCCTTATCTGGAGGACGCCCGGGAGGGCACGAGGCGCAGATGACGCCATCCGCAGACATGACATGCGAAGAACTCATGGAGACGGTGACCGCCTACCTGGAAGGCGCATTGCCTCTGTCAGGGAGGGAGCGGTTCGAGGCTCATCACCGAGGGTGCGCGGGGTGCCAGGCCCACGTCGCACAGGTGCGGCTCGTCGTCTCCGCGCTCGGTCGGTTGGAGCCCGCAGCCAGCGAGGATCTTTCGGAGGAACAGGCCAAGGTTCTCGAAGTGTTCCGCACTCGCGGACTTCACCGCCGTGAGCAGCGGGAGCGGGACATCCCGCTCGGCGTCGGGAGCGAGCGCGCCGCCCTCGGTGATCACATCGCGTATTTCTGGGAGTACGAGCGCGAGTTCGACGCCATCGCCGGCTTCCTCGCGGCCGGCGCGTCCCTCGGCGAGGCGTGCGTGCTCATCGGCCACGACATCGCGAACGAGCGGCTGCTGGCAAGCCTCGAGCGCGGCGGCCTCAACGTGGGTGCGCTCGTGGAGGAGCGTCAGCTTCAGGTCGCGTCGGTCCGCTCGTCGGCCGACGGGCTCCTCCTCGAGCTCGACGGGCGCATCAAGGACGCGGTCCATCGCGGCATGCCGATGGTGCGGATCCTCGGCAGCCTGAACTGGGGGCGTGGCACTCCCGGTTGGCCCTCCGACCGGGAGATCATGCGACTCGAGGCGCAGGTGACGACCGCCGCGGAGCGCCTCCCGAGCATCGTGGTCTGCACCTACGACGTGACTACCCTCCCGGGTCCGCTGCTCGTGAGGGGTGGGCTCGAGTGTCATCCGCTGACCTTCCGGCGCGACTGCCTCCGCCACAACGAGCACCACGTGCCGACTGCGCGGTTCCTCGAGGAGCTGTCGACGGGCTCGAGTTAGCCCGGGAAAAGAGGAGACTGATCCGTATGCTCGCGCTGCGGGTCATGAGTTGACATGTCACCGTGACTTCTGATTTACGAGCCCGTGTTCGGTAACCGAACGTTCGAGGTGATGCGCGTCCTTGACCCCGCCAGACCGGGCAGTTACTCTCGGCCGGCCGGCTGATCGCAATTCCGGGGAGGCGCGTACCTGATGGCCACCACCGTCCGCACGATGTGTCCGATGAACTGCCACCCGACTCTCTGCGGGATGCTCGTCGACGTCGACGAGGGCAAGGTCGTCGGGGTCCGCGGCGACCCCGAGAATCCCGACAGCCGTGGGTTCCTCTGCATCCGCGGCCAGGCCTCGCACGAGATCCTCGGCAACCCGAATCGCGTGCTCTACCCGATGATGCGCGCGACGCGCGCGGACGAGTGGCGGCGTGCGACGTGGGACGAGGCGCTCGACACGATCGCGAACCGGATGCGGGCCGTCGGCCGTGAGGCCGTCGCGATGTGGACGGGACATGGACTCGCGGCGAACAACTACGGCACACGGCTGCACAGCTACCTGGTCCGCCGGTTCTCCAACCTCCACGGCTCGCAGTCGTGGAACGCGACGATGATCTGCTGGGGGCTCGGCGGCTTTGGCCTCGGCGTCACCGGCGTGCTCGACGCGAACACGAAGGAGGATATGGGCGCGCACGCGCAGCTGGTGTTGCTCTGGGGCGCGAACCTCGCGAGCCAGCCGAACACCGGCCGCCACCTCGCGGCGGCGCGGCGACGCGGGGCGCACGTCGTCACCATCGACGTCCGCGAGACCGAGGCCGCGCGTCAGTCCGACGAGGTCATCGTGCTCGAGCCCGGCACGGATGCGGCACTGGCGCTCGCGATGATGCACGTCATCGTGGGCGAGAACCGTCACGATCGGGCGTTCGTCGAGCACCACACCGTGGGATTCGACGAGCTGGCCGCGCACGTTCGCAAGTACACGCCGGCGTGGGCGGCGGCGGTCACCGGCGTGTCGGCAGACCGTATCGTCGCCCTCGCGCGCCGCTATGCGGCGACGCGACCCGCCATGATCGTGATCGGCGGGAGCTCGATGTACAAGGGCACGGCGGGGTGGCAGGCGAGTCGCGCGATCTCGTGCCTGCCCGCGGTGACGGGCAACCTCGGCATTCCCGGTGGCGGGTTTGGCCCGCGCCACGGTGCGGGGACCCATTTCACGAGCATCGCGGCGGATGATCGGCGGCCTCCGGGGCGCTACGTGCCGAATCAGATGTCGCGCATCTCCGACGCGCTATTCGACGGCACCGTGCGGGTCCTGGTGCTCGCCGGCACGGACATGACGTCCTCGTTTGCGGACGCCGGTCGCGTGGCCGAGGGCCTTGCCCGGCTCGACCTCGTCGTCAGCTTCGACCTGTTCATGAACGACACCGCGCGGCGGTACGCGCACATCGTGCTCCCGGGAACCGCATGGGTGGAGGAGCTCGGGGCGAAGGCCACCAACACCCACGTGTATCTCATGCCCAGGGCCGTGGATCCGGCGGGCGAGTGTCGCTCGCCGATGTGGATGCTGCGTGAGCTCGCCCGGCGGATGGACGTGCCGGATTTCTTTCCGTGGAGCGATGACGCGGGGCCGCTCGATGCCATCCTCGATCATCCGAGGACCGGGCATGCCACCGTGGCTGCGCTCATCGCGGAAGGGGGGCAGCGGGCGCTCGAGGTCTCGCACGTGGGGCATTCGGATCTGAAGTTCCCGACGCCTTCCGGCAAGGTCGAGCTCTACTCGGAGCGCGCGGCAGCGCTCGGCCTGCCGGCGCTGCCGACGTACGAAGCGCTCCCGAGCTCGGGGTTCCCGCTGCGGCTCCGGCAGGGCCGCACGCTCAAGCACTTCCACGCCTTCTACGATCACGGACGCGCGCTGCCGTCCCTGGCGGATGCCGATCCGGAGCCGCTGCTCTGGATGTCGCCGCGCGACGCGACCGCACGCGGGGTCGACGACGGCGTGTCAATTCGCATGTGGAACGAGCGAGGCGAGATGCGGGCGCGCGCCCACGTCACGGCACGCATCCCTGCCGGCACGGTGTGGATGCGCGACGGATGGGAAGGGCTGAACGTGCTGACGTCCAGCGCGCCGGTGTTGCCGGATTCCGCGGTCGACATCTTTGGCTTCTCGGCCGGTCAGGCGACGTTCGACGCGTCGATCGAGGTCGCGCCCGTGACCGAGAACGTTGGCCTGGCGAGCGGCGGGCCGGGCAGCGGGGACCGCGACCGGAGGGAGGAAGCCGACCGTGAGTGACGAGATCACGCCGTTTCGCATCGACGTATCCGATGCGGTCCTGGACGATCTGCGATTCCGCCTGCGACACACCCGGTGGCCGGAAGCCGAGGTGGTCGACGACTGGAGCCAGGGTGTCCCCCTCGCCTGGATCCAGGACATCTGCCGCTACTGGGCCGAGGCCTACGACTGGCGGGCACGCGAGGCCGCGCTGAATCGCTTCGACCAGTTCGTCACCACCCTCGACGGGCTCAACGTGCACTTCGTTCACGCCCGTTCGCCGCACCCCGAAGCGTTGCCGCTGATCATGACGCACGGGTGGCCGGGGTCGATCGTGGAATTCCACAAGGTGATCGAACCCCTGCACAACCCGACCCGCTTCGGAGGCGATGCCGCCGACGCGTTCCACGTCGTGTGCCCGTCGCTCCCCGGCTACGGGTTCTCGGGTCGACCGCGCAGCACAGGATGGGGCGTCGATCGAATCGCCGAGGCGTGGATCGCGCTCATGGCCCGCCTCGGTTACGACCGCTACGGCGCCCAGGGTGGTGACTGGGGCTCCGCGGTGACCACCTCCATCGGCGGGCTCGATCCCCAGCACTGTGCCGGCATCCACGTCACGCTGGCGATGGGCGGCGCTCCCAGGATCGAGGGGGAACCGACGCCCGCGGAGCAGCGGGCGCTCGATCGCGCGAAGCACTACCGGGACTGGGATTCCGGGTATTCCAAAGAGCAGGCGACGCGGCCCCAGACGGTTGGCTACGGGTTGACCGATTCTCCGGCGGGCCAGGCCGCGTGGATCCTGGAGAAGTTCTGGGCGTGGACCGATTGCGCCGGCCATCCCGAGAACATCCTGTCCCGCGACGAGCTTCTCGACAACGTGATGCTGTACTGGGTGACGGCCTCGGCGACGTCGTCTGCTCGGTTGTACTGGGAGAGCTTCGGCCGGCGTGGCAAGGACCTCCCGGTGAACGTACCGACCGGCGTGGCGGTGTACCCCGGGGAAATCGTCCCCCCTGTTCGCTCGTGGATGGAACGCCGGTTCACGAACATCACCCATTGGACCGAGATGCCCAGGGGCGGGCACTTCGCCGCATTCGAGCAACCGGAGCTCTTCGTCCAGGACGTGCGGGCGTATTTCCGCACGCTGCGGTGACCGCGGCCGCGACCCAACCCAGTGCCACGCTAGCCGATCTTGGACGCCGATCGAGGAGGATTTCGATGGCTGAGGGCGCACTTTCGCGACGCCGGCTCATGGCAATCGCGGCGGGCACCGGGCTCGGCGCCTGGGCTGCGGCCTATCGCCTGGCCGTCGCGCAGACACCCGCAGGCGAGAGCCCGAAGTACGGAGGCGTCCTGACCCAGGATATCTTTGCCGATCCGCCGCACTTCGACCTGCACCAGTCCGAGACTATCGCCGCGCTCCTGCCGCTGGCGCCGTGCTACAGCCGCCTGATCCAACCCGATCCCTTCGACGTCGACAAGCTCATCCCCGATCTGGCCGAGCGCTGGGACATCAGCAAGGATGGAAAGGTCTACACCTTTCATCTGCGCCGTGGCGTCAAGTTCCACCACGGCAAGCCGCTGGCCGCGGAGGACGTCAAGGCCAGCTGGGATCGGATCGTCAGCCCACCGAAGGGCGTCTTCAGCGTGCGCAAGCTGATCTTCGACGCGATCGGCGGGATCGAGACTCCCGACGCTCAGACTGTGCGCTTCGTGCTGAAGCGACCGAACTGGTCCCTCCTCACCAACATCGCGCACGGCTGGAACGTCATCTTCCCCAAGGACATTCTCGACGCCAAGGGCGACATGAAGCGTGACGTCGTCGGCACCGGCCCCTTCAAGTTCAAGCAGTACGTGCGTGGTGTGAGCCTCGAGGTCGAGCGCAATCCCGACTATCACGTGAAGGGCCGGCCCTACCTCGACGGGGTCAAGACCTTCTTCATCCCCGACGCGAACACGGCGGTGAACGCCTACATCGCGGGGCAGGTGTTGCTGCATGAGGTCAACCTGGAGTCCCAGGCCGACCAGGCTCGGCAGCAGCTCGGCTCCCGGGGCGTCGTGGTCAAGACGCCCCAGATGAGTGCCCTGACCATGGAGTTGAATTCCGGGCGCAAGCCGTGGGGCGATCCTCGCGTCCGGCAAGCGGCGAGCATGGCCATCGACCGGAAGGAGGCCATGCAGGTCATGACGGACGGCGCCGGCGAGGTCGGCGGCATGATGCTGCCCACCGGGCGGTGGGCGCTCCCGCTGTCAGAGCTCGGGAAACTCCCTGGCTATTCGACCGACAAGGCCGCGGAGCGCGCTCAGGCGAGGAAGCTCCTGGCCGAGGCCGGCTTCCCGAACGGCCTCAAGGCGGCCATGGCGGTGCGGAGGGGACAGCAGTTCGAGAGCGCCGCCATCTTGTTGAAGGACCACCTCTCGCAGGTCGGCATCGAGGCGAACATCGAGGTCCTGGAGACGGCGGCCTACCTCGATCGAATGGCCCGGCGCGACTTCGAGATCGGCGGCGGGAGCTTCTCCACGGCCGTGGACGATCCCGATGCCATCCTGGGCCAGAACTACCTGTGCAACGCCGGCCGCAACTACGGAAACATGTGCGTCCCCGAGGTGGAGAAGCTCTTCCTCGAGCAGTCACAGATCCGGGACTACAAGGCGAGGCTGCAGGTCGTCAATCAGATGGAGCGCGCCGCCCTGGGGGCCGTCATGAAGGCCGTCCTGGGGTTCAGAGTGACGTGGTTCTTGTATTCGAGCGCCGTCCGCAATTACCGGCCGCAGTACACGCGCTACCTCGCCGAGACGCGCGAGCAGGTGTGGCTGGCGCGCTCGTAGATCAGACGCCGAGCGCTTCGTGTTCCGGTACGTCCTGCGGCGCCTCGTCGCCACCTTGCCCGTTCTGGTGGTGGTGTCCGTCATCCCGTTCGTCATCATGCGCGTGGCCCCGGGCAACGTCGCCCAGATGCTCCTCAGCGGCGACGCGGGGGGAGGGGCCAGCGCCCAGGACGCCCAGGAGCTCAACCGGCAGCTCGGACTCGATCGACCCTATCCTGTGCAGTACGTCACCTTCCTGGGTGGTCTCCTGCGCCTGGACCCCGGCAGATCGCTGTGGACCAAGGAGCCGATCCTGCATGAGCTCTGGCAGCGCCTGCCGGTCACGCTCGAGCTGACGCTCCTCGCGGTGATCATCTCGTGGACCATCGCCGTGCCGACGGGAGTGCTGTCGGCCATGTACCAGGACACCTGGGTCGACTACGCGTTCCGGATCTTCACCGTGGCCGGCCTGGCCGTCCCGGCCTTCTGGGCGGGTACGCTCCTCGTGCTACTGCTCGTCAAGCAGTTCCACTGGATGCCGCCGCTCGGCTACGTGAGCCCGTTCGTGAACCTGCGGCTGAACCTCCAGCAGTTCATCGGGCCGGCGGTCATCATCGGCTTCGCGACCGCCGCCATCCTGAGCCGGATCACCCGCTCGGCCGTCCTCGAGGTGCTGCGCGAGGACTACGTGCGCACCGCCCGGGCCAAGGGCTTGAGCGGGCTCGTGGTGGTTGGCCGGCACGTTCTCAAGAACGCGCTGGCCCCGGTGGTCACGCTCTCCGCGGTACAGATGGGCAACCTGCTCGGCGGGGCCGTGGTCAGCGAGACGATCTTCACGCTGCCGGGGGTGGGCCGGTTCCTGGTCGACGCCATCCTTCACCGCGACTACCCGGTGGTGCAGACCATCGTGATCCTGTTCGCGGCCGTGGTCGTGATGCTCAATCTGTTGACCGACGTCCTGTATTCCTGGTTCGACCCCCGGACACGTCAGACGTGAGACGACCAGCCGACGCGACCGGCGCGCCCGCGCGCGCGCACACGCCGTCGTTTGTATGGCACTTCGCGCGGCGCAAGCCCATGGGGGTGCTGGGGGCGGTGATCGTGTGCGTCCTCCTCCTGACCGCTGTCTTCGCCGACCACATCACAGTGCATAAGCCCGAACAGGTCCGGGCGTCCCAGCGATTCGGGCCTCCCAGCCAGGTGCACTGGTTCGGTACCGACGATTTCGGTCGCGACGTGTTCAGCCGGGTGGCGCACGGAGCGCGGATCTCGCTTCGCATCGGCATCACCGCCGTCCTGCTCGGCACCACCGCCGGCGCTCTGGTCGGGCTGGTCTCGGGCTACCTCGGCGGCCGGGCAGACCTGATGGTCCAGCGAGTCATGGACGGACTCATGGCGTTTCCCACCCTTGTGCTGGCCCTCGCCGTGGTGGCCGCGCTCGGGGCCAGCGTGCGGAACGTCATCATCGCCGTGGGCCTGACGCTCGCGCCCGCGGCAAACCGCCTGGTCCGCTCGGTGGCGCTCAGCGTCCGCGAGACCCCCTTCGTCATGGCCGCTCGCGCCCTGGGCGGCTCGGAGGGGCGGGTGGTCTTCCGGCACGTGCTGCCCAATTGCATGGCCCCGTACCTCGTCATCGCCACCGCGAACCTCGGGAGCGCGATCGTGGCCGAGG
>Ga0126379_10003653_pt1 | contig 10002 bp, 18 predicted proteins | sample PanSoiMetPlot_24_FD_92640 | JGI IMG/M metagenome (GOLD analysis project Ga0126379, IMG submission 92640) | Tropical forest soil microbial communities from Panama - MetaG Plot_24 | ecosystem: Environmental > Terrestrial > Soil > Tropical forest > Bulk soil | place: Panama | collected 2016-02-17 | reverse complement strand
GGCTCTGGATCAAGGACGATGAGGGCATCAGCTCCCAGCATTGGCAGTATAGCTCTACCAGCGACTCGAAATTGGGTGCCTACGATGGGGATCAGGTGTTTCTCAACCATTAGACTCATTGGGGGCTCCAAGACAAGGATTGACAAGAATTAGAACTAGAGTGGGAAGATCGCTTCGTCTCTTTTATTTTAATTATACCATATTGTGGGTCATATGTCAACCCACAATTCTAATTACTCGCCACAAATTGTACGAGCGCTCTGTGTCATTGATACTGTTTTGCGAGCTGGCTCACTCCATTCTCATGATACTGTCATCCTTTTTGGCTCGCTCCCTTATCGTGATACTGTCCATGACGCTTGGCTCGCTCCCATATATTGATGCTGTCGCTTGAGATGGCTCGCACATCACTCATGATACTAGCGTGAAGATTGGCTCGCTCCTTACTTGTGATACTATCGTCTTGTATGGCTCGCGCCCATCCTAGATGCGCTCAATCACCTTGGTTCTATCGGCCTGATTGGCTCGCGTCTAGGGAACTGATACTATCCTTTGGCATGGCTCGCTCATCATTAATGATACAGCCTGACTTTTTGGCTTGCTCTTGTTCCACTGATGCTATCTTCCACTTTGGCTCGCACTCTGGTAATGATACTGTCCGCAATTATGGCTCGCGCCAACTATGTGATGCTGTCAATGCGAATGGCTCGCTCTATCCACATGATACTGCCTATCCTTATGGCTCGCTCGGACCATATGATACTGTTATCGTATTTGGCTCGCTCGTCTATTATGATACTATCAGCCGTTCTGGCTCGCCCACAAGTTATGATACTATCCTATGGTTTGGCTCGCATCTGAAAGGTGGAACTGTCGGGAGGCCTGGCTCGCATTTCGCGCATGATACTATCCTATGGTTTGGCTCGCTCAATGATAATGGTGCTGGCTAGGGAAATGGCTCGCACTGGCATTGTGATACTTTCCGGTAGCTGGCTCGCTTCTCAATTCTGGCACTATCAGTGAATATGGCTCGCGCATCGAGAATGATACTGTCGCGAGAAATGGCTCTAAATAGGGTGCTGGTCGCGGGCCTCTTGGAGAGGAGCCCCACCAGCTTTCAGTGTTTTTAACTCGAACAGGACCGAGGCATGCCCTTAGGGAGGGAGGGTCTCTGTCAGAGAGGACACTTGCTGAATTGTCCTACACGGTTGCCCTCACGCGGAGGCGGTGCCGTGCACACCGTCTCTATATTCATAAATGGCTCGCTTCACAGCATTGATACTGTTCATCGTATTGGCTCGCCCCCACATGGTGATACTGCCATCACTGATGGCTCGCTTCTATAAGGTGATACTATCATCTCGGATGGCTCGCACTAGTGCCATGATGCTGTCCTAGTAGATGGCTCGCACTAACACTTTGATGCTGTCACGCGCAATGGCTCGCCCCTATGCTATGATGCTGTCGCGGGCAATGACTCGCTCCAACGATCTGATACTGTCTTGGATTACGGCTCGCTCCTATATCCTGATACTGTATTGGAACATGGCTCGCTCTTCTTTAGTGGTACTGGCGCTTAGCATGGCTCGCTCCGTTATTATGGTACTCTCTGGGGTAATGGCTTGCTCTCGCTTGTTGGTACTCTCTGTGCTGGTTGGCTCGCACACGGCGTCTGGTTCTCTTTGAAGGGTTGGCTCGCACTATTTGTCTGGTACTGTCCTGAGATATGGCTCGCGCAGGGACAATGATACTGTCGCGGGTGATGGCTCACGCAATAAGTGTGGTACTGTCTGCGAGATGGCTATCGCCACATGCGAATTACATGTTGGCGATCAATACCTATGAGATCCACAGCCGCCTCAAGGTCTGCAAGGTGCATATAAGATACTTGGTCCGCAGGTGATAGTACAGAGTTAGAGGGGTTATCAAATAGCCTGATAGCTACCCGATGCCAGTCACGATATAGAGTTGATGGAGATTTATTTGCCATTTCAGTTTGCCGCGTTTGGAGGGTTGATAAGGTGGGCATGGCCAAGGAATGCAATCGGATATGGCAGTGGAGGCGGGGTGCCAAAGGCTCGCTTGTGCCACTCCCCATGCAGATGGGACAAGAACAGCTTGACAGCATAGCGCCGCGCCCGTGCATCAATGTGGGCAGGAGGTAGAAGGCCCTGCTTGTAATAGCCGTATGCTTCGGTGGTAGTGCGAAAGCGAGGTAATGCCTTGGCAGCCTGATCGGCTAGCTCACCCGCCTCATTACGCTTGATTTCGTAGGCCTTGCGATCCTTGTAGATATGGCCGTAGAAGCAGTTGGGGCGATTGCTGTTCATCATGAAGGAGTGACCGACCTTCCAGCATATCACCTTGAAGTCACCATTAAATGGTCGCACCTGCCCCTCCAACCAAGGCCTTTGATTGTCTCCTGCAATACCAGCGAATTGCCAGATATGACCGACTGTTGGACAAGATCGCTCCGGAGTATATTGGTGTGGGGGGATGGGTTCGCGGCCCTTGGGCACTTTGCGCTTGGAGGCTTGGCGCTTCTCACAATCGGCCATATTATGGGCTCGACAGAAGGCGCACCATTCCCCCATATAAATGTGGGCAAGGAGGCCTGCTGAAAGAACAGGGCCAATACCCACTATGTTACGCATCCACTCACCCATAGGATGATCGCGAGTATAGGCATTGAGGGCGCGGGCGATCTGCTGCTCAAGGGTCCAATTCTTTTCTGTGACCCAGGCAATTAGCTGATGCGGCTCCGATCCAACCTCGAGGGACCGCAGCTGATTATCAGTCCGCTTCCTATTCTCCTGGGTATTATAATAGGCGTCCACCAGGTACCGGGCCTGGGCAGAGCCCATTGTAGAGGCGGACTGCATGAGGTCTCGGGTGAGGCGGATGCGCTCATCAAAGTGGTCGCCTCCCTGACCTAGATCAAGGCCTTCATCATCAGCTTGGCCTCGGTCGTATGCTCTCATGATAGTGTCTCCAATTCAAGGGTTAGAGATAAGATTAGGGTTAGAGATTAGAGATTAGGTCATTGATACGCACATTTGTACTGATACTGTTCTGGGGATCGGCTCACTCTTGCCGCATGGTGCTGTTTATCTCTGTGGCTCACTCTTCCAATATGATACTGTCGGCCCATATGGTTCACTCAAATTTTTTGATACTGTCTTGCCATATGGCTCGCACCCATCAGGTGGTACTGTCGACTACTATGGCTCGCACTCGATTATTGATACTATCAAGGAAGATGGCTCGCACTCGTTCATTGATACTATCGAGGGAAATGGCTCGCACTATGTACATGATACTCTCTGGCCGCATGGCTGTATTATGGGTGGATGAGAAGGAGAATGATTGTGCTTGTGAAGCCTATAATGTTGAGAACGAATAAGAGTATGGCCCAATGAAGGAGGCGGCGGGGAGTGAAATATGGGGAATGCATAAAATGATGCGGTTCCAATGGTTGGAAGGTGTGTCCATACCTGCTTTTGCGTCTCCAATCTCTTGGAATACGCGGCACCTTACTCTTTGGGAGTATTGGCATTGCAGCAACCATGTGGATGGACATGAATATCAAGGTCAAATATATCACCTCGTGTTGAGTTGAGGGTGTAATAAAGGTGACATGACTGATGCTCGTCACGGTAATAGGTGCAGTTGATGCAGCGCATTTCACGAGTTTCGAGTCCTGCCTCCTTGGGGAATACAGAGGGAATATAGGGCTGTTGGTCTGTGGAGGGGCCATATACATAGAGGCCGCATGATGCACCAGCGCGGACAGGAATATCAGGCACGAAGAGGGCGCACTGCTGGGTATTAGGACGCCAGAAGCGGCAAGAGATGCATTGTGCAAAGGTATTTTCGCGGCCCATTGGGTCCATATAGAGGAAAGCAGCGCGGCTGATGGGTCTAGGCATCGTAACGATCTCCTACAGTGCGGTCATGCTCGGGATCAATGTATCGAGCTAACTCAGGATTGAAGTACCAACGGGGTATAGAGAAGCAGGCAGCACACAGATTGGGATGCAACGCCTGGAGAGACTGGTTGCCAATAGAGATTATGTTGCGGCCGCATTCCACACATTGAAACTTGATGGCAGACATTACCATCTTCCTCTCTTGTTAATTCCAGCCCTGCCCGAAGCAAAGTGGACACTCGTCTGTATCCCTTGGATCAACACCCCATCCGGCGCAGTAGAAACACCAGCAGAGTGTCCTGCCCTTGATAACAAACGGAAATCTCCGCGAGAAATACCAAAGCCAGTTCAGACGAATTGCCATTACAATTGGCTCCTATATGAGCCCGCGGTTACGCATGGATTGGAGTTGTTTTTCGCGGTTGTCATATACTTGATCGTTAGTGCATTGCTTGCATTGCCACATACGTCCATCTCTGGACTGCTTCTGGTGATAGAATTCTTCGACTGGCTTTTCGACCTTGCACTTGGTACATATCTTAGTCACGGTCTGCTCATGGCTCAAGTACCATCAGCGGCGGCCAGAAGGTGACCGTCGAGCTGCGGAACATATCGAGCGCCTCCTCGGCAGTGGCGCTTCCGAGCGATGTTGACCAGTGCCGCTGACAGTGTGGCGTCGGCTCGCCAGCGTTGTAGGCGCGCCAGTGAGTGCCCATCCAGCGCAAGGTCACATGCTCCAGGGTGAGGCGCGGCTCGGCGATAGCCATCGTTCATTCTCTCTGACTAACACACGCGCGCCCGATCCTGGTGACAGCTATAGTGCATCAGGGGGCATTGCGAGTTTATTGGTGCGTTCGTGTAGTAGGTCATGGTATTCTTGGTTTGGGCATATGACTAAATTGAATGGAGAGTTGTTGCGATGATTGCAATCTAAGTGATGAACTATTACCTCTGGTGGAAGAGGTCGGCCTAATGCCTTCTCTGCTAAGTGTCTATGTAATTGTACTCGTTTGCCCTTATACTTGATTGTTTTATATCGCTTCTTACCGTTGGGTCTGCGTTTTTGATAAAGATAAAGTTTGTTCATTATAGCGTTTAGTCCTGGCACCCCGACTGACACTCTGCTTACGGCCTCGGTGCTGGAACGCGGCAGAATGCCAGTCAGGATCTCTTTTGCATCAGTTGGACTTGATGCAGATCTGGGGATAACAGGATCGGGCGCGCGTGTGTTGCTGGAGTTTCCTCGTCGGTTGGAATGAGGAGGATTCGAAGGCATCACTCGAACTCCATACGCCGATGCACTAAAGGGTGGTGCCAGACTTGCCCACAGCACCTTGGCAATGCATCTCAAGGCAGGCAGGGAGCTTTATCACGGGGCTGGCCATCACGGATATTAAATCAGGGGTATTTGTCGCCGTCTGGGATATAGGCTTTCTTGGTGTCTTTGTTTTCTTTGATCTCTTTTATGTCTTCATCTATTAGAATAGAGTCGGGGCGGTGGGTTTTGTCATTGGAGAAGTTCATTAGGTATGTGACCTCTGCAATGATTGTTTGGTGGCTGTTGGTGTTGAGGCCTTCAGAGATGATGTGCTTTAGGGCTTGTGCTAGATCTCTGGCAACGTCCTCTAAATCTTCGCCTCTATAGCCAGAGGCTATTGCTAGTTGGAGGAATAGGTTTGCGTAGTCTAATGGAGATGATGGGGATAGCATGATTTGCTCCATAAGGGATGAGGGATATGCGCTTTATGAGTCTTCTTTTGAGGCGGCTGTGTAGGCTGTTATTTGGCGATCTTCATCTTGATTGATGATCTCTTTGAGAGTGTAAGGGTCTACCTCGATTAGAAGAGGAGTGTTGTTGGGAGTGTGGACGGTGATCTCGTGTGCCCATTCAAGGCCACTGAGATCATCCTTGCATATTAATTGGAGGGATATACGCTCCCAATGTTGTCCTGATGATGTAAGGGTGCCTTCTATTATCTTGGATATTTTTATGCGGTGGATGTTGTGGAATTGAGCGGATGTTAGACCGAGTGGCATGCGTGATCTCCTGCTTGTAGAGATGGGTAGGAATGTTATGAGTCGTTGGTGCCTGCTATCACGAGACGGCGAATAAGGATACGTTCTTGCAAGGAGCGTACTTCATCGTCGTCTTCTTCTGATACTTCTTCGATTAAGCTTTCGATTAGAGGGAGTTGGTCAGTGGTCATAAGGATAGCAATGCCAGTATCGTCGTACGACTCGATCATGATGCATCCACGGAAAGCGCCGCGAGCAACATGGCGGGTGCCCTTTAATATGGTGGGGGACTCTTCTTCTTGTACTGCTATTATGAAGTTGGCCTCGGCCATTGCAGATAAGAGAGGTGATGCGTTGTAATCTGCGTCTATTGAGCGAATGTCAAAGAAGAACTTGTGTTTGGGTGTGGGCATACGTGATCTCCTTGGTGGGTGTGTATGGTTTGATGTATTAACAGGATCGGGCGCGCGTGAGTTGATATTGATCTATGTTAATTCGGGTTTTGTTCCTCCATATGTGGCTGGTAGTGTTATTGGATAGTGGGAGTGCCGCTACCGTTGAAGAGGCGTAAGATGGTGTGGTTGAGGTCTTCGCCTGGTATAGAGAGGAGATAGAGGCGAGCTATTGTTTCGGGATCAGTTATGGTGCGGGTCTTGAGATCGAAGTTGGGGAGACGGCCATTGCGCTTGCCCCACTCCATCATGACATCCATAGTCTGTTGGGAGAGGACAAGATGCTTAGGCTTATTATTGGAAGAAGAAGAAGAAGGGGGTGTCTTGCGGGTCATTTGGTCCCCTGGTCTTTGTAGGATGCGCGAATGGCTATGATATAGGTGCAGTCTATGTAAGTGTGATTGGGGACAAAGCCCTCTTGCATGGAGGCCTCGTCGGTGTAGTCGGTGTTGTCAATATGGAGTAAACCGCTGAATGGGTCGGAGGTGGATATGAGAGGATTGTCCTCCCATATGTAGCCCTCTATGGTGTCGCCTGATGTCACGAGGACCTCGACGAATTTGCCGTCGGCCTTCATCTCTATGGAGTCAACAAGGAATTTAACTTGATCGAGTGTCATATTATCTGTCCCTTTTTACAAGGAGGGCACGCAAGTGTGCCCTCCTTGCATATCATGTGGCTAAATAGGGGGTTCGTTTATCGGTGGGTTGACTGCTCGGATGGACTCGATGATTTGTTGGGAGTCTCGTTTTTGTGGAGACTCTTGGACCCAAGTTGGATGGGGGGAGCCGTGAAGAACGTACTTCTGACCAAGGCCAGTACCAAGACCAATGCCAAGACAGCGAAAGCATGCAGGGCACATATTAGCCCAGGGTCCCATTCGCGTCTTGGCGTCATAGTATACATTGGGCAGGAAGGCATGGCACATATCGCAATGTGCTGGTGAATGTGCAGGGGAGGATGTCTGGGTCATTTGGTTTCTGTCTCCTCATCGTCTTCGTTATGATTATTGGGGTCATTATTGGTGTCATTATTGGGGTCATCTTCCTCGTCGTCGGGGTTCACATCGTAGACTTCAATTGTGTCGTCTTCAAGATCCCAATCGAGTGAGTATTTATGATGTTCGTCTCCTTCCAGGTTGCCATCAATAGCTTTGTTGCACATCTCTTCAGCCAGGTCAGCGGCCTCATCTGATGATGGTGCCTCAATAATGATGGAGGCGGTTGAAGTGGTTGTGCGGGTGAGATTAACTGTGTATTTGGGCATTGCGTGATTACTCCTTGATTACTCTGTCGGGTTGCGGGGCTTGTTGGGGGGTTTGCGCTGGGGGCGATACTTGGAGAGGTCGGGGTCGTCGCCCATAAGGAGGACTAGGAGTTCGAAGATTTGCGGGAGCATGCTGCCGAAGTCTTGAATGGCTCGCATTGGCTCGTGTTCGGAAGACTTAGCTGATACTATACCACAGTACATTGCGAGGATGACTACTTTCTCGCGGATAGTATCGCATTCGTGATCGAGTATGACATCGAATACGCTGCCGATATAGCCTAATTTGTTGACAAGGCCATGTGCAGGAGCGCCTATTTGGGCGGATAGCTCCAGGAGCTTTTTGGAGTAGTTTTCTTCGTCTTTACTGCTCATTGCGTGATCTCCAAAGATAGAGATGGATGGGATGGGATGAGGTTATTAGCGTTTGATTACTCTCCAATGGCGTTCTAGACCGAGGGCGCGGCCTACCCAAATGAGGGAATGATTGTGGGGGCGCTTGGTTGTGCCTTCGAGCCATTTGAATATGGTCTTGTATGATACGCGAGCGCGGCCATTGGATAAGGACTCGATGTCATCCTCAATTTGTGAGGGTGATAGGCCGGATGCAATGATGTGCTCGCAGATGAATGCGAGATCGGGGTCAACTTGATCGGTGAAGCGGTAATAGGTGGTGCGTTCTGATACGACGCGAAGGTTGGGCTTGTTTTTCATTATTGGTCCTCCGCCTCAGAATTGTCCTCGGACTCTTGCTCTGATTCGTCTGGATCGAATGTGAGGGACTCGTCCATAGAATTGAGATCAAAGTCGGAGAAGTCGAAGCGCTTGGATTGCGGCTTGAGATGACGAGATTTAGGTTGGAGATAGGTAACGCGGACGCTGCCATCACCGATATGATGTGATGAGATATGATGTGATGACGATCGGCGGCGTGATGGCTGGTGCTCTGGTCTTGGTTGGAATGCTTGATATTCAATACCAAGTTCGTCGGCAACGCACCAAGGACAAAGGGTGTCGGGCTCGGATTTATGGTGTTTGAGATGATGGCCGATGCCTCGAGGGGCGACGGTGGATGATGCGGTTGCTGTAATAGATTGAGCGTGGAGGATGCGGTAGATGTCGTCGAGGGTTGTAATTGGCACTATACGGCGGGCACCGTTTATACCAGGTATCTCAGCTTGCATGTGGTTGAGAGGGGATAAGGTAATGATAACTTGAGGGATCGGGGCTGCTGGTAGTTTCTTTGGTTCAGCCATTGAGGTAATTCTCCAAGATTGAGTAAAGGGAGGAAGGGGCTTGTTTTTCTTACATTGTACCATGTGGTGGGTTGTATGTCAACCCCAATGTGATGATTACTGGATAGATAGATGGGGATACTCACGGGAATATGGGTATCGCGCGATGTGAAAACCATGCCCACTCGTAGATCTCGCATGGGCAGGCATAAGGGTGCCGCCGCCACCATTGTCGTCTCATTCTTACTTCGCTATGAATGGGGATTATTCTCCGGTTGAATATGCTGGTGCGCGACCATATGGACAAGGGCCTGCATCACGAGGTAGATCGCATATGGTGAATTTGGATATTTCTGGATTAGAGGGTATTGGCTTCATGCATATGGGGCATGATGTGGGAGGAGTGTCGGGGGGATCAGGGTTGGGATCAAGGTCGGGGTCATCTTCTTCTATTAGGTTGTAGCCTGATAGATGAGATGTATCGGAATAACTGGATGAGAAAGGAGTGTTGGGGTTGAGGGATGGGTCGAGGGGATGTACGGTTCTAAGAGGGGTTAGTTTGTCTGTTGCATACATGCCTGAATAGAGGTTATATTCGCGGGGCTGCTTACCGGATGCTATACGCTTGCGGCGTTGATACTCTGCGAGATGGCGGTTGCGTTTAGCGTTGCGCTGAAAGTTGTCGTATTCGCGCTGAATGATAGATATGGTGCGGTTATAGTCTTGGATTATGCCTTCGAGGCCGCGAGAATTTAGGATGGATATGTAATCGAGGGCGTCCTTGGGGGATAGGTGGCCTTGCTCGGCGGCTGTTGTGTGGGTGGATATGCTGCGGCTGAAGGTAGAGATGGACTGAGTTAGAGAGATTGCGGCATTGATAAGGGCGATCATGCGATCTTGGGTGATAGGCATGGGATAGATCCGTTCTGGATTATGATTGAGGGGGCAGTATGGGAATGATTATACCATATTGATGGCGAGGTGTCAATAATATTGGTGTGTTAGCCTGGAAAGTTTTTATTCCAGTATTATTTGTATTTATTTCGTGCTATGATATGCATTTTAATTATGTTTATATCATACGAAATACTAAAACCCTTTGTG
>Ga0126379_10003652_pt1 | contig 10004 bp, 7 predicted proteins | sample PanSoiMetPlot_24_FD_92640 | JGI IMG/M metagenome (GOLD analysis project Ga0126379, IMG submission 92640) | Tropical forest soil microbial communities from Panama - MetaG Plot_24 | ecosystem: Environmental > Terrestrial > Soil > Tropical forest > Bulk soil | place: Panama | collected 2016-02-17 | reverse complement strand
TCCCGAAACATCTTATGGATGCGCGGACATGCCGGGTCCAACCGCTTGAGTGCTGGTCCGGATTTTGATTCCCTCGGTGGTCAGATGATCGGGGCGGGATGGCCGTGGGGACCGCGAAAAAAACCCTAGACGATACCCCATCTGAGTTTTGCGGCCTGGAACGAGGCCGTCGCCCGCCCCGCCCCAGGGCGCCCGCCCCGCCGATCGCAGGCTTGGTTGCGAGAGCCGCTTATCCGCGGAACCAATCGAGCCTCAAGCCGAGCCCAGGTCCGCCTCCGACTGGGGGCCACGCGCTGACCACGTTGCGGTTAAACCACGTCTGGCTGTTTGTGACCGCGGGCCGCGGTCGACGCTGGCGCCTCGGCGGCGTGTTCACTCGGCTGACACGGACGGCGCGCTAATCGCGCGTGGTCTCGCTGGAGGTTTGCGATCCAACGCCTGAAGCGCTTGGCGCACCACCTCAGCCTGATGTCGGGTATGCTCGCGCGCGATACGCGCGAACGCCGCCGCGTCGCGGGCCTCCAGGGCCTCTACCATGCGCCGATGGTCCTCGACCGCCTCGCGCCAACGTGGAGGCGGGGTGTCGGCCACGGAGAGCACGCTGCCAAGACGAGTCTCGAGCAGGTGATGGATGTCGGCCAGCGCTGCATTTCCGGCCGCCTTGAAGATCGCCACATGGATGGTGCGATCGAGCTCGAGGTAGGATGACTTCTCGCCGCGTTGAAAATCTTCGACCATCGACTGATAGTTGGCGCGGATGTCGGCGACCTCGCGCTCGCTCATGCGCGCACAGGCGAGCTCTGCGGCGAGTGTCATGAGAACGCCAAGGATCAACATCAGATCATCAGCCTCCGCGTGGGTGATGCATGCCACCACAGCCCCCCGATTGGGTAGCAGCCGCACCAGCCGTTCCGCGGAGAGAACCTTGAGGGCCTCGCGAAGCGGCGTACGCGACACCAGGAAACGTGCACACAGGGCCTGTTCATTGATCCGCTGCCCAGGGCTCAGTTCGCCGCCTATGATCATGGCACGTATGAGCTGGGCAAGTTCATCGTGAAGCGCTCGGCGGGAAATCTTAACAGTTTCCGACATGGAGTGAGCCTCGAACGAAGGTGCCATCGCGCCAACGCGGGTGCGCGTATCCGCGCCCGCGAGCGCGCTACCCCCATTGCTCGCCGGGGGCGGCCTGACCGTATCGGCCGCGCGGGCGAACCTCCCTGGTTCCGGGGGGCGGACAGGGTGGCGCCAAGGGTCGTTCCTGACGAGGTTGCGCATGGCAGCGTTTCCCGCATGAGCCGAGCAAGCATGAGCCCGGACAGTGGTCGGTTTCAGGAGCCCGACGAACCGCAATTGCTCCTCATTGTGGATGCGGGGGCCTCCAATCGGATCGGACACGAGGAAACGGCAAATAAAATATTTGTTTACGAGCGTCCGATTTGGTGACCGTGGGGCGCAATGATCGACTGCCTGCGTAGGGAGATCTCATGCGCTCCTGGCCGGTATCGGGTTCGCTCAAAAGCGCGTCGCCGGGGCGCCCCGGCCGATTTGCTTGATGCCCGCAAACATGACCAGGCCGAAGACGGTGGTCGATGGCCCAAACCGCGGATGCACCGCGTCATGCATCGGCGCCCGCGGGAGCAAAGGCAGTGGGCGAGCAGCCAAGGAGCCGGCAGCGCGATGCGCATCACGGCGTTGCGTAGGGCGAACTTGAGCGTGGCGAGATGCCGTCAGCGCCGTCCGATGTCATTCTGGTTCGGCGTCTGTCCCCCACAAGGTCGCGCCGGCACAATCCAAGCATCGAGCGCAACCACACCGTGACCGCGAGGGCGCACCAGCAACGGATTGATTTCCATGCTCTCGAACCGGCCCGCGTTGGCGAGCGCATACGCCGAAAATGCGGCGATCGCGTCAGCTGTGGCATCAAGATCCGCAGCGGGACGCCCGCGCGCGCCCGCCAGTAGCGCATAGCCCTTAAGTTCCTTGAGCATCTGCCGGGCCTCGTCGGCCTCAACGGCGCCAACGCGCAGCACCACGTCTTTGAGAACCTCGACGAAAATGCCGCCGATCCCCACCATGGTTACAGGACCGAATATGGCATCGTTTTTTGCGGCGAGGATGATCTCGACGCCGTCCTTGACCATTGGGCTGACAAGGACGCCCTCGGCCCGCGCCTGTGGCGCGGCGCGCGCGAGAGCCGCGATCAGTTGCACGAACGCTGCCGCTGCGGCCTCGGGCGAAGCGACGTCGAGAACGACCGCGCCGATCTCGGTCTTGTGGGCAATCTCGGACGAGACAATCTTCATCGCCACCGGACATCCAAGCGTGGCCGCCGCATCGCGTGCTGCCTCAGCCGACCCAACCAGTCGTTCTGGCAAGACGCCGATCCCAGCCTGGGACAGAAGCTGCTTGGCCTCGACCTCACTCAGCGGGCGCTGCGGGAGGAACCCGGCGAGGGGAGCACGCGCAGGCGCCGCGCGCCGGGGTTGTGCATGAAGTCGGACCGAAAGACGGAACATTCCGCCCAATGCCCCGATCGCGCGCGAGGGGTCCTCAAACACCAGAAATCCGTCCGCCTCATAGGTTTGCGCAATCTCCGGCGGCGCCAAAATGACCAGCGCCATGGGCCGCTCCGCCCGACCTTTGGTGCCTTCGCGCAGCGCCGCTTGCAGCTTCGGGCCAAGGGTGCTCACCGTTGGCCACGCCGTAAAAAAACCGACGACGCAATCATAGGTTGTGTCATCAACAATCGCGGCGACGTGTTGGCGTATCAAATCAACATTGTTCAGCGCCTGTCCGGTCACGTCGACCGGATTGCGTGGCGACCCCAATGGGTTGGCGGCGAGAAGCTGACGTTGGGCGGCGACGGGTAGGGGCGGGACCTCGAGGCCTTCGGCTTCGGCGGCGTCCGCCATCAGCACCCCGGCGCCTCCCGAGATGGTGATGATCCCGAGACGGTTGCCGCGTGGCAGCCGCGCGCGGCTCGCCGCGTAGGTCAAGTCCAGAAATCGCTCGGTTGTTTCCACGCGCTCGACCCCGTAGGAACGAACCGCGGCGTCGAAGACGGCGTCCGATCCGGCAAGTGATGCCGTGTGCGAGGCGGCCGCCTCGGCTCCGACGGCTGAGCGACCCACCTTCATGAGAATGACGGGCTTACGCGCAGCGTGGGCCGCGCCCAGGGCGCTCAGCAGCGTTGGCGCGTGCCGAACGCCCTCGAGGTAACATGCGATCACGTCCGTGTCCGCGTCGTTTGCCAAGGCCTCGATCAACGCCGCTACGTCAAGATCGACTTCATTGCCAGTGCTGACCCAGATGTTGACGCCGATGCGGCGCGCTCTGGCTTGCATCAACACGTGGGTCCCATAGGCTCCCGACTGGGTCACAAGCCCGACCCGCCCCGGCACCGGGAGCCCCGACTCTGGAAACGAAGAAAAAGTGGCAAAATGCCCAAGACGGGCGTTGAACAATCCAAGACAGTTCGGCCCCAGCAGCCGCACACCGCACCGGGACCCGACCGCCAAAACCTCGTGCTGGAGTGCCGCGCCTTGGGGGCCGATTTCAGCGAAACCCGCTGAAAACACCACCGCCGCCTTTGCGCCCTTGCGGGCGCATTGCTCAATCGACGCCGCAACCTGCACGGCCGGAATCGCGATCACGGCGAGGTCGATGGGGCCCGGTACACTGTCAATCGTCGGGTACGCCCGGTACCCTTGGACCTCGTCACGGTTGGGGTTGATTGGATAGACGGCACCCGCAAAGCCAGCTTGGCGATAGTAGTGCACCGGACGCCCCCCGATCCGTCCCGGGTCGGATGAGGCACCCACGATCGCCACCGAACGCGGGGCGAGCAAAGGGGCGATGGCATGGGGCTCTTCGGTCCAATCAGCACGCATGATCACAGGCTCGTTCTTCAAACGTCCACTGGGATGTCATAAAGGTCGCAAAGCTCAGTTCTGCCTCAAGACCCGACGCACAGGGCCCGTTCGCCGTTCACCGAACCGGGGCATGTTTGCGGCCCGCTCGAAAGCAAACCACCTGTCGGCAGCGAGGACAACCGCCCCGTAAAACACGCGCCTTACGGCCATGGCTACGCGCGCGACAACGCCGGCGGCAACGAGGCAAACGGCCGGACGCCTCGAGCTTACGCCGCAACGCGGTCGGCCACCGCATAACCTTGCACAGCGAGCAGGGCAGTCAGGTCTGCATCATCGCGCGTGGCCCACCGCCTTCGCGCGTCGGCCGCTGCCCTGTCGCTTGCGTCCGGATCCGGAGTAAAGAACGGATCTGCCGCAATGCCAGGCGCGAGCCAGCGCGGCGCGCTCGCGCCCAGCAAGGCAGCCCCCACGCGGGTCCCCGTGGCCTCACCCCGCGGCTGGCGCCCAAGGATCGCAGACGAGAGTCGCCACATGAGTCATGAGTGGGATCATCACCAGAAGGCCAAGGTCGCGCGGGCGGTGCTTATCGCAGGGCCCACGGCAAGCGGCAAGTCAGCCCTTGCCCTTGACGTGGCCGAGAGACTCGGCGGCATCGTTATCAATGCCGATTCCATGCAGGTCTATCGCGATCTGCGCATCCTCACGGCCCGGCCCAGCGCGGCCGACGAAGCGCGGGTCCCGCATCGGCTGTTCGGCCACGTCGACGCCGCCGAAAACTATTCGGTGGGCCGTTGGCTGCGGGACGTCGCGCCCGTGCTCGAGGAAGCCGCGCGCGGCGCCGCGTTGCCAATCGTGGTTGGCGGGACCGGCCTGTATTTGAAGGCGCTGACCGGTGGCCTTGCCGCCATCCCACCGATCCCCTCGACGACCCGGGAGGCCTTACGGGCCCGGCTCGGCTGCCAGGGGGCCGGGGCCTTGCACGCCGAGCTCACGCAGCGTGACCCCGTAACGGCAGCGAGACTGTCTCCCGGCGACGGCGTGCGCATCGTGCGCGCGCTCGAGGTCGTCGAAGCAACCGGGCAGCCGCTTTCCGCGTGGCACCGCGCCGGAATGCCGGCCCTCATCGACGCCCAAAAAGCCCTGAAAGTGGTCCTAAGCCTAGAGCGCGGAAAACTGCACCAGCGCATCGATGGGCGTTTCGACGCGATGATGGCCCATGGTGCGCTTGAGGAGGTGCAGGCGCTTTACGCACGCGGCCTCGACCCATGGCTGCCGGCCATGAAAGCCCACGGCGTGCCCCGGCTCATCGCCGCGCTCGAGGGGCAAATCCCGTTGCCTGAGGCCGTGGACGCCGCCAAGCGCGACACTCGACGATACACCAAACGCCAGCTCACCTGGTTCCGCAACCAGCTCCCGGACTGGCCGTGGAGTGCCGCCGCGGAGGCAGAGCACGCCATTCTTAAAACTTTCGCAAGCTTTCGCGACGCCCCCCGCTTGACCTAGACGCTCAGCGTCCATTATAACGCCGCGCACAGCACTGCCAAAAAGGCGCGGGCATGAGCTACGACCTCGTTCTCGTAATTTGCGGGCGCACCGCCGGGGATGGATAAACCCATCCGCGATGTGAGGCGGTGCGCTTGAAAGGGGCTCGCGGGGCCCCTTTTTGATTCCCGGGGTCAGACGCGCAAGCAGACAAGCGGAGCAAGCCATGACCAAGGATATGACCGGTGCCGAAATGGTGATCCAGGCTCTGATTGATCAGGGCGTGCAGCACATTTTCGGCTATCCGGGCGGAGCGGTTCTGCCAATCTACGATGAGCTGTTCAAGCAGGATAAGCTTCGACACATTCTGGTCCGCCATGAACAGGGCGCCGTGCATGCCGCCGAAGGCTACGCGCGCTCCACCGGTCGGGTCGGTTGCGTCCTGGTGACGTCGGGACCGGGCGCGACCAATGCCGTAACCGGGCTGACGGATGCGCTCATGGACTCCATCCCGCTGGTGTGCATCACCGGTCAAGTCGCAACCCATCTCATCGGCAACGACGCGTTCCAAGAGTGCGATACGGTCGGCATCACCCGACCATGCACCAAACACAATTATTTGGTTCGCAATGTCGATGACCTGGCCCGGGTCCTGCACGAGGCCTTCTACGTCGCCGCCACCGGTCGACCAGGTCCGGTCGTTGTCGACATCCCCAAGGACGTCCAATTCGCGACCGGCGGCTATACGGGTCCACGCAACGTTCAACACAAAACCTATCGGCCAAAGGTCAAGGCCGCCGTTGAATTGCTCGCCCGTGCGAAGCGGCCGATCATTTATTCCGGCGGTGGCGTCATCAATTCCGGCAAGGAAGCCAGCCACCTGCTGCGCGAACTCGTGAAGCTTACCGGCTTTCCGATTACGTCGACCTTGATGGGGCTTGGGGCGTTCCCTGCGTCCGATCCGCACTGGCTCGGTATGCTCGGTATGCACGGGACGGTGGAGGCCAACATGGTGATGCATGACTGCGACGTCATGCTCTGCGTCGGGGCGCGGTTCGACGACCGCATTACCGGACGGCTTGACGCCTTCGCGCCGCACTCGCAACGGATCCATATCGACATCGATCCGTCGTCGATCAACAAGAATGTCAAGGTCGACGTTGCCGTCGTCGGCGATTGCGCCCACGTACTCGAGGACATGATCCGTCTGTGGCGATCCTCGGCAATCGAGCCCGATCGCGGAGCACTCGCCGCCTGGTGGCAAACGATCGACAACTGGCGGGCGCAGGACTGCCTCGCCTTCCGACAGTCCAATGACATCATCAAGCCGCAATACGCCATCGAGCGGCTCTACGCCCTGACAAAGGATCGTGATGTCTATATCACAACGGAAGTGGGCCAACACCAGATGTGGGCTGCGCAGTACTTCAAATTCCAGGAGCCGAACCGTTGGATGACGTCGGGTGGTTTGGGAACCATGGGCTACGGTCTTCCAGCCGCGGTCGGCGTGCAACTCGCCCATCCGCATTCGCTGGTGATCGACATTGCTGGCGAAGCCTCGGTGCTCATGACCATGCAGGAGATGTCCACGGCAGTGCAGTATCGGCTGCCGATCAAGGTCTTCATCCTCAACAATCAATACATGGGCATGGTGCGGCAATGGCAGGAACTGCTGCACGGCGGACGGTATTCGCACAGCTATACCGAGGCCCTTCCGGATTTCGTCAAGCTTGCGGAGGCCTATCATTGTGTCGGTTTGCGCTGCCAGAGACCAGGCGATCTCGATCGCGTCATCGAGGACATGATCGAGGTCGAGAGGCCGGTCATCGTCGACTGCGTCGTCGACCCGACGGAGAACTGCTTCCCGATGATTCCAGCCGGACGAGCACACAATGAGATGATTCTCGGCAACGCCGCCCAGGAGCTCGACCGCGCTGTCACCGAGGAAGGCAAGGTCTTGGTCTGACGGATACAAACCGGACGGCGATCCGATCGCAAGCGCAACAGCGGTGCGATCAGAACCGCCGCCCGGCCCGACACGATCTGCCGGGTCCCCGGCGGACGGTTTCTTTAGCTGATCGTCTAAGGCTCCACCATGCTGACCAAGAACACCATCGAACGCCATACCTTGTCGGTCGTCGTCGACAACGAGCCGGGCGTGCTCGCGCGGGTCATCGGACTGTTTTCCGGGCGCGGTTACAATATCGACTCCTTGACCGTGTCAGAGACCGAGCACGAAAAACATCTCTCGCGTATCACCATCGTCACCACCGGAACCAAGATGGTCATCGAGCAGATCAAGCACCAGCTCGAGCGCCTGGTCCCAGTCCATGCCGTGGTTGATCTCACTATTTCGGGACGAGCGATCGAGCGTGAACTCGCGATGGTCAAAGTCCGAGGCAGCGGTGAGCGTCGCGTCGAGGCCCTGCGGCTTGCTGACGCGTTCCGCGCCCGCGTGATCGATGCGACCGCGGAAAGCTTCGTTTTCGAGATCACCGGCCGAACCGAGAAGGTCGATCAGTTCGTCGGCTTGATGCTCCCCCTCGGACTGGTCGAGGTGTCGAGGAGCGGCAATGTGGCCATCAGCCGTGGTCCGGAGCCGATGTAAAGCGCATGTGCGCCCTGGCAAGGACCGTCGTGCTGCCCTCGCCGGTGGCGCGACGCGCGGGTTGCTCGCTCGCGTCCCGGACTCGTCACGCCGGCAACACAGTGGTGCTCCCGGGGTCACATCAGTGCGGCGCCGGAACGGCGCCGGCGCGGGTGCTCTCACCCGATTATCAAAGGGACGGGCCGAGACCCTCACCACCCGGCTCATCCCCATCCCGGGCGCAAGGGTGAAACCGGGGCGAGCGCCCGCTTCGCTCATGCCCGCCGCGTTTGAGCGGGGGAGTCGCCAAGGGATTGAAACGCCGCAGGACTGGCGGGAACAAGAAGTCGGATCAAGGCAAGGATGACATGCCAGAGGCGAACGCATCCGCTGCAAGCAACACCGAGCCGGCGGACCGAGCGATGAGCCGCGTGACTGCGTGGTATGCATTCAAACGGGCGGCGCGCGATTGGAACCGGTCGGTCGCCTGCGGCCTCCCTGATTTGCCCCTGAGGCCTCTGCGCAGCAATCACACGCATGGCGCCCAACGGCTTCGATCCCCGGGCTTGTGTCGGGTGCCCGGCCACCTTAGAAGCTGGCCCCTGGATGGCAGCGGCGAGCCGCCAAAATCAACCCACGTGCCGTTCCGGCCGTCCAACGAGGGATGAAACTCATGCGTGTCTATTACGATCGTGATGCCGATCTAAACCTCATCAAGGGTAAACGAGTGGCGATCATCGGCTACGGCAGCCAGGGTCATGCCCACGCGCTCAATCTGCGCGATTCCGGCGTCAAGGAGGTCGTCGTCGCCCTGCGCAAAGGCTCCGCATCGGTCAAGAAGGCCGAAGCCGAGATGCTCCCCGTCAAAGAGGTGGCCGACGCCGCCCGATGGGCGGACGTGATGATGCTGCTGACCCCCGACGAACTGCAGGGCGACATCTATCGCGATCACCTCGCCGCCAACATAAAGCAGGGCGCCGCCCTGATGTTCGCCCATGGGCTCAATATCCACTTCAACTTAATCGAGCCGCGCCCCGATCTTGATGTGCTGATGATCGCCCCAAAAGGACCGGGCCACACCGTGCGGTCCGAATATCAGCACGGCGGCGGGGTGCCGTGTCTGATGGCTATCCATCGCGACGTCTCAGGCAACGCTCACGACCTTGGGCTCTCCTATGGGGCCGCGATTGGCGGTGGCCGGGCCGGCATCATCGAGACCAGTTTCCGCGAGGAATGCGAGACCGACTTGTTCGGCGAGCAGGTCGTGTTGTGCGGTGGGCTCGTCGAGCTGATCAAGGCCGGCTATGAGACCCTGGTCGACGCCGGCTATGCCCCGGAAATGGCCTATTTCGAATGCTTGCACGAAGTCAAACTGATCGTTGACCTCATCTATGAAGGCGGCATCGCCAACATGAACTACTCGGTCTCCAACACCGCCGAATATGGCGAATATGTCAGCGGCCCGCGCGTCGTTACCGACGCCACCAGGGCAGAAATGAAACGGATCCTGGCCGACATCCAGTCAGGAGCGTTCACGCGGAATTGGATGCTGGAGAATAAAGTCAATCAGACGGCGTTTAAAGCCATGCGCGCGCGCCTGGCCGCGCACCCCATTGAGCAGGTCGGCGAGAAACTGCGGGCGATGATGCCGTGGATCGCGGCGCGGGCGCTGGTCGATAAGGCGCGCAATTGACAGCCCCGATGTCCCTCCGGCCTAGCCGGGACCGGCATTTTGACCGTCCGGTCCCGGCGAACGGCGCGATGAGGCAAAGCCCTATGGTCCAACGCCCGCGGAAGCCTCTAGGGTCTGCGTCAAGTCGCGCCTGGGGCGGCGAGCGGTGTGGCTGGCCGACCCAGGTGCGAACGCCTGGCGAGCCGTTGATGGCCGCGCACCGCCTGGATCGCGGTCCCGCGCAAGAGAGTATGCGGTGAGCGTTCCTATCGAGGTCACCCGGCAACTCACGATGCGTTTGCTGTCGATTCAGTCGCATGTCGCCTTCGGGCACGTGGGCAATGCGGCGGCGGTGTTTCCGCTGCAGCGGCTCGGCTGTGAGGTCTGGCCC
>Ga0126379_10003651_pt1 | contig 10005 bp, 7 predicted proteins | sample PanSoiMetPlot_24_FD_92640 | JGI IMG/M metagenome (GOLD analysis project Ga0126379, IMG submission 92640) | Tropical forest soil microbial communities from Panama - MetaG Plot_24 | ecosystem: Environmental > Terrestrial > Soil > Tropical forest > Bulk soil | place: Panama | collected 2016-02-17 | reverse complement strand
CTGAGCGCCACCGCCGCCTCGATCTCGGCGGGCGAGAAGGTGGTGAAAGCCGTCTGGCCATTCTCGAAGGCCTTGATGACTTGGTTGAGACGCGGCAGATCGGCCATGAAGGTCCCCTGAGAAGCATTTTCGCGCTGGATGCGCCGCACACCATATTGCGACTTTTGCTCGGTGCAACGGGGATTTTTGGCTGGTGCCGCGAACCCGAAGTTCGCGCCATTTTCGCGGCGAGCACGATTGCGAACTTCGGGTTCAAAAGCGGCACTGGAATTATAGAGTTGCTGGTGTCCTTTCGATTCCGAAGTTCGCTCAGAGGTCGCTGCGAACGCTTGCGAACTTCGGAATCGGGACACCAGTGGCGCGCGGCAGGCGCGTTTGATATGGGTTGGCGGTTTCCTGCCTGGCCGGATGGACCCCGGGTCGATCCGGCCAACCTCACGACATCGAGCGAGGCGTCATGATCATCGACTGTCACGGCCACTACACGACCGAGCCGCAGAAGCTGCACGACTTCCGCAAGGCTCAGATCGCCGGCATCAAGGATCCGGGACAGAAACCGTCGCGCGCGACCCTCAAGATCAGCGACGACGAGCTGCGTTCGAGCGTCGAAGGCGCCCAGCTCAAGCTCCAGCGCGAGCGCGGCACCAATCTGACGATCTTCTCGCCGCGCGCGTCCGGCATGGCGCACCACATCGGCGACGCCGGCATCAGCCTGGAGTGGTCGCAGGTCAGCAACGAGCTGGTGCACCGCGTCTGTACGCTCTATCCGCAGAACTTCATCGGCGTGTGCCAGCTGCCGCAGTCGTCCGGCGTCGATCCGAAGACCTGCGTCGGCGAGCTCGAACGCTGCGTCCTCGAGTACGGCTTCGTCGGCTGCAACCTCAATCCCGATCCGTCCGGCGGTCATTGGAACTCGCCGCCGGTGACCGACAAGTGGTGGTATCCACTCTACGAGAAGATGGTCGAGCTCGACGTGCCGGCGATGATCCATGTCAGCGCGTCGTGCAATCCGGCCTTCCACACCACCGGCGCCCACTACATCAACGGCGACACCACCGCGTTCATGCAGCTCATCCAGGGCGATCTGTTCAAGGATTTCCCGACGCTCAGATTCATCATCCCGCATGGCGGCGGCGCGGTGCCGTTCCACTGGGGACGTTATCGCGGACTCGCGCAGGACATGAAGCGGCCGCCGCTCGAGGAACTCCTGCTCAAGAATGTGTATTTCGACACCTGCGTCTACCACCTGCCGGGCATCGAGCTGCTCACCAAGGTGATCCCGGTCGACAACATCCTGTTCGCCTCCGAGATGGTCGGCGCCGTGAAGGGCATCGATCCGCGCACCGGCCACAACTACGACGACACCAAGCGCTATATCGACCAGGTGTCGTGGCTCACCGCGACCGACAAAAAGAAGATCTTCGAGGACAACGCCCGCAAGGTCTATCCGCGGCTCAAGGAAAAGATCTGAGCGCGGGCCGGACGCGGTCTCGGCTCAGAACGGGAGGGTGGCGCGGCCGCGCACCGTCCAGGCCGTGAAATCGTTGCGACAGGGCAACGCAAGTATAGCCGGGAATACCTATCCGAGCCGGACCGGGAAGGGCCACCCGTACTTTTTTGCCGCATGTTGCTGCCGCGCCACGGGCCCTGATGGGAAATGTGTCGCGTCTCGCTTCGACGCGCGGCTTGGTGGCGCCTCTGAGTACGGCCCAGATCCAGTCCCGGCAGGCAATTCGTGTGAGATAATGTCTGGCGATTCGCAGGCCGACGGGCGGGCGTCGGGGAAGGACATTCGGAAAAAGGGAGGCATCCGCGAGTCTGAGCGCTTGGTGTCGCTTGGAGTCATGCACGCACCCCTTCTTCGCCCAACCGCTCTCCGGACGGAGAGAGGGAGCGCTCTGAGTTCGCGACCGTCGGCTTCCATGCAAATCTCACGAGGCGCATCATGCCAGTAGCTGCGTCCACCACCGCTCCCGTCGTTCCCGAAACCGCGGCTGCGCCCGGCGATCAGGACGAAGTCGCCGCGCTGCTTGCCGACTTTGCGGTGAACACGCCGGACGATCTCGACGATCGCGCCCTTCGGTCCGCCAAGGCGGTGCTGACGGACTCGCTCGCCGTCTGCATGGGCGCGCTGGCCCATCCGGCCGCCCAGGCGGCGCGCCGCCACGCCTATCGATTTACCTCACCCGATGGCTGCCTGATCTGGGGCAGCACGACGCGCACGACGCCGGAGCTTGCGGCGCTTGCCAACGGGGTTCTGCTGCGCTGCTACGACCATAACGACTTCTTAGTCGGCCAGCGCAGCGCCGGCCATCCGAGCGACATGGTGGCGGGCATCATCGTCGCGGCCGAATGGGCCGACGTCGACGGCGCAAGGCTCCTCGGGGCGCTCGCGGTCGGCTATGAGGTGGTGGGCGCCGCCTTCGACTCGTTCTCGCTCGCGCCGCGCGGCTGGGACTACACCAACCTTGTGGCACTCGGCGCGACATGCGCGATGGTGCGCCTGCTCGGCCTCGACGTCTTTCAGGCGCGCGAGGCGCTCGCCATGACGGTGGTGCCGCATTTCGCGAGCAACGAGATCGAATCCGGCGACCTCAACCGGCGCGACGACCTCACCATGTGGAAGCGCTTCAACGGCAGTGAGGCCGTGCGCAACGCGTTGCAGGCATGCCTGTTGGCGCAGGTCGGGGTCGAGGGCGCGGTGCGGCCCTTCGTCGGCAAGCAAGGCTTCATTCAGAAGCTTGCGAATGATGCCGATGAGTCGATCCCGATCCTCAAGAACCGTCTCCTGCGCCGTCGTCCGTTCGCGCGTATCGGCGAGACCTACATGAAGCAGTGGCCGGTCGGCGTGCTCGCCCAGAGCGCGATCCAGGCGGCACTGGCGGCGCGGGCACAGGTGGCCGACCTGAGCCGCATCAAGCAGGTGCGGGTGTTCGCCGAGGAGGGCGCCTACGAGCACCTCGTCAAGATTCGCAAGGCGCCGTTCGCGCCGGTCTCGCGCGAAACCGCGGACCACTCGCTGCCCTATATCGTGGCGGCTGCGGTGCTCGACGGGCATGTGCGGTCCGACAGCTTTGCGCGCTCGCGGGTGCTCGAGTCGACGCGCCAGCAATTCGTCGCCGAGAAGGTCGTGGCCGAGCCGGCGCTCGAACTCGGCGCCATGGCGGACGGCGAGCAGAAGCGCGCGCAGGCCGGCTATCTGACGCGCGTCGAGATCGAGGTCGACGACGGCAAGGTCGTGCACGGGGAGGCGAAGCCGTTTCCCGGTCATCCGACGGCTCCGTTCTCGGGTGACGACCTGGTCGCAAAGCTCAAGGACAATATGGAGCCGATCGCGGGGAGCGATCGCACCGGCCGACTCGCCACATGTCTCGGCTCGATCGAGACGCTCGCGAGCGTGCGCGATCTTACTGCCCTGCTGGCCTTGCCGGGCTGGGCACGGATCGACAACGTGAAGACGGAGTAACGGCCTCACCCGATCGCGGGAGCCGCGGTCTTGCGCTCCGCCGGCGCCGGCTCGGGCGCGAGCTTGGGGGACTGGAGCGCGCGCAGCGGGGACGGCGCCGGGATCACGATGCCGGCACGCTCCATATTGGCGAGGAAGCAGCGCGCGCTCTCCTCCCAGCTCATGGTCTCGGCGTAGGCGCGGCAGGCGGTCCGCGCCAGCGCCAGCGCCCGCAGGCAGGCGGCGCGCAAGTCCTCGTCGAGCACCGCGACCGGAGCGGTGCCAACAACGTCGCGGATCGCCGACCCCGGAAAGCCGGCGATCGGCGTGCCGCAGGCGAGCGCCTCGAGCAGCGCCAGCCCGAATGCATCGGTGCGACCGGGAAACACGAACACGTCGGCGGCCGCGTAGATGCGGGCGATCTCCTCGCCGTGCATGGCGCCGAGGAAGATCGCCCTGGGGCACAGCCGCGCGAGCTGGTCGCGCGCAGGGCCCTCGCCGACCACCACCTTGGTGCCGGGCAGGTCGAGTGCGAGGAAGGCCGCGATGTTGCTCTCGACCGAAAGCGGGCCGGCGGTGAGGAAGACCGGCCGAAGCAGGCCGAGGCTCGCGTTCTGACGCGGACGAAACAGGCGCGCGTCAACGCCGCGCGGCCAGCGCAACACGCAGCGGAATCCGCGCGTCGACAGCTCCTCGGCGAGCGAGGCCGTCGACGTCATGGTCGCGCGTCCCGCGTTGTGGAACCAGCGCAGCCAGCTCCAGCTCAGGCGCGCCGGAATCGCCCAGCGCGCCGCCACGTGGTCGGCAAAACGGGAGTGGAAGCTGGTCGTGAAGGGCCGGCCGTGCGCGCCGCAATACCAGCGGGTTGCGAGGCCGATCGGGCCTGCGGTCGCGATATGGATGGCGTCCGGCTGGATGGCGGCGATGCGGGCCGCAATCCTGCGCGGGCTCGGCAGCGCGATCCGCAGGTTCGGACAGCGTGGCAGCGCCACGGCCGGCATATCCGCGGGCGTGAGAAACTCGACCTCGACGCCGAGGTCCTCCAGTCCGCCGGCGAGTGCGTGCAACGTGCGCACGACGCCATCGACCTGCGGAAACCAGGCATCGGTTGCAACCAGGATACGCATCACGCGGCTCTTGCCTCCGCAAGCTCGGGCTCGCGCGTCTGGCGCTGCACGTCCCGTAGCCAGGAGACGATTTCGAACCGTCCGTCCGGATGCTCGACGACCGCGCTGCAGCTCTCGACCCAGTCGCCGCAGTTGATGTAGCGCACGGGGCCGAAGTCGCGGATCGCGGCGTGATGGATGTGGCCGCAGATGACGCCGTGCGTGTCGTGGCGTTCCGCCTCGATCGCGAGCGTGCTCTCGAACGCGCCGATGTAGTTGACGGCGTTCTTGACCTTGAGCTTCGCCCACTGCGACAGCGACCAATAGGGCAGGCCAAGCTGGCGGCGGACGCCGTTGAACGTCGTGTTGAGAACGAGCGCGAGCCGGTAGGCATGGTCGCCCAGCATGGCGAGCCAGCGGGCGTGGCGCACCACAAGGTCGAAATTGTCGCCATGCGTCACATGGTAGCGGCGACCATCGGCAGCCACGTGCAGCGCGTTGGCGACCACCTCGACCCCGCCGAAATGGGTGCCGTAGAAATCGCGCAAGAACTCGTCATGGTTGCCCGGGATGTACACGAGGCGCGCGCCTTTGCGCGCCTTGCGCAAGAGCTTCTGCACGACGTCATTGTGGGTGGACGGCCAGTACCAGCTCGTGCGCAGCTGCCATCCGTCGACGATGTCGCCCACGAGGTAGATGATGTCGGCGTCGTGATGGCGGAGGAAATCGAGCAACCGGTCGGCCTGACAGCCGCGGGTTCCGAGGTGGACGTCGGAAATGAACAAAGCACGAAAATGTCGTGCGCACTCGGACGGGGTCACCATTCACGATCCATCGGACAGCGGCTCCGCCATTTTGGCTAGGCGATTCGTATCTCAAACTGATGACGGTGCGACATCTGGCGGGTGGAAGACGGGGACAAGGTCGCGTGCCGTCGTCAATCCGTCGCACAGGACTGCGACCATGGACCCCGAGTCACATTTTGCCGCATTGGTTCCGTTTGTCCGACCGGACGCAGTCCCTGGTCTTGTCCGGGGTCTTGTCCGGCTCGATATTGGCATCTATTGAAAGGTCGCGTTTCTCTCGGCGAACCGCGTTCCCCGCCGGATCAGATCCGCGGCAGGTTTCTCGAGAAGACGCATGTGGGGCGCGCGAGGTCTACGATTTGGCGGTGCTGGGTTGGAATGACGCGGCTGCAGTCCTTGCACGCATACGCTGGCATCGCATTGGCCTCCTCCTGAGCGGTCTCATCATCGCGGTCTCGATCACGATCCTGTGGCGGCGGTTGCATCACCTCGACACCGGACGCGTGATGGCGGCGATTGCCGCCAAGCCGATCCATGAGATCGCCGCCGCCGCCGGCGCAATCGTCGCCTCCTACGTGACCTTGACGTTCTACGATTGGTTCGCGCTGCGCACGATCGGCGCGAGCCACGTGCCCTACCGCCTCGCGGCGCTCGCGAGCTTCACCAGCTATTCGATCGGCCACAATATCGGCGCCACCGCGTTCACGGGCGGCGCGGTGCGTTACCGCATCTATTCGTTCTGGGGGCTGCGCGCTCTCGACATCGTCAAGCTCTGCTTCGTCACCGGGCTCACCTTCTGGCTCGGCAACGTCACGATGCTCGGTCTCGGCATGGTCTATGCGCCGGGGGCGGCGAGTGCCGTCGATCAGCTTCCGATCTGGGTCAATCGGGCGATCGGCTTCGCCGCCTTGGGCGCGCTCCTCGGTTACCTGGTCTATGTCGGGCGCAGGCCGCGCGCGTTCGGCTCCGCACGCTGGCAGGTCACGCTGCCGAACGCCCGGCTCACCCTGGTGCAGATCCTGATCGGCATCGCCGATCTGTCGTTCTGTGCGGTCGCGATCTCGCTCCTGATTCCATCCGAGCCGGCAATCGATTTCGTCGCGCTGGCGGTGATCTTCGTGTTCGCGACGCTGTTCGGGTTCGCAAGCCACGCGCCCGGATCGCTCGGCGTGTTCGACGCCGCGATGCTGGTGGGCCTCGGCCAGTTCGACCGCGAGGAGCTGGTGGCTGGGCTGCTGCTGTTCAGGCTGCTTTATTTCATCCTGCCGTTCGCGCTCGCCCTGTCGGCGCTCGGCGCCCGCGAGTTGTGGCTGGCGATGTCCCGTGCCCAACCGATGGCCCGACCCGACCATTGGCCCTAGAGGCGGATATTCTTATCGGCGAACCCGGTGCGCACCCCGGATCAAGTCCGGGGCAGGCTTTCGCCGGAATATGCACTAGTATCCGGATTGCGAAATTCGCAAGCATTCGAGTGGTCTCCGGGCGAAACCTCTGACTCGAAAGGACCCTGGCAACTCTATGATTCTAGTGTCGCTTTTGAAGCCCGACGTTCGCATCGTACCGGCCGAGAAATCGTGCGAACTTCGCGGCACTAATGCTCCATAAGTAGTCCAGGGTGGAAATGGCGATTCGAGGGAAAGTCATTTGGCTCTGGTTGCCCGCCAATACCTTCGGAACCAAAGCACTACACAGAGAGTTGATTTGGACTTGTAGCCGCGTGCCTTCTAGGCCTGCTCGGTCGGGAACAGGGCGCCAAGACCGATACAAGACCGATACTTGGTTGCGTTTTCGTCAGGCGGCGTCCGTCCCGGGCTTTCGCCGGAAAATGCCTTGAGGACGGAGCGCAATTATGGCCCAGACCGCTTCCTCATCCAGCGGACTTCCCTCCATTCAGTTCACGTCGCAAAAGGGCGATCCAAGGGACGCGACCGCCGGCAATATCGGACAGGATCTGCGCGCGGCCTCGATTGCGGCCTTTCGCGAGGTGCGCGGCGAGACGGAGCGGCGCGCGGCACCGCTGTCGGCGGAGGACCAGGTCATCCAATCCATGCCGGATGCGAGTCCGGTCAAGTGGCATCGCGCCCACACGACGTGGTTCTTTGAGCAATTCCTGCTGGCGCCGCAGGTGAGCGGCTACCGGGCGTTCGACGAGCGCTTCAACTTCCTGTTCAATTCCTATTACGTCGCGGCAGGCCCGCGCCACGCGCGGCCGAAGCGCGGTCTGATCACGCGGCCGAGCGTCGCCGAGGTCACCGCCTACCGCGCCCATGTGGACGCGGCGGTCGAGAGCCTCATCGTCAATGTCGCGTCCGATCGGTTGCGGCACGTACTCAAGGTGCTCGAGATCGGCCTCAATCATGAGCAGCAGCACCAGGAGCTGATGCTCACCGACATCCTCCACGCCTTCTCGGAGAATCCCGACGGCCCGGCCTATGACCCGGGCTGGCGCTTTCCGGACAGGCTGTCGACAGGAGGATGGGTGGACATCCCGGAGGGCATCCGCACCGTCGGCCATCAGGAGCGGGGCTTCTGTTTCGACAACGAGCAGCCTGCCCATCGGACGCTGGTCGGGCCGGTGTCGATCGCGCGCGGTCTCGTGACCAATGGCGACTGGCTCGCATTCATCGAGGACCGCGGCTACGAGCGGCCCGAGCTGTGGCTGTCGGACGGATGGGCCACGGTCGCGGCCGAAGGCTGGCGGGCGCCCGGCTACTGGCGCCAGGTCGACGGGCGGTGGTTCGCGATGACGCTCGCGGGTCTCGCCCCGGTCGACCCGGCGCTGCCGGTCTGCCATGTGAGCTACTACGAGGCCGATGCCTTTGCGCGCTGGGCCGGGAAGCACTTGCCGGGCGAGGCCGAATGGGAGGTGGCAGCGCGCGGCGGCGAGCTCGATGCCGCCTTCGGCGTCGTGTGGCAGTGGACGCGCAGCGCCTATGCGTCCTATCCGGGCTATCGGCCGGTCGAAGGCGCGCTCGGCGAGTACAACGGCAAGTTCATGATCAATCAGATGGTGCTGCGCGGCAGCTCCTGCGCGACGCCGCGCGGGCATGCGCGCGCGAGCTACCGCAACTTCTTCTATCCGCCGGCCCGTTGGCAGTTCAGCGGCGTTCGGCTTGCGGATTTCCCGGCCTGACGAGCGCGGAGATCGGTCACCATGAACGTGCTCGCCCGTTCCGCCGCCTCGGCGCGGCCGCAAGTCTCCGATTTCGCGCGCGACGTGGTCGCAGGCCTCAGCGCCGGGCGCAAGACGCTGCCCGCGAAGTATTTCTACGACGATCACGGCTCGACGCTGTTCGAGGCGATCACGGCACTGCCCGAATACTATCCGACCCGAACCGAGCTCGGCATTCTCGAGGAGCGTGCCGGCGAGATCGCGCGCCTCGTGCCGCCGGGCGCCGCCCTGATCGAGCTCGGCAGCGGCTCGACCGTCAAGGCGCGCATCCTGCTCCGCGCGGCGCCGATCGCCATCTATGTGCCGGTCGACATCTCGGCCGGCTTCCTCAGCGCCGAGGCGGCGCGGCTCAAGCGCGATCTGCCGCGGCTGCGCATCCTGCCGGTCGCGGCCGACTTCACCAAGCCGTTCGAGCTGCCGGCGGCGGTCGGCGCGAGCGCGCGGGTCGGCTTTTTTCCCGGCTCGACCATCGGCAATTTCGAGCCCGCCGAGGCGGCGGAATTCCTGCGGCACGCCGCGCGCCTGCTCGGTCCCGGCGCGCATCTCATCGTCGGGGTCGATCTCGTCAAGGACGCCGCGGTGCTCAACGCCGCCTACAACGATGCGGCCGGGGTGACGGCGGCCTTCAATCTCAACCTGCTGCGGCGCATCAACCGTGAGCTCGGGGCCGATTTCGATCTCGAGCTCTTCCGCCACGACGCGTTCTACAACCCCGGAAAGTCGCGCATCGAGATGCATCTCACCAGCGCGGCGGCGCAGAAGATCCATCTCGGCGAGCACACGATCCGGTTCGCGCGCGACGAGACGATACATACTGAGAGCAGCTACAAGTACACGATCGAAACCTTCCGGTCGCTCGCAGCCACGGCGGGCTGGTCGCCGGTCGCGGTCTGGACCGACGCGCGACAGTATTTCTCGGTGCATGCATTGGTGCTGCGTTGAAGCGTATTTTGCTGTAGCCCGGAGGGAGTGGAGCGATCCGGGGACGTTGATCGTCGCGCCGGCTGGTTGATGGTGGGTGGGGTGCCGGAAGAACCTTCGCAGGAAGTACATTCGCGCGACGTTGTTGCGCGCGGTGCGCGCATCATCCGGCTGGGGGCGGATTTCCGCTGGCCGGGCGCGCGACGCGTGGCGGTCGTTCTCAACGTCGCGTTCGAGGCTTGGTCGGACGGCAAGGCGCCGGGTCTGAGCCCCATGGGTAATCCGCTGGCCGCGAAGGTATTCGACACCAACGCGCTGTCCTGGGGCAATTACGGTCCGGTGCGCGGCATGGCGCGGCTCCTGCGCGCGCTCGACCGCGTCAAGCTCAAGGCGAGCGTGATGGTGAGCGGCGTGCTCGCCGAGCGCGCGCCCGCGACCGTCAAGCAGATCGCGGCCGCCGGCCACGACGTCGTCGCCCATGGCTATGCGCAGGACGTCATCCCGGGCGCGCTCGGCGTGCAGGCGGTCGTGGTCGATAATGCCCCCACCACCGAG
>Ga0126379_10003650_pt1 | contig 10007 bp, 6 predicted proteins | sample PanSoiMetPlot_24_FD_92640 | JGI IMG/M metagenome (GOLD analysis project Ga0126379, IMG submission 92640) | Tropical forest soil microbial communities from Panama - MetaG Plot_24 | ecosystem: Environmental > Terrestrial > Soil > Tropical forest > Bulk soil | place: Panama | collected 2016-02-17 | reverse complement strand
GAAAAGGTCTCCACTCCACGCCCCATGACTCACGATCTGATGAAGAGCGTGCTGCTGGGGTTGCGCACCGGCATTCAGAAAGTGGTGGTAAACGAGCTGAAGGAAGATACGTTCTATGCCGTAATCTGGCTGGAACGCGACGGAGAATTGATTTCCGTGGATTCGCGGCCGAGCGACGCGCTGGCGCTGGCTCTGCGCCTGGACTGCCCAATCTTCGTCGAAGACGCCGTGCTCAAGAATTCGAAGCTGGCCGCGGCCACTTCGGACAAGATCAACAATGAAGAGTTGCGGCGCTGGCTCGAGGGCCTGAACGACGAGGATCTAGGCCGCTACAAAATGTAGTTAGGCTACCCCGCCCATTCTGCGTTGTCAGACGTGGATAATTCCAGCCAGCCGTCATGCGGAAGTGATCCGAGCGGCAAGCCCCCCTGCCATAGCGAAATCTGAAATCGGACTGGCGCGCCCGGAGCAGTTCTCAGGGTAGTCAGCGGAACCGCGACTTCCAGCAGATCCCGAAGGGCCGACTGGATTTCGGGCGGTGTGGCGCGAGTGGCGCTATCTGCGACATCAATCACGATACTCGTCGTCTCCGTTCCATCCGGTGGCGAGAATAGCACCCGCACTTCCACACCGCCGGCCATCGCCTCGGGATGCGTGTCGAAGTCCAGTCGAAGAAAGACGGACGCGCCGTCGGTACCGTAATAGACTTCGCGTACTAGAAATTGACGGCCATGCATGGCGCCGGAACGTGGATCCGCTCGATAGAGGCCTGCACCGAGCCATTCGAAATATGAAGTGACCTGACCGTCGATGACGGGATGAATCAAGCCACCGGGTTCCTGGCGGAACTCCAGCACGGCAACTTTCAGAATTGGGCGGGAGAGTTTTTCGGGAGGCTCCTTTCCGAGCGCACGATATACGTTGGCCAGATGGCTTCGATATAGCCGGTCAAAATCGGGGCGGTTGGGCGAATCGTGTTCGGGGCCGTACCACCAGCACCAGTCGCTGCCTTCGGCAATCAACAGTTCTTCAAAGGCTAGCCGCCTGTTCTCTTCGCTGACACCGGTAACGCGATCAAACGTCTCGCGCGCCTCGAGCAGATAGTCCCATGCCTGGTTGTCCTCCTCGGCGCCAATCCACACGTCGAAATTGGCATTGATCCACGAGCCGGGGAAGATGTGATCGAGCGGCTCGGCCTGGATGCGGGTGAGCGCCTCGCTCACCGTCAGGGCGGTCATATCCGGCGCATCGGAAATCCTGCGGTAGAGTTCACGCAGAAACGGCCGTCCATTACGCTCGTAATATTCCCAGGCGTTTTCGCCGTCCAGAATAATAGGCACCAACGCGTCGCGCCCATTGGCCAGGATGCCGAGGCAGTTCTCGCGGATGCGGCTGAGAAAATCCTGAGCCGCTTCGCGCGCGTCCATGCGCGAGTAGACGAAGCCGATAAGGTCGCTAAGAAAATGGTCGCGGAAGAGCACGCGGATCTCGCGGCCCATCCGCGCCCATTGGTATGGCCGGTAGAGCGCATCCACGCCGCTCCCACGGCCAAGAGTCCTGTCGAGGACGCCGCTGTCGGTGGCCGCCCACTTGAATCCCGCTTCGGCGGCCAACCGGAAGACTTCGTCAGAAACCGAGCCTTCAGACGGCCAGAGACCCACGGGCGAGCTTGCAAACTCAGAGGTGATGAACTCACGCGCCAACTCGAGCTGGCGAGAAGCGTCCCCCGAGTACCGAAAACGCCGGGGCAAAGCGACGCCGGGATGCGAGACGGCGGCGATTTCGGAATCGCAGAGCAACGGCAGAATCGGGTGATAGTAGGGTGTGGTTGAAATCTCGATCTGCCCCGACAGTGCAGCCTGGTGATATGCCGGAATCACCAGTCCGAGGATCTGCTTCTGTTTTTCGAGCATGAGCGCCTGGTCGGCCAAGTCGAAGTTGCGGCCTTTGCGGATCAGGGCCAGCACGTCGGGATCATTTTCGAGAAAGTCTTCGTCGAGCCAGGCTAATTGCGAAAGCACTTGCAGATCGCGAAAATCCTGAGTCGCGAAGGCCATTTTCGTGTAATTCGAATCCTTTTGTGCCCGGCGGGCGTCGTACAGCTCGGCATAGCGCGGGAAGCGAGCAATCATCCGCTCCGGGTGAGCGTGGAAGAAGTGATCGAGGATCAAATCGCGCTGGACATCCGTCAGTGCGTCGGCCGGCGTCGCCGCGCATTCAAGGAACGGGTCGCGCGCTTTTCCGGCGGCGTATTCCGCTACTTGCACCATCATCGACGGCACCAGATTGAACGTTTGATGGACCTCCGGAAATTCCTCGAGGATGTGCACCATGCCGTAGTAATCCTTGAGCGCGTGCAACCGCGTCCAAGGCAGGTTGTACTGGCCGGTAACCAGATCCTTGTAAAAGGGCTGGTGCATGTGCCACAGGAAGCACAAATGGATCTGCGGCATGATTATCGGGCGAAGTAACTGCGTGTGGGGGCAGGCGCGCCCGGGCCGCCGCGCAGTGCGAGCCAGAGGATGGCGTTCAGCTCGTTGTCGTCGACACGGTCCTCTTCACTGAAGTCGAGACCGAGCGAGCGGGCCGCGGTTGGCGATACGGCGGGATTGCGCTCATCGAGCGCCACACGCGGCTTTTGGGCCGTGTAGGCCGCCGCATCGGGAGTACCCTGGAACGCCGCCTGCATCGGGCGCGCGGCGGCGTCGAACTGCGTCATCGGATTGAGTCCCAGGATGAGCTCGATAGTGCGTAGCATGGACGTTGTGTTGTACATATTGCTATCCACGGCCCGGCGCCTGGCATAAGGCGAAATGATAAATGCCGGTGAGCGATGCGAATCGACATGATCCGGTCCATTCTGTGCATCGTCTTCGAGGACAAAGATCGCGCTTATAGGCCAAAAACGGCTATGGGAGACGGCTTCCACAATCATTCCCAACGCATAATCGTTGTCCGCCACCGAGGAAAGCGGCGCGATTTTTCCGGGAGTTGTCCCAGAAGTGTGGTCATTGCCCAAGCGCATAAAAATGAGTCGCGGCATTTGCCCGGAATTCTCAAAAGCCGAGAGATCGCGCAAGAAGACTTTCGCCCGCTCAACGTCCGGGTAGTCCAGGTCGAAGGCGCGATAGTGCAGGTTGGTCACTTTTCGCAGAACTGGATCACGCACGGATTCGATCTGCGTGCCATCCGGCGCAGGCGACTTGAGGTTGCTCGCAAAGTATCCATAGTTCCGCATCGTGAGGCTGGCTGCGGCTGCGTTAGTCCAGAGATAGCCGGCCGGCGGCAAGGCCGTCGCTTCCTGCCCTTCGTAATCGTAGAGCTTGCGTCGGCCGGCATAACTGTTGGGCCACATTTTTTGCACGTAGTCGGAAGCGATGGCCGCCGTGGACCAGTTATGGCCGTCCGCGCTCACGTCGGAGTTGACGTAAAAATTATCGAGCAGAACGAATTCATGAGCCAGCTGGTGATGGTTCGGCGTGATGCGCTCGCCGAACAGGACCAGCGACGGATCGCCATTGCCCCCCTTGACATCGCCCAACACCTGATCGTACGTTCGATTTTCCTTCACGATATAGATGACGTGCTCGATGGGCGAGGGTGCACCCGGCCGGTTCGGAACGGGGCTCGCGCCGGTGATACCGGCGTCACCCAGCCGCGCGTCATGATACGGTGAATTGGCCAGCACAGTCTTAGAATACTCGCGCAAGCGGTCGTCAGTGATGGGATCGATGAACGACGCGGTACCCGTCTGGATGCGGCCCACATATTCAACCGCGTGCACTCCCAGGTGTACGGGCTCGGGCTTGCGCAAGGGGTTCGGACCTTGCAGATTCGGAAAGGAGCGCGCCCCGCGCCCGTTGAGCACCACCACACGGCCATCGTCCAAGACGCGGGCGGCAGTCGGGTACCAGCCGGTGGGAATGAACCCGAGCACGTCGCTGCGGTCTTGGGAGACATCCACGACGGCAACCGCGTTGGCGTCCGAACACACCGCATACAGACGGCGCTCTTTCGCACTCACAGCCAGCGCGCTGGGCGTCATACCTACTGGTTGGCGGGGAGTCATCGCCACATTGATGGTTTCAGCCAGGCGCAGCTCGTTGGATTCGGAGACGCTGACGGTGTACAGGCTGTTGGTGTTGGCGGCCGAAATGAAGAGCCGCGCCATCCACGCGGGTTCTCCTTCAGCGGGTTCATTCTTTCCAGCGAGCCATACCATGTCAGTTGCGTGTGGCCCAAGCCTCACCGAAGTAATCAAGCTGCCGTCGCTGGTCTGGTAATGTCCCAATGAGCCATCGGTCCAGCTGGTGACGAAAAACGTCTTGCCGTCCGGATGAAACAGAATGCGGTACGGGCGCCGTCCGGTCTTGATATGCTCGATCACCATACCCGATTGCGGGTTGATCACCACCAGCGAATCGTGGAACAAGTCCGCTGCGTAGATCAGGCGGCCATCAGGAGTGAAAGCCACATCGCCAATGAAATCGCGATTGGTCCGCTTCTCCTCGGGGACCACAACGAAAGTGCGCGCCGGCTTGAGATCCCCTGCCGCAAATGTGAACTCAAAGACCGACGCCCGCGAGCCACCGCCGACATAGACATGGTCGCCTTTCGGCGAAAATACGAGCCCCAGCCATCCGTCGCTGACCGGAACCCGCGACATCTCGCGGTCGGTTACCGTGTCCAGCACACTGATCGAAGGTGGATTGTAACCGCCGTTCAGAACGAGCAGATATCGCCCGTCCCGGGACAGTGCCGATGACATGGGAAACGTTTCGAGAGGCACTTGCTTTCCCGCGGGCGAAAGGCGCCATCCGCTGTTTAGGAGGAAGCCGCCGTTAGCCAGTGGACCCACGCGTTCCGGAGGGGCCGGTTGCGAAGAGACGAGAGCTGCCCCGGCCATGAGCAGCGCGGAGCACACGCAAGGAAGCCAGTAAGGTGTCATTTGTAGGTAGCCGCCTTCATTCGACGTATTTTTGAGCGATGGGAAAACGGCGCCCGATACCGAACGCTTTCGATGTCACTTTGATGCCCGGTGCCGCCTGCTGGCGCTTGTATTCGTTCCGGTCGACCTGGTTGATGATCCGCTTCACCATCTCGAGCGGCTGCGCGAGCTGCCCGGCTATCTCCCGGGGTGAAAGGTTGTCTTCCACATAGGCGCGCAGAATCGAGTCGAGCACTTCGTAGGGGGGAAGTGAATCGGTATCCTTTTGATTGGGGCGTAGTTCAGCCGACGGAGGTTTTTCAAAGACAGATTCCGGAATGGCGCCGGGATGCAGCCTGTTGGCTACGCGCGAAAGTGAGTACACGAGCGTCTTGGGAACGTCGCTGATCACGGCCAAGCCGCCGCACATGTCTCCATACAAGGTGCAATAACCCACAGCCAGCTCGCTCTTATTACCGGTGGTGAGCACAAGGGCGCCCCACTTATTAGAAAGGGACATCAATGTTACGCCGCGCAGCCGGGCCTGCAGATTCTCCTCGGTGACGTCGCATGGCGCGCCGGCAAACAATGGATCGAGTGTCTTTAGAAATTCCGCATACACCGGGGTGATGAAAGCCATCTCGAACCGGATGCCTAAATTCGCCGCAAGCGTGCGCGCGTCGTTCACACTGCCAGCAGACGAATAGGGGCCGGGCATACCCACGCCCACGACATTCTCGCTGCCCACTGCGTCGGCGGCGATCACCGCGGTGAGCGATGAATCGATCCCGCCGCTGAGCCCGACCAGCACCCGCTCGAATCCGCACTTGCGAATATAGTCGCGGGTTCCCAGCACCAGGGCCTCGTAGGCCGCCTCGCACTCGTCCTGAATGGCGTGGTGCTGATCGCCCTGACCGGAGGAAAAATCGACCAGGACCATGTCCTCCCGAAATGAGGGCGCGGAGGCGATCATTCTTCCTTCCGCGTTCATGGCGAAACTGGTACCGTCGAACACCAACGAATCATTGCCTCCGACCTGATTGACATAAACCAGCGGGACACCGTGGCGCCGTGCGGCGGCGGTGAAGATCTCCCGGCGCAGCGCCCGTTTGCCCATATGGTAAGGAGACGCGTTGATGCTGATCAGGAGTTTACCGCCCGCCGAAATGAGTTCGTCGACGGGGTCGCGCCAGTAAAGCCGGCGTTCCCAGAATTGTTTGTCGTTCCACGCATCTTCGCAGATGGTGAGTGCCACCTCGGTGTCCTCGATGCGCGTGAGTTTCTGATTCTCGGCGGGCATGAAATAGCGCGCTTCGTCGAAGACGTCATATGTGGGGAGCAGCATTTTGGCCTGCCGGAAAACGACGGCCCCTTTATGCAGAATCGCGGCGCTGTTGGTGGCGCCTTTGCCGGCCGGCGATCGGGCGCGACCCACGTACCCGCAGATCACAGTCAGGCCAAGATCCGCCGTCGCCGCGGCGAGGCGCACCAGATGTTGTTCGGACTTTTCGATAAATGTGGGCTTCTCAACCAGATCCCGCGGCGGATAACCGGTAATGGAAAGCTCGGGGAATACCACCACGTCGGCGCCGCTCCCAGCTGCCTGGCGCGAAGCCGAGACCATGCGCGCCACGTTACCCGCCAGGTCGCCGACTGTCGTGTTGATCTGTCCGAGCGCGATTTTCATCGAGAATTCTATAGTGGCACAGCCGTCCTCGCTTATGGCGGGTGCGTGAATGTCTAAGGGCGCAAATTGCGACCGGAGCGTGGTTGGCTGTGGTCAGCGGTGCAACCGATGCCGCGGCGGGGCGGTTCCGCGTCGGCAACGGGCTCCATAAGTTCGCGGATGGCACGAAACGCCTGCCGAAACCGGGCGTCGTATTTTTTCTCCATCTCGCTCAGCCTGCGTACCAGTTCCTGACTCCTCGCGGAGAGCTCACGCAGCTTCACGAATGCACGCATGATCACAATGTTCACCGCGATGGACCGCTCGCTGTGTAACACGCTGGACAGCATCGACACACCCTGCTCGGTGAAGACATAGGGGAGATACTTGCGGTGCCGGCCGCGCTTTAAGGTCGCAGTTTGCGACCTTAAAGACATCACCACCTCTGCTTCAGCGGTTGTGAGCCGGAAAATAAAGTCCGGGGGAAACCGCTTGCGGTTGCGCTTGACCTGCTCGTTGAGTCGCTTGGTCGGCACCCCATAAAGTTGCGCCAAGTCGACATCGAGCATCCCCTTGTGTCCGCGGATCACGTAAATGCGCCGGCTTATGGATGACACCAGAGCGGGTACATGTACCAAACCAGTTTTCTTCCTCAATGTTACGTGCACCTCGCCGGCACTGTTTGGGCCAGCCCGGCAGGAATGGCATCGGACCGATGGGACGTTTTGGCACCTCAGCCGCCGATGGCGTACATCGGCCGAGGCGGAGGCACGAAACGGGTGCTATTGATCTCATGGCCGGCCCACTTATCCTTCACATTCGAGCGGATCAATGCGGCGATTTCGTCATCACCGGCGCCTGAGCGCAGCAACGATTTGATATCGGCTTCTTCAATGGCGAACAGACAATAACGCAGTTTGCCATCGGCAGTGAGCCGGATGCGATTGCAATTCAGGCAGAATGGCCGCGTAACGGACGCGATAAAGCCGACTCGTCCGCCGCCATCGGCGTATCGGTACTCGGTAGCCGGGGCGCGCGGGTCGCGGTCCGGAATCTCCGCGAGGGGCGAAACTTCACGCGACAGCACGCCGATGATCTCGTCCGCGGTCAGGACTCTGGTCCGGTCCCACAGTTGCTGCGCATCCAGCGGCATGAATTCGATAAAGCGTGGCTCAATGGCCCGCGCCCGGCAGAAGCGCGCAAGAGGCACAATGTCGGGCTCGGTAAGACCCTTGATGGCGACCGCGTTTAATTTAACCGGTCCGTAGCCTAGTCCCAGGCAGACGTCGATGCCGGTCAATACCCGGTCGAGATCGTCGCGTCGCGCAATGTGACGGAATCGGGCGCGGTCGAGCGTATCCAAATGGATGTTGATGCGCCGGAGGCCAGCCGCGTATAGAGGCTCGGCCATCTGGTCCAGCAAAACGGCATTGGTGGTGAGCGCCAGATCCTGAATGCCAGGAATCGACATCAGTTTCCGGACCAGCACTGGCAGATCCCGGCGCACCAGCGGCTCGCCCCCTGTGATGCGCACCTTGCGAATTCCCAGTTGTACGGCCACTCGCACGAAGCGCTCGATCTCTTCGAATGACAGAATCTCGCTGCGCTCCATGAACTGCACACCGGTCTCGGGCATGCAATAGAAGCACCGGATATTGCACCGGTCCGTTACGCTGATGCGCAGATTGTCATGCGCTCGGCCAAAGGAATCGACGAGCGGACTGGTGTCCATATGAGGTTCACTTGACGGCGAGCATGCGCTCGAGGGGTATGCGCGCACGGCGCAGCAAATCCTCGCTGAGTTCGACGCGCGGTTCGAGATAAAGCAACGCATCCCTCAGCTTCTCGAGGGTGTTCAACCGCATATACGGGCACTCGCTGCAATTGCAGTTTTCGTTGGCCACGAAATGAAACTGCTTTTGGGGCGCCAGCTTGCGAAGCGAGTGGCCTACGCCGCTTTCGGTCATGACAATGAATTCACGGGCCTCGCTGCGCACGCACCAGTCGATGAGGGCCGACGTGGAGCCGACGAAATCGGCCATCTCCAGCACCGCCTCGGGGCATTCCGGATGAGCGACAATCCTCGCGGCCGGATGTTCGGCCCGCGCCTCCATCAGCCGCCGAACAGGAAACGTGGCGTGCACGACGCAGGTTCCCTGCCAGATCTTCATGTGTTGCCGGCCCGTTTGCTGCTTCACATAGTTCCCAAGGTTCCGGTCGGGCAGAAACAGAACGGTTTTGTCAGGCGGAATCGAGTTGACGATCTGCACGGCATTGCGCGAGGTGCACAGAATATCGCTTTCCGCCTTCACTTCGATCGAGGTGTTGATGTAGCTGACGATGACATGGTCGGGGTGCGACCGCCGGTACGCGCGCACGGGCTCCACAGGACAGCTTTCGACCAAACTGCAACTGGCATCCCGGTCGGGGACCACCACCGTCCGATGGGGATTGAGCACTTTGGCGGTCTCGGCCATGAACCAGACGCCACAGAAAGCAATGACGTCTCCCTCGAAGTCGCGGGCCTTACGCGCCAGTTCCAGGCTGTCTCCCACCCAGTCCGCGAGTTCCTGAATCTCGGCCTCCTGATAATGGTGCGCGAGCAGAACGGCACGCCGCTCCTGTTTAAGGTCAAGAATCTCCTCAGCGGGGGTCTTTGTGGCCAACATGGGAAGAATCAACCCTATTGTAACAATTCCTCCTATATAGGGTGCCCGAGCGATAATGAGGGTGCAACTTGTTGAAAATCGTCCTGATTTCGACTTACGAGTTGGGCCGGCAGCCCTTTGGCCTGGCCTCACCGGCGGCCTGGTTACGCGCGGAAGGCCACGACGTTACCTGCGCTGACCTGGCCTGCGATCCGTTGCCCCCCTTGCCGGTAAGCGAGGCCGGCCTGCTTGCATTCTACCTGCCCATGCACACCGCGACGCGGCTGGCTGTCAAGGCGATCGAAAAAGTCCGCAAAGCCAATCCGCGCGCGCATTTGTGCTGCTACGGGCTCTATGCGCCCATGAACGAGCCGTACCTGCGCGAATTGGGAGTACAGACGATCCTGGGTGGTGAGTTCGAACAGGGGCTGCGCGACCTGGCTGACAGACTCCCAGATCACGGCTGCGGTCCGCAGCGCGAACCATTGATTTCGCTTGCAAAGCAGCAGTTCCTGGCGCCTGACCGGTCTGGTCTGCCTGCCTTTGGACGCTACGCCCGGCTGATGGTTGGCGGCGAGGAAAAACTGGTTGGTTATACAGAAGCCAGCCGCGGATGCAGGCATTTGTGCCGGCACTGCCCCATCGTTCCGGTTTACAACGGCACATTTCGTGTGGTTGATCGCGGCGTGGTTTTGGAGGACATCCGCCGGCAAGTGGCAGCCGGCGCAGAGCACATCACCTTCGGCGATCCCGACTTTTTCAATGG
>Ga0126379_10003649_pt1 | contig 10007 bp, 10 predicted proteins | sample PanSoiMetPlot_24_FD_92640 | JGI IMG/M metagenome (GOLD analysis project Ga0126379, IMG submission 92640) | Tropical forest soil microbial communities from Panama - MetaG Plot_24 | ecosystem: Environmental > Terrestrial > Soil > Tropical forest > Bulk soil | place: Panama | collected 2016-02-17 | reverse complement strand
GTCGACGTCTGCTCGTCGACTTCCTCCGTCACGATCTTGGGCTGTACGGCACGCACGTCGGGTGCGAGCAGGGCGTGTGCGGCGCGTGCACGGTGCTGCTGGACGGCGAGGCCGCGCGGTCGTGCCTGATGCTCGCCGTGCAGGCCGACGGCGCGGCGGTCACGACGGTCGAGGGATTGATGGCGGGCGACCGGCTCCATCCGCTGCAGCGAGCGTTTCACGACCATCACGGTCTGCAGTGCGGATTCTGCACGCCGGGCATGCTGCTCACCGCGCTCGACCTGCTGCAGACGAATCCCCGGCTGACCACGGAGGAGATCCGCCACGGGCTCTCCGCGGTCCTGTGCCGGTGCACCGGCTATCACGGCATCATCGAGGCCGTCGCGGCGGCCGCCGCGGAGTCGACATTCTGACCGCGCCCGCGTGGCGGCGGTCGGCGCTGGCACTGGCGGACGGGCGAGGCGTGCACGCTCCTGACGGGAGGAGGACGACATGAGACTCGACGGCAAGGTCGCGTTGATCACGGGAGCAGCGAGCGGCATGGGACAGAGCACGGCGACGATCTTTGCGCGCGAAGGCGCGAAGGTCGTGGTGGCGGACGTGCTCGACGCGGAGGGCAAGCAGGTCGCGGACAGCCTGGGCGGCGCGGGCCACTTCGTGCACCTCGACGTGGCGAGCGAGCCCGCGTGGGAGGCGGCCGTCGCGGCGGCGCTCGCGCGCTTCGGCAGGCTCGACATCCTCGTCAACAACGCGGGCATCAGCGGGACGTTCGATCCGGACACGATGAGCACGTCGGCCTGGGACCGCCTCATGGACGTGAACGCGAAGGGCGTGTTCCTGGGGTTGAAGCACGGGATCGCCGCGATGGAGCAGAGCGGGGGCGGCGCGATCGTCAACCTGTCGTCGGTGTCGGGCTTCGTCGGTCAGAAGGGGATTCACATGGCGTACAACGCCTCGAAGGGCGCGGTGCGACTCATGACGAAGTCGGCGGCCGTTCAGTACGCGAAGAAGGGCATCCGGGTGAATTCGGTGCACCCCGGTGTGATGCCGCCGATGCGCACCTCGAAGGCGACCGCCGATCCCGCGTTCCGCGAGCGCATGCTGGCCGGCGTGCCGATGGGCCGCGCGGGCCGCGTCGAGGAGGTCGCCCACGCCGTGCTGTTCCTCGCGTCCGACGAGGCGTCGTACATCACGGGGACCGAGCTGGTCGTCGACGGCGGCTGGCTCGCGGTGTAGGCTCCGCTGCGGCTGCCTCGCGGTGTAGAAACTACCGACCCGCAGTACCTCGTCCGCTCCGAGCGCCGGCTTCGCCGGCGCAATCTGCATTTGGGGGGAGGTTCGGAAGGGGGGCGAAGCCCCCCTCCGAGTGCTTTAGCGGAGCACGCTCTCGGCGGCGCGCACCACGTGCTGCGCCGTCAAGCCCAGCTCCTTCATGACGACCTCGCCGGGCGCCGAGGCGCCGAACCGATCGATGGAGACGATCGCGCCTCGGTCGCCGACCCAGCGCTCCCACCCGATGGATCGCCCCGCCTCGACGGCGACGCGCGCCCTGACCGACGCCGGGAGCACGCTCTCCCGATACTCGGGCGTCTGCTCCTGGAAAAGCTCCCAGCACGGCATCGACACGAGTCGGGCGGCGATTCCCCGGCCGCTCAGGATGGCCTCGGCCTCGACGATGAGCTGGAGCTCGGAGCCGGTCGCGATGAGGACGATGTCCGCGCGCGCATCGGCGCGCGGGTTCAGTACGTAGGCGCCGCGGGTGAGCCCCTCCGCCGACGCATAGCGCGAGCGATCGAGGGTCGGCACGTTCTGCCGCGTCAGCGACAGGATCGTCGGCCGATGGCGGTTCGCGATCGCCACTCTCCAGGCCCACGCGGTCTCGTTCGCGTCGCCCGGGCGAATGAACAGGAGATCCGGGATGGCCCGCAGCGCCAGGTAGTGCTCGACGGGCTGATGCGTCGGCCCGTCCTCGCCGAGCCCCAGGCTGTCGTGCGTGTAGACCCAGACGCTCCCGATGCGCGAGAGGGCGGACAGGCGAACGGCCGGGCGCATGTAGTCGGAGAAGGTCAGGAACGTGGCGCCATACGGGATGAAGCCGCCGTGATATGCGAGCCCGTTCACGGCCGCGCCCATCGCGTGCTCTCTCACGCCGAAGTGGAGGTTGCGGCCCGCGTATCCCCATTCGCCGCCGACGGCGCCCTGCGCCCCGTCCTTCGGGCGCGCCGGAGACTCGAAATCGCCGGCGTCCTTGAGCCAGGTGAACGTCGACGGATCGAGATCGGCGGATCCGCCCACCAGCTCGGGCAGCTTCGCCGCGAGCGCCTGCATCACCGCCTCCGACGCCTTGCGCGTGGCCTGTCCCTTGGAATCCGCGGGGAAGACCGGAAGCGTTGCATCCCATGCGTCCGGCAGCCGTCCCTCGATCCGCCGCGTGAATTCCGCCGCCGCGTCCGGAAACGCGGCGGTGTACGCGCCGAGGCGGCTCCGCCAGTCCTCTTCCCAGCGACGGCCGCGCTCGACGGCGCTCCGCCAGTGCGCGCGCGCCTCGTCGGGAATCAGGAATGCCGGCTCGAGCGGCCACCCGAGGGTCTGCTTCGCCGCCTGCACCTCGGCCGGGCCGAGCGGGCTGCCGTGGGCGTGGAAGGTGCCCTGCTTGTGCGGGGCGCCGTAGCCGAGGATCGTTCGCACGACGATCAGCGAGGGCCGATCGGTGGCCTGCTGCGATTCGCGGATGGCCTTGTCGAGCGCGTCGAGATCGTTGCCGTCGTCCACGTGGAGCACGTGCCAGCCGTACGCGGCGTACCGCGCGCCGACGTCCTCGCTCCACGCGATCGACGTCGTGCCGGACAGCGAGACGCCGTTGCTGTCGAAGAGCACGATGAGCTTGCCGAGGCCCAGGTGCCCGGCGAGCGAGCACGCCTCGGCCTGAACGCCTTCCATCATGTCGCCGTCGCTCGCGATGACGTACGTGTAGTGGTTGACGATCTCGTGGCCCGGCCGATTGAAGCGCGCGGCCAGGTGCGCCTCCGCGATCGCCATGCCGACGGCGTTGCCGACGCCCTGGCCCAGCGGACCGGTCGTCGCCTCCACGCCCCTCGTGATGTGGCTCTCGGGATGCCCGGGCGTGCGGCTGTGCCACTGGCGAAACCGCTGGATCTCCTCCATGGGCAGGTCGTAGCCGGTCAGGTGCAGCAGCGAGTACAGCAGCATCGATCCATGGCCGGCCGAGAGCACGAAGCGATCGCGGTCCGGCCACGACGGGTTCGACGGGCTGTGGTGGAGAAATCGCGTCCACAGCACGTACGCCATCGCGGCGGCGCCCATCGGCAGCCCGGGATGGCCCGAGTTCGCGCGCTGAACCGCGTCGACCGACAGGAATCGGATCGTGTTGATGCAGAGCTCATCGAGACGGGCATTGTTCATCGGCGGCCCTCCAGGTGGGATGTCGGTCTCATCGTACCAACGCCGGGAACCTTCGCGCGAGTCGCGCGCCTGCATGGCGCGTCTGGAGGGATCGGTGCGAGCCGGTGGGAAGGTCGCGGGGGGTCGACCTTCCCGCCGGCCGCCACCCGCGCGGTGGCGGGTGTGCGAGTGAGCTACTTGGCGGCCTTCGTCGTCTGGGCCTCGGCGATCTTGGTCGCGACCATCTGGCCCTTGCTCTTCTTGTAGGTCACCTTGACGTGGTCGCCTTGCTTGAAGTTCGCCATCTGACCCGCGGTGGCGGTGTCGGCCATGAAGGTGTACTCCTTGCCCTTCGTGTCCTTCACCGTCATCGAGTTGGTGTCCGCGGACACGACCTCGCCGGTCACGTGGTGCGGCATGGAGAGCTTGCCGGGCTTCTCCGCCGGCGCGGTGGTCGTGCTCGACCCCGTGTCGGTGCTGCCGGTCTTGCCGGTCGTGCCGCTGCCGCTCCCGGTGTGGCCCGTCATGCCGGAACCGGTCGTCGCGCCGCTGCTACCTCCGGTGCTCCCGCCGGAGCCGGTCTGCGCGAACGCAGGACCGACAGCGAGCACGATGGCGAGAGTTCCCCCGAAGAGAATCGCTGACTTTTTCATCGTCGCCTCCTTGGTCGAATGACGTCGGACAGTGGGCGGGCTGTAAAGACGCTCTCGTGCTTCCAGCGCCCTGCGTCAGACGACCGCAAGCCGTGTGCCAGCGAAATCGCGGGCGGAAAACGCGGTCGCGGCGGCATCTTCGCCGCGGTCGACTCGGCGACGGGGAACAACTGACGGTGGAGGGATGAATTCTTTTCGCGCCTCTCAGCGATTGCCCCACAGCGCGGACGTGGCGAGTGCCGCGCCCTCCGCGAGCGCGCGGAGCTTCGCCCACATGATCGTCGGGTGCACGCGGCGCCCGAACGGGCCCTGGGCGAATCCACAGTCGGTGCTGCCGATCACGTTCCCGCGCCCGACCAGCTGCGCGAGTCGCACCAGGCGCTCGGCGACCAGCTCCGGATGCTCGACGACGTTGGTGGCGTGGCTGATGACACCGGGGAGCAGCACCTTGCCCTCGGGCAGCGCGACGCGTTCCCACACGCGCCATTCGTGCTCATGACGCGGGTTGGCCATCTCGAGCGAGTAGCCGCCGACTTTCGCGCGCAGGATGATGTCGACGATGTCCCGGGCCGGCACGTCGTTGGTGTGCGGCCCGTTCCAGCTTCCCCAGCACACGTGGTACCGGCTCCGGGCCTCGGGAATCCCGCGCAGCGCGTGGTTCAAGGCGTCGATGCGGACGGCGGCCCACGCGCGATAGTCCGCGAGCGTGCCGGGCGGCACCATGAGGTCGTACGTGGTGGCCAGGAAGGCGTCATCGATCTGCACCGTGAGCCCGGCGTCCGCGATCGCCAGGTACTCGTCGTGGAGGGCGTCCGCGATCGCGAACAGCGCCTCCTCCTCGGTCTTGTAGTACTCGTCCGCGCGCTGGGGCAGGACGCTCGCCGGCGCCACGACGGGCAGGAAGCCGCCGGCGACGGGCACGCCGGCCAGCCCGCTCTTCAGATTCTCGATGTCGCGCGCGATCGCGGCGTGACCGGTGTAGCGAATCGGGCCCGTGATCGCCCAGCCGCCGGTCTGGCTGATCGACTTGCCGAGGCCGGCGGCGCCGTAGGCGCCCTCGTACTCCGCGTAGAATTCGGCGAAGTCGCGGTGATCCTTGCCGCGGATCGCGGAGATCATCGGCTGGGCTCGAGGGCGGTGCTCGAGGCCGCCGAGTCGCTCGAGGACGTAGCGAGACCAGCTCACCGTCTTGCTGAACTCGCCGTCGCTCACGATGTCGATGCCGGCATCCGCTTGCTGCCGCACGACGGTGGCGACCGCATTGCGAAGGGTCGCGCCGAACGCGGCCTCGTCGAGCGGGCGGCCCTCCTGCCTGGCCTCGAGCAGTGGAATGAGCTGCGGCGGCCGGATCAAGCTGCCGACGTGGGTGGTGAGGATGCGGTTGTGATGCTCTCGCATGGCCGGCCTCCTCGGTCGGAATTCGCGGCGCGGCCGAGACGAGCGCCGCGCTGCGCCGTGCGACAGCATAGCGCAGGCGCCGCGTCGGCCCGCGGCTCCACGCCCGCGTGCCTGAGGCGGTGACGCGGTGCTACCCTCGCCGAGGGGCGGGCCTGCGTGCGGGCCGGCTCATCACCGAGGCAACGGATCCATGGACCCCACTGCTCTCTGGCTCGCGGCGGTCGCTGCGCCGATCCTGGCCGCGGGGTGGCTCGCGTGGCTCGCAATCGCGCTGATGCGCGCCATGGCGCGATACGGCGCGGCGATCGAGCGACACGCGCAGGCACTCGAGGACGCGGCGGGCGAGCTGCGCGGATGGAGCCGCGCGGACCGCCGCGCGCGGCTCGCGCTGATCCGCTCGGTGGTCGACCTCGCGCTGCGGCGCGTGCGCCACTGGCATCAGGAGAACCTGATGAACCTGGTCGGTTTAGGCGCGCTCCCCGATCAGATCGACGTCGTCCCGGACAATGCCGGCCAGGCGCTCGAACACGCGCGCGAGTTCTCGCCCGAGGCGGCGGTCGCCCTGACGCGTGCGATGGAAGAGCTTCGCCGCTGCGAGGAGCAGTTCCTCGTCGCGCGGCGGGTGCTCGGAAGGTCGGAGCGGGAATTCGAGAAGGCGAGCGAGCGACTGCGCCAGCGCCTCGAGTTGGCCGGCGACGATCTGCGGCGCGCCGCCGAGGCGCTTCAGGCGGCGGGCGCGGAGTGACGCCGGACGCGGCGAATCGCGGGCTGCGGCGCCGGGGCGGCCACGTCCGCGATCCGCCGGCGCGGGATGGGCGGGCGGTCGCGCCGAAGCGCGACCGCCGAGCGCGCTACTTCTTGTCGCCGCCCGGGAAATCCTTGAGGGCGGCCGGATCGGGCGCCTTCAGACTTCGCTTCTGCTGGTCGGCCATGAGGAACTTGCCGCGATCGTTGAGCGACTCCGGCTTGAAGGTCTCCTTCTTCGGCAAGGCCTCGGTGTGGCAGTACTGGCAATTGGCGGCCGGGACTCCCGCCTTCTTCGCTTCGCTCATCAACTGAGGGGTGGCCAGCGCTCCGGTGGAGCCGACGGCCACTCCCAACACCGCCAGACTCCCCACCGCGATCCATGTCGAGACGCTCATTCGCGATCCTCCTTGCGTTGTCGGGTCTACGTCGTTCACCGGGCATTGCTTCCCGGAGCCACCACGCCGCGGCCCCTGCCGGGGAAGGGACTCACCACACCATCTCCCGGGGTGCGACGTCCGTCAAGGTTATCGTGAGGATGCTCACCCTTTATAACGAGCACCAGGCGGCGGACGTTCACGATCTCGAGAGGACGCTGATGGAACGCGCTCGCCCGCTAGGTGCGCCGCCGCGATTTGGGTACGCCGACGACCTCCAGCTTCACCTCCACGAGGCCCGCGCGGACGAAGTTCAGGCGCTGCGCTGCGGCGCGCGAGACGTCGAGGATGCGATTGGGCTGTGTCGGGCCGCGGTCATTCACGCGCAGCACGACGCTCTTGCCGTTCTTCGCATTCGTGACCCGCACTCTCGTCCCGAAGGGCAATGTCTGATGTGCGGTGGTCAGGGCGGCGTTGTTGAAGCGCTCGCCGCTCGCCGTCCGCCCTCCGTTCAGGCGATGGCTGTAGTAGGCGGCGAGCCCGGTCTGGGTCTCGCCGACGGCGCCCGTCAGGCCACCCGTCGAGGCCGGCGCGGGCGCCGGCGCCGGCGATGTCTGCGCGAGGGCCGCGGGCACCGCCGCGAGAACCGCGCTCTCGACAAAGAGGCTGACCGCAGCGAAGACACGTGGGAATCGCGATCTGGCTCGCATGGCTCGACCTCCGTCTGTTCGTGGTGTCGACCTCGCCACTATCACAACTGGCGGCGGCCGAGTTCGGCCATACGACCAAGGTCCGATGCGGAAGGCCAGAGCGCGATGCGGTCCGGCCGCCCTGGCGCGGGCGGCCGGATGCCGTACGTTCGGCGCGCGCCTACCTGAATGCGGTCGGCGTCACGGGTGCCTCGGTGGTCACCCAGTTTTGCTTGCCATCGGACTCGAACCCGAGGAGTCCGGCGATGCCCATCTGCGGCTTGTCGAGGGGGATCAGCCGATCGTCCGACCACACCTTGCTCTGGATGGTCACCTTGACGGGGACCGTCTGTTGAGGGTCGACCGCCGCCGGGTCCACCGAGAGGCCGTTGGCCGGGCCGAACGTGAGGTTCGACGTGGTGAAGCCCACCAGCTTCGCGGGCTGGGCGCCGGTGTTGCTCACCTGTGTGCTCAGAACCACCGTGTTGGATCGAGGATCGTAGGTCGCCTTGGCGCCCTTGGCCTGGACGAACCTGACCGGCTCTTCCAGGCTGGGAGGCGTGATCCTCAGAACCTGCTGGGGAATTCTCGTCGGCCAGCTCCAGTCCATGTAGAACCACCCGACGATGAGCAGAATCACCGCCAGGGCGGCGATGAGGTTCGAGGTCCGATGGTCGGCCTTGGTGATGAGCCCGATGTCCTCGCCCGCGTCGTTGAGGGGGATCTGGCTGGTGACGGCGAGGTTCGTGACGGTCCGGTGCTTGAGCGTCCACCAGAGCATCCACCAGACGCCGAGGACGAACCCGGCGAACGAGAACCAGAAGACCCACCCGGTCTCGTAGGTGTCGAGATCGATGGTCCGGCCGTCGAGCATCGTCACCTTGTTCTGATAGCCGGCCGGGACCGCCGAGACCGAGGTCCACTGGCCAGGGCCGAGCAGACCGCCCGTGTGCAACACGTACAGCGTCGGATGCACGTGCCAGTAGCCGGGCGTCCGGCTCTCGAGCACCATCTTGAACTCGTACAGGCCACCCTTCTCCAGACCGAACGAGGCGGGGGCCGGTTGCCCATTGATCGTCCGCTCCTTCATGACGAAGTGCGGACCGCTGGCGGAGATGTTGATGTAACCCAGTTCGGGGTTCGACAAGGTCTGCGGCCAGACCTCCAGCACCTTGACCTTGCCCGTGATGACCAGTTGCTCGCCCTGCTTCACCTCATTCGAGGAGAACCGCACGTCCTGCCACGCGACGGTCTTCATCCGGAGGAAGCCTTCCTGCGCGCGCTCTCCGTGTGCAGACGCCACTCCTGCCGCGCCGAGCGAAGACACGAGACCGAGGAAGAGAGCCAGAATGACGGCGTGAATCGGTGTCCGCCGCATCGTCGTTGCCCCTCCTTTCGTCACGTTCGACGGTCTAGAGACCAGCGGTCTATTCGTCCCCATCCTTCGGCTTCGGCTCCCACACCATCAGGGCGAAACAGACGAGCCCGGTCACGAAGGATGTGATGAGCGCCAGCAGCACACTGCCGCCCTCCAGGCTGGCCTCGCCCTCCAGCAGCGTGTGATCGCCGAGCGCCGCCCGGACGGGGACGAGCACGAGCGTCAGAGCCAGCAGGAGAGCGGAGATCAGCCGTCGGCGCATGGCCCACCGAGGCGATGGTCAGACCTTCTTCATGAACTTCATGATGGGCCAGATCGCGAGCAGGCGGGCGATGCCCTGCCCGACCCAGTAGCCGGCCGTGGCCACGGTTCCGCCGAACAGGATCGCGACCAGCGTGGTCTCCTCGAGGAAGCTGCGCAACGTGCCGTGCTCGATCATCCGGAGGTATTCGGGCGTCGCGCTGCGCAGGTAGCTCACCCCTTGCACGTCGGCCAGGGTGAGGACGCTGCCCATGAACGAGACCGGCTGCAGGAACGGCGCGAGGGTGATGTAGTTGGCGGCCCAGAAGGCGATGCTGAAGGCCATGCCGCCGACGACGGACGTGATCACGAAGCTCCGGGTCTTCAGCAGGATCCAATCCGTGATGATGGCGGCGGGCACGATGGTGGCGGGCCAGACGAAGTTGAGCGGATAGTTCACGAAGACGTCCCACTGCAGCCACCGGCCGAGCCACGAGACCAGCCACAACCCGACCGCCGTGTACGTGAACCCGGTGGGAAATCGCCACGCCAGCCACTGGATGTACTGGATGGCCGACGGGATGATGATCATGGCAAACGGCGTGATGGTCACCCACCACTGCCGGTCCTTCCAATCCGTCCAGAAGTCCCAGTCGCCGGCGAACAAGAGCTTGGTGATGTCGGCCGCCGCGGCGACGATGGGCAGGGCGGTCACCCAGAAGACGAGGTCCCACTTGTAGTCGAAGTACTTGTACTTTTTGTTCAGGAGCGCGCTGAGCTCTGCGGCTTCCGCCGGCGTGCGCACCGAGATGGCCACCGCTAGTCCCTCCTTGGGGAAAACGGGGTTTGGCGACGGGGCGCGGTCCGAGGTGACCCGGCGCGATCGTCAGTCGATCCGCACAGGACCTCGACCAGGCCGGACCCTAGCGGGCGACGGGCGCCGCTGCGCCCTGCTCCGCCAGTTCCCTCTCCTTTTCAATGCCCAGGAGCCGGATGATGGTCTCCGCCCAGAGGGCAAAGATCCCCGCGGACAGCCATCCGTAGAAGACGAATGGCCAGTGGAACGGAGCCGCGAAGATCTCCTCGAGGATCCACAGGCTGTGGGCCCACTCGTTGAACGCCACCT
>Ga0126379_10003648_pt1 | contig 10009 bp, 8 predicted proteins | sample PanSoiMetPlot_24_FD_92640 | JGI IMG/M metagenome (GOLD analysis project Ga0126379, IMG submission 92640) | Tropical forest soil microbial communities from Panama - MetaG Plot_24 | ecosystem: Environmental > Terrestrial > Soil > Tropical forest > Bulk soil | place: Panama | collected 2016-02-17 | reverse complement strand
CCATCACGGTGAGCGGCACGGCGGTGCTCTTCGGCACGCCGGTCACGGTGGAGCGGGGCTGATCCGCACGGCGGCCGAGCTGCCGATCGGGCGCCGCTCGAACCGTCTACCGCCGCTCGTGGTCCGCCTTCAGGCGCTCGCGTGCGCCGCGACCGCGGACCGCTGCTGGAGATACGACTCGGCCAGGGCTCGGCCGGTCGTGCGCATGAGCGCCCGGTCCTCCTCGACCGTCCGCGCCGGCGGCACGTGGACCACCGTGTCGTTGCAGTAGGTCGGGATGCACGCTCCGGGCGCGCGCCAGAGGCCCTCCGGATCGCGGCCGGCCTGGACGGCCCGGACGCCGCGGCGCAGAAGCTGTCGAAACATGATCACGCCGCGGTCCGTGGCGCCGAGATGCTCGAGGCCGTGGACGGCGATCGGGCGCTGGCTCACCTGCGCCTCGTAGTCGCCGGGGCGCCGCTGGCTCGTCTCGTACGAGTCGGATGCGGGAAGCTGACCGGGCAGCATCACGGTGCGATCGGCCCACCACGACGGCGTGGCGCCGTCCGTCTCGCTCACGTGCCGGAACTCGAGGAACATCGTGTGGGTGTCGTCCTGCGGGACGATCCAGCGGCTCATCATCGGGCCGCTGAACGGGTGGATCCGATGCCCATCCTCCCAGATCGGCGCCACCTGCTGGAGGTTCGGCAGCACGTTCTCCACCATGCGCGCCCAGATGTTCTCGCCCACGCGGCGCGTGGCGATGTAGATCATGCCGGTGGGCGTCTCGGTGAAGTCGAGCTCCGGCACCTTGCCGAACTCGTCGGTGAACTGCGATCCCGTCACGATGGTGTGGAGAAACGCGGTGTGCACGGGATCCATGGCGTTCTCGAGGATCTGGAGCCAGTTGCACGGGTAGAAGTACTTCTGGCCCGGGATCAGCCGATATCCCGACCGCGTGAAGCTGTCGTACATCGGGAAGGGCGGCCGGCGGTCGGGCGGGCCCATGTAGGTGAACACGACCCCGCCGTGCTCGTGGACGGGATACGCGCCCTGGCACAACCGGTCCTTCAGCGTGCTGCTCGCGGGCTCGCCCGGCGTTTCGAGAATCGTCCCGTCGACGTCGAAGAGCCAGCCGTGATAGCAGCACCGGATGCCCTGCGCCGAGATCAAGCCGAATTCGAGCGACGTGCCGCGGTGTGGACAGTGCGACTCGAGGACGCCCACCACGCCGCGACCATCGCGGAACGCGATCAGTTCTTCCCCGAGCATCGTCACGCGCAGGGGAAGGTCGCGAAGGTCGTCGGAGAAGCAGACCGGCTGCCAGAAGCGCCGCAGGTACTCGCCGCACGGCGTGCCCGGGCCCACGTGGGTGAGCTCCCCGTCCTCGCGGGGAACCTCGCGGTGGTAGTACGCGCCGAATCGCGCGGTGAGAAACGGGGCTCGGTGTTCCATGTCCGCTCTCCTTCTTCTCCGCCTGGAGAAGTCCGATGCGGTGTCGCGATGCCGTGATCCGGGACCCCGCGCAACATGGACGGCGGGAAGAGCTCCCGCGCCGTTCGGGACAGGGCGATGATACCTCCCGGTGGCGGCGAGCGTACGGGAAAGGACTACCGGGAAAAGGTTACGCGAGGTGACCCGACGGGACTCTCAACGCCCCCTCGCGCCGACGGCGACCAGAACCACCCCGCCCACGAGGGCGAGTCCACCGAGAATCGGCGGCAACGGCACCGTCTTCTCCTTCTCGACGGTGGCCTTGAGCGGACCGATGTCGACGACTTTCTCATGGGTCGTGTAGGTGATGCCCTGGTAGACGAGCGCGATCACGCCCAGAACGATGAGCAGGATACCGACGACCGTAGCAGGCCGCATGTGACGTGACCTCCCGCGAATGTTCTCGAGCGCGCGAGTGTCGCCGCTCGCGTCGGACCTGGGTGCAACTGCCGTACCCGTCGATGGGCGTCGCGCTCGCGCCGTCGGGGAAACCGGGCGGTCAGGAGCGCGAAAGCCCTCCCGTGTCGCGCCCGGCCGACGTGCCTCGACGTCCGACGTGCCACCGCTCCGCCGGCGCAACCCGTTCCTGGGGGATGCTCGAAGGGGGCCGCCGAGACCCCCTTCGATTTCCGCTAGGGCGGGGCCACCAGCGGCGCGAACCGAGCGCGGAAACGCGCAGCGCCGTGTTCGCGAAGCGCGGCGTCGCGCAAGGCGGCCGGCGCGCGAAGCATGTCCCCGATCGCGCGGCTCTCCCGCTGGACCCAGTCGGTCCGCGGCCGCCGCCGCGCGATGAATTGCTCGAGCGCGTCGTCGGCCGAGGCCGCGGCCGCCGAGATCTCCGCCAGCACGCGCGCGTCCTCCATGGCCATGCACCCGCCCTGGCCCATCATCGGAGAGCTCGCGTGGGCGGCGTCTCCGATCAGGAGCACGCGTCCGACGTGCCAGCGCTCCGCCTCCACCCATTCGATGGGCGCGCAGTGGATCGCCTCATCGGATGCAAGAGACGCCAGATAGTCGCGGACCAGGCCGCCGAACCCGGCGAACCGGCGGCGGAGGCGTTCGAGCCGGCCGGCGATCGGCTCGTGCGAGCGCGGCTCCGTCACGTTGCCGAACCCGTAGGTGCGATCGCCGCCCACGGGGCAGAGGCCGAAGAAGCAGCCGTCGCCGAGCCAGAACTGGACGCTGTCGAGCTCGGGGGCGCGGATCGGCGCCACGCTGCGCCAGGCCATCTGCCCGCCGTAGGCGACGGGCGTGGCGCCGAGCGCCAGCGCTCGAACGCCCGAGAAGATGCCGTCCGCCCCGATCACGAGGTCGTACTCCCGCTCGCTGCCGTCGCTGAACTCCACCGACACGACGCGATCGCGCTCTGCGAGCGAGGTGATCCAGGTGCCGAGACGGCAGCGGGCCGACGAGGCGCCCGACCGAAGCGCGTCGTGAAGCGTCGTGCGCTCGATGCCGATGAAAGGGCCGACGGTCCCCCAGAACGCCTCCAGGTCGATGTCGCAGAGGACGTCGCCACGCTGGTCGCGGAACAGCCAGCGCCGGACGCGCGCCCCCGCGCGCTCGACGACGTCGCCGAGTCCGAGCTCGCGAAGCGCGCGCATGCCGTTCGGTTGCACGGCGATGCCGGCGCCGACCGCCTCCCAGCGGTCGGTGCGCTCGACCAGATCCACGTCCGCGCCCTGACGGCGCATGGCCGTCGCTGCGGTCAGGCCGGCGATGCCGCCGCCGGCGATCAACACACGGGTGAAGCTCGACATGGCTCGCCTCCTGGTCTCGGTCTCGGCAATTCGGTGCGCGGGACGCGCGGCGCGCCGCCGCGGCCCCGTTCGAGCCCAGGCTAGACGGCGCGATGCCGCAACCGCTTGGACAGCAGCGAACCGCGCCTTGGACAGGAGCGAACCGGGATATCATGGCGACGGGCGATTTCCCGCGGTTCGCGCGCAGGAGTCGAGGCGATGCGACAGGCGGCCCTGACGGTCAGATCGTTCCGCTTCTCAACCGACGAGATTCCCCCGCGGTCCCGCGCCACCGCGATTCGCGAGCTCCACGAGCGCGGTGTCGTCCCGCTCGAGCCGCTGCGCGATCACGTCGCCCAGGTCAACGTCGTCAAGTGGTTCCTGCCGGGCGCGGGCATCCTCTGCGGGCGCCTCGGCGGCGTGCGCCAGGTGGCGGCTTCGCACACACCCGACGTCGGTGACGACCTGTTCCTCGGCCTGAACCTGGCGGGCCGCAGCATCGCGGTCCAGCGCAGCCGGGAGGTCGCGCTCGAGGCCGGCGATGCGGTCTTCCTGAGCCATGACGCCGGCCCCTTCGCGCTGATCCGCCCGACGCCGGTGCGGTTCGTCGGGCTCCGCGTGCCGCGACGCGCTCTCGCTCCGCTGCTCGGGGAGCGCAATCGGCCGGCGATGCAGCTCATCGCGAGGGAGACACCCGCGCTCGCGCTCGTGGGCGCGTATGTCCGGGCGATCACGAGCGCGCCCGTCCTCGCATCGGCCGAGGCCGCGGAGCTGGCTGCCCGCCACCTCCGCGACCTCGTGGCGCTCTGCGCGGGGGCGACGCGAGAGGCGGCGGAGGAGGCTCGGGGTGGCGTGCGGGCGGCGCGGCTCGTCGCCATGAAGTCGGACATCGCCGCGCTGCTCGCCGACGAGGCGCTCACGGTCGCCACCCTCGCGGCTCGCCACGGCGTGACGCCGCGCTACGTGCACAAGCTCTTCGAGAGCGAGGGCGTCACGTACACGCAATTCGTGCTCCGGCAGCGGCTCGAGCGCGCCCATCGGATGCTGCGCGATTCGGAGTTCGCGCGGCACACGATCGCCTCGATCGCCTACGACGTCGGCTTCGGGGACCTGTCGTACTTCAACCGGATGTTCCGCCGCCGCTTCGGCGCGACCCCGTCCGACGTCAGAAATCTCTGAGCGGACGGGCGCACCGCGACGAGACGCCCGACCGCGGCGGATATCTTTGTCGACGAGCCGCCGGCGCCGTGTCGCGGGCGCGGGCTGGGCGAGACCGTCAGCTGATGGGCGCGGGCGCAGTCTCGGCAGGAGCGGCGGCCGGGGTCGGAACGGCGCTGTCGCGGCGGTTCACGATGGCGGGCGGAAGCAGCGGCACGAACACGAGCACGATCGCCGTCGTGATCGCGTTGAGCCAGACCAGCTCGGCGAAGTGCCAGCCGCGGCTGTCGAGCAGCCACGAGCCGATCACGTCGGACCCGCCCAGCGCGAGGTTGCGCGCGCTCATCATCAGCGAGAAGCCCATGCTCTCGCATCCTCGCGGGGTGGCGCGCACGGCCAGGTCCATGAGGGCCAGCTCCGACCAGATCCCGATGAGCCCGCCCACGCCGTGGATGAGCGGAGCGGAGCGGTAGCCATACCCGAGGTAGAGCAGCGTGCCGAGCGCGTTCACGGCGATCGAGACGATGAGGAGCCAACGCAAGGTGATGCGGCGACATGCGATGGCGTAGACCGCCGCGCCCGCGAGCCCCGTCGCCCCCTCGAGCGTCTCCATGAGCCCGATGTAGGGCGTGCTGAACTTCAGCGTGTCCGTCTGCAGATAGAGCAGGGGCGTGGCGAAGCCCGGCGTGATGTAGACGAGCGCGAGAAAGATCCCCGCCGCCCACAGCGGCCACGAGCGCACCAGGGTCTTGAGCTGGACGACCGCGTGGTGCAGGACGTCGCGGCGCCAGGCCGCGTGCGCCGGTTCTCGCAGGATGAACGCGGTGGCCACGGCCAGGGCGAGGAGCAAGCCGGTGGCGATCCCGACCGTCCATCCGAACGCCATCGTGGCGAGGTACCCCCCGAGGATGCCGTTGCCGAGGGACACCGCGCTCTGCACCGCCTGACGGATCGAGGTGACGCGGCCGGAGACGCTGTACTTCTGCCCGGCCTCCACCATCAGGCCGCCCATGACGGTGCTGGCCAGCATCATGAACGCGTTGGCGCCGAACGCCGCGATGAGCAGCCACTGGTACGAGCGGGGCACGACCCCCATGCCGAACCAGCACACGGCCGGGAGCCCCGCGCCGACGATCATGTAGTGGCGCCGCCGGGTGCCGAAGAGCGGAAACGCGTCGGACAAGAGGCCGGCGATCGGCTTCACGTTCCAGGCGAAGGTCGTGATGAACATGAACGCGGCCAGCGCCTGCGCGGCCATGTGCAGGTCGTCCTTCAGCAAGATGCGCAGCGGAAGGCGCCCGATCACCCCGGGCTGGGCGATGGTCGTCACGAACGCGCCCAGCCCCACCATGACGTAGTACTGGCGGAGCGTGAGTCCCGTGTCGGGAACGGTCTCGGCGGTCGGCTGGGCGTCCGCCATCAGTCGCGTCCGCTCAAAGCGCCCCGCGTCACGCGCGCTTCGCCGACTGGATCGCGCGCCACACGCGCTCCGGCTTGAGCGGCATGTCGAGGTGGCGCACGCCCAGGTGCTGGAGCGCGTCCACCACGCTGTTCACCACGGCCGCGCTGGCGGCGATGGTGCCGGCCTCGCCGATGCCCTTGACGCCGAGAGGATTCACCGGCGAGAGGGTCACCGTGTGGGCGGTCTCGAACGCCGGCGTCTGCGACGCCTTCGGGATCGCGTAGTCCATCAGCGAGCCCGTCAGCAACTGCCCGCCCTCGTCGTACTCGGCGCCTTCGTAGAGCGCCTGGGCCAGCCCCTGCGTGATGCCGCCGTGCACCTGCCCGTCGACGATCAGCGGGTTCATCACGAACCCACAGTCGTCGACGGCCACGTAGCGCAGCACCGTGACCTCTCCCGAGTCCGGGTCGACCTCGGTGACGCAGATGTGAGTGCCGAACGGCCATGTGAAGTTGGATGGATCGAAGAAGGTCGTGGCCTCGAGCGCCGGCTCCATCCCCGGCGGGACGCGATGCGCGAGAAACGCCTGCAGCGAGACGTCGCTCCACGCGAGGCTCGGCGCCGGGGCGCCGCGCACGTGAAAGCGGCCATCCGTGAGCTCGACGTCGTCCGCCGATGCCTCGAGCAGGTGCGCGGCGATGCGCACCGCCTTGTCCTTCACGCGCCGCGCGCTCACGACGAGCGCGCTGCCGCCGACGGCGGCGCTGCGGCTGCCGAAGGTGCCGATCCCCTGGGGCACCTGCGCGGTGTCCCCGTGGACGACCTCGACGTCGTCCATCGGGATGCCGAACTCCTCGGCGACGATCTGAGAGAACGCCGTCTCGAGGCCCTGGCCGTGCGGCGACGACCCGGTGAGCACGGTCACCTTTCCCGTCGGCGACACGCGCACGGTGCTGGACTCCCAACCGCCGAGCCCGCCGCCGGCGGCGCCCAGCACCTGCGAGGGCGCGATGCCGCAGATCTCGACGAACGAGCAGACGCCGATGCCGTAGAGACGCCCCGCGCGACGAGCCTCCGCCTGCTGCCGGCGCAAGTCGCCGTATCCCGCCAGCTCGAGCGCTCGCTCCAGCGCGCCCGCGTAGTTGCCGCTGTCGTAGGTGACGCCCGTGATCGTGGTGTAGGGGAACTCGCCGGGCCGGATGAAGTTCCGCTGTCGGACCTCGACGGGATCCATCCCCACCTCGGCCGCGAACATGCTCACGAGGCGCTCGACCAGGTGGGCAGCCTCGGGGCGGCCGGCGCCGCGATAGGCGTCGACGGTGGTCGTGTTGGTGAGCACGCCGTAGACCTGGCACGAGATCACGGGCAGCCGGTAGCACCCGGAGAGCATGAGCCCGAAGAGCCCGGTGGGCACGGCCGGCGCGAACATCGAGAAGTACGCGCCGACGTTCGCCCGCGACGTGACGCGGATCCCGGCGATGGTCCCGTCCCGCTGGCCGACGATCAGCGCGTCCTGGACGTGATCGCGGCCGTGCGTCATCGCGACGAAGTTCTCTCGGCGTTGCTCGATCCACTTCACCGGGCGGCGCAGGCGAATGGCCAGCGCAGCGACGAGCATCTCCTCCGGGTAGAAGTTCTGCTTGGCGCCGAATCCGCCGCCCACGTCCGGCGCGATGACCCGCACGCGGTGCTCCGGCAGATCCAGCACGCGGCAGAGCTGCAGGCGCACCAGATGCGGGATCTGGGTCGACGTCCACACCGTGAGCTCGCTGGTCGCCGGATTCCACTGGGCGAGGACCGCGCGGCCCTCCATCGGGTTCGGGATGAGCCGCTGGTTCACGAGGTGGACGCGGACCTTCACCGGAGCCGTGTCGAACACCGACTGGTCGCCGGCCTCGAGCTTCCACGTGAACGCGGTGTTTCCCGGCACGTCGTCGTGGAGCAGCGGCGCGCCGGGCCGCATGGCCGCCTCCTGATCGACCACCGCCGGGAGCACCTCGTAGTCGACGTCGACGAGCTGCGCCGCATCCTCGGCCATCGCCAAATCGTGCGCGACCACCGCGGCGACGATGTCGCCCACGAAGCGCGCCTTGTCGCTCGTGATGGCTCGGCGCGTGGGCGCCTTCATGTCCGGGAGCGTCCAGATGCACGGCACCGGTCGCATCACGCCATCGACGTCGGCGCCCGTCAGGACCGCCGCGACGCCGGGGGCGGCCTGCGCCCGCGCGACGTCGATCCGTCGGATCCGAGCGTGCGCGTGCGGGCTCCGGACCAGCGCCACCTCGAGCACGCCCGGCATCTGGATGTCGTCGACAAAGCGGGCGCCGCCGGTCATGAGCTTCGGATCCTCACGGCGCTTGATCGCGGAGCCCAGGATGCGCGGGGTCGCGGCGTTCGGGATGGTGACGGCCATCGCGCTGCCTCCGTTCGTGAAGGTGCCGGCGTGAGTGTGCTCAGGACGCAGCCGGCGCGACAGTGGTCTGCACCACCTCGCGCACTGCGGTGGTCAGCGCGCCGTCGCGCCGCTGGAGCTCGTCGAGGATGCTGAAGTGGTTGCGCCCTCTGATGGCCAGGAGCCGGCCCGGCAAGCCGGCGCTCTGCCAGGCCGCCTGGAATGCCTGCGACTGCCGTCTGAGCTCGGGCAGCTCGTCCTCACCGTACGCCACGATCAGCGGACCCGCGGAGCGCGGCAGGTGGCGAATGGGGCTGAGCCGCTCCGTCTCTTCTGTGTCCAGCCGCACGGCGTCGTTCAGGCTGCCGAGCCGGATCGGCTCGAGATCGAAGATGCCGCTGATCGCGAGCCCTGCGTCCACGCCCCGGCAGCGCATCGCCATCGCGGTGAGATGACCTCCGGCGGACCAGCCGGAGACCACGAGCCGCCGGGCCGGGAATCCGCGAGCCTTTGCCTCGATCAAGAGGCGATCGAGCGCCCTCTCGATCTCGGCGACGATACCGGGGAGGCGGATCTCCGGGCACAGCGTGTACCCGATCATCGCCACGTCGATCCCCGCCGCGAGCGGGCCCTCGGCGAGGCAGCCGAACACCTCCTTCGAGTTGCGCTGCCAGTAGCCGCCGTGGATGAACGCGAGCAGAGGCGCGCCGGCCGCCCCCGAGCGAAACAGATCGATCCGGTTGCGCGGCCGCTCGCCGTAGGCGACGTCGAGATACTCGGGCCGTTGCCCGCGCAGCTCACGCGTCCGCCGCGTCCAGCGCTCGACCCACTCGCCGCTGTCGGCGACCGCCCCGCGGTTGTCGTACGCAGCGTCGAGCGCCGCCCTGTCCATGCCTCTCCAGATGGCCGTCATGTCCCAGAGCTTTCCGCAACGTTGCCTGACCGATCACGCGACCGCGACGGCCGCACCCTGTACGCCATTGGTTCTAGCCGGTGAACGACGCGATGATCTGGCTGGCACTCATGAAGTAACGCATGTGTGTGCGGCGGATCGCGTCCTCGTTCTCCGCCTGCAGCAAGACGACTTCGTGATGCTGCGCTCGTGCGTTCAGCTCGAGCTCCTTCCGGAGTCGCAGCCGCTCGGCTCCATGCTGCTGGCTGTCCTCGAATGTCTCGAGACTGACGAGGGCGCCCCGAGGACGGTCATACTCGATGAGAAAGATCATCGCTCTCGCCTCATTTCTCCGATGCGAGATATCAGGTGTGTCGACGAACCAATAATGTCGAGTTTGAGGCGCCCTTTCAAGGTGGTCACCTCTCCGGCAAGGCTCGCCTCCGAGTCGCGATCGCGTCCGGGGCGGGGTTGTGGTATATCGGTTGCGCCATGCCGACCACCAAAAAGCGCCTCGCCAAGTCCCCCGGGTTGCTCGAGCGGCTCGCCGCCGGGCCGGTCATCTGCGCGGAGGGGTATCTCTTCGAGTTCGAGCGCCGCGGCTATCTGCAGGCCGGCGCCTACGTCCCCGAGGTCGTCCTGGAACAACCCGACCTGGTGGAGGGGCTGCACCGCGACTTCGTGCGCGCCGGCTCGGACGTCGTCGAGGCCTTCACGTACTACGCGCACCGCGCCAAGCTCAAGATCGTCGGGCGGGAGAAGGACCTGCCCAAGATCAACCGGACGGCCCTCGCGATCGCCCGCCGGGTGGCGCGCGACACGGGCACCTTGCTGGCGGGCGACATCTGCAACACGAGCATCTACGCGGCCGACGACCCGGCTTCCCACCGCCGCGCTCGGCGGATTTTCGACGAGCAGATCGCGTGGGCGGCCGACGCGGGCGTCGACTTCGT
>Ga0126379_10003647_pt1 | contig 10009 bp, 5 predicted proteins | sample PanSoiMetPlot_24_FD_92640 | JGI IMG/M metagenome (GOLD analysis project Ga0126379, IMG submission 92640) | Tropical forest soil microbial communities from Panama - MetaG Plot_24 | ecosystem: Environmental > Terrestrial > Soil > Tropical forest > Bulk soil | place: Panama | collected 2016-02-17 | reverse complement strand
GGCGCGGCAATGCGACCGGCGTCCTGGTCCGCAACAGCAGCGCGCACATCATCGGCGTGGTCGTCAGCGAGATGACGAGCGAGATCAGGATCGCGACCGAGAGCGTCATCGCGAATTCGCGGAAAATCCGCCCGACAAGCCCCCCCATCAGCAGGATCGGGACAAACACCGCGATTAGGGACAGGCTCATCGACAGGACCGTGAACCCGACCTCGCGCGCGCCGAGCAGCGCTGCCTCTCGGCGCGGCATGCCAGCCTCTACATGCCGCGTGATGTTCTCGAGCACGACGATCGCGTCATCGACAACAAACCCGGTCGAAATCGTCAGCGCCATCAGCGACAGATTGTCGAGGCTGTATCCCAACAGGTACATCGCCCCGAAAGTACCGATCAGCGATACCGGCACCGCGACACTCGGGATCAGCGTCGCGCGCCCGCTGCGCAGAAACAGGAACACAACGAGGATGACGAGCGCGATTGCAATGACGAGCGTGATCTCGACATCGTGGAGGGAGGCGCGGATCGTCGTCGAGCGGTCGACCGCGACGGCGAGATCAATGTCGCTCGGGAGCGAGGCGCGCAATTGCGGCAGCACGCCGTAGATACGGTCGATCGTGCTGATGATGTTGCCGCCGGGCTGCTGGTTGATGATGACGAGCACCGCCGGCTTGCCGTTGGCGAGGCCGACGTTGCGGATGTTTTCTTGACCCTCCTCCACCTCCGCGACATCGGTAAGTCGCACCGCCGAACCATTGCGATAGGCGACGACCAGCGGTTTGTAATCGTCGGGCTTTGTCGCCTGGTCGTTCGTATAGATCTGAAAGTGGCGCTCCCCCTCATCGACCGACCCCTTTGGGCTGTGCGCATTGGCCGAAGCGAGCGCCGCGCGGATGTCTTCGAGAGCGATGCCGTATTTGAACAGCGCGAGCGGGTTCAACTCGACGCGCACGGCCGGCGCCGCCGCGCCGCCGATCGTCACCTGACCCACACCCTCGATCTGCGACAAGGCCGGCTGCAAGATCGTCGAGGCGGCGTCATAGACCTGGCCGCGTGTGCGCGTATCCGAAGTCAGCGACAGCACGAGAATCGGCGCATCTGCCGGATTGACCTTGCGGTAGGTCGGATTCGTGCGCAGGTTCGTCGGCAGATCGACACGCGCCGCGACAATCGCCGCCTGCACGTCGCGCGCCGCCCCGTCGATGTTGCGGCCGAGCGCGAACTGTAAGGTGATGCGGGTCGAGCCGACCGTGCTTTGCGACGTCATCTCCGTGACGTCGGCGATGACCCCGAGATGGCGTTCGAGCGGCGTTGCGACGGTCGTCGCCATCGTATCCGGGCTTGCACCCGGCATCTGCGCGAACACCGAGATCGTCGGGAAATCGATCTGCGGCAGCGGCGCGACCGGTAGCTTGAGGAACGCGAACAGGCCGGCAAGCGCGAGGCCGATCGTCAAGAGCGTCGTCGCGACCGGCCGCTCGATGAACGGGCTCGACAGGCTCACGAAACGTCCATCACACCGCGCCTTCGGCGTCGAAGGCCGTTCCGAGGCGCTGCCGCACCGCCCGTCCGAGGCGGTCGAAATAGAGATAGATTACCGGCGTCGTAAACAGGGTCAGCAGCTGGCTCAAAATGAGCCCACCGACGATCGTGACCCCGAGCGGATGGCGCAATTCGGAACCGGTGCCGGCGCCGATCATCAGCGGCAAGGCGCCGAAGATCGCGGCCATCGTCGTCATCATGATCGGACGAAAGCGCAATAGCGAGGCCTGATAGATCGCCTCGCGCGGCGACTTGCCTTCCTCGCGCTGCGCGTCGAGCGCGAAGTCGACCATCATGATGCCGTTCTTCTTGACGATGCCGATCAAGAGAATGACGCCGATAATCGCGATGATGCTGAGATCGCTGCCATCGAGCATCAACGCCAACAGCGCGCCGACACCCGCGGACGGCAGCGTCGACAAGATTGTGATCGGATGGATGTAGCTCTCGTACAAGACGCCGAGCACGATGTAGACGGTGATGATCGCGGCGATGATCAACAGCAATTCGTTGCCGAGCGCCGACTGGAATGCGAGGGCGGCGCCCTGAAAGCTCGTGAACATGCTCGGCGGCAGGCCGATCTCGCGCTCGGCGGCGCGAATTGCGTCTACCGCTCCGCCGAGCGAGGCGCCGGGCGCGAGGTTGAACGAGACGGTCGCCGCGGGGAACTGGCCGAGATGCGTCACCGCCAGCGGTGCGGTCTGCTGGATCAGCTTGGCGATGGAGGGAAGCGGCACCTGCCCGTTTGTCGCGGTCGAGGACGGCATGTAGATCGAATTGAACGAGTCGAGGGTCTGCTGGTACGAGGGATCGGCCTCCAGAATGACGCGGTACTGGTTCGATTGGGTAAAGATCGTCGAGACGATGCGTTGGCCGAACGAGTCGTAAAGCGCGTTGTCGACCGTCGCCGGCGTGATGCCGAAGCGGCCGGCGGTGGCGCGGTCGATCAGGACATAGGCCGACAGGCCGTTCTCGGTGTAGCTCGATCCGACGTCCTCAATTTCCGGGATCTGCTGCAGCCGCTGCAACAACCGCGGCATCCATACCGCGAATTCATCGGGGTTGGCGTCCTGCAGCGCGAACTGGTACTGCCCGCGGCTCACCGTCGCATCGATCGTCAGATCCTGGACCGGCTGCATGTAGAGCGAGATGCCGCTGACCCCGGCGATTTCGCTATTGATGCGGCGAATGATCTCGCTGGCGCTGAGGCTGCGCTCGCTGCGCGGCCGCAGGTTGGTCAGCATGCGGCCGCTGTTCAATGTCGTGTTCGTGCCGTCGACACCGATGAAGGACGAGAGGCTGACGACGTCCGGGTCCTTCAGGATGGCGGCGGCGAGCGCCTGCTGCCGTTCCGCCATCGCGGCGAAGGAGACCGACGGCGGGGCTTCGCTGATGCCCTGGATGAGGCCCGTATCCTGCACCGGGAAGAACCCCTTCGGGATCGCGATGTAGAGAAAGATCGTCAGGGCCAGCGTGACAACCGCGACGAGCAGGGTCAGCGGCTGGTGCTCGAGCACCCAGGTCAATAGCCGGCCGTACTCGGCGATGATCCAGTCGAACCATTCCTGTGTCCGGCGCGCGAAGGGCGACATCCGCTCGATGGGCTGATGCCGCAATAGCCTGGCGCACATCATCGGCACGAGGGTCAGCGACACGATGGCGGAGATGATGATCGTGACCGCCAAGGTGATCGCGAATTCCCGGAACAAGCGGCCGACGACATCGGCCATGAACAACAGCGGGATCAGCACGGCGATCAGCGAGACGGTCAGAGAAATGATCGTGAAGCCGATCTGCTGCGAGCCGCGCAACGCCGCCTGCAACGGCGGATCCCCCGCCTCGATATAGCGCGAGATGTTCTCGATCATGACGATCGCATCTTCGACGACAAAGCCGGTCGCGATCGTCATTGCCATCAACGACAGATTGTTGAGGCTGAAACCGGCGAGATACATGACGGCCAGCGTGCCGACCAGCGACAGCGGCACCGACAGGCTCGGGATCACCGTCGCCGCGGCGCTGCGCAGAAAGACGAAGATCACGAGCACAACCAGCACGACCGCGAGCACGAGCTCGAATTCGACATCGGCGACGGAGGCGCGGATCGTGTTCGTGCGGTCGGTCAGCACTTCGACATCGACTGCCGCCGGCAAAGCGGCACGCAATTGCGGCAGCAGCGCGTGGATGCGGTCGACGACCTCGATGACATTCGCGCCCGGTTGCCGCTGGATATTCATGATGACCGCCTCGGTCGTGTTCATCCAGCCGGCGAGGCGGGTGTTCTCGGCGCCTTCGGTCGCCTTCGCGACATCGGACAATTTCACCGGCGCGCCGTTGCGGTAAGCGATGACGAGATCGTTGTAGTCGGAGGCTTTTCTCAGCTGATCGTTTGCGTTGATCGTGTATGAGCGGCTCGGCCCGTCGAAATTGCCCTTGGGTGTGTTGACATTCGCGGTTGTGAGGGTCGTACGCAGATCGTCGATATTGAGTCCGTAGGCGGCGAGCTGGCGCAGATCGGCTTGGATGCGCACCGCCGGCCGATGTCCGCCGCTGATGCTGACGAGACCGACGCCGGAGAGTTGCGAGATCTTCTGGGCGAGCCGCGTGTCGGCGAGATCCTCAACCTGCGTCAATGGCAATGTCTTCGAGGTCAGCCCCAGGATCAGCACGGGCGCATCGGCCGGGTTGACCTTCGAGTAGATCGGCGGCGCCGGCAGGTCCGAGGGCAATAGGTTGCCGGAGGCGTTGATCGCGGCTTGCACCTCTTGCTCGGCGACGTCGAGGCTAAGCGCCAGGCTGAACTGCAGGGTGATGACCGAGGAGCCGGCCGAGCTCACCGACGACATCTGGTTGAGGCCCGGCATCTGGCCGAGCTGCACTTCGAGCGGCGCCGTCACTGACGAGGTCATCACATCGGGGCTGGCGCCCGGATAGAGCGTGACGACCTGGATTGTTGGGTAGTCGACCTCGGGCAGCGCGGAGAGGGGCAGAAACCGGTACGCGACGATGCCGACCAGCATGATCGCCACCATCAGCAGCGAGGTCGCGACCGGCCGCAGAATGAAGATGCGCGACGGGCTCACGCGAATTTTCCGCTGCGCGGTCTCACTCGGTTCACCGTCGGCGCTGGCCGTCCGGGCGCTGCTGATTGACCGGGGCGCCCGGCTGCGCCGCTGCCGGCGCGGCGGACGGCGCCGCCGCCCCCTCCCCCGAAGGCTGCGATGCGGCCGGCGCCGCATTGCGCGTCACCCGAACCTTGGCGCCATCCTTCAGGCGATCGGCGCCGTCGACGACGACAATCTGGCCCGGCTCCAGCCCCTTCGTGACAACGACGCGTTGCTCATTACCCGGCCCGAGCGTCACGGCCTGCGCCGCGACCGTCTCGTCGGGTTTCACGACATAGACGAAGGTCCCGGGAGCGCCGCGCTGCACCGCCGCATTCGGCAGGAGGTCAGCGCCCCGCAACATATCGACCAGGAGCTGTACATTGACGAACTGGTTCGGGAACAACGTCTGGTCGGGGTTGTCGAAAATCGCGCGCAATTTGACGGTGCCGGTCGTCGGGTCGATCTGATTGTCGATCGTCTCGAGGCGGCCGACGGCGAGCTTTACCGCGCCGGTGCGATCGAAGGCCGTCGCGGTCAGGGTGGCGCCTTGACGGACGTGTTGCGCGACGGTGGGAATCTTGTCCTCCGGCAACGTGAAGATGGCTGAGATCGGTTCCAACTGGGTGATGACGACGATGCCGTTGGCATCGCTCGTCTGCACGTAATTGCCGGGGTCGACTTGGCGAAGCCCGACGCGACCGGTAACCGGCGAGACGATGCGACAGTAGGTGAGATTCAGCTTCTGCGTGTCGATCTGCGCCTGGTCGGCCTGCACGACCGCCAAATTCTGCTGCACCGTCGCAGCCTGAGTGTCGAGGGTTTGGCGCGCGATCGAGTTCTGCGCGACCAGGGTCTGGTAGCGCTTCAGATCGACCTGGGCGTTTTTCAGCGTTGCCTGGTCCTTGGCCAATTGCGCCTCGGCCTGCGCCAGCGCCACCTGGTAGGGGCGCGGATCGATCTGGGCGAGAAAATCGCCCTTGTTGACCATCTGGCCTTCCTTGAACGCCACCTCGACCAGTTGACCGTTGATCTGCGTCTTGACCGTAACCATCGCGAGCGGCGTCACGGTGCCGAGCCCGCTCAGCGTGACCGGCATGTCTCCTTTCTCGACCGTGGCGGTGCCGACCGGCATGGGGCCGCCGCTCTGGAACCGGCCGGTCTGTGGCGCCTGCGGTCCCGAGCGGAAGACGAGCCACAGGATCAGCCCCGCGACGATCAGCAGCGCTATCAAATAACGCAGCGCGCTGCGCCATCCGCGGCGTGGCGGCGGCGCACCCGGCGGGCGGCCATGCTCCGTCTCCTCAAAATCAGGAAAGACGGGAGGGCTCGGCGGCACCTCGATGTCGGGCCGATCGACACGATCGGACCGGTCGGCGCGGCGTCGCGACGGCGCCTCGGGCGGCAAGGACAGCGGGTTCGGCTGATCGTCCATGCCGAATCAAGCCGGATGAGACCGGACGACGGCGGCCCCCGACAGCGCAGCCGCCGTTAAGCTCCCCCAACGCATGCCCATGCCAAACCTCATCCGTTCAAGACTTTACGGAATGAGCTGCCGATACCTCCCCAGGGCATCGCCGATTGCCGTCCGGCGTGCCGGGCACTTTTCCCCGCTCCCCGATGCCGAGATTGCGTCCGGGCTGCGCCGCCCGCAATGGCAAATCGACGGCTGCGCGGGCCTGACCTCTTCCGTCCAGTCGCCGCATCGTCTCTAAATGGCGGCCGCACACCGGCCACAAGGACGCAGCAATGTCGGCGAATCTTCCCCAGCAGAGCGGCGGCCAACTCGTCGTCGCGGCGCTCAAGGCGCATCGCGTCGAGATGGCGTTCAGCGTCGCTGGCGAGAGCTATCTCGAGGTGCTCGACGCGCTTTACGACGCGCCCGAGATCCGGTTGATCACCTGCCGCCAGGAGGGCGGTGCGGCCTTTATGGCGGAAGCTTACGGCAAGCTGACAGGAAAGCCCGGCGTGCTGCTGGTGACGCGCGGCCCCGGCGCGTGCAACGCCTCGATCGGCGTCCATACGGCGCACCAGGATTCGACGCCGATGGTCGTGCTGGTCGGCCAGGTGGCGCGCCACCAGATCGACCGCGAGGCGTTTCAGGAAGTCGATTTTCGCAAGATGTATGCGCCGCTCGCCAAATGGGTGACGCAGATCGACATGGCCGAGCGCGTCCCCGAGCTGATGAACCAGGCGTTTCAGGTCGCGACCTCCGGCCGGCCCGGGCCCGTCGTCGTCGCCCTTCCCGAAGACATGCTGCGCGATCGTGCCGCCGCCGCGGTCGTCGGACCGTATCGCGCGGTGCGCGCCCATCCCGGCGCGGCCGACCTTGCCGAAATGCGGCGACTGCTTGCGCAAGCCGAGCGGCCGATCATGCTGGTCGGCGGCAGCGGTTGGAGCGACAGCGCCTGCGCCGACATCGCACGCTTTGCGCTGGCGAACGACATTCCGGTGTGCTGCTCGTTCCGCCGGCAGGACATCGTCGATAACCGGCTGCCGGTGTTTGTCGGCGATCTCGGGACAGGCGCCGCGCCGAGCCTCGTCGCACGCATCGAGACGTCCGATCTCGTCATCGCGGTCGGCGCCCGGATTGGCGAGATCACCTCGCAGGGTTACACGCTGCTCGGCATCCCCGATCCCGGCAAGACTCTGATTCATGTGCATGCCGCCGCCGAGGAATTGGGCCGCGTGTTCCGGCCGACTTTGGCGCTCCAGTCCGGCATGCCGGAATTCGCCGCAGCGGCCATCGCGCTGGAACCGATCGGGGCGCTGCGCTGGCGAGAGTGGCGCGCCGAGGCGCGCGCCGAATACGAGACGGGGCTCGCGCCGACGAAGCTCGCGGAAGCGCCCGCGCTCGATCTCGGCCGGATCATGACCTGGCTGCGTGAGCGCTTGCCGGACGATGCGATCGTGACGAGCGATGCCGGCAATTTCAGCAGCTGGCCAAACCGGTTTCTGCAATACCGCCGGCCGGGGCGGCAGCTTGGACCGACGAGTGGCGCGATGGGCTACGGCGTGCCCGCGGCAGTCGCCGCGAAGCTCGTGCATCCCGGGCGCATCGTTGTCGGGTTTGCAGGCGATGGCGGCTTCATGATGACCGGGCAGGAATTGGCGACCGCCGGCGCCGAAGGGGCCGGGCCGATCATCCTGCTGTTCAATAACGCGATGTACGGCACAATCCGCATGCATCAGGAGCGCCGCTTTCCCGGCCGGGTCGTCGGCACGGCGCTCAAGAACCCGGATTTCGCGGCAGTGATCCGCGCTTATGGCGGCTTTGGCGCAGCTGTGGCGCGCACCGAGGAATTTGCGCCGGTCTTTGAGGAAGCGGTCGCATCCGGCAAGCCATCGGTCATCGAATTGCGCATGGATCCGGAGATGATCTCGACACGAACAACCCTCTCGGCCTTGCGCCGCCAAGCCGAGATGGCGAAGCCGTAAGGATGGCGCAGATCGCGAACCAGACCTGGGAAGCGGAACGTTATGCCGAAGCCGGGGCGTTCGTGCCCGTGCTGGGCCAGCCGGTTGTCGATCTGCTGGCGCCGCAGCCGGGCGAGCGCATCCTCGATCTCGGCTGCGGCGACGGCATCCTGTCCGAGAAGATCGCCGCAATGGGCGCTACGGTCGTCGCCGTCGACGCGGCCCCCGGCCTGATCGCTGCCGCGAAGGCGCGCGGTGTTGACGCACGTCTAATGGACGGGCAGAGACTGCCCTTCACAGCCGAGTTCGACGCGGTGTTCTCGAATGCGGCGTTGCATTGGATGCGCGATGCCGATGCGGTCATCGCCGGTGTCAAGCGGGCATTGAAGCCGGGCAGCCGATTTGTCGCCGAGATGGGCGGTCACGGCAACATCGCTTCGGTCATCGTCGCGCTGACGGCCGTGCTGGCGCGGCGCGGTATCGCGGCAGGGCCGCTCAATCCGTTCTATTTTCCGACCGCCGAGGCCTATCGGACGAAGCTCGAAAACGCCGGCTTTAGCGTCCAGGAGATCGCGATCCTGCCGCGCCCGACCGTGCTGACGAGCGATATCGAACCCTGGCTCGACGCGTTCTGCGAAGCCTTTCTCGTCGCGGTGCCGCGGCACGATCGCGGCGCGGCCCTCGCCGAGACGATCGAGTTGCTGCGCCCGGTGCTGCAGGCCGAAGACGGGCGCTGGATCCTCGATTACGTGCGGCTGCGCTTTCGCGCGACGCTCTCCGCTAGGCGGTGACCCTCAGCCGGCGTTTTCTCTCGCCCAGCGAGCGACGTCGGCATGCGTCGCGAACCACACGCCCGGCTTCGATTGCGCGAGCCGGATCAGTTCCTCGATGATCCAGATGCGCGAGCGGTAGCCGATGACATGCGGGTGCATCGTTAATTGGAAGAGGCCGCTCTCCTCGTAGGCCGCCTCGAACTCGCGGCGGAAGATGTCGAGGACATCGGCGGGCGGCGTGTACGGCCGCAGTGACGAAAAGCGGTTCATCATGAAATAGACCGCATCGTCGCGCACCCATTCGACGGGCAGTTCGACGACGCCGCATGGCTTGCCATCGAGCAACAGCTCGTAGCAGTCCTCGTCCGACATAAGCGAAGAGTCGTAGAGCAGCCCCATCTCCGCCGCGATCTGCAGCGTGCTCCAGCTGAAATCCCAGGACGGCGTCCGCATGCCGACGGGCCGCACGCCGCTGACCTTTTCCAGGGCGTCCGACGAGCGCAGCATCAGATCGCGCTCGGCCTCATACGGCAGCACCGAGTTCAGCTCGTGGATCCAGCCGTGGATGCCGATCTCGTGCCCCTCGGCGATGATGCGGCGCTGCTCGTCGGGATGGATCAACGCGGCGACGGCGGGAACATAGAACGTCGCCTTGACGTCGTAGCGCTCTAGTAAATTCAGGATGCGCGGCACGCCTACGCGATTGCCGTATTGCCCCCAGGCGAGCCGCCCGATCGACTTGCCGCCATCGCGCAACTCGTTCGTTTCATGGTCGCTGTCGAAGGACAGCGCGACCGCGCAGCGGGCGCCGCCGGGCCAGCTCGTCGGCCGCAACGGCCGCCCGGCGCGCACCCGCGCAACGAGCTTCCGCCAATGCTCTTCCGGCCATTGCCAGGGTTCGCGATCGGATTGCGGGGCGTTCGGCGCGCTCATGGCCTCTCCTTCGATGATGCGGATCGAGAGAAATGGTCGGAGCGGTGAGATTCGAACTCACGACCCTCAGCACCCCATGCTGATGCGCTACCAGGCTGCGCTACGCTCCGACCGGGCATCTCTGGCGAGGCGCGGTATCATATAGGGCCGCGGGCATGAGGCGCAACGCACCCGCCGCAGCGGTTAATGCTCGCTCCGATCGATTAACACGGCGAGCAAGCGGCGGGCCTCCAGCAACTCACG
>Ga0126379_10003645_pt1 | contig 10010 bp, 12 predicted proteins | sample PanSoiMetPlot_24_FD_92640 | JGI IMG/M metagenome (GOLD analysis project Ga0126379, IMG submission 92640) | Tropical forest soil microbial communities from Panama - MetaG Plot_24 | ecosystem: Environmental > Terrestrial > Soil > Tropical forest > Bulk soil | place: Panama | collected 2016-02-17 | reverse complement strand
CTTGCCGCATATGGTGAAGTAGATGGTCTTTCCATCGGGCGACCACTTCGGGGCGGTGCCCCGTCCTTCGGTAGCGGCGACGAGTCGCACATCGCTGCCATCCGGACGCATGGTATAGATTTGATAATTCTGATTCCCGCGGTTGGAGGCGAATGCGATCGTGCTCCCGTCGGGCGACCAAGCCGGCCAGCCATCAAAGGCGGGATTGTTGGTGATATTTCGGGGATTGGAGCCGTCAGCGTCCGCAACGAACACCTCGGAGTTCGTCTCGCCGAGCATTCTGCGGAATGCCATCATCTTCCCATCGGGTGACCACACGGGATAAGTACTGACTCCATCGGAGACGAGCTTCGTGATACTACGGGTGGCGACGTCGATCGTGTAGATCTCGGATGGGTTTTTACGAGGAGGCGCAAGATCGTCGTCCGTACAGTATGCAACCCGGCGGCTATCTCGTGACCAACTCGGGTGGATCGTTTTTACATCAGCGGGCGTGAGCGGCCCGACCCCAGTTCCGTCCGGATTCATGAGGTGAATCTGCTCTAGCCCATCTTTTATCAACACAAACGCAACATGACTTCCATCCGGCGACCATGCCGGATCCTCGTGATTCGCATCATCGCTGGTGAGCTGTCGTACGTAGGAGCCGTCCACCGCTCTGCGCATCAGCTGCTCTTTGCCAGCGATCACCATGATGTAGATCATTTCCTTCCCGTCGGGAGAAAGTGTCGGATCCATGATGGCAGCATGGCTAAACTGATACGCCAGAGTCCGCGGGCGGTTTTGTGCTGAAGCAGCAGAATGTGGCAACAGGGATGCTGCTGCGACGAAAAAGTAGAAGCAGTGAAAGAACTTGCCTATTGATCGCATAGTTTGGCGATAAACCCTGTGTGCATCACCTCGCAACAGGCAAGGATGCTTTCAGGAATGGATGCACTTTTTTGGGCGAAATACTTGACTGATGTGCCTGATTCTGTTTGACGAAATCGTGGACGCATGGTTAGCCAGTGCAACATGTCCATTTCATCGTCGCTATTTTTTGTCGATTCCACGGGCCTGGGGCAAGCATCGATGGAGAAAGAGACTAAGCACGAAATGCCTGGAAGGACATGAATCGATCGCCGGGGAGCAGGTTTCGTGCCTTTACGGTGCTGTAGCCGGCTTCTCGTAGCTGGCCGATCAGTTCATTTTCGGCGGGCAACCGGCCTGCGCCGCTGGTGGCCGCGCCCCACAGGTTCAGCGCCTCTGCGCCGAGGCTGCCGCCCTGGCAGCAAGTGGTCAAGAGCAGAAAGGCGCCCGGCTTGAGAAAGCTGCCGATGTGGCGTAGCAGCTCCACACGCTCTGCGACGGGGAAGTAATAGATGTTGTTGTAGAGCGTCGCAATGTCAAATGGCTCGTCCGGCGTCCTTGCGCGAATGTCGCCGGTTTCAACCTTTACCCGGGTCTCCAATCGCCAGCCGCGAAGATTTGTCCGCGCCATTTCTGCGACCGGCGGTTGAAGCTCGAGCCCAACCGCAGTGAGCGCGGGGTTTCTGTCGGCCGCGTATCGGAGATAAATGCCGGATCCACAGCCGACCTCCAGCAGCCGCTGGCGACCATGCGCCGGGAATGTGCTCGCAATGACCTCCGCCTGGAAGGCCTCGAGAACGCGAGAAGAGCGTGCAATCAGTTCCCCGTTCTGATCGGCGAGGCTCCACAGTTCGCCGGCACGCAGTTTGGGAATTGTTGCTGTGATCAGCTTGTGATGCAGGTCGACCACCTCCTCCACCATGGCCAGCACGGGGTCGTTCTCCGGCTGGGCGAGCTTTCTGGCCAGCCCGCGGAGCGCGTATCCGCGGGAGCCATGGCTGAGCAGTTGGAGGCGAACACCCATCTGCAACCATGCCTCGACTGCCTCCCGCCCGCGGCCGTTAGCAGCGTAGAACTCGGCGAGCACGTCCAGCGTGACTGGGCCCGAGGCCAGCCGGTTGAGCAGCCCGGCTTCCCCGGCACCAGCGAGGTAGGTGAGCTTGTAGAAGGACTTTAGCTCGGCGGCGGCGCCCAGAAGAGCGGAAAGCCGGCCATCGCACCAGAGACGAAAGAATGGTTTGAAAGGCATTATTCTCCTATGAGCTTTTCTGTACTCCTGTCCTTAGTGCTTAGAAGTGCCAGATGACCAGGATGCCGATGCCGTAATCCCAGCACGCTTGCCTTCTCGACAGCAGGTCCGATTCTAGTCCGATTTACAAATCACTTGACAGGTAACCTAAAGGTTCCATATTGTAATCAGGCAACCAAATGGTTCCGTATAGTGGAATGGATGATGACGCAGTGTTCAAGGCGTTGGCGGATTCGAGCCGCCGGAAGCTCCTCGACCGATTGCGCCAGAAAAATGGCCAGACCTTAGGGGATCTTTGCAGTGGTCTGAACATGACCCGGCAAGCAGTTGCGAAGCACCTGGGGATTCTGAAGTTGGCCCACCTAGTCTCCTGGAAGCGCGAGGGCAGGGAGAGACTTCATTTCATCAATCCCGTACCGATCAACGAAATCGCCGAACGCTGGATTCGCAAGTTCGAGCATCCCCGGCTGAAGGCGCTTTCGAGACTGAAGAGGAATCTGGAGGGAAAGGAATCGTGAGCCAATCATCTGAAAGCAGATTCGTGTATGTCATCTTCATCCGCACGACGCCCGAACGGTTGTGGTCCGCGCTGACCGACCCAAAGCAGATGAAGGAGTACTGGTTCGGAATGCACATCAAAACAGAATGGAGGAAGGGAGCAGAGTGGCAGATGGTTTTTCCCGATGGGCGAGTGGCGGACACGGGAGAGATTCTTGAACTCGAGCGGCCGAAGCGGATTCAGCTCAAGTGGCAAAACGAGTTCAAGCCGGAGCTGAAAGCCGAAGGCTTTTCCCTTTGCACCATGGAACTTGAGCCGGTTGGAGGCGCGGTGCGGCTCACGCTCACGCATACGATCGAGCGCGCCGATTCAGGTTTCATTCGGGCTGTATCGGGAGGGTGGCCCAAGATTCTTTCGAATCTCAAGTCCCTGCTTGAAACGGGCCAGATCACTCTGACCGAAACAGATCATTCCCATGCACGATGAACGTACTGGAAGCTAAACCACTAGGAAGTCTACTGAGCAGTTGGCGAAGGTCTCAGCGCGAGGAGGAATTATCTGTGAATTCGCTTAACGTCAAAACCGCCGCAACGCAGGGATACGCGCCCGTCAATGGACTGAAGATGTATTACGAAATTGAGGGAACCGGAGATCCGCTGGTTTGTATTCCTCCTGCGTTTGGATACGCGGCAGCCAATTCGTACCCCGCGTTGCTCGGAACGCACACGGTCATCACCGTTGATCTGCAGGGGCATGGCCGCACGGCAGATATTCCAGAACGTCCGCTTTCGATCGAGCAATATGCCAAAGATGTGGTCGGATTGTTGAAATACCTTGGAATCGCAAAGGCCGACTTCTTTGGTGAAAGTTACGGCGGCAATGCGGCGGCCATGATCGCAATTCGTTACCCTGAACGTGTCGACCGGGTGGTGACTTACGCAGCAACCTTTGGGCCTCCTCTGATCGCCTTGAACCCTCGGACAGCGCACTATGACCACCCGCCTAACGCCGATTCCAGCAATATTCAATTTCAGAGAGAGAACTATAAGAGAGTGGCGCATGATCCAGGCTACTGGCCCAAAATCTATGACAAGCTGGGAAGCATTCGGTGGCAAGGATGATCGAACCAAGAGTTGGCTTCGATTAAAGCTCCGATGCTCGTCATTCTCGGAGACTACGATTTTGTACGCCTTGAGCATGCCGTTGAGACTGTCAAGCTCATTCCCAAGGCCGAACTCGCCGTAATCCCGTCTGCCAGCCACTTCGCCCTATTTTCGGAACCGGAGAGGGTAATCCCAATCGTGAAATATTTCCTGGAGAAGCCTGAGAAAAGCATTCCATTGGCAACTGCTGAGAGTGGCTATCATCCGGGAGAAACGAGATGACACGGTTGGTCAGGAGACGCAGAGCGATTGCCAATGACTCCACGCATCTGCGACTAGCTTGAGGAGGTTTGGTCGAATCAACATAAGCCATCAAGGGTGGATTCCAGGTCTGGATTCCGGGTCGATTCTTTTGCGTGAGAATTCTCGCGGAACGTAGTGAGGGTTAGCTCTCGAGAGTGTCTCATTGATGAAGAGGGTTTCGTGGCTCACAAGACCCTGCAGCATTGCTTCCCGCGGGAGACTGTCAGCGCGGTATAGGCAGATGCCCGCCAAACCAGAGTTGTCGCGCATGAATTCCTCGAGTCTCCATTCGTATTCCATGAGCTTTGAAAAATCTTGTTTCGGCCCGAACTCCCAAGTCATATCTCCGGTGGCCCAAAGACCGTCGTATCCATCAATCATTGACTGGTCTAAGGAACCCTTTAGTATTTCCATCATCCTTATCAAACTGACCGGCGGCAAGATGGGGTTGATCGGATGACAGCAGAAGGTTCTTTTTGCCGACCATGCAAGCGACATCCACGCCAGCGGCGGCAAGGTACGATCGCATTCCAGCGACCAATGGGCGGACTGTCCAGGTACAAGCAGCGGTGATTCTCGCGCAGCTTCTGTTTGATCGTGGCCATCACGGCGGGCAGGTCGCGTGACCGGGCTCCTTCGTAGATGAAGCATTGATGGCGATGCATAAAAGCAAACTTGTAACACCACACACGCAGATATAGCGGGCAGCTTCTTAGAGTTGGTGATCTTTCGCCTGGTACAGGAATGTTTGACGAACATCCCATCGTCACTCCGGCAGCAATACTAGCAATAGCCGCAATGGTCTTAGTCTCTGCTCCGATCAGCATTCATTTCAGCAGACCGTAAACTTCAACTTCGCTGCGGGTGCCGAAGTAGACGCGGCCATTGATCACGACTGGGATTACAAAGCGAGTGGCCAAAGCGGCTCGATCGCGTTGGGAATTCTGCTCTGAAGTGTAGAGGGACTCTCCGAGCTTGGTGGCGTCATAGGCATAGAGGACCGCAGGTTTAGTGTCGGGACCGTTCCATGTTTTCGTGGAGACCGCCCAGACAATTCCGTTCTTCTTGCCATCGCCGGAGACTGAGGGCGTCGCTCCTGGGTTCTCAAATTTCCTGCTGGAAGCTAGCGCCTGGGTGAGCTGCGCATTGGTGATTGAATATCCTCTGAGGGAATCATCACTGGCTGCGAAGTAGGCGCGTCCGTTCCAGTATGCGATCGCGCCGTAGCCGCCTCCGTGCATGTGAATAATTCCAGCGAGGGCATCGCCGTCGCGATGGAATTTCCCCATGTTGTCGCGATCGATCACATAGATTGTCGAATCTTTGGTGGGTTGCAGCAGCAAATGCTTATGCGACCCGGGCTGATCGGGGAGCAATGTTGGACCGCTGGAGCCCACATCGGAATCGGCTTCGCTGATGCGATCTTGATCGTGCGGCGTGAAGTAGTCTTTGATGGCAAGAGTGGAACCATCGAGTTTCAAAACTGAGTCACCGTAATCGTGACCGCCGGAGTTGGCGTCAAACGTGCCATTCCCGGTGGGTACGTAGAGATTTCCGTCTGAGTCTACGGCGGGGCCGGTGTCGCTAAGCCAGATGCCGGCTTCCCTCCCGTTGGGGTTTACGTTAAGGACTGCCTTCTGCGCGAGCGTCAGAGCGTCGTAGGCCATAACCCAGCCGTGGTAGGGATCGACGTCACACGACGACGCCCAAACTATGTAGATCCTATTGTTAGCAAGCGTCAGGGCTGCGCGGGGGTTCTCCTTCAGAGGATCGAAAGCGACCTGCCCGTTCGTGGCTCCTGCTCCCACACCAGGCACTGACGCGGTAATGATCTTGGGGCCGCTGAATTTTTCGACGCCTGTCGTAATGGCAAGAGCGTGCAGATGTTGAAAGTACTCATTGGCGCCGACGGTGTGGCGGATTCTGGTCCGGGAGAGCACGTAGAGCGTGCCGGTTTTGATGTCGATCACCGGGGTCGAAGTGATGCCGACCTCAGGCCGGATGAAGAAACATTGGACATCGTCCTCTGAAAGCGGGATCACTCCCCTCGCCTTATCGAGGAAACTCACGTGCCACAGCGGCGGGTCGTCCGGGCGATACGCGTCGAAGGCGTACACGCTGTCGTGTTCGGTCGCTATGTATAAAACATCGTGCGTGCCTTTGCCCGGGATCTCGACACCCGGTGCGAAGAGCGGTTAGGCATAGACTGGCCCATCAACCTGGAAGGCTCCCAGCTTGCCGAATTGGCTGGCATTCACGTTCTGCGGTGTAAGAGTTTTTTCGTTGAGAGTAGCGCCGGTCCGGGAGTTGTCATACTGCGATGTCGTGACTTGAGCGGTGCAGGACATTACAGCCAGAGCCAGGAGAAGAAGCGCACAGCCATTCCGGAGAAATCTCATCGCGAAGATCTCCAAGGTGAAGGCGAGGGCCAAAAGCAACGACGAGCGGGCTCTCGGAAGTGGCGAAAAGCCCCGCTCGATCTCAGACGCTCAAGGAGTGCGGCGGAAAGCGTTGTTTGTTAATAAGGCTTGGTGGGAGGGACCTTTTCCGAAAGGGATTTGTCATTGGTCGGGGTCTGAGGCTTGTCATATTTCATTCTGTAACTTCCGACCTCAGAAGAATCCGAGTGATCGATCGGCTTCATAGCGACAACCTGATAGTGCCGCTTTTTGTGATCGCCGTCAGGAATCCGCATCTCGAGAATATCCTTAGAGATCTTGAACTCGCCCTCTTGTCCAATGGGTAGCAATCTCGGGTGTTTATGATCGAGGGGGCGGACGTGATACTCCATATCATCGGTTCGCAGCAGATACTGCGGGCAGAGTTTTTCGTCCGAATCGACGTGGGTCGCGCCCACCGATCCCCAGATGGTCCCGAGCCCGGTTAATCCACGCTCTTTCGCGCCGCAGGGTACGGCTTCCATTTTTTCGATCATGGCGCGTTGAACGTGCTTCTTCTTTCCGGCGAACACCGGGATCGCAAGAGTCAAACACGCGATCGTAATCAATACTGCTTTCGCTTTCATGAGGCCTCCCTTGGCATGTCGAACGAATTACTGTTCCTAATGAATTACTGTTCTTAGGAAGGATCAGGAGGGCGGCATGGCAGAGCGGCCGCCTTCCTCTTCCTAGACACGCTTACTTCTGTGGCTGTGCCGGTTTAGCCGTCCCCTTGGACGGTGTAGTATTCCTGCCCTTGGGCATGCTGGCGGCAGAGGTAGACTCGAACGACTGCGCCGACTTTACGAACGACTGCGGATTTTCGTTCAACTCCTCCTTTGCCTGGGGGTTGGCCTTCAGGTACGTCTGCAATGCGGGATGGTTTTCGAGATATTCCTCATTGGTCGCCAATGAAGGATTCTTGGAGAGTTCAGCAGAGATGTTGCTGTGACCCTCGAGGAATTCATGGAAGGTCGCGAGTTCGCCGCGAGTGGTATCGCCATCGCGAGGCAAGCCCTCCTGGCGCCGGTCGAAACGTTGCTCCTGGCCCATAAATGCGTTGGGGTTTTCTCGATATTCTTCGCGGACCCCCGGATGGCTCGCCAGGAACTGCTGGAGGGCCGGGTGATCTTCCACGAACTCCTTGTTGTTCACCAAAGAGGGATTCTTGCGCAGTTGTTCGGCGATTTCGGGGTGGCTATCCATGAAGCGATCCATGGTTACCAACTCGCTTCGAGTCACGTCCGCATCACCTCGCATGGAATCTTCGCGACGATCAAAACGCTCTTCCCGGTGCATGAAGGCGTCTGGATTCGATTTGAACTCTTGCCGCAGTTCCGGATGGCTTGTGAGGAATTGTTGCAGCGCCGTGTGATCTTCAACGAATTCCTTCTTGTTCACCAATGCCGGGTTTTTGCGAAGTTGCTCGGCGATCTCGGGATGCTGATCGAGAAACTGGTCCATCGTAGACGCCATGCGCATGTCCTCGCGCCGACCGTACCGGTCCTCGGCAGACATGAATGCGCTCGGGTTCTCTCGGACTTCGTCACGGATTTCGGGGTGAGACGCGAGAAACTCTTGCAGCGACTGATGGCTCTCAACGAACTTCCGATTGTCGAGCAGCGTCGGGTCCTTGCGGATTTGTTCCGCGATTTCGGGGTGGCTGTCCATGAAACTATCCAGGCTTGCCAGTTGGCCGCGAGTTACATCGTTTTTGTCGCCCTGGCGATCTTCACGCCGGTCGAAGCGTTGTTCCTGATGCATCACCGCATTGGGGTTTTGATTCAGCTCCTCGCGTACTTCAGGGTGACTCTGGAGATATTCCTTCAGCGCGGGATGGTTCTCGACGAACTCCTCATTGTTAACCAGCGACGGATCGCTGCGCAGCTGTCCGGAAAGTTCCGGATGACTGTCGAGAAATTGGTCGAGGCCGGAAAGTTGCGGCCGGGTTAAATTAGAATCTCGATCTTGGGGCATCGTGCTCTGCGATTGTGCTCCCGCTGGCACGCTTGCTATCACAGACGCGAGCGTCAGGATTACCAGCCAACACGGAGTTGTCACACAGGTGCGTTTCATAACAGATTTTTTATGCCTCCTGAACATGGGAAATGCCGTGCGAGCGTACAACAGAAAATAAAATGCATGCCGCAGGCCAATCCGATCGAACTGGAGAACTACTGCGATTTCAGTTGTTTGTCTTCAATGTGAGGGGTTTCAGGTAGCCGTGTGTAGGGAATGAAAAATCGACATCCGTAGTGAAAAATCGGCGTACGGCAATTACCCGAGGCGGGAGGGCACTTCGGCAATTTGCGCGACGGCGAAGACCCAAACGTTAAGGCGGCGCCTCGACTTCAGATTGCCCAGGTATAATCGCGGCCTATGCGCCTACTGTTGAAGTTCAATTTGATTCTGATTGTTGTCTTCGCGGCTGGTGCGGCGGCGGGTTATTTTGCGCGATCGTTCCTGCAGCAAAGCGCGCACGACCAGGTTTTGCAGCAGGCCAGGCTGATGATGGGCTCCGCCGGCGCCATGCGTACGTATACTACCAAGCAAGTGGGGCCACTCTTACAGCAACACCAGACCAGGATCAACACCTTCCTTGCGCAAACAGTACCCGCCTATGCTGCGACTGAAGCCTTCAACTACCTCCACGCTGATTATCCCGACTACAACTACAAGGAGGCTACGCCGAACCCGACCAATTTGCGCGACCGTGCGGTCGATTGGGAGGCAGACATTATTCAGACATTCCGCACGCATCCTGACGAGAAGGAGTTTTCCGGGGAGCGTGGCACTCCTGCTGGGCCATCGTTATTTCTGGCGAAGCCTATTGTTGCGCTTGGCCCTTGCCTTGAATGTCATAGCACGTGGCACCAGGCGCCGCCGGCGATGATCCGTGTCTATGGAAAAGACAACGGGTTCGACTGGAAGTTGGGAGACGCGGTGGGCGCACAGATTATCTTTGTTCCCATGTCGGTGCCTTTTGGGTATTGCAGATAGTGCCTTCCGTACTCTGATGTACTCGATGGGAGGATGTGCGCTTGCCACTCTGACCTTGCTGGATCTGGCGATTGTGATGATCGTGATTCGTCCCGTGACCAAGTTGTCGAACGCGGCCCATCAGATCAGCAAGGGAGATCTCGGCGTGCCTGAACTCGCGGTGAAGGGTCGCGGACGAGATTTCGCAGCTGGCGCAATCTTTTAATCGGATGTATCTCAGCCTGGTGAAGGCGATCCGTATGCTCGAACAGCAGTAACGTGATTCGTGGCGGGCGGACCGAATGCGTCCGCCGCTACACTAGAGAGGGTGCGAGCGCAGGAACTTTTCGCGGTCGGAAGCAGCAGTGATTTCAGCGGCAAGCAAGCGATAGAGTTCGGTGACGCTTTGCGCCTTCTTCGCTGCGCGCTTGACCAGGATCTTTGCCATGGGCCTTGTAGACCTTACCCATGCCGCCCCGGCCAATTACCGAGACGATTTTGGTAATCGCCGACGGTCGCGGCAACTTCAAAGATGATGGGCCCTGTGGACATGGCCGGACCAAGTATACGGCGAATGGCGGTCGCCGCCG
>Ga0126379_10003643_pt1 | contig 10012 bp, 9 predicted proteins | sample PanSoiMetPlot_24_FD_92640 | JGI IMG/M metagenome (GOLD analysis project Ga0126379, IMG submission 92640) | Tropical forest soil microbial communities from Panama - MetaG Plot_24 | ecosystem: Environmental > Terrestrial > Soil > Tropical forest > Bulk soil | place: Panama | collected 2016-02-17 | reverse complement strand
CGGTTTACGACCCAGAAACACTGTCCTCGACTTCGCCGACTCCGGATGCTCCAGCTCCATCTGGATCATGAATCCGCGAATGTCGGACTTGAAAATGGGGTGGATGGCGTGTTCTTCACCTGAAAATATCTGCTTCACAGTCCCCACCTGGCGGCAAGCAATCATGTCCAGGTAGCAGTCGTAGATCGGAGCACCTACGCGCGCCCTGGACTGATTGTCGTAGGGAACAAAGGCGAAGTTGATCGTAGTGCCTCCGGAGACGCTCAGGTAATAAGGAGTCTGCTTCGCGGTCCCGATCGCCTGTTTCAGCCTGTCGATCTGCTGCGACTCCTCCCGTATTTGCTTTTGCGCCAAATTCAGAGCGATGTCCAGCTGCGCGATCTCCGACCGCAGTTCGGCCTGCTTGTCGAGGACATCCAGAGACTTGGTATGAGCCGTGGTTTTTTCGAGAACGCTGTCGGTCAGCAGGACCTCGCTGATCTTGCTGTCCGTAAAAGACGTCTGCGCCTGGTTCAAGGCAACGCGTTGCGCTGCGGCGTCGCCTTTGGTGATCAGGCCGACAGCCAAGTCCTTATCGATGCCGGCTTCCAACTGGTTGACCTGCGCCATCAAGCTCTGAGTCTTGGCATTGTCAGCCTGCTTTTCCAGATCGAGTTGTGCGAGCTGCGGCCCGGCGGCGAGGTTGTGCTTTTTCTCTCGTGTGATCGCAGCCTGTAGCTCCGGCTGAAGCGCCAGCAACGAAGTCCGGTGCTGCGTCATTTCCGAAATACTGCTCTCCAGCCGTTTCTTGTCAATCGAGAGATCTTCGAGCGATTGTTTGCTGGTCACGAGCCTTTGGGTGAAGTCCAGACTCTTGTCATCCGAGGGAGAGAGGATCACCGGCGCTGCCCAGGAGGTGCTCACAGCGTAGAAACCCATGACAAACCCGTAAGCGAGCACGCCGAAGAGCACAGCATAGAGCGCCAGGATCGCGAAAAGGCGGTACAGCCGGACCACTCCTTTGTACGCCAGCATCTGAAACACGCCCTGCTTGGGAATATCGATCCCGAGTTTCTTACCTGTTGACGCGGCCAAGAGAGACCTCCTGTTCTTTGTTCCGGGTTCCCCAATCGCGGGAGTCCATGGTGCAAAGCGCCAGCGGGGTAAGGAACAGATTGCTGACCAGCCACCACGAGACGTAGGCCCCGAAGGCTAGAGGATTCATAACTGTTTCCCGAGCGCTGTATTTTCGGATGGCCCAGCTCAGCGCGGCGGCAATCACCAGGTAGACCAGCAACGGCTGCGGTCCCGCCCAGGACGTGGGATTGCCTGCGAGCATAGCGATCGCGAGCAACAACGCAACGATCGCTCCCAGTGGCGTGAGCACCATGTGCAACAGCGCGTTGGGATGCAGCTTGCGGACGTGCTGCGGCAGCGTCTTTACTGTGAAGAATAGATCGCGCAAAATGCTTTGCCGCCAGCGCAACTGTTGTTTGAACAACTCGACGGGTGTGGCCGGAACCCTGGTCCAGCAAAGCGCGTCGTTGTTGATGTAAGTGCCGTAGCCCTCAAGCAAGATCAAGTGGGTCATGAAGCGGTCTTCGCCCTGGTTGACGGGAATGCCGAACCAATGGCGCTCGCGTACCATCGGCTCGATCTTCAGCAGCAGTTCCCGCCGGACTGCAAACAAACATCCGCTGATGCAGCCCACGCTGCGAGTCCAGTTCTCCGGAATCTTATAGAGGTGAAACGCGGCGTAGTAGACAAACGTCTGGATGGCGGTGATGACCCCGTCATTGGGATTTCTCACGCCCACGCGGCCTCCCACTGCGCCGATCTTCTCTTCGCAGAAACACGCAGCCAGTTCCCGGATGGCTTGCCGGTCAAAGATGCAGTCGGAGTCAACGGAAACGACGATTTCGGCCGTCGACCGGCTCACTGCATTGCACACCGAACGGGCCTTACCGCTGTTAACGTCGTTCCTGCCCGCTGAAATGCGTATGTTCGTGAAATCGCGCTGGGCGTGAAGCATCCACTGGTAGCTGTCGTCCACCGAGCAATCATCCTGGACAATCACTTCAAACAAGTGGTTGGGATAATCACTCCGGCTCAAGCTCTCGATGGCCTCATAAACTGCCTTACCCTCGTTGTAGCAGGGCAAGATGACGCTCACCGTTGGCTGATGGCTGTAATCCTTGGTGATCTTTGCGCCCGAAACGGAGAATTTCAGGATGGCGCCCAGTGTGTACTTGACGAGCGTAATCAGCAGGGCCAAAAACAGGATCAGCCAGATCAGTGCAGGAGCCATGGTGCGCCTCTCTTACTGCTGCACCATTGGACCCTGCGCGAATCAGGTTGTTGGTTACGATTTCCTAAGTTTTGTGAGCCACTGTGGTGGTTCTGTTAAAGGTCGTTGAGCAATAGGCGCAATTTTGACGGCAGACGAAGATGAAACCCTTGAGGATTGCCGCCTTGGCGCTGTAGTATCGCGGCTGGCGACGGACGACGCAGGAGGTAGTTTTCATGTCGGCGAAAAGTTTTCATGCCAAGCTTGGGGCTGAGGGACACGCTCTCTTCTTCGAAGTCCCGTTCGACGTAAGAAAGGAGTTCGGCAGAGCCCGGCCGCCAGTCAAGGTCTCCGTGAACGGCTATAGCTACCGCTCGACGGTTTCGGTGTACGGCGGCAAGTACTATCTTCCGGTGCGCCAGGAACGCCGCGAAGAAGCAGGCCTCAAGGCCGGCGACATCATCCGAGCCACGGTTGCGCTGGACACCGAGGTGCGCACGGTCGATCCACCACCCGAACTTTCCGCCGCATTCAAGAAGAACAGCGCGGCCAGGGAACGTTGGGAGAAGCTCAGTTACACCCACAAAAAGGAGCACGCCGAGGCCATTTTCCAGGCCAAGAAGCCTGAGACCCGCGCGCGGCGCGTCGAAAAGACGCTGGCGATGCTGGCCGCGAAGGCGAGATGAGTTGTGCGGGATCTGGCGTAGAATACGTTTTCCCGGGGGGAAACCGAATGGCTGCAGCGATACCGCCTCCACCTTTGGAGCCAACACAAGACGAGCGCACCATGGCCACGCTGGCCCATGCGCTGCAAATGATCGGCGGTTGGATTGCGCCGCTGATAATCTTCCTGATTCGGCGCCAGTCGCGCTTTGTTTCTTTTCACGCCCTCCAGGCCCTGCTGTTGCAGCTTGTTTTCGTGGCTGGGATGTTGATTTTCATGGTGGGATGGTTTGCTCTGATCTTCTCAACAGTTTTCAGTAGCATGGCAAGCAAGCCTGCAACCGGACCGCCGCTGGCAATCTTCGCCGTGTTCCCGCTGTTCTGGCTGTTCATTGTTGGTGCGAACATTACCATCATCGTCACCGCCATTGTGTACTGCATCAAGGCCGGCCGGGGCGAGTGGGCGGAATATCCGGTGGTGGGACGCTGGGCGCGCAAGATACTGAAGATCGGTCCGGGCGGCACGAATCTTCAACCGTAGAGACGTGGCACTGCCACGTCTCAAGGTATCCGTCTCATAGAGCGTCGTGGGGGCAAGTCTGAGGCGCGGCTATGCCGCGTCTCTACGCCATGGCTTTCGTTTAGCGCAATGCCGCCAAGCTGGCTTTCCACCAGACCCAGGGCATGCTGACGAGAGCAATGGCATTCCAGGTAATCAGGGCGAAGCGCATCTGGGCTGGTGAGTAGGGTCTCCCACGCCAGAGCCACGCCGCGTCCAGCAGGAACCAGGAGCCGCTGGCCAGCAAAAACAAGCTCAGGACTGCGTCGCGGAAGAAGAAGAACACCAGCGCGCTCTCCGCGACCAGGAACGCCACGATCAACAGCTTGGCGGGAACGCGCCCGATCAACACGGCGGTCGTGCGGCGTCCGGTGTCGCGGTCCGGTTCCAGGTCCATGATTTCGCCGAATACGTGGGAGTGCATGGCAAACATGGCGCCGAAAAGCAGCGCCGGCCAGGAAAGCTGGGGAACGTGATTCAACCAGCTGCTCAGCACAAAGACCAGGAGGTATCCGGCCTGATTCAGGATCTCCAGTGGTGGGCGGGCTTTGAAGCCGAAGCGCGGCCAGTTGTAGATGGCAGCGGCAGCCACAGTTCCCGCAAACCACCACAGCATGCGCAAGCCACCGAGATAACAGAACGCGGCCAGAAACGGCGCCTGTACCAGAGCAATGCGCACCGGCAACTTGCGCAACTGTTCCAGGGAGCCACGCGCTCCAAACAGAAACGATCCCTTGCGCGGATTCAATTGGTCCGCTTCAAAATCCACGTAATCGTTCCAGCCATACAGCAGGAGGCCCAGCGGAAAACAGACATAAGCCACTCCCAGCCAGAAAGCCACGGAATGGAACACGTGCCGGCCGCCCAGAGGCAGCAGGTAAAACCAGATGGATGTAAGCCAGAGTCCGGGACGGGAAGCCTGAAGTATGAAAGTGAAGTCGGAGAAACGGGAGCGAACTCCCTCGCGCTGGGCAGTGGCAGTTGCGGTTTCGGGCACCGCTCATGGTACAACAGCGCCCACCGGAAGCTTAGGTACTTTGGTGTCGCTGGTGGCCGAGCGCCGTTAGGCGCGCCTGAAAGTAGCCCGGCAGGAACTGCCGGGTAAGGTGGCAAGAACACGAACAGTCCCGATAGGGACGGCTGAAGCCACATTTAACTGCTTATGTCTTGCGATTACGCGGGTCTTCCATTCCTGCGAGATCAAAGCTCACGTGAGAAGCTCTGTTGGGGAATAAGAAGATTTTTCATGGAACCGCAGGGCTTAGCGAGACAACTGATCTCAGTCGTCCCTGCCGGGACTCACGATGGCTTTGATTCGCTAACCCGGCAGTTCCTGCCGGGCTATTTTCATTCGCGGCTGGCGGCGCTCAAACGCTTGACGGAATACTTTTGTGCCTGGGCTTCCTTCTTGCCCATAGGGCAGTGCTAACGCAGGAGTCGGTAAAGCCGGCACCAAGCCTACTATGAGCTCTGTTCTACTTCGTCGAGGCCACCGCGCCGTCTTGCGCGTGGAGCGCCGGCACCACCAAGGCTTCCTCGATGCTGGGGATCTTCCAGTTTTCAAGCTTCTTTTGGAGCGCCACGGCTTGATCATGAGCTTTGTTCTTTTCATAGGCCGTGATCAAGACCTTCATGGAAACAGGGTTGGCGAAATCTTCTTCCAGGTGGGAGACAGCCGCGGTGTACTTGCGTTGCGCCAGCAACAAGGTTCCCAGCGATCCCTGATAAGTACGCTCAATGCTGATGCTTGAGCCGGCCTTGGCCATCTGTTCCAGCCGGTCCACGGCTTTGCGGGCGCCGGCGAGGTTGCCTGCGGCGATCGCTCTCTCCGCGCGGACTCGCCAGATGCGGGCCTGCTCTTCATCCAGGTCAGACTGCGCCACCGCGCCCTTTCTCGCCCCGAGCAAGGCTTCGGCTTTGTCCAGATTCTTGTCGGCCGCCGCCGAGTCCGCTGCGTACATGGCCATGATGCGGTAGGCGCGGGCTTCCCACACCCACTGTTCCATGGCGCGGGCTTTTTCCGCAGCGTCATGAAACGCCTGGTCCGCTTGCGGGTACTGACGGGCACGCAGGTAGGTCATCGCCGACTTCTGCAGGTACTCGGCCTTCAGACCGTCGCTCGGCGCTTCATAAACGGCCTTCGAATACTCCTCTCGCGCCTTGTCGCCTTCGCCCATGATGGCGTAGGTCTCGCCCAGCTCTTTTTGCGAGATATAAAACGTGGGATCGATCTTCAGCGCCATGCGATATTGTTCCAACGCTTCCTCAAAATGTCCGGAGAGACGCAGCATTTCGCCGTAAGAATCGTGCGGGTTCGGCTCGCTGGGAAGCAGCTGGACGTACTTGCCGGTGGCTTCCAGGGCTTTGGCATAGTCGCCGCGCCGCGAGTAGAGGTAACCCATCTGGTTATAGGCAGTCGCGTAGTTCGGGTCCTCACTCAGGGCCCTCTGCGTGAGCTTCTCCGCGAGGTCGTATTGGTCCTGCTTATAAAGCCAGTAACCGAACAGGAAATTCAGGCGCTTGTCGTGCGGATACATGGAGAGCGCATCGTTCATCGCGGTGATGCCGTCCACGTAGCGGTTCTCATGGATCCCGGCCACCCATTCGATTACCAGTTGTTCTCCTCGCGACGCCTTGCGCGCAGACGCTTTGGCCTGGTCGCGGTGGCTGGCTTCCTCCGCCGGGTCCACTGTGGTCATGGAGATCCAGGCGTGGGCCAGTGCGAAATGGGGGTCGAGCTTGACGGCCTCGCGCCAGTCGTTGAGCGCGAAATTCCAGCGATGCATTTCATACTGCACCATGCCGTTTTCGAAATACCGGGCCGAAGCCGCTGACGCTGTGGTGACCGGCAGCCGCTGCGGGGCTCCGCCGGTCGCGGGAAGGGATTTGTCATCAGTCAGTCCCTGGCCAAACGCCGATGCGCCCGCAGCCAGAAAAAAGAGTAGAAGCACCTTACGCGGGAAGCCGGATCTTGTGTTACTTGCCATGGAGTAAATACCCCTGTTCTAGCGGAAGCTTGCCGTCAACTTTCACGACCTTCACCGCACTGTTGATGGAATAGACGTTGACCACGCCAATCGCGCCCGGCTGTCCGGCGACAGCTTTCACAACTTCTTCATCGGAGTTCAGGATCACAATGACGCCCTTCTGGCCGTCAGCAAAGGCTTTCATCGCACCCGGTGTCATGCCGTAGGTTTTCTCGAGAAGCAGCTGGCTATCGGGCGAGCTGAGATCGCTCAGAAACACGATGACTTTCTTCCCGTCCGGCCACTTCGACGTGTCGGTGCGCAGTAGTTTCACCAGGTCTTTGTTGCTGATCGAGGAAACAGGATTGGTCTTGTCGGTGATGACGGCAACGTCGCGCGCCAGGCACAACGACGGCATCAACAACGCCATGCTGATTGAATAGAGCAGGAGTCTTCGCATATTCCTTCCCGACCCAACTGGGAGTGCAATATTGGAACCCTACCTTGGGTATGCCCACAACATGACATTAGTACCCAGACGGTTGAGCATGTTTGTTCTCCTGTAAACCGATTGAATACGTTTTACATACATGGGCAGCTTGAGGAAAAGACGCGAGGCGGAAGTCCGGGCTCTAGAGACAGTATCTTTCCGGCGGTTTGGAGCGCAGTGACAACGATTTACCAGGTAAGACTGGCCGGGAGGCCCCGGGGCCGCCGAGCCCGAACCCCCGGCGCGCGCGGTTTTCGCCTGTTCTAGGGTGGGGAGCAGTTGCGGCCAGAGTACTAGGGTCGAAATGGTTGGGGGCCTAGGTCCTTCGCTACCCCAGGATTTCGGCTGGCAGCTCGAACGCCCGCCAAATACCTCACGTTTGGAGCGCAATAACCGAAACTAAGGTACAGTTCCGCTCGCTGCCCCAAAATGCCACTCGACCCTGACTTCTAACCACTTGCACCCTCGAGTGTTAGAGCAAAAACGAGGGATGTTAATATAGAATCCAGAGCACATGCCATTAAAAACGCTTTTTCTGAATCCGCCGTCGTTTGAGAACTTTGATGGTGGGGCTAGTTCGCGCTGGCCGGCCACCCGCGAAATCGAGTCATACTGGTATCCGGTGTGGCTGGCGTATCCCGCCGGCATGTTGGAAGGCTCGCGTCTGCTGGACGCGCCTCCGCATCACGTTTCGGCCCAGGACACGATTGAGATCAGCAAACAGTACGACTTCCTGGTGTTGTTCACATCCACGCCCGGCTTCCCTGGCGACATCCGGCTAGCCGCGAAGATGAAGGAAGCGAACCCCAAGCTCAAGATCGCCTTCGTCGGCCCGCACGTGACCACGCTGCCGGAGCGCTCTCTCCAGGAAAGCGCCGACATCGATTTTGTCTGTCGCCGCGAGTTCGATTATTCGGTTGTGGAATATGCCAATGGGGCGCCGCTTTCGGAAATCCGTGGTGTTTCGTACCGTGATGCAAACGGCAAGGTCATTCACAATCCCGATCGTCCTGACGCGCAGGACTTGGACGCCTTTCCCAACGTCACCGACGTTTATTATCGCGACCTCGATGTCCGGCGCTACAACGTTCCCTTCCTGCTCTACCCGTTCGTTTCGCTGTACACCACGCGCGGCTGCCCGGCGCAATGCACTTTCTGCCTGTGGCCGCAGACGCTCAGCGGACATCCCTGGCGCAAACGTTCTGCGGACAACGTGGCCCGCGAGATGGCCCAGGCTAAAGAATACTGGCCTTGGGTGAAGGAATATTTCTTTGATGATGACACCTTCAACATCCAGAAGGCGCGCACGATTGAGCTGTGCAGCAAACTGAAGCCGCTGAAGATGACCTGGTCTTGCACTTCGCGCGTGACCACCGATTACGAGACCTTGAAAGCGCAGAAGGAAGCTGGTTGCCGGCTGTTGATCGTGGGTTACGAGTCTGGCGACGCGCAGATCCTCAAGAACATCAAGAAAGGCGCGACAGTGGAGCGCGCCCGCCAGTTCACCAAGGACACCAAGAAACTGGGCCTGGTGGTGCACGGAGACTTCATCCTGGGCTTGCCGGGCGAGAGCCGCGAATCCATCCGCAATACCATCAACTTCGCCAAGGAACTGGATGTGGAGACCATCCAGGTATCGCTCGCCCACGCCTATCCCGGCACCGAGCTCTACGATTACGCCAAGAAGAACGGTTTCATCGTGGGCAACGAGCGCATGGTCGATGAAGGCGGGCACCAGCTGGCGCAGATCGAGTATCCCGGCCTGCCCCGCGAACACGTGCTGGAAATGGTGCACAAGTTCTATGACGAGTACTACTTCCGTCCGAAGGCGGTCTTCCGCATCGTGCGCAAGGCGGTCTTCAACACTACCGAGCGCAAGCGCTTGTACAACGAAGCCAAGTCATTCATGAAGTTGCGCGCACAACGCAACCGTGTGGCCAGGGAGATGCGTCTCAACGGTAAAGGAAACCTTAATGGCAGCACCGGCCGGAACGGAAGCGGCCAGGTGAATGGCAACGGCAACCACCAGGAACCCGAGGTAGTTGCGGTCGAAGCTTCAACCCAAGCGACTGCCGGAGATTGAGCCGGTGAACCTGAAGAAATATCTGGTTCTATTTGCGGTGATGTGTTTTGGCAGCGTCGGCGACGCTCTGCTGAAGCGCGGCATGAACGACTTCGGTCCGGTCGATCTGCACCATCCGTTCCATGTTGTGACTGCTTTAGCCAATCCCTGGGTGCTGGTTGGTATCGCCTGCCTGATCGCGTTTTTTTCTTCCTATCTGACCGCGCTTTCCTGGGCGGACCTGAGTTATGTTCTTCCGGCCACAGCGCTGGGCTACGTTCTGGTAACCATCCTGGGCAAGACTTTCCTGCACGAGAACGTTTCACCGGCGCGCTGGGTGGGTGTCTTGCTCATCAGTTGCGGAGTAGGCTGGGTCACGCGCGGCCCGGCACTGACCGCGCCCCAACCACAGGAAGGGCGCATCGCGCGGGAGGAACAGCATGAAATCGCTTGAGCTGTGGTGCGCGATCTTGGCCGTCGTGCTGGCCTCCAGCGGCGGGGACGTTCTCCTTTCCAGCGCCATGAAGCGCATCGGCGATCTACATGAACTCTATTCCCAGCGTGGGCTGCTCATAGTGGTGGGCCGGGTCATCGGCGAAAAGCACTTTCTTCTTGCCCTCTGTTGCCTCACCGTTGGCTTCTTCAGCCTGTTGACCGCGTTTTCCTGGGGCGATGCCAGCCTGGTGGTGCCGGCATCCGCATCGCTGACCTTCATTGCCAGCGCCGTGCTGGCCAAAATCTTCCTCAAAGAAGACGTGGACCACCGCCGCTGGGTCGCGGCTCTTCTGGTCGGCGTGGGTGTAGTTCTCCTGAAATAGTTCGTGGGGCAGGCGACGCTTCCACTATTGCCTGTTCGGTATCGCTCTCGCTTTTTGCACCACGAGGCGCTCCGCTTGATTGGATAACAACGACGGCTCCTCACGAGCACCGAGTAAACTTGAGTTTTTGCGAAGAACCAAGGCTCGGAGCGAAAGGAGCCGCCAATGAAGATTATAGGCTGTGATTT
>Ga0126379_10003642_pt1 | contig 10013 bp, 3 predicted proteins | sample PanSoiMetPlot_24_FD_92640 | JGI IMG/M metagenome (GOLD analysis project Ga0126379, IMG submission 92640) | Tropical forest soil microbial communities from Panama - MetaG Plot_24 | ecosystem: Environmental > Terrestrial > Soil > Tropical forest > Bulk soil | place: Panama | collected 2016-02-17 | reverse complement strand
GTTAATCTAATAACGCGTGGCACGATATAGGGACCAAGTCTCCTAATCCTGTGACAGTAGATCTTATTTATCCGGACCGTGTCTCGGAGTCAGCAAGATAAAGATTTAATTAAGTATTTAATCAGAATAAACACGATTATTTGATGGTTTAAAGTCAAGCGACTGTGTTTGTGTGATAAAACGCTTGGGATATGACGCCCGAAGGGTCCCCAATTTATAGATTTGAAGCCCGTATTTACTACATATTTGTATCGTATTTTACTGTATTTTTATTGTACGGTCTCGGGCTTTATTTACAATAAAAAGTACTTTGCGATCACTTAAATAATTATTTCAGCTACTTAAATAAGTAAAAAGTCGGTCCCGACTTTGCGCTACCATTGTCCGTCGAGTCAACAAGAAGAAACGATGCCCGACGCCCGTCCAACGATGTAGAAACGCTTCACGGCCTCGGGAAGCATTATCTACGTCATGTAGTTTCGTTATCACTTCTTGATCGTAGATCAAAGAAGTACATCAATCGGGACTCCCCGATATTGATGGCTCGGCCGTGCCCGTGCTGCTTCTAAATCCGAACACAGCGTCAACAATCTATTTTATTTGTTTCCCTCGCCGAACGCAAACAAAATACATTGTAGTATTCGCATTGAGTAAATAGAAATCGTCCGACACCTCGAACAATGAGCGGGCGGCCGATTGCTAACCGATCTGACATCCGAAAGAGTCAGATAAGATCGACTCGTCTGATCTTTCCTCTTTTGGCCACGTTTCCCAGAAACTAGTAAACAAATGATAACAAGCGTCCGTAGAGACTCCAACTCGATATAACGGTCTCCCCCATGTATTTAAAAATCATATAAGTGTTCTTTTAAGCATATGTCATGTAGCATAATAATCTGAGAGCTTAGATATAATATATAAATGGTTATTTAATTCGATTTTAACTCTTTTAAGTAAATGTGGAGAGGTTGCTAAGTATTTATTGATTTTCTCTGTTTCTCTGGCTAATATATTTGTACAAAAACATATTCCATGACATAACCCCCCCAGCCTCGACATATTTCATAAAAGGGTGCGAGATCAAAGGGTAAGGAGAGAAATCAGTTCACTTCCAGCATCATCATCAAAGATGCTTCCACCATCGGTCGCCGCAACAGAATCCGATTTACCCCCCTCGTCAGAATCACAATCGAGGTCCAAACCTTCCAAATCCTCGACGAGGTCGACAATGATCAACGGTTCGTTCGGATCAAGAACCCTAATCTCGTGGTCGTGACCATCGGTAAGTCTAAGAAGTAGAGCGTCTGAGTCCCCTTTAACCAATTCAGCGATAGTCTGATCATACTTCTCTTGGTTGCACTGAACCTCGTCCCTCAAGTCGTCGAAGCCTCCACCGTCAATATATCCCCTCCGAGCCCGCTCGATGAATTCTCCCTTGGTCATTCCCCAAAATGCTCCGAAATTCCAGTTAGTTGACTCCCCCCTCTTAATCGACCTTCTAACCGCCTCTGCGATCCAGTTAATAAAATAGAATCCAATAGCCTTGATAGCCTGAGCGCGCTCGACGACGCGGTCTCGGGATTCGAGGAGTTCGCTGAGTGGATTATTTTGGTAGACAAGGGAAAGAGAGACGGCGGGAATCTCGAGTGAGATCTCGTCCAACGCGGCGTAAGGAATATCGATACTAACCGGCAGCTGACTAGCAAAAGGATTATAGTTGTTAGCAGCGCAATGAATGATGTAGGCGAGCCTCTGGAGATCGGTCCAAACGTCGTTAGCGATGTGCTCGTGAAGGCGGTAACCGAATCGTCCATGATGAAATTCGGGGATGGCGTCAGAATATTGAGGTCGGTAGGACACGAGAGGACCAGAAATGGAGGCGCAGAAAAGAGATTTAAGAAGAGGGTCGGTGAGGACCGTTTCGAGGTTATGAAGAGAGTTCCGCGGGTCGAAACGCATAGAGACAGTGGTAATAAGAGTAGTGATATCATTAGACATGATAGAAATTTAATAGAACGAGTGGGGAACGCTCTGAAGTCGAATTAACGAATTCCGCAGTGTTTAAATAGCTCAAGAAATGTAGATTAGATCTCGCTTATTTTTTATGGTAATTGCCTCGTTTTTTTCTTCCGTGCTGATGTATTTTATTGTGCGAATAAATATGATAGCCTCATGTTCATTGTTTAATATTTATTCAGAGCGACCCTTGCTCTTCTCCCAGTCACGTAGAATCATAGGTGCGTTCCTCAACCTCTTTTTAGTTAACCACTCGTCGTACTCGGGACCGTACCCAACCCATCTGACTTTGTATAGCATGATCTTTCGTCCCCTCGGTGCTTTTCTTATTTTCTCTGACACTATTTTCTCAATTTCGTACTCGGGTAAGTCGTTGAAGTCACCTCTACTCATATGTTTAATTGGTCGGTCGCCGAACTCATCGGGGGATCTATTATATCGCTCCAAATGAGCTATATTGATAATTGGGTGCATTCCATACGATATTGGTAACCTGATTTGGTAAGTCACTGGACTTAATTTGCGTAGTACCTCGAATGGACCGTCGTACTTCATTAGTAGCTTCTGCCCTCGTCCTTTCTCGCTCCTGAGTAATTGTAAGGAATGTGGGTTAAGCAACACCATATCCCCTTCCTTAAATTCGTCTAGTAGCCTTCCTTTATTATAGTTTCTTTTTTGATATGCTTGAGACAATAAAATTGCGTCCTTGGCTCTATCTCGCTCCGTCTTAAATTCCTCTACCATTTGCTCGGCAATCTCATGAGCCACTAAAATCTCAGACTTATCCCCCCCCTCAATTTCAGTTCTCATTGACAATCTAACCACAGAATCACTATCCGCGATCAATGTAGAACTTGTAATTGGGTCGTATCCCCTCAGGAGATAAGCTGGTGAGAATCCAGTAGCAGTATGTGGAGTGGAATTGTAAGCGAGAGCAAAACCATCTAAATATGTGTCCCAATCGTCCCTAGCTGGCCCGGTAAAGCAGCGAAGGGCGATTTCCAATGTTTGATTTAATATTTCGGTCTGTCCGTCCGCTTGAGGATGATATGAAGTAGTAAGTGATCTTTTCATGCCCATGGACTCGCAAATTTGCTTCCAAAAGTCATTTTTCCATCTCGTATCTCTGTCCGAAATAACCTGTCGAGGTATTCCAAATTTCGATATAACATGCTTGAAGAATAATTTCGCGGTTTCCTTTTCATCGATTGTCGTATGGCAAGGTATAAAAATACCATACTTTGTTAATTTATCAACAATAACCAAAATATTATCATAACCATTGGATTCCGAAAGTTCAGGAATAAAATCCATAGTTACTACTTCAAATGGTTGAGAGGGTATTGGAATCGATTGAAGTAGTCCCATAGGAGCGTGTCGCTTAGGCTTTGCTTTCTGACAGATATCGCAAGTTGTAACATATCGTTTAATGTCCCTGGACATTCTCGGCCAATAATAAGTAGTAGCGATCTTGTTATAACATTTATGATATCCCCCATGCGCGGTCTCGGTCAAAGAGTTATGTACCTCCTCCATTATTTCGACTTTTAAATTCTCAGGTACACAGATTCTTTTATTTCCATCCCAATTCTCAAAATATATCAACCCGTCTGACCCGTGAACGTATTGAGGGTAAAATGGTTGAATATTTTTCTTTTTCTCTATTTCCCACTGCTCTAAAACCTTTTTAAAATGGGAATCGGTACGATATCCTTCCCCCCATTTATCTAATTCGTCCTGAGACAATTTTACTATTATTGAATACGCTCGGGAGGTAGAGTAAGGAATTTCGTTCTGAGGTATGTTTGTGTTTGTTTGCCAGGCAGTCCTGGACCGGGAGGCAAATAAAGACAAAGCTGAGTCATCATTGCCCAATTCGGAACATCGGGTGGCTTCCTCATCGTTGGAGTCCTGTTCAACCTTGTTAAAAGGAATACTCGTCTTAATCAATTTGTCTTTATCATTTAGTTCCTCCTCCTCACTTAATATATAATCATTAGAATATTTTAATAGTCTTTCTTCGAACTGAGGCCCTAATTCCTCATACATATTCTTCATAGGGTCATCAGATTTCAGTTCGACTGCCTTAATCTGGTCTATTTCTGGACTCTCTTGTCTAGGAAGTCGTCTCCTGAGTCTAGAAATCGGATCCACGTTCGAATGAACCCTTCCGGCTCTGTGGACTATCTTGAGCTTCGGATAAGCAGAGAACACTGCTCCCCATGTCAATAATCGTCTATTAACATTTTGATACGTCTTACTCCAGGTCAATGCGGCGTGATCGGTTATAGCAGAGACTTCTTCCCCCTCGATCAGAGGCTGAAACTTTATTATTGCTTCCTTCAAGGCGAGCGCTTCTCTCTCGGTAGGAGAGTAATTTCGTTCTGCCGATTTTAATATCCTTGACCAATAGGCAATTACTCTTTCGATATAAACTTCTGTATCTTCAAATTCCCTCGCCCATTCTCCTACTTCCGGGACGTCCTTAATATCCTTGGAGGCTTGAAAAACTAATTGAGGAACTGGTTCCTTCCGTTGGTATGCCCTGTACAGCCTCTCATAACTCTTAGTACCACGTAGGTCTTTAATCTTGATCGGTTGGACCTGTTGCAATATTCCTGCGAGGCCAAAGTCGCAAGCATCGGTATATACACGGTAAGGACGTCCTGGGATCGGATATCCGCGAACTGGAGCATTGGTTAGGGTTCTCTTACATAGATCAAATGCTTCATCATGTAGTTCGTTCCATTCCCACTTGGTATCCTTCCTAAGTAGATTAAAGAAAGGTTGTGCGATCCAGGAATAGAATGGAACGTATTGGGAGAAATAAACCATCATTCCTAGGAACGTTTGAAGTTCTTGTTTGTTCTGAGGCTCGCCTAAATTAACTATAGCATCTACTTTCTCCTTATGCGTCGATAACCCTAACCTCGAGACTTTCTGACCCAACAAGAGGACGGATTGGTATGCCAAATGGCATTTGGCAGGTGACAGGGTAATTTTAGCGTTAGCAATTGCTTTAAATACTTGATCCAGGTGATCTAAGTGTTCGTCGAAGGTTTTCGAGAAAACGACAATGTCATCTATATAAACTAGCGCGAAAATCCATAAATAAGGAGCCAAAACCCCTTGCATGACTCGCTGGAATACGCTAGGACCGTTCCTGTACCCAAAAGGCATTCTCTTAAACTGCCAAAGCCCTCTGTGAGAGCGGAATGCTAACTTTTCGACAGAAGACTCTGAAACTGAGAGTTGTGTAAATCCCGCGAGAGCATCAAGCGTAGATAACCATTGGCTACCATTTAATGCATATAATATATCCTCCTGCCGAGGTATAGGAAATTCGTCTGGTACCACAGCCTCATTTAGTCGCCTGAAATCGATTACCATGCGAGGTTTACCGTTCCGGTAAGTAATAAATGTAGGTGCACCCCAAGGACTCTTTGAAGGCTCAACTACCCCCAAACTAATCCAGGAATCCATTTGTTTATCCATTATTTCGCGGTTGGCGGGCGAAGCAGGGAAAGGAGGTAATGAGATAGGGCTAGTCCCTGGCTTCAGTAGAATCTCCACTTTACTATCATCATATTGTCCTAACCGTCCATTTATACCAAATGTAATCTCATTGTCCAATAAGACTTGTTGTACTCTTTCTCTCTGATCTGGATCGAGGTCAGAAGAGATGTCGATTTCTTCGAGTAGTTGTTTCTCAATAGTTGTGTCCTCAGGCACTTCCGATTGCTTTGGCCCTCCCTCTATAGGTTCCTCAGCCAATGGATCATCAACTCCCTCATTATTTCGTTGTGCTTTCGATGATACCTCCGTCACAGAGCGTGCGGTCAATGTATCTGAATTAACTCCTAACCCGAAATCTGTTGAGGTCACGTGCATTGTCGTCGACAGTACCCGTGCATCCGTGGTAATTTGGGTCATGTGTCCCGCCACTGGTGAGACACGTGACCTTACCGCGTTATTATCTTCTTGAGTTCTTTTCTTTCCTATTAATTTACCCTCGACCCCCAAAAGGTTGTTAAGTAAATTAACATAATTCTTAGCTCTCCTTTCTTTAATATTTGAATTCCTGAACGACTTATCGAGCCAAGTATTTGGATTATGAATAGTTCCAAGAGTCTGTCCCCTTGCGATAGTGATAGGATATTTAGAAAAATTAGTGACGTGAATATAAGGTTCCTTTACATCTACTAAAGCGTCTGGGCTGCCATATATTTTATCCATGAGTTCATTGGTGCTAATATTTCGCTCCATAAAGGCGTTCTGCCATTTACTCGGCACTTGCAAGCGCAATTTGATTGAAGCGCTAGTTTCAGGAGGTATAATTCTTCGCTCAGCTGAAAGTGCTTCTCCCTTCCTTAATGCAATTCTTTCTCTCTTCCTGCGCTTCTGGGATCTTCGATGCTGTTTAGAACGAATTTTACTAGGTTCAGAGGTAATCCTAACCCTAAAGGCATGTCCATCTTCGTCCTCGAGTGTTGTCGTCGTGTTTTCCACAGGCGTATCTCTTCCAGAATCACCAAACGTTAAGTAACTCTTTCCTTCTCTCCTAATAATAGATATAGAGTATTGATCGGCGAAATCATTCCCTAAAATGAAAGGAGTGGTCATTCCTTTCACCACATATGCTTCTACAGTGATTTTAACAGGTCCTTGTGTTGCCTCGAAGTACAAGTCCATAGTCACATATCCTGAGATAACGGATTTGCCCGTTACTTGAATTAGATTAATCTTCTGGCCCGCCTTAATCTTAGGTTTGCTGGTTAATGCCTGTAGCGTGGCTAAAGAAATTAATGTAATGTCTGATCCTGAGTCGACTATTACAGGCAACCTGTCCCCATTCAAACTACCCGCAAAGGCTTCAGTTTGAGTAGCCTTGGCTCCCAAAAATGAGCATCCAGGAGGTCTACCCATTATCTTTCGGAGTTCGATCAATGATTTGTCAGCTTTACCAATCTGGGTATGATAAGTTCGTTTGGCAATCTCCCTAGCCAAACGTCGTCGGGAACGCCTATTTAGAGGTGGTTTCGGTGTTGATTCAACATATTTATCATTGGTAGTATGTGCTAAATATGTCTGGGCCTTCTCTATAGGTTTCCCTTCTTTATTCGTCTCTTTTGCCTTATTTCTGCTATAATTAGGGTTAGGTCTTGGCCGTAATCCTTGAGATAAGTAAGATTGAGAAGATTCCCCTTCACTATCTCCTCCAATGTACTCCTCGTTATCGTCTGATGCTTGATTACAATCGAAGAACTCCTCGTTATCGGATTCGAGATTATAATACATATCTTCGTACTCTTCTAGCGCCTCGAGCTCATCTGACTTAGCATTAGCCCCTGCTAAGTGCGTCCTTGCCCGTTTACTACTCTGGTATGAATGCTTACATTCTGGATCCCAATGTTGATCGCTTCCGCAATGCCTACAAGGTCTAGCACCCTTTGATGCTGGCGTAGCTTTCTTAGAGACATTTGAATCGTCTCTTGGGAATTTAGGCTTAGGCATATTGCTATAGGATCCCACTAATCTGGTGTGTGCGTTTCGATAATTGTTAAATCGATTATTCCTATCCCCATACTTATTAGGCTCAAACCGATCTCTAAAATCCTTCCTTTCGGACCCTAACCTCTCTAAGGTATCCTCATGGTAGTATACGGCATCCTGGAATTCTACTACGTCTCGGTAGAGTTGCGTGGTCAACACAGTATTCCAAATGTTCGGCGCTCCGTCCATTATTTCCATTATTAACTCGGTATCGTCCATCGTGAATGCCGTTCGAAGTAACTCCAATTTCCGAATAACATATTCGCTTGGGGATTCCTTAGGATGTTTAGACTCACGATAGGAAGCCATGTGAGCGCGATTCTTCTGTTTATCCATCCATCTTCTATTCATATAATGCGCCCCCAATGCTTCCTTAATAGTAGTCCAATCCTTCTCGATATCTAATCGATGCTGTAGGGGTAGGGAGAAATACCAAGTTTCTGCGGTTCCCTCTAATCTCTTAGGAATAACCCTTCCTAATTGATCGTGCACAGTGGAGGATAGTGAAGCGATGTCATTTATCTTAGCGAACCATCGAACCAGGGTATCGGTATTACCGTTCCACTTAGGTACGTCAGAAATCTTTAATTTAAGGTCAAATTGCGCTTCTTTAGGAGCTCTAACTAATTCTCTCGTGGAATCTCCAGTTCCCCCCGATGCTTTTTTGTCAGCAAGTCTCCGGGGCAGCCTCCCTGAGTCACTGCTGTCACTTGGATCGTCGTCGGGCGGTTGTCCTCCTCCGGATGCCCCTCTGTTAGGATTTCTGCGCCTAAAGTCCCTTTTTTCTGGCTTCTTTCGTTTATCGTCCTCACTATCGCTCGAGTCGTCGTCTGGTGGTCCGTTACCGCTAGCTGAACCTCTCCTACTACTTTCCTTTGGTCCGTTAGATCCCTCATCGTCTCCCTCTTCGGGGTTATCAACGGAATGACCCTGACGAAGGGGGGATGACTTCTTCGGTCTATAGTCATCTCTTTCTCGATGATCCTGGCTCTGATGGGTCCCTAAGTCCTTAGCGCTTCTACCCGTCATAACCTCTCTGATCTTATCGTTATGAGGTAGCTGGTTCTGTCTCCTGGTTGCAGCGAGTCTCTCCTCTGGATCTCTAGGTCTGTGACGCTCTGCCTGTCTCCTCTTAATCCCACTGAGGTCGTCTCTGGCCTTTCTTCCCTTAGAAGACACTCCCTCAATTAGTATAGATCTGACTTCATCTGTATCTCCTCCGCTAACCAAATGGGGAGGTGTATCCCTCTGAAAGCCGCTCACAGACTCCATCTCCACTGGGGGAACGTAAATATCTTCGCCATCTGAACCGTCTGACCTCCCAGAACTCGATCTTCCGGTATTATAATCGTATTGTTCGTATAATACAACAAAGAAGTTCTCTACCTCGGCTCTAAAGGTGGCACCGACCACCTCGAAGTCAGAGAATGAAAGGAAACTATTAATCCCGAATTGTTTTCCCCAACAAGGCACTAAGGGAAGATCTAATCCTTTCATAATGAAGGCGTCGACTGCGCTAGTTCGTAAGTTACTCATCAAGGTTAACAACTTCAGGTAGCTCTTTCTCTTTATCCCGAAGACTTCTTGACCGTCTGTCATACTCCCAACCCGAATATTGGTGAGTATATCATCCAATAAAATGAATTCGCTCATGAACACGTCGTATTGGAGCTTCCTACTAGCTCTCCTTCCGGTCATCAAGAACATTTTCCCAAAGGTTCTTATCCCTAAGCTAACTGCGAGGTCCCTTCTCGCCTTGGTAAACAGTCTACTCTCTCCAAGCTCTTTGGAATTCTTAACCGTTCCTATTTCGCAGATAGAGTAACTAACATCAAATACTAAATCTCCTGGGATAGGCCCACAGTCATAAGAGACGTCCGGCAAGCTCTCCGGTGGTTGATCGTCCGTATATTCGAGGTCTGAAGTAGTTCCTGTGTTAGGAATAGATTCAACAGGTGCTAAATCAATTAAAGAATCGTCGTGATGTATAGTGGCCATGATATACTAATTAATTAATAAGAAATAAACGATTTATTTCCCAGTTAGTCCACCAGTGTTAAGATCTGTAAATTAGCTAAACAGAAATGTGTATTGCTAGGTTAGTACTTGAATAGTTGTAGGCTGAATTAATGTAGAATAAAATCGTTTAAACTTACTATTAATTAAGTAGAAAGGCTGTATAAGCTATAATAAATTGTTAAAGGGTTGAAACAATTTATTCAAAGCTTAAGAGGATGATCAAATGAGTAGGAGATCAAGCAATTAACTAAATAATCAAATAATCCCGAATTAAATGTAATTAAACCGAACCTGCCGCCAGTGTTAATCTAATAACGCGTGGCACGATATAGGGACCAAGTCTCCTAATCCTGTGACAGTAGATCTTATTTATCCGGACCGTGTCTCGGAGTCAGCAAGATAAAGATTTAATTAAGTATTTAATC
>Ga0126379_10003640_pt1 | contig 10016 bp, 12 predicted proteins | sample PanSoiMetPlot_24_FD_92640 | JGI IMG/M metagenome (GOLD analysis project Ga0126379, IMG submission 92640) | Tropical forest soil microbial communities from Panama - MetaG Plot_24 | ecosystem: Environmental > Terrestrial > Soil > Tropical forest > Bulk soil | place: Panama | collected 2016-02-17 | reverse complement strand
ACGGGCACCGACGAGAACAGCCTGACGAACGTGCTCGCCGCCGAGCGCGCAGGCGTGCCGGTGCGCATGCTGGTCGACCGCAACGCGGACGTGTTCCGCACGCTCACCCGCACGCTCGACGTGTCGAACGACGACTTCATCCGCACCGCCGCTGATCCGCGTCACCGCGAAGGCGTCACCCGCTTCTGGCAGGCGTGCGTGGAAGCCGGCGACGTCTATCGACGGTCGTATCGCGGCCTGTACTGCGTGCGCTGCGAACAGTTCTTTACCGACGACGAGCTCGTCGGTGGGCGCTGTCCCGATCACGACGTCGTGCCCGAGGTCGTGGAAGAAGAGAACTGGTTCTTCCGGCTGTCACGGTACGCCGATCGTCTGGCCGACCTGCTCGACTCGGGCGCACTGCGCGTCGTGCCCGAGTCCCGGCATCGTGAGGTACGCGCGTTCGTGGCCCGGGGACTCGAGGACGTCAGCATCTCGCGCTCGATCGCCCGGGCCCGCGGGTGGGGTCTTCCTGTCCCCGGCGATCCCACCCAGGTCGTCTACGTGTGGTTCGACGCGCTCACGAACTACATCACCGCACTCGGCTCCGGCAGTGACGGGGCACGCTACCAACGGTTCTGGACGACCAATCCACACCGCGTGCACGTGATCGGCAAGAACATCGTCCGGTTCCACGCCGTGTACTGGCCTGCGATGCTGCTGGCCATCGGCGCGCCACCGCCGACGACCATCTTCGTACACGGTTTTCTCACGCGCGACGGCCGTCGGATGAGCAAGACGCTCGGCACCGGGGTCGATCCGACGGCACTCGTCGGCCGCTGGGGCGTCGACGCCGTGCGCTACTGGCTGCTGCGCGAGGTGCCGCCGACGGGCGACGCGGACTACACGGACGCGGGCTTCGCGCGGACGTACGCGGCCGATCTCGCGAACGATCTCGGCAATCTCCTGCAGCGGACCGTCAGCATGCTCCACCGCTACCGCGGCGGTCTCGTGCCGAGACTGCCGCTCGGGCGTGAGTCAGCGCTCGCCGTGGTCGCGGCCACTGTCAGCGGGGCGCTCGAGCGGGCGCTACAGGACGGATGGGATCCACGCCTTGGGCTCGACGCGATCTTCGCGGTGGTGCGTGCAGCGAATCAGCACGTGGAGGACACAAAGCCCTGGACGATGGCGCGCGCCGAGGACGCCGGCGACGACGACGCGCGTCAGGGGCTCGACACCGTGCTCGCAGAGCTTGTCGAAGCGCTTCGCCTCGTGGCCGAAGCGCTGCGCCCGTTCCTGCCGACCGCCGCGGAGCGGCTCGGGGCACAGCTCGGCGTCACGCTGTCGGCGACGTGGTCGTCGTCGTTGCGCTGGGGCGCCGGGAGCGGCGGGCAGCTCGTCGGCGCGTCGAGGCCGCTGTTTCCCAGTCGCGAGCGCGAGCCGACAACGGCCGTCTAAGATGCGGGTGGTAGACGAGTATCGCTGCCGCCTTCAGTGGGGACGGGACGGCGCACGTGCGACCGCGGCGCGCTTCCCTTCGGCTCACGGAACCGGAGGCAGGCCACCACGGTCTTATTATGAGCAACAGCGGATCCCCGTCCTGCACGCGACGGGACGGACGAGACCTGGCGAGGTCGCACAACGAGCCTTGCGGCGGGCAGCGCGGGTCAACCGCTGGGGTGTGGTTGCGGTGGTCATCAACCAGGAATCCGCCCGCGTGTTCAGCAGCCGGCACGCGGGGGGTCGGCGCACAAACTTCTGGGTCCGGGAGGAGCGCCGGCTGGTCAATCACTACTACTTCTATCTGCGCGATCGGGAGTACGGAGAGGGCTTCGCGCGGATGAGTTCGTACGCGCCGTTCCAGACACGGATCTGGCTGAACGCCCATGGCTATCTGGCCGCGCAACTGCGCCAGCGTCGGATTGGCTTCCGCCTGCTCGACAATTGCGTGGTGGAGGTGGCCGAGCCCGCGGCGTTGACAAAGATCGCGCAGCCGTTCGATGCGAAGCTGGTAGAGCAGATCGCCCGCCGCTGGTTGGCCTGGGTGCCGGCCCCGTTGACGGCCGCCGAGCGAGAGGCCGGCTACGACTGGCGCTTGTCGGTCTACCAGGCGGAGTTCAGCGACAACGTCATCTTCCACCGCACCGAGGTGCTGAACCGCGTGTACGAAGACCTGCTGCGCGACCATCTGCATTTCGGCCGGCCGGACATGCTGAAGGTGGTCTTCGACCGCCGCATCGGCCGCACCACGCCTGGCACGTTCAAGACGCGCGTGCTACGCCAAGGGGTGGTGAGCTGTCTCAAGGTCTTCTACAAGAAGAGCTTCCTCAAGCAGTACAACAAGGGCGGGCGGGTGCTGCGCACCGAGGTTTGCATCAACGATCCGCGGGATTTTAGAATCGGCCGGAGCCTGGTGCACCTGGGGTACCTGGGCACGATCGCGTATCACGCGATAACGCGCTTCATGAAAGCGCAACCGTGGTGATGACCACGGCCTTGGACCGCTCGATCTTCGAGCGGCTGGTTACGTCCTCCCGCGAGGGAAGGCGACCGATCGCCGGACTCCGGTTCGGCACGCCCCAGGTCATGCGGCTGCTGGCCGCGCTTGGGTGTGCCGGGCTCACCTTCAAGGCGTTTCCCCACGCCGAACTGCGGACGCTGTTGGTGGACCGTCTGGGCGCCGAGCCCGCCGAGGTCACGGCCGCCCGCGTGAGCTATCAACTCACCAAGCTGCACGGCAAGGGACTCCTGCGCGAGGTGCCGGGTTGCAACCGCTACACCCTCACGGACCGTGGCTACCGCGTGGCGGTGTACTGCACGAAGCTGCACGAGCGGCTGCTCTCGCCCATGCTCGACAGTCTCGACCCTGTGGTGGCGCCCGCCCTGGTCGCGTCTCAGCATCGCGTTGATCGTGCTCTGCTCGATCTCAACACTCATCTCAACACTCACTTCGATCACCTGGCCGATGTGGTGGGCCTAAAGGTCGCAGCATGAAATCCCGAAAAACTTCGTCGTTCATGCGCGTTCAGTATTCTTAGACCGCAGACGGCAAGACCACCGTCGAGGCCTATCAGCAAGGAGGGCAGCAATGGCAAGTGGTCACGACGCCACCAAGCTCCTGGAGGCCGCGAAAGCATTTCGGCCGCGATTTCTGGCCGAGCGCGATCGGATTGAGTCCGACAGGCGCTTGCCCGACGATCTCGCACGCGAGCTGGCAAGCGCCGGGTTCTTCCGTATCTTCCTGCCCGCCGCCTATGGTGGTCTCGACCTGAGTCCACTCGAGGCGATCGCCATTTACGAGGAACTCGCGCGCGCCGATGCATCTGTTGCCTGGTGCATCTGGAACGGCAATGTTCACTGGACCACGGCCCGGCTTCACCAGGACGTCGCGGAGTCCATCTTTGCCGACCCGGACATGATCCTGGCGAACAGCACACGACCAAGCGGACGCGCCACCATCATCGATGGTGGCTATCGCGTAAGCGGGCGCTGGTCCCTCGTGAGCGGATGTCAGCTGAGCGCCTGGTTTATCCTCCTGTGCGTCGTGTACGAGGATGGGCAGGCCCGAGCGACACCAGCCGGAACGCCGGAATACCGGTTCATGCTGTGCCCAGCCTCGGACTGCCACATCATCGATACGTGGACGGTCAGCGGCTTGCGTGGCACGGGTAGTCACGATGTGGTGGTGAAAGATTGCTTCGTTCCAGCCCGCTATGCGTCATACTACACGGACCCGGTCATTCTGACCGCGCCGCGATATCAAATACCTTCTCATTCACGCGTCGCTCCCGGCCTTGGCGCCATCGCGCTCGGCATCGCTCGGAGCGCGATCGAAGCGCTCATCGACCTCGCGACTGAGAAGCGCCATGAACGTAGTGGACAGGCGCTTGGAGAAGATCGTGGTGCACAAACTCGCCTGGCACAAGCACAAGCGCTGGTGCGCTCGGCGCGGCTCTTCTTGGCCGACGCCACCAGCCTGCTCTGGGATGACGTGCTCGCGGCGCGCGAGGCCACAGTTCAGAAGCGGGTCGAAGTACGGTTGGCAAGCTGGCATGCGGTAACGAGCGCCGTCCAGGCGGTGGATCTCGTCTATCTCACGGGTGGTGCGACGTCCCTGTACGCCAGCTTCCCTATCGAACGCGCGTTCCGGGATGTGCATGCCGTTACGCAACACATCGGCGTCCATCCCCGCAATCTAGAAGCTGCTGGCCGTGTGTTGTTTGGCCTCGAACCAGACACACCAACGCTGATGCTGTGATGCGCGGCAATCTCCCCGTGTGTCCTTTTGGTTTGGGCGACTTCCAAGACACTGACCTTCAAGCAGCACGCCGGTTTCGCGGTTGATGAGGGAAAAACCGAGGTTGGGCTCGTTGGCGTAGACGGCGAAGGACCCGCTGACGGTGATCAACGAGGCCATCCTTGAGCGTGCAGTACACCAGCATGGCGAGCTTCCGGGCAGTGGCGGTGATGGCTTTGGCCTTCCCAGCCCGGTAGGCCAACCGGCGATAGAACGCGCCGAGAGCTATGGCGGTGGCGCCGAGGTGAACACGACCAACCTGAAGTGCGCCGGCGGTCCGACGGGCCGCGCTGTCGACCAGGAGCAATTACTGTGGTGTCGACCGGAAATCGCCCCGTGGCCGCAGGCGATACCGTGTAGTTTCTCAGATGGGCCGCGAGACCAGGACCGACATGCCTCTAAGGACGACCTCTACGACAAGCTCGTCACGGACCGCGTGGCGTGTCGCCGCTGCGAACGGCTTGGCCTTACGAATCCTGCGATCGTTCACGACAGTCGGTTCGACTCCGCCGAGATTGGGCCGTCGTCGCGGTGGCAGGGATGCCTCGATGCGAAGCTGATGGTGGTCGGACAAGACTAGGGGGGACGTTGCGGACGATGCCATGATCAACTACGCTTCGCCAGTGAGCGTCAACGTGCCTTCTTGAATGCCGCGGTGACGGTCTCGCTGGCGCTCATGCTGACCGTGCAGGTGCCGGCGCCTAAGCACGCGCCGCCCCATCCCTGGAAGACGAAGCGCGAGCCCGGCGTGGCAGTGAGCGTGACCGACGTTCCGGCCGAATAGGTGGCCAAGCAGGTGCTGCCGCAGTTGATGCCCCCCGGAACGCTGGTGACCGCGCCCTTGCCGATACGCTGACCGAGAGCATCGAGGATTCCAACTGCTGAGTGAACGTCGCGGTCACGGCGGCCGCGGACGTCAACGCCACGCTGCAGGACCCGGCCCCAGTGCAGCTGCCGCTCCAGCCGGAGAAGATCGACCCGGCCTGGGCGACCGCCGTCAGCGAGACCGTAGAGCCATAGGGATAGCTCGCCACACAGGCCGTACCACACGAGATGCCAGCCGGCGTACTGCTCACCGCGCCGCTGCCCGTGCCAGCATTGCTCACCGTAAGACTCAAAGGCGCCACGTCGAACGTAGCTGTGACCGTCATCGCCGAGGTGATGGTGACAGTGCACGGATCCATGCCCACGCAGCTCTCTCCACTCCAGCCGGTGAAGGTGAAGCCGCTCGACGGTGTAGCGGTGAGGGTGACGGAGGTTCCACTCGGGAACGTGCCCGAGCAACTGGATCCGCAGCTGATGCCGTCCGGCGTGCTGATGACGGTGCCGCTCCCGGCGCCCGTCTTCACCACGGCCAGGCCGAACATTTGAGGCGTCGTGGCGCACGCGATGTTCGAAATAATCGGAAGGCTCTTCCGGGAATCGTGTCGGTAGATAGGCCCAGGGCGTGGCGTCCGGAGGGGTGAGAGGGACGACGGCCAGGGGCGGCGCGTGATGGCCCGGAGGGTTGCCAGGGGCGGAGCCGCCTGGCGCCGCAGCGTGGCGGCGTTGCCCGAGCACCTGGTTGGGGCTGCCGATCCTGGGCTTATCGTGACCCGCGATGGCCCCTCAAGCACCCGCACCTCGGCGGTTCGCTCCGCGGCGCGCCAGGCTGAACTCGGTACTGCCTTGCGCCAGGGGAGGGTCTCCCGGTCTCCCTACCCACACAGGATCCGGAAGAGCCAATCGGAATAGTCGGTCGCATCGAAGGCCCGTACTCGATAGCAGTACATCGTCGCGTCGGCCATCGCGATATCCACGTACGTCGTGACATTGGGCGCCGTCACGCCGATCTCCTCGAACGTGCCTGTCGCACCCGTGCTTCTCTCCACCGAGAACCCCGTCTCATTCGTAGAGTTGTCGTCCCATGTCAGGGTGAGCTGGCTTGCCGTGGCGCTGGCATGTGCGCCAAGTATGATGAAGAACGCAAGTGTGACGATTCGGATGCGATCGGTCGGCGCCGTGAGCGAATCCACAGCCAGACTAGAGGCCATGTCGCGCGAAGACGCTATCCGTGAATCCGCAGCCGAACCGGTTCCCGAAGACGCAGCGAGCCCCGGAGCCATGGGCGAGGTCGGCTGTCTCGCGGACGGCCTGCTCGGGATGAAACGGGGCGTCCGTTTGCGAAGCGCATCGCGACGCCGATCAACTGGCCGGCCTCCGTCTGCTCGACATGGGCGATTGCACAGGTGAAGGCATTCGAGCCTGAGCCCAACGCACCATCGACGAAGGCACAGTGGTCCGCATCCTCCCGTGCCGTAGAAGAAGTTGGCGGGCAGGCCGATGATGCCCTTGAGTCAGCCGGGGTCAACGAGCTGCTTGCAGATCGTGGCCTCGGCATCGCCGCGGAAGAGCACACCGTGAGGCAGGATACAGGGGGCCTTGCTCGCCCCTCCATCACGCGGCGGCTCAAGCGGCCGGAGGCGTCCCTCTTGAGACGCCTCAGGATGCGTTCACGGTGGCTACTGGGGCTCCGCGGCAAGCCGATGTGAGAGGTGTGGCGTGTTTGACCCACAGCAGCACAGCAACCGAGACGAAATGGCCGAGAAGGTACCAAACGTACCAATAGTCGCGACGGGACAAGCTTGCCTCCGTTGCTCCGGGCGCAAGACAGAACTCCATCAGGACCATGGTATAGGCACGGGGTGGCAAAGTCGAAGATAGTAGTGTGTTGCCGGATTCTTGGTGTTTTACGCTCTTCGCCAGAATCGCTAGTGGCCGCTGGAGTCATGCGCGGGGCGGGAGGTGGTGCGTCGCGGTCAGCTTGTGAAAGCTTGGCCGCCTGATCTCATTTGTAAAAGCCTGGACTCGATCTGACAGCCTGTGCTCGGGCGCCCCGGTGTCCGAGTGCACGGCACTGCCTCACGCCACCAGCAGCTTTCCCTTCGCCAGCGGCACGCTGTCGAGGAACGTCTGCATCGGCGTCTTGCCGTAGCACCACCGGCCCTGGTGCGGCCGGGTCTCGTTATACTCCGTCAGCCAAGCGTCGAGATCCACCTGGAGCGCGTCCAGGCTCGTGTAGATTTTCTTCCGAACGGTGGGGCGCGGCGGACGCCACCTGGCGGGCCAGAAACTCGACGGGCGGCTAGAGTGGAGGGCGCCTCGGGAGCCGTGGCCGTTGGCTTCATGGTGCGATCGCGAGCCCGTTAAAAAACATGGTCCGGGGGTGGCTGGCGCACTTGACAGTGGTGACACCGAGAGGTGATCCCGTTTAGGAAAGTGATCCGTGGCGCCGCCCCTGCTCCCGATGGCCAGACAGGAGGACCAGGCATACCAGGGAGCCGCCCGAGGAACCGCGGGATCAAGTCCCCAACCCTCTCCACGATCCGCCCCCATGCCGCCGGCATCGATGTCGGCGCGACGTTTCATGTCGTCGCCATCCCGCCGGACCAGGATGACCGGCCGGTGCGCACGTTTCGCAGCTTCACCGGGGATCTCCACGCGCTGGCCGATTGGCTCACGCCGACCGGCATCACCACGGTCGCGATGGAGTCGACCGGCGTCTATTGGATCCCGGCGTTCGAGATCCTCGAGGCCCGCGGCTTCGAGGTTCTGTTGGTGAACGCGCGCAACGTCAAGCACGTCCCGGGCCGGAAGAGCGACGTGAACGATGCCCAATGGCTGCAACAGCTGCACCAGTATGGGCTGCTGCGCGGCCGCGTTCGGCCGCGCGAGGGGGTGGTCCGCCTGCGCGCGTATTTGCGGCATCGCGAGCGGTTGGTACAGAACGCCGCGGCGCACATCAGCACATGCAGAAAGCGTTGATGCAGATGAACGTGCAGTTGCACCACGTCGTCACGGACATCACCGGCGTCACGGGGATGCGGATCATTCGCGCGATCGTCGGGGGGATCGAGGCGCCTGACGCGCTCGCGACGTTCCGCGATGTGCGATGCACCGCCTCGGCGGCCACGATTCGCGAGGCGCTCACGGGGAACTATCGCCAGGAACACATCTTCGCGCTCCGCCACGCTCTGGAACTGTATGACCTCTATCAAGGGAAGATCGCCGAGTGCGACACCGAGATCGAAGCCGTGCTGGACGCGCTGGCGGCCGAACGGGTGGCACCGGCGCAGGCACTCCCGCCCGTCCGGCATCGGAAGACTCCGAGCGAGCCGGCGTTCGACGCTCGGCCCGGGCTGTACACGCTGCTGGGCGCGGATCTCACCCAGGTCCACGGCTTCGGCCCCTATACCGTGTTGCGGCTCATCGGCGAGTGCGGTGACGACATGAGCAAATGGCCGACGGCCAAGCACTTCGCGTCATGGTTGTGCCTCGCGCCCGGCAACAAGGTCTCGGGCGGCCGGCTGCTCAGTTCGAAGAGTCGCCGCTCTGCCAACCGAGCGGCTACGCTGCTCCGCCTGGCCGCCGTAAGTATTGGCCGCACCCAGACGGCCCTTGGCGCCTTCTATCGCCGGCTCGCCGCCCGCATCGGCAAGGCCAAGGTCGTGACCGCGACGGCGCGCAAGCTCGCGATCCTCTTCTACAACGCCTTGCGCTTCGGCCTGGCCTACGCCGATCCCGGCGCCTCGTACTACGAAGACCGCTACCGACGGCGCGTCATCGACAATCTCCAGCGTCGAGCACGCCATTTGGGGTTCACCCTGGTCGCCGACCCGGTGGCGGAATGACCGAGTTTCTCAGGAAGTCCCTGTCAGCTCGGGGAATGATTCTGAAAAATCACATCCCTCGGGTAATGTGTCATGCCGAGGCCTAGGATTTCGTCCATGAGTCGGCTCCACGTCTGGGTAAAGCGCTTGGGTCACGAAAGGACTGATCAAAGCGATCGACATTCACATCCACATCAACCGCAATTTGACCACGCATGCCTTCGACCCCCAACCATCGCATCGAAGAACACGGAAGGAGGAACAGCCCATGAGATGTGCTCGATTCGCCTTGGCGGGTCTGATCCTGTTGGGAGTCACTGCCTGCGCTACCACGCCCGGCCCTCCGCCGACCGTCGACGTGACCGGCTCGTGGGCGGGGCAATGGGCCTATGAGCAGGCGACGCTGGGAGGCGGGCAGATAGAGCTTCAGCTCACGCAGAAAGGCGCCAACGTGCAGGGGAACATGGACATTAGCGGCTCGCCGCGGGTGGTCTCCGGCGCGTTCTCTGGCGTGGTGCAGGGGAATCAGCTCCGAATCCTCGATCCCACCAGCATCACCGGCCGCCTGACCGTGCAGGGCGACACGATGAGCGGCGAGATCGACGGTGTGAGCCCAGCGCGGATGAGCCTCAAACGAGTGAAGTAGGCCTCGGAGCAGAGCACCTCCTCGCGAGGTATCCCCGGGACGTCAATGATTTCGGAGCAACTCACTGGAGCAGCACGTCGGCGCTGACTAGAAGCACCGGGGAATGGTGAGCCAGCGCCGGCGGAAGCGATCCGATTTCTTGAACACGCTGGCGGCCCTCATTCCCGAAGTTCTCGATGGTAACCGCCCGCAGAATCCTCGGGGACATCGCCGCGAGCTTTGTCTCGCGCTCGTCGTTTCCGGGTCGATCGCGGCACGCCCGAAACCGTGCGGACGGTCGGCGACGGATCGTCGAAGGGCAAGAAGGACCGAGGATCAACCCTGGTGCCGCTGACCGTAGGAGGGCACGCGCGGGGGCGCAGGCGGGCTGTCCGGTCGGCACCCGAGAGGTCATCGCTGCGGACCCTCGCGCGGATGGATCATCGACTCGATCAGCGTCGGGCGT
>Ga0126379_10003639_pt1 | contig 10019 bp, 6 predicted proteins | sample PanSoiMetPlot_24_FD_92640 | JGI IMG/M metagenome (GOLD analysis project Ga0126379, IMG submission 92640) | Tropical forest soil microbial communities from Panama - MetaG Plot_24 | ecosystem: Environmental > Terrestrial > Soil > Tropical forest > Bulk soil | place: Panama | collected 2016-02-17 | reverse complement strand
TCGTTTTTCAGGATCCTCTCCGCGAGCGCGTCCATGACCTCTTTCTGGATGAGCCGCTTCAACGGCCGCGCGCCGAACGTCGGGTCGTACCCGCGGGCCGCCAGCGCCTGCTTCGCCTTGTCCGTCCACGCCAGGGCGATGCCCCGGTCCGCGACCGTCCGGGCGAGCCCCTGGAGCTGGATCTCGACGATCTTCGCGATCTCCTCGCGCGTCAGGCGGTGGAAGACGATGACGTCGTCGATGCGGTTGAAGAACTCCGGACGGAAGTGGCGGCGCAGGGCTTCCTCGATCTTCGCCTTGACCTCCTCCTCGTCCATCCCGCTCGACTCGGCGATCCACTCGGAGCCGAGGTTCGAGGTCATGATGATGACGGTGTTCTTGAAGGACACGACCCGGCCCTTCCCGTCCGTCAGCCGCCCGTCGTCGAGCACCTGGAGCAGGACGTTGAAGACGTCGGGGTGCGCCTTCTCGATCTCGTCGAAGAGCACGACGGAGTAGGGGCGCCGGCGGATCGCCTCGGTCAGCCGCCCGCCCTCCTCGTATCCGACGTAACCCGGAGGCGCGCCGATCATCCGCGCCACGGAGTGCTTCTCCATGTACTCGGACATGTCGAGCCGGACCATCGCCTGCTCGTCGTCGAAGAGGAACTCGGCCAGCGCCCGCGCGAGCTCGGTCTTTCCGACGCCCGTCGGCCCCACGAAGAGGAACGACCCGATCGGCCGGCGCGGATCCGAAAGCCCCGCGCGCGAGCGGCGAACCGCGTCCGAGACGGCGCGGACCGCCTCTTCCTGTCCGACGACGCGCATCCGGAGCCGGTCTTCCATGTTGAGGAGCTTCTGGGTCTCGCCTTCGAGCATCCTGGAGACCGGCACGCCCGTCCACCGGGAGACGACCCTCGCGATGTCCTCCTCGGTGACCTCCTCCTGGAGCATCGGCTGCCCCTTCTGCAGGTCCGCCAGCCGCGTGTTGAGAGCGGAGATCTCCTTCTCGAGCTGCGGCAGCCGCCCGTAGCGCAGCTCCGCGGCCTTCTGGAGGTCGCCCGAGCGCTCGGCCTCGACGGCGGCGTTGCGGGCCTCCTCGATCGCCTCCTTGGTCTGCCGGATCTTCTGGATCGCTTCCTTCTCCGCGGACCACTTGGCGCGCAGCCGGCTGGAGGACTCGCGCTCCTCGGTCAGCTGCTTCTCGATCTGCCCGATCCGCTCCTTCGCCTCCTTCGTCTTCTCCTTGGAAAGGGCGCGCTTCTCGATCTCGAGGGAGACGATGCGCCGCTCGATCTCGTCGATCGCCTGCGGCAGCGAGTCGATCTCGGTCCGGAGCCGCGCCGCCGCCTCGTCCACGAGGTCGATGGCCTTGTCCGGGAGGAAGCGGTCGGTGATGTAGCGGTGGGAGAGCCTCGCCGCGGCCACCAGCGCCCCGTCGGTGATCCGCACGCCGTGGTGGACCTCGTAGCGCTCCTGCAGGCCGCGGAGGATCGCGATCGTATCCTCGACCGTCGGCTCCTCGACGTAGACCGGCTGGAAGCGGCGCTCCAGGGCGGCGTCCTTCTCGATGTACTTCTGGTATTCGTTCAGCGTCGTCGCGCCGATCGCGCGAAGCTCCCCGCGGGCGAGAGCGGGCTTGAGCATGTTGGACGCGTCCATTGCGCCCTCGGCCGCTCCAGCGCCGACCAACGTGTGGAGCTCGTCGATGAAGAGAATGACAGTGCCGGCCGCTTCCTCGATCTCCTTCAGGACGGCCTTCAGGCGGTCCTCGAACTCGCCGCGGTACTTCGCGCCGGCGATCATGGCGCCGAGATCCAGCGCCACGACCCGCTTGTTCTTCAGGCCTTCAGGGACGTCGCCCATGTGGATGCGCCGGGCGAGGCCCTCGACGATCGCGGTCTTCCCGACGCCGGGCTCGCCGATCAAGACCGGGTTGTTCTTCGTACGGCGGGAGAGGACCTGGATGACTCGCCGGATCTCCTCGTCGCGGCCGATGACCGGATCGATCTTGCCGCGGCGAGCGAGGTCCGTGAGGTCTCGCGTGTAGCGCTTCAGCGCCTGATACTTGTCCTCGGGGTTGGGATCGGTGATGCGCGTCGAGCCCCGGACTTCCTTCAAGGCCTTCAGCAGGGTGTCCTTTTTCGCGCCCGCCTTCGAGAGCCGGCGCGAGGCGTCCCCCGCGTCCGACTCCGAGAGAGCGATCAGCAGGTGCTCGGTCGAGACGTACTCGTCGCCGAAGTCCTTCGCGATCTCGAACGCCCGGTCGAAGACCCGCGTGAGCTCGCGCGAAGGAGCGGCGTCGGCGGACGCGCCGGAGACGGTCGGACGCCTCGAGAGGTCAGTCTCGATCTCGCGCGCCAGCCCGTCGGGGTCCACCCCGAGCTTCTGGAGGATCGGGACGACGACGCCTTCGCTCTGGTGGAGGAGGGCGAGCAGGAGATGGTCCGGAGTTAGCTCGGCGTTGCCGCGAGCGCGGGCGTCGCGCTGGGCCTCCTGGATGGCCTCCTGCGATTTGATTGTCAGTTGATCGAATCTCATTTCCGCTTGCACCTTGTCGAGACGACGTTCCCTGGGGTCAGACCCGGGAGGAGTTTATGAGATTGAGTATGATTTAGTCAAGTTTCATCCATGAGAATCTTAGTTAGAAGCGCTCATATCATAAGTGCAACCACTCCAATGTTTGCATTCAGAAACCTTGCCCCTAGGCCAGAGGATCGGCCAGCCCGGCCTCGGCGAAACCGCGTTGCCGGATGAGGCACGAATCGCAGTGACCGCAGGGCCGGCCATCCGTCGAAGGGTCGTAGCAGGACGCCGTCAGGGAGAAGTCGAGTCCGAGATCCGCGCCCCGCTTCACGATCGCCGCTTTCGTCATCGAGACCAGGGGAGCGTGGATGCGGAAGGCGAGGCGTCCTTCGACCCCGGCCTTCGTTCCGAGGTTTGCCATCCTCTCGAAGGCCTCCAGGAACTCCGGCCGGCAGTCCGGGTAGCCGGAGTAATCGAGCGCGTTGGCGCCGATGAAGATGTCCCCGGCGCCGACCGCTTCGCCCCACGCGACCGCGTGCGAGAGAAAGAGCGTGTTTCGAGCAGGGACGTAGGTCACCGGGATCGCCTCGGCGCCGAGGCTGTCCTTGGGAACCGTTTTGGCCGGATCGGTCAGAGCCGAAGCGCCGCTCGCGGGGAAGTCCAGCCGCACGATCCGATGCCGCGCGGCGCCGTATCGCGACGCGAGCGCCTTCGCCCTCTCGATCTCGACGCGGTGTCTCTGGCCGTAGTCGAAGGAGAGCGCGAAGACTTCGAATCCTTTCTCCCTCGCGATCAACATCGTCGTGGCGGAATCGAGTCCGCCCGAGAGAAGAACGATCGCCTTCATCGGCCGGGAACGTCGCCCCAGAGAAGCTTGTGGAGCTGCATGCCGAGGCGGATCTTTCGCCCGCTGTCGCGGATCCACTCGGCGAGATCGGTGGCCGAAAGAGATTCCCAGACCGGCGAGAACGTCACGACGTTGCTGGAGTCGAGCTCGCGCGACCGCACGAATTCCAGCGCCCAATCGAAATCCTTCCGGTCGGCGAGGACGAACTTGATCTCATCCTGCGGGGTCAGCTTCTCGAGGTTTTCCGGGAGGTTGGCGGCTTGCATCCCGCTGCCGGGTGCCTTGACGTCCACGATCTTGACGACCCGCGGATCCACGCGGTCGAGGGGGACGTGGCCTCCCGTCTCGAGGAGAACGGTCCGGCCGGCGTCGAGAAGCCTCTCCATCAGCGGATAGACGGAGTCCTGCTCGAGGGGCTCGCCGCCGGTGACTTCGACGAGGTCCGTCCCCATCGCCAGCGTCTTCTCCGCGGCCTCCTCGACGCTCATCTCCAGCCCGCCGTAGAACGCGTACGCCGAGTCGCACCACACGCACCGCAGCGAGCACCCCGTCAGCCGGATGAACGCGCACGGAAACCCCGCCCGCATCCCCTCCCCTTGTATCGACCGAAAGATCTCGGTGACCCGGATCGTCTTTCCCACGAGAGAATGCTACCGTTCATCCTTCTTCGCCGACCAGCTTGCCCTTGTCATCCTGAGCGAGCCCGAAGGGCAGCGAAGGATCTACCTGGTTGAGCCGGGTTGCTTCTTTCCGGATCGCGCGGCTCATTCACCAAGATTCCTCCGCGCTTCGCTTGCTCGGAATGACAGGTGTGGGGGCGCTTCGCCCGCTGTCTACGGAACGACCTTGATCTTCCCGTGGAGCATGTTCATGCCGCAGGAAAAGGGGAATTCGCCCTCCCTTTGCGGGATCACTTCGATGACCGTCTTGGTGTGGGGAGGAAGGGCGTAGCGGATTCCGAACTCGGGAAGCACGACTTCGTCCGAGCAAGGGTTGGTCTCCCGCCGATCGAAGACGAGCTTCAGCGGCATTCCCTTCTTCGCCGTGATCGAGTCCGGCTTGTAGCCGCCCGCGACGACGATCGTGATCTCCTGCGGGCCCATCGGCGGCGGCTGGACGGGAAGGCGCTTCTTGCCGAAGAAGAAGACGTAGAGAAAGACGAGCAGCGCCAGCCCTACCGCGACCGCCGCGACGCGGTCGGAGGTCCAGGCGAACGCGAGGAACGCCGCCGTCACACCAGTTTCTTGCGGGCGAGCCGGAGGCTGTTGCCGACGACCGAGACGGAGGACGCCGCCATCGCGGCCGACGCGATCATCGGCGAGAGAAGCCATCCGGTGAACGGATAGAGGGCGCCGGCCGCGACCGGGATGCCGACCACGTTGTAGACGAACGCGAAGAAGAGATTCTGGCGAATCGTCGCGAGCGTCTCGCGCGAAAGGGCGATCGCCTGCGGGATGGACTCGAGGTTGCCGCCGACGAGCGTGATGTCCGCCGCCTCGACCGCCACGTCCGCTCCCGCGCCGATCGCGACCCCCACGTCCGCCTGAGCCAGCGCGGGAGCGTCGTTGACGCCGTCTCCCGCCATCGCGACCGTCTCGCCGCGGCTCTGGAGCTCCTTGACCTTGAGGGACTTGTCGGAAGGCATGACCTCCGCGAAGACCTCGTCGATGCCGACGCGGGTCGCGACCGCCCGCGCGGTCTTCTCGCGGTCGCCGGTCACCATCGCGACCTTGAGCCCGAGATCGCGCAGCTTGCGCACCGCCTCGCGCGAGGAGGGTTTCTCGCGGTCGGCGACGGCCAGAAGGCCGATCGTCTTTCCTCCGACCGCGACGAGCAGGGGAGTCTTGCCCTCGGCGGCAAACCGCTCCATCTCCTCGGCCACGATGGCGAAGTCCACGCCTTCCTCGGCCAGCAGCTTGGGGCCGCCCACGACGGCGCGCTTGCCGTCCACGCTGCCCACGACGCCGCGCCCCGTCTTCGACTCGAAGTTCTGCACCTCGGGAAGCTCGATCCCCCTCTCCGCGGCGGCGGAGACCAGAGCCTCCGCGAGCGGGTGGGCCGAGCTCTTCTCGATCGCGGCGGCGATTCCCAGGACCTCGGCGTCGGTTCCGGACACGACGACCCGGTCGGTCAGGCGCGGCTTTCCGGCCGTCACCGTGCCGGTCTTGTCCAGAAGCGCGATCGTCAGCGACCTCACTCGCTCGAGGGCGTCGGCGTTGCGGAAGAGGATGCCGGAGGAAGCGCCCCGGCCCGTGCCGACGAGGATCGCCGTCGGCGTCGCGAGCCCGAGCGCGCACGGGCAGGCGATGAGAAGGACCGACGCCAGCACGATCGTGGCGAAGAACGCCCGCGGCTCCGGGCCGACGACGTACCAGACGACCCACGACACGATGCCAATCGCGAGCACCGCGGGGACGAAGACGCCGGCCACCCGGTCCGCGAGCTTCTGGATCGGAGGCTTGGACGCCTGGGCCTGCTCGACGAGCTTCGCGATCTGAGCCAGAGCGGTGTCGCTTCCGACGGCGGTCGCCTCGATCTCGAGGACGCCCTGCTGGTTGATCGTCCCGCCGATGACCCGGTCGCCGACCTTCTTCTCGACCGGGACCGACTCGCCGGTGACGAGCGACTCGTCCACCGACGAGGCTCCGTTGCGCACGCGTCCGTCCACGGGCACCGCGTCCCCGGGCTTGACCCGCAGGAGATCGCCGACCGCGACGTCGGCGAGGTCCACTTCCTTCTCGACGTCCCCGCGCAGGAGCCTCGCCTTCTTCGGAGCGAGGTCGAGGAGCTTGCGGATCGCCGCGGACGTGCGCCCGCGCGCGCGAGTCTCGAGATACCGTCCGAGCAGGACGAGCGTGACGATGACGCCGACCGCTTCGTAGTAGACGTGCCCCGCGCGCGCCGCCGAGAACGCCCGGGGAAAGAGCGTCGTCCCCGCGGAGAGCAGGAACGCGGCCGACGTTCCGAGGCCCACCAGCGTGTCCATGTTGGCAGTCCGGTGCTGGAGAGTCCGCGCCATGCCGGACAGGAACGGCCAGCCCGCATAGAGGTACACCGGCAGCGTCAGGAGGAGCAGGACGACGTCGCGGCCGGGGAAATGGATGTCGGCCATCGAGATGACGAGAACGGGAAGCGTCAACGCCGCGGCGAGCGCCGTCCGCGCGAGGATCGCCTTCAGCTCCCCGGCCGCCCGGTCCTGCGCTTGCCTGGACTCCTCCTCTCCCGCGGGGTGCGCCTGGTAGCCGGCGGTCCGGACGGCCTCGATCAGTCGGCGCGGGTTCAGTCCCCGTCCGGTCACCTGGGCGCGTCCCGTGGCGAGGTTGACCGACGCCTCCGCGACTCCCGTCACGCCCTGGAGCGTCGCCTCGATCGTCGAAACGCAGGAGGCACAGTGCATCCCTTCGATCGCGAGCGAGACTCGCGAGATCGTCGGGGGAATCGCCGCCGGCACGCCGTCCGCCGCCTGGCCCGACTTGACCGGCGGCTTCCGGAGGAACGCCGACTTGGCCGGCCCCTTGATCTCGAAGAGCGGCGGCTGCCTACCCGCTCTCCCGGGAGGACTCCCTCTTCCCGGGGGCGACGGTGGGGGTGAGGGGGACTTCGCCCTTGGCATTCCCCGCGGCCCGCCCTCGAGGTACTTCTTCGGATCCCCGTCGAACGCTTCCGCGCACCCCGTGGCGCAGAAATAGAACGTCCGCCCGCCGTAGACCCTCTTCGCCGCGGCGGACTTCGCCTCCACGGTCATTCCGCAAACCGGGTCCTTCTTTACCGGGTCACTCGCCAATTCCCTCTAACTTTACGCCAGAAGCGCGTCTCAGCCCGGGACCTCGACCTGCGGCAGGACGGGGGCCGGAGGACGGCGCGGCCGTGACGCGAGCGAGAAGATCGCCGTATAGGCGAAGCCGTTGAAAAAGACGAGGAGGAAGGGAACGCCGACCCAGTATCCGTACTTCACGGCGAAGACGATCGCCGCGAAGAAGTAGACCGCGAGCACCACCTCGGCCGTGAGCGAGAGGTTTCCAGAAGCCCGATATTTCTTCGTCTTCCAGTCTCCCTTTTCCGCCTCGATGCCGAACTTGGGCGTGCGGGTGAACTCCGTCTTTCGGTTGACGAGGGCCTCGAGGACGGCGTGCATGTTGTTCAGCGACATCCCGATCCCCAGCGACAGCAGCAGCGGCATCCACCGGAGCATCCTCTTCCAGTCCCGGCCGATCTCCCTCTGGGAGGAGACGTAGAACGCGATGAAGGAGAAGGTCGCGCCGAAGAAGAGCGGAAAGTCGAGGATCGCCATCCGCCGCCAGCCGATGCGCTCCCGGATGACGATGGCCGGCACGATCAGGAGCGCCAGCAGGACGACCAGCAGGTGCGAGAAGTTGTTCGTCAGGTGGAAAAACGCCTCCACCTTGACCTTCCAGGAGTAGCCGCTCCGGAAGATCGCGGGAAGGAGCTTCCTCCCGGTCTGGATCGAGCCCTTCGTCCAGCGGTGCTGCTGCGACTTGAACCCGTTCATGTCCGCCGGCAGCTCCGCCGGCGCGGCGACGTCCTTGAGATAGACGAATCTCCAACCGGCGAGCTGCGCGCGGTAGGAGACGTCGAGGTCCTCGGTCAGCGTGTCGGACTGCCAGCCGCCGATCTCTTCCAGGCACCGGCGCCGCCAGATCCCGGCCGTGCCGTTGAAATTGAAGAATCGGCCCGAGCGGTGCCGCGCCGTGTGCTCGATGACGAAGTGGCCGTCGAGAAAGATCGACTGGATCCGGGTCAGCAGCGAGTAGTCGCGGTTCAAGTGCTCCCACCGCGCCTGGACCATGCCGACGGCGGGATCCGAGAAGTGGGGGAGGAGCTCGCGCAGGAGATCCGGCCGCGGGACGAAATCGGCGTCGAAGATCAGCAGGTACTCGCCGGTGGATCCCTCCAGGCCGGCCTGGAGAGCTCCGGCCTTGTAGCCGTGGCGGTCGCTCCGCGTCCGGTGCGCGATGTCGTATCCCTGCCGCCGGTACGCCTCGACCGCGCGCCTCGCGACGTCGCGCGTCTCGTCGGTCGAGTCGTCGAGGACCTGGATCTCAAGGAGCTCCCGCGGGTAATCCAGAGCCGCGACGGCGGCGATGAGCCTCTCGACGACGTAGACTTCGTTGTAGATCGGAAGCTGCACGGTGACGCGCGGAAGTTTCGGGAGCTCGCCCACCGGGCGGGGGACGTCCCGCCGGTGGCGGTAGTAGAGACGGACCATCATCGCGCGGTGCGTCCCATACATCGCGAGGAGGGCCAGGACGGCGTAGTAGGCGGCGAGCGTCGCGATCTGCGTGGTCTGATTCGACATCTCTCTAACCGCTGGCTCCTTCTCGCTGCGGCCGAGCTCGTGGCCGTCGGTTTTCTTCTCGCGCCCGACGCCAGGAATCACCTCGAAGCGTACTTTCTCCTCTTTCTCGCCGCCGCCGGGATTTCGCTTCGGGCCGCGCGGATCTTAACTCCATCGAGCCGCGCTTTCGTCCTGGGGTGCGCCGCGCTGCTGCGCGCGACGCTGCTGCTGCGGGCCCCGGACCTCTCCGACGACGTCTGGCGGTATCTGTGGGACGGCCGGATCGCTTCGAAGGGGATCTCTCCGTACGCGTTTGCTCCCGACGACCCCCGCGTTTCCGCGTTCGCGCCGCGGATCCACGGCCGGCTCGGCCACCGCGACGTCCGGAGCGTCTACCCGCCGGCGGCCCAGGCCGCGTTCCGCGTGTTCGGCGCCGGCGGGAGCCTCCTCGTCTGGAAGACCTTCGTCTCCGCCGCGGACGTCGGCGTCGTCGCGCTGCTGGCGGGCGCCGGCGGTCCGGCTGCCGGTTACGCGGCGGCGCTCTATGCCTTTCATCCCTTGCCGGTGACGGAGACTGCCGGCCAGGGTCATCTCGATTCGGTCGGTGTCGGGCTGCTTCTGGCCTGTCTCGCCCATCTGCACCATCGCCGCCAGGCCCTCGCGGGCGTTTCCTTCGCCCTCTCCGCCCTGACCAAGTACATCAGCCTGGCCGCGGCGATTCCTCTCATTCGGAGAGGACGCTGCAAATTCCTCGCCGCGGCGGGCCTGGCGGCGGCGGCCCTTTGGCTCTCCGCCAGCCGTCCCGGAGTTTCTCCCTTTGGAGGAATGGATCAGTACGCCACCCGCTGGGATTTCAATTCGCCGCTGTACTCAAGCGCGGTCGGCCTGATGGACACCCTGCAAATCCCGGAACGGGCGAAAGAGGCCTTTCTCGGTTTGAAGAACGGATGGGGCCACCCCGGCTGGATGCAGGCAGTCTTTCCTTACTTCTACTCCGCGTTTTTCGCGCGCGCCCTGCTGGGGCTTGTTCTGGCGTCATTGCTCATCGGGATCGGCGTGCGTGTGCGCCGCGACGACCGCGCGGTCTTCGCGAGCCTCGCCGCGCTCCTGATCCTGGCTCCCACGCTCTATCCCTGGTACCTCCTCTGGGTCCTTCCTTTTGCTGCGAAGCTCCGAGACTCCGCATTTCTCTACCTGAGCTTTTCGATCCCGCTCTCCTACGCGCTGCTCTACCCGCTCCCCGGCGTCTCATCCGGTCTCATCCTCGCCGCCGAGTACCTCCCGTTCGCGGCGTTGCTCCTCATCCCTCTCCTCCGCCCCTCCGCTCCTCCGCCCCTCCCCTCCGAGGAGGCCGGATGACGCGCTACCTGGC
>Ga0126379_10003637_pt1 | contig 10020 bp, 11 predicted proteins | sample PanSoiMetPlot_24_FD_92640 | JGI IMG/M metagenome (GOLD analysis project Ga0126379, IMG submission 92640) | Tropical forest soil microbial communities from Panama - MetaG Plot_24 | ecosystem: Environmental > Terrestrial > Soil > Tropical forest > Bulk soil | place: Panama | collected 2016-02-17 | reverse complement strand
ATAGGACGTTTCGGTAGGGGGCACATTCGGACGCGCGGCCTGCGCGGGCGCGGGGGTTTGCGCGAGCAGCATTTGAGGGCGGTCCTTGGTCCAATTCGCGAATAAGGGGAGGGCGGGCTGCGTCGGCGGTTTGAGTGCGGGCGCAGCGGGTTTCTCGGCGGCTCCGATCGCGATGGCGACCGAGATCGCCAGCAGAGTCGCTAACAACGCAGGCGCGACGCCGGAGCGCCGCGATTGCGGTTGTCCCAAGAGACGCTGAATTCGGTTCATCAGACTTCCTCCATTGGCTGCAAGCGCGGGCTGCGCGGCAATGCGGCTGTGTTCCAACGCCGCGAGCGCGCGAGCGAAGCCGTGCGCATCGCCAATCGCGGCGGCCACGTCGTCACAGCAGTTTTCGCGCTCTGCGCGGATGATCGAGGAGACCCACCAGACGGCGGGGTGGTAGAAAAGCAGGTCCTCGGCGATGCTTTGGAGCAGGTTGATCAAATAGTCCCAGCGGCGGATGTGCGCCAGTTCGTGCAAAAGGAAGCATTCGATCTGCTCGGGTGGGAATCCGGTGAGCAGGCCCGCCGGAATGAGAATCGCCGGCCGAAGGAAACCCATGGCCACGGGAACTTCGGTGAGGCAGGATTCGAGTAAGACAACCGGCCTTGAAACGCGGAGCCGATCCGCAAGCTGGCGCATGCGCTGCTGCCAATGTTCGGGAGCGGCGCAAACTCCCGTGCGGCGGAGGCGTTGCGCGGCGAGCCAGCCGGCAAGGGTGCGAAGGCCGCAGAGACCGGCGCCGAGCATCCACAGGGGGACGAGCCAGCGGAGTGGGTCAGGTGGCAGCGGCGGCGGCGAGGCTAAAGCCTCGCTTGCAGGCTGAAGCCTGCTCCACACTACGAGCAGCGGCGCAGCAGCGGACCGGATTGTGTGGGGGCGCAGGAGGTAGAACGTTACTGCAAATGCGCAGAGCATCGTCAGGAGAGCGGCGCAGGCCACGGCATAACGAAGGCGCGCTCGCCGGAGAAAGCTCAGGGCTACAGCCAGAGCGAGCGCGATCAGCGCTCCTTCCCATAGAAAGTGAATCAGCGTCCAGGCCAAAGCGTTCGTCATGGCTATTTCTCCTTCTCGTATTCGTCCAAAAGCGCCCGGATTTCCGCGAGCTCCCGCTTCGATGTCTTGCGCGCCGCGAGAACTCCGAGGATGAGGCTTTTCGCCGAGCCGCTGAACGCGCGCTGGATCAAGTCTCCAGCGAGCTGCCGCTGCGTCCATTCGCGCGGACGGGCGGCCTGATAGATGTGAGCACGCTGCTTTTCGTTGCGCTGCACTAGACCTTTTTCTGTCATGATCTGAAGCAGCTTCAGTGCTGTGGTGTACTGCGCGGGACGGCGCGCGGTTATGGCTTCATGAACTTCGCGCACGGTGGAAGGCCCGCGGCTCCATAGGACTGCTAGGATTTCCAGCTCGGCGTCGGTGGGCCGGGGCGTTTCTCGATCAGACATACGAAGATCTTACTACGACGATCTTCGTGAGTCAAGAGGATTGTTATTTGCGCAGTTCCCGAGCGGCCGCCGCCGCTTTTTCGAATCTCCGCTCCATGGACGGATCGCGGAGTGCGGAACGCAGTTCTTCCAGTTTGCCGATGAATGCGCCGAGGGCCGCATCGATGCCCGCCGCGTTGGTCGAAAAGATATCGCGCCAGATTTCGTACGGACTGAGGGCGAGCCTTGTCAATTCCATTGCCGCCGGTCCTGCGACCTGCGCCGCCTTGTTCTCGTCCACGATCAACGATGCCAACGCCGTGGAAATCAATTGCGGCAGATGCGATGTCAGAGCAACCAGGCGATCATGCTCGGCGGCGTCCAAAAAGACCAACCGCGCGCCGATGCGCTCGATCCAAGACTCCAGCCCTGCATCGCGGCCCGTGAGTACATAGGGGCGGCCGCGGAACAGATCGGCTTCGGCTTGCTCGACTCCGCGGGACTCCTTGCCGGCCATGGGATGGCCGCCGACGAACCGGCCACGCCGGAGATGCTTGGCCGCGGCTTCGGAGATTGTGAGCTTTGTGCTGCCTGCATCGGTGATCAGCTTTCCGGGCCGCACGTGAGCGTCGATCACGCGAATAGTCTCGATGATTTGTTCAATGGGCTGCGCGAGATAAATGACATCCGAGGCTGACGCGGCTGGTTCGAGCGGCGATGCCTCATCGATCGCGCCGAGCTCGAGCGCCGCCCGCACCGCGGCGGGCGAACTAACGCCAATGATTCGCCCGGTGAATCCAGCCTTTCGCAACGCCAGCGCGAAGGAGCCTCCGATGAGTCCCACGCCAACGACACTGACGGTGTTCACGCCGCCCGGCCCACCGCCGCTGCAATGGCCCTCACCTGCTGCATCATCTCGGCGAACAGGCGCGGCGTCAGCGTTTGGGCGCCGTCGCTCAGAGCATGATCGGGATCGGGATGCACTTCGACGAGCAGAGCGTCCGCGCCCGCGGCAACGGCGGCGCGCGCTAGGGGCAGCACCATGTCGCGGCGGCCCGTGCCATGCGATGGATCGCCGGCGATAGGAAGATGCGAGAGCTTCTTCACCACGGGAATCGCGGAAACGTCCATGGTGTTGCGCGTCGCCGTTTCGAAGGTCCGGATGCCGCGCTCGCACAAGATCACGTTGTAATTGCCGCCGGTCATGACGTATTCGGCCGCCAGCAGCAGCTCCTCAATGGTGGCCGCGATGCCGCGCTTCAGCAGCACCGGCTTGCCGACTCCGCCCACTTCGCGCAGCAAATTGAAGTTCTGCATATTCCGCGCGCCGACCTGCAAGATGTCGGAGTATTTCATCAGCAACGGAATTTGCGATGCGTCCATCACTTCGCTCACCATCAGCAAGCCGTGGCGGGCTGCGGCGTCGCGCATCAGCGCTAGGCCCTCTTCGCCCAAGCCTTGGAAGCTATAAGGCGAAGAGCGCGGCTTGAACGCGCCTCCGCGAAGGATCTGCGCGCCGCTTTCGGCCACGATCCTGGCGCATTCGTCGATCTGCTGGCGGTTTTCGACGCTGCAAGGCCCAGCCATTACTACAACGTGCGGGCCTCCGATGCAGACGTCGCCGACGCGCACGATTGTGCCTTGGGGCCGGAAATGGCGGTTGGCGAGCTTGTAAGGGCTGACGATGCGATGGCATTCCTTGACGCCTTCCATAACCTCGAAGTCGGCGGGATCGAACTGGGCGTAACATTCGGGCGGGCCGACGCCTCCGAGCACGGTGTGCAGAACGCCCGTAGAGCGGTGCACGGTGAAGCCCATCTCGACCAGCCGGTCGATGACGGCCTGGATCTGCGGCTCGCCGGCGCCCTGCTGCATCACCACGAGCATTACGCATCCCCCTTGTTTCCGTCGCGGTGCGCCGCAACGTTAAGATGCTGCAAGCTGCGCATTTCGTCGATCACGCGCTCGTAGATGCGCCGCAGGGCGTCCGGCGTAAGCGGGCCGGCGTTGTGCGAAAGGATGTTGCGATAGACGTCGTCTTCGCGCTTGGGCTCGTAAATCGGCAATTCGGCGGCTTCCTTGGCGCGGCCGATCTCCTCGACGATGCGCGTGCGGCGGTTCAGCAGCTCGACAAGCTGGCGGTCGATGGCGTCGATTTTCTCGCGGCTTTCGGCGAGAACATGAAGCGCTTCTTCGAGGGTCATATCGCGGCCGCCAGCGCCATCCCCTCGCGAAGCGAGCGGGCGAAGGCTTCCAGTTGTTCCTCGCTCGCTTGCCGCTCGATTAAGCGCACGATCGCGCTCCCCACCACCACGCCATCGGCCATTTGCGCTACCGCGCCCGCCTGCTCGGGAGATGAAACTCCGAATCCCACGGCCAAGGGTGCGGAAGTGATCGCGCGCATTCGGCGCACCAAAGGCTCAATCGATTCCGAGAGCGTGGCGCGTTCTCCGGTGACGCCGGTTCGCGAAACCAGATAAATGAAACCGCTGGAATATTTCGCGATCAGTTGCAGCCGTCTTTCCGTGGAAGTCGGCGCCGCGAGGAAAACCGTATCGAGTCCGGCCGCGCGCATGACGGTGACGTATTGCTCCGCTTCTTCCACGCTGACGTCGGTCAAGAGACACCCGTCAAAGCCCGCCTCTTTCGCGTCGCGGGCGAGCTTTTCGAATCCGTATTGGAAGGCCGGGTTTAGATAGGTGAACAGCAGCAAGGGAACTTCTGACGTTTCGCGGATCCTGCGGCCGACGTCCAGAACTTTCTTGAGCGTCGTGCCTGCTTTGAGCGCGCGTTCGGCGGCTCGCTGGATCACGGGGCCGTCGGCGATGGGATCCGAAAAGGGCACGCCCAATTCGATTAGATCGGCTCCGCCGCGCTCGAGCGCCACCACCAGCGCGGGCGTTTTCTCCGGAGAAGGATCGCCCGCGGTTAGATAGGCTACAAGCGCGGCGCGGCCCTCTCGTTTCAGTTTTTCAAACAGAAGCTGGATTCGCGTTGGATGCATCAAGCTCAGGGAAATTCTCGCGATAGATGTCGGTGTCTTTGTCGCCGCGGCCGGAAAGATTCACCACATAGATTTTGCCGGCGTCCGCGGGAGCGCGCCGGATCGCTTCGGCGACGGCGTGCGCGGACTCGAGCGCCGGGATAATTCCTTCCGTGCGCGCGAGCTTCACCGCGGCGGCCAGCGCTTCGGCATCGCCCACGGAAGTATATTCGGCGCGCCGGCGGTCGCGCAGCCATGCATGCTCGGGGCCGACGGAAGCATAATCGAGACCAGCGGAAATGGAATGCGTGAGAGCGATCTGGCCATCGGCGTCTTGAAGAACGTAGCTCTGCGCGCCGTGCAGCACTCCCGGACGGCCACCTTGGAAGCGCGAGGCATGATCGCCAAGTTCAGGAGACCGGCCCCCCGCCTCGGCGCCCACCAGCCGGACGCTTTCGTCGCCGAGAAACGCGTGGAATAAGCCGATGGCGTTCGAGCCGCCACCCACACAAGCGATCAGCACATCCGGCAACCGGCCTTCGCGCTCCAGTACCTCCGCGCGGGTTTCTTCGCCGATCACTCTTTGAAAATCGCGGATCATCATCGGGTAGGGATGGGCGCCCAGAACGGAGCCGAGCAGGTAATAAGTGGTTTCGACGTTGGTTACCCAATCGCGCATGGCCTCGCTGATGGCGTCTTTGAGGGTCCGGCTGCCATTGAGCACGGGAACGACGGTGGCCCCGAGGAGCCGCATGCGAAAGACATTGAGCCGCTGGCGGCGCATGTCCTCTTCGCCCATATAAACTACGCATTCGATGCCGAACAGCGCGCATACAGTTGCCGTTGCAACGCCGTGCTGGCCGGCGCCAGTTTCGGCGATGATGCGCTTCTTGCCCATGCGGCGGGCCAGGAGAATCTGTCCCAGGCAGTGATTGATCTTGTGAGCGCCGGTGTGAAGCAGGTCTTCGCGCTTGAGGTAAATTTTCGCGCCTCCCAGGGATTCACTCAGACGCTTGGCATGATAGAGGGGCGTCGGGCGGCCTGCGTACTGAGTCAGCAAATAGGCGAGCTCGGCCTTGTACGCCGGATCGGCGGAAGCTTCGCGATAGGCGCGTTCCAATTCCTCCAGCGGGGCCATCAATACTTCGGGGACGAAGCGGCCGCCGTAGGGGCCGAAGTGGCCGCTCGGATCGGGAAAAGCATCGGGTTGGGATGCTGCCGTCATGCTTTCAATGCCGCTTCGATGAAGCGCTTCATTTTTTCGTGATCTTTGACGCCGGGCGACGATTCCAGGCGCGAGCTGGCATCGACGCCCCAAGGCTCCGCAATGCGGACGGCCTGGGCAACGTTGGCGGCGTCGAGTCCCCCGGCGATGATCACTTTATCCGCGATGCCGCGGGCCAAGGTCCAGTCGAAGTTTTGGCCATTGGAGAGGCTGTCGAGAAGCACGGCCTCTGGACCGCTCCCTAACGGTCGCGGCTCGGTAGAGCCTATGCGAAAGGCCTGCCAAACGCGAGCGACCACAGGCGCTGCGCCGCCGTAGACTTGCGCCACATCCAGCTTCGCCGCGCGCATGACAGCTTCAATCGACGCGGCCGTTTCATCCACAAAGACGCCCACCTTCCACACATCGATGCCGCGCCCGAGCTCTTCGGCGCGCTGGGGCGTGACAAATCGCGGGCTTTGAGGATAGAAGACGAAGCCCAGCGCGGAAGCGCCGGCTTCGACTGCCGCTTCCGCGTCCTCGCGCCGGGTGATCCCGCAGATCTTGACCATCATGATTGCAGCTCCCGCAGCGCTGCGGTCGGATCAGCGGCGGTTACAAGGCGCTCGCCGATGAGGAACGCATCGAATCCCGCGGCCTGGAGCCGTCGAACGTCTTCGCGTGAGTGGATGCCGCTCTCAGCCACTTTGACGACGCCGCTGGGGATTTTCTCCGCCAGGCGCAGCGAGGTTTCGAGGGTAACATTGAACGTGTGAAGGTTACGATTGTTGACGCCGACCATTTCCGCGCCGGAGGCTAGCGCGGAATCGACTTCGAATTCGTCGTGGACTTCGACCAGCGCGGCCATCTGGTAGCGCGCGGACAGCTCGCGCAGACGGCGCATTTCCGATTCATCGAGGATGGCGGCGATCAGTAGAATCGCGTCGGCGCCGTGCGCGGCGGCTTCGACAACGTGAAATTCGTCGATGGTGAAATCCTTGCGCAGCACCGGCAAGGGCGCCGCGGCCCGCGCCGTTTCGAGATCCTCAAGCCCGCCTTGAAAGAATTCGGCGTCGGTGAGCACGCTGAGCGCGGCGGCTCCGCCGGAGGCATATTCGCGGGCCAGCTTGGACGGCTCGAACTGTTCTGTGAAGGTTCCCTTGCTGGGCGAGCCTTTCTTGATTTCGGCGATGATCGCGGGTTGGCGAGCGGTTAGCGCGCCGCGAAAATCGCGAAATTGGGTTCGTTCCGCGGCCCGGCGCTCCAGCGCATCGCGTCGCGGACGCATTCCGGCGAGCGCCGCCTGCTTGGAAGCAACGATGCGGGCGAGAATGTCGGGGATCGTCTGGACCATCGAGAAAGTCTCATGGTATCACCCGACTGGCGCGAGCTTTCGAACTGTCTCGATCGTGTCCGCCTCCGCTGCCGATTTGTCCAAGCGGTAGCGCTTCACACGCGCGAAGCGCAGAGCCATACCGCTGGGATAGCGCGGGCTGATCTGGATATCGCCAAAAGCAATTTCCACCACGAGCTTAGGCTCGACATAAACCGTGTAGGGGTCGCGCGCGGCCTCGATCTTCAGCAGTTCGGCCGTTTGCCAGGCGAGCATTTCGTCCGTCATGCCCTTGAACGTCTTGCCAAGCATGGCGAAGCCGCCGGTGGCTGGATTGCGGGCGCCAAGGTGAAGATTGCTGAGCCAGCCGCGTCGCCTTCCATGGCCCCATTCGGCGGCCAGGACGGCCAGATCGAGCGTATGAGCCTTTTTGATCTTCCTCCAACCCTGCCCGCGCGCGCCCGCCGCGTAGAGTGAATCGCGGGCCTTCGCCATGACGCCTTCGTGGCCGCGGTCGAGCGATTGGCGGAGGAAGTCTTCGGCCTCTTCCGCCTTCGCCGTGACGAGATTCGGAATCAAATGTTCGGGCCGCGACAATTCTTTGAGTGCCGCGAAACGCCGCGCCTGCGCTTCGTCTACTAGCGGCGCCCCATCCAGATATAAGAGATCGAACCAGACGGGCGTTAGCGGTAGATCGGCTCGCGTTCGATCGACGTCGAGCTTCCGCCCAAACCTCCGCATGGTTACCTGGAAAGGCTGCGGACGCCCCTCCGGGGTGAGGCTGAGGACCTCGCCGTCCAGAATGAGGTCGCGGGCGGGCAACCGCAGCGCCGCCTCAACGATTTCCGGGGCGGCTGCGGTCACATCGTTGAGCGCGCGCGAGAAAATGCGCACGTCTCCGCCAGACCGGTGCACCTGCACGCGCGCCCCGTCGAATTTATATTCGAACGCCGCTTCGCCAAATTCTCCCAAGGCCGCCTCGGCGTCCTCGGAGGTCTGGGCGAGCATCGGCTTTACCGGGCGAAAGAGCTGAATTTCGTATGAATCGAGCCAGCCGCCGGGCGCGAGCGCGGCCTTTGCGACTTCGGCCGCGTCGCCCGCCATCATCACGGCGCGGCGGATGCGCTGCAAGCCAATGCCGGAGGCCTTCGCGATCGCCTCCAGCATGATTCCCTCAAGCGCGCCTTGCCGCAGTTCGCCGATCAGAAGCCGCGCGAGAAACTCCTGCTCCGCGGTTGTAGCCTTAGCAAAGAGCGAATGCAGCAACTCCGTTTTTCGCTGCTCGGAGCCGCTGCCGCGCACCTTCGCGAGCGAGTCGAGCGTGCGATCGATTTCCGCGATCTCGATGCTAGCCTCCGCCGCCGGAGGCCCGGAAGCGTTGCGCAAAGTCGCGTAGCCGACGCCGATTCGGCCTTGCGGGGTCGCGCCGGAAAGATAGGCGGCGACGATTCCGACTTCCTCCGGCGCCGCCAGCTTCAGGGCGCTCGAAATCAACTCAATTTTTTCGCTTCGCTTGGAAGTCGCGGCGACACGTTGCGAGATATCGACCACCGCGGCCAGCAGCATCTCGACCACGGTAGCACTGCGGCGTTTGGCTGGAGAAGAGCGGCTAGCTTGCCGCTTTGGCCGTCAACCGTTGCTCGGCTGCTTCCACGCTTTCGTATTGAGGAACCATTTTGTCCACTCCCACGACTTGAAGCAGCGTCAATACTCTCTGGGAAACACGCGCTAGCCCGAACCTGTGGCCGTTCCGTTCGCAAGATGTATATGCGCCCAGAATCGCGCCGAGTCCCGCGGAGTCCATGTAAGGGACCTCGCCCAAATCGATGATCAAAGTGCTGGGCTGATCGCGCCGGACCAGATCTTGAAACTCGAAGAGCGACTTGAGCGTCAGCGAGCCTTTCAGAATCAGAATGCGGGCGCGGCTTGCGCCTTCCGTCTGTTGAATTTCGAGTCCGTCCATTTCCATAAGACTACTGGAATGATATAACAAATGCATTGCAGAAGAGTTACAGCCGGTTGACGCGGAGTTTTAGAATTTCGCCCATACACCCATATCATGCAATACGGTAGTATGGGAATATGAAAATCACAGTTGAGGTCGCGGATTCGCTTTTGGAGGAAGCGAGGGCCTGCGCTGAATCACAAGGCGTGCCGCTTCGCCGCTTGATCGAAGAAGGACTGCGGACTACGATCCAACACGCTGCAACCCGAAGGCCCTTTCGGCTCCGCGATGGATCTTTCGGCGGCCGCGGGCTGCGCGAAAACCTGTCATGGAATGAGATTCGGAGACGCGCCTATGCTGGGCGCGGCGAGCGGGAAGAATGATCGGTGTAGACACCAACATCCTTGTCTACGCGCATCGCCGCGATTCGGAATGGCACTCCGCGGCGGCGAAGGCGTTAGCGGCGTTGGCCGAGGGGGAAACTCCCTGGGCGATCCCGTGGCCTTGCATCCACGAATTCCTGGCGATCACTACCCATCCGCGAATCTACGCTCCTCCGACGCCCGTGGCGAAAGCCATCGAACAAGTGGACATCTGGATGGAATCACCCTCGCTGCGCCTGCTTGGCGAATTGAAAGGGCATTGGGCCGAACTGCGGGAGGTGCTCACGGCAGGAAGGATCGTAGGCGGCGCGGTTCACGATGCGCGCATCGCGACTATTTGTCTCGAGCACGGCGTTCGCGAATTATGGAGCGCTGATCGCGACTTCAGCCGCATCGCCCGAATCGCGGTTCGAAATCCTCTAACAGCCCTGGATTAGGTAAGCGGCAGCGTGATCGTGAACACCGAACCCTTGCCTAGTTCGCTCGAAGCCGAAAGGCTTCCGTTCATACGCTCCACGATGTGCTTTACGATCGACAACCCCAGCCCTGTGCCGCCCACTTGGCGCGAGCGGGCTTTATCCACGCGATAGAAGCGCTCGAAGATGCGAGGCAAATCGTTCGACGGGATGCCCACGCCGGTGTCCGAAATCAGAATGCTCACCTGAGTTGTGTCGCGCTGCGTTTCAGCGCGCACGCTGCCGCCGCT
>Ga0126379_10003636_pt1 | contig 10021 bp, 7 predicted proteins | sample PanSoiMetPlot_24_FD_92640 | JGI IMG/M metagenome (GOLD analysis project Ga0126379, IMG submission 92640) | Tropical forest soil microbial communities from Panama - MetaG Plot_24 | ecosystem: Environmental > Terrestrial > Soil > Tropical forest > Bulk soil | place: Panama | collected 2016-02-17 | reverse complement strand
CGTAGTCAGGTTGAGGGCGACGGCGCCAGCGTGCCGGCAATCAAATTCTTTGTGGGCTTTCCCTTGGACGAAGAACAAATGCAGTCGCCGGCCGTTAGGGGCCGCCCCATTGCGCTGAGGGCCTCATCCAAAATCCGCCGGATCGTACGGGCACAGCGGCCACATTCGGCGCTGCATCCCAAACAGCGATAGACTTCACTGGTTGCTCGCACCGTGCCTTCGGCCGTAACGGATCGCACTTGGTGGTCCGAGATGACGTTACACGAACACACAATCACGAAAGCACTCCCCGGTCATCGCGCTATTCCGGCCGTCTTTATTTATGCACTCGTCTGCAAGCGTGTCCCATCCGGACGAGAACGTATCCTTGCCATTTTGCGATGACGCCCGGCAAGCCTTAAGAAATGAAATCGTTCTAAACTGCAAAGTATAACGATTCTAATCTGTTAGAGCACTTTTTCGATCAGGTTGACCCCACGGCGCTGTCATCGCGACTATGCTGCCCTCGCCGGTCAAGCCGGGCAATGACACCGGTTGGTCAGCCGAGGTGCCGTACATAGACCGGAGCCGGCTCATTCTGTACGGATGACGACTTGATAACAACGAATCTTGCCCCGCTATTCCCGAAAGGCTGAAGAATGACCGCCGTTGGAGTGAGTTCCGGCATTTTCCGCGACATCTTTTCCACCGCACCGATGCACCGCATCTTCGCGGATGAAAATCGCGTCCAGAAATATCTCGACATCGAGGCGGCGCTCGCCCGCGCCCAGGCGCGTCTGGGCATCATTCCGCAGCATGCGTGTGACGAAATTCTGCGACATTGTTCGATCGCCGAATACGATTTCGCCAAGCTCAAAACTCAGACGGAACGGATCGGCTATCCGGTGCTGCCGGTCGTGCAGCAACTCGTTGCCTTGTGCCGGGACGGTCTCGGCGAGTGGTGTCACTGGGGCGCGACCACCCAGGACATCACCGACACGGCCACGATCCTGCAAATCCGCGAAGCGCTCGATCTCGTCGAGGCCGATCTCGTGGCGATCGCGGATGCGCTTGCGGCCCTGGCCGAGCGGCATCGCGACACCCCTATGGCGGGCCGCAGCAATCTCCAGCAGGCGGTGCCGATCACGTTCGGCTACAAGGTTGCGACCTATCTGGCGGGGTTCGAGCGTCACCTCCAGCGCCTGAAGGAGTTGCGCCCCCGCGTTCTGGTCGGCGAGTTCGGCGGTGCCGCCGGGACACTGTCGTCGCTCGGCAGCTGCGGTCTCGAAGTCCAGGCCGCGCTGATGCAGGAACTTGGTCTCGGGCAGCCCGACATCGCCTGGCACACGGTGCGCGACTGCATTGCGGAGGTCGGGTGTTTTCTCGGCCTCGTCACCGGCAGCTGCGGCAAGATCGCCCTCGATGTGAAGCTGATGATGCAGACCGAGGTCGAGGAGGTCTATGAGCCGTTCCACGAAGGCCGCGGCTCATCGAGCACGATGCCGCAGAAACGCAATCCGATCTCCTCGGTCTACATCACGGCGACGACGTCGCTGGTCCGCCAGCACGTCGCCGCCTTGCTGGATGCCATGGTGGAGGACCATGAGCGTGCTACCGGCCCGTGGGAGATCGAGTGGATCGCGGTGCCGGAAATCTTCGGCCTGGCGGCCGGCGCATTGGCGCAGACCCGTTTCATGGTCTCAGGCCTGCAAGTCGACGAAAGGAAGATGCGGGCGAATCTCGACATCACCCGCGGCCTGATCGTCTCCGAAGCCGTGATGATGGGGCTTGGTCCGCATATCGGCCGCCAATATGCCCACGACCTCGTCTACGATATTTGCCGCAAGGTGATCGCCACCGGCCGCCCGCTGGTCGATTTGCTCGTCGAAGACAAGGAGATCGCCCGGCACCTGGACCGCGCCGCGCTCGAAAAGCTCTGCGATCCTGCGAGCTATCTCGGCCAAGCCGGCGAAATGGTCGACCGGATGTTGGCGCGGCGGCAGAAGCGATGAAGTTGGGGCAGGGTGCGATGAAATCCGCGCATCAAAGAGGGTGGGCGGTACGCGTCTCGTTCACGACGGGCGAATGGATTTGCTGGATCGGCTCGCGGGTTTGTTCCTGCTCGCCTCCCCCCAGTTGGGCTCAGTACGCGTACCGCGAATCCTGAGCTGGTTTTCGCCAGACGCCGACGCGCTGAAAGTATCAAAACTACCGTAGTCGGGCTCTGGCGACCGAGAAGTGGCTGCGAGACTACTACGGATTCCGGTCGGTTTTTTACGCGGGCCACAACATCGAAACGAAGGATGAATTTGAGGCCGAGGACTTTGCTCTTAATCACGACCTTGCGGCGCTCCGCCGGACCAAGTATTTTATGTTAATCTACCCTGACAAGATCATCTCGAGCGTGCTCTTCGAGGCGGGTCTCGCGGTCGCGCTTGGAAAGCCCTCGGTCTATTTCATTCGAGATCGGAGTCGCCTCCCGTTTCTGATGAAAAAAAGGCGGAGCAGGCAGAACTCCCCGCAGGAGTACGAATCTACGAATACGAAAGTCTTGCGAAAATTGAAACTCTGCTCCAAAATCCAGGGAAGGTTTATGGAAGTATTTGGGGAACAAGCCTTAACGCAGGGAGACCCCTGCCGATTACTTCCGGGGAAAAATGCCAACAGAGACACTGAGGAATTCCTCGAGATTAGCGGGAGTCAGGATGCGAAATATTGCTGCGCGCACATTCGCTCTGATCGACCAGGCCTTGGGCTGGTTTGCTACAAACGTATGGGTTTACTTCGGCATCCTCTGGGATGCACTCGTCGTCTGCCGTGCGAGCGTTCTCATGGCGGCGGCCGGCTGGCTACTGTTGGCATCCGAGCAAGGGCAGGACGTGCTTCTCGCTTTGGCGCAAAGCGCCGGCAGCGACGAGGGCCCGGGCTGGTACGGCTACCCGCTGCTGATCGTTACGCTGTTATTCTTGTCATTCTGGATGATCAGCACTTGGTATTGGGCCCTTACCATGCTGCGCTTCGACTTGCCGCGATGGACTCCTTATAAGCGTGAAGGGAGTCAGAAGACCTGGGCGACGTTTTTGGTGTGGTTCCTGCCCACGGTGCTCGGCCTCGCTACGGTGGCGGCGTTCTACCTCAGCTTGCCGACGCATATCCCGGGGCTAATCGTGACGGCAGAGCCCGGCTTCGTTCGGTTGGAGAGCGGTGCAGGTGCTGTCGCGGTACTTTTCGTCTTTTATGAACGCATGCATCGGCGGTTGCTAGGCATCAGCGAGGAGCACTTGCGACGCGGTCGGATCGCCGACATCTGGAGCAAGACAACGGGGCGGGTGACCGGCCGGTCAAAGGGGCTGATAGCAACTTGGGTGCTGCTTGTGACCTTAGTGATCGGAGTGGCCATGCTCGTGGCCTCGTGGGCGGCACCGGTCACGGTGGGGCGCTATTTCCGGACCGACACTTTGTTCTTTATGTGGGCCGGTTCGATAATCCCTCCGCTTTCTCTGATGGCTTATTTCACTGAGTTTTACCGCGTACCAATATTGACGATTCTCGTTGGCCTCGCCGTTCTATTCAGCATTAGCAACGACAATCACGTTGTTCGATTTCTAGATCGCAATGCTGTCGACCCCAACACGCGTCCGACCGTCGCGGAAGCGGCACGCGACTGGCTAGCTACGCTGAACCGAAAGGGTCCCCCGGTTATCGTCGCCACGGCCGGTGGTGGCAGCCGGGCTGCTTACTGGACCGCGACAGTCCTCGGCCGGCTTCAGGACTGTTATCCTGAATTCGCCCGGCATACCTTCGCCATAAGCGGCGTTTCCGGAGGCTCGCTCGGAGCGGCGGCGTTTCGCGCGGTCCTCACCGATTCCCCCATAACCGACCCGAAAATTCCGCCGGAACCGCATTGCGGGCCCGACACGGCCGTCACGGTTAAGGACGGAGTTGCCCAGAAAGCGCAGGAGGTGGTTGGCAGTGACTTCCTGACCGCGACGACCGCAGCTTTGCTCTATCCCGACCTGCTACAACGGTTTTGGCCGTGGCCGATAAAGAGTGCTGATCGTGCGCGCGCCATCGAGCTTGCCTGGGAGGACTCCTACAGACGTGCCATGCGGATGACGACCGGAGCCGGCGGTGGGCAGTTTGCTGGTTCGTTCATCAACGCCGCGGCACCGGCGTCGCGATCCACGGATGCGGCAGCTAAACGCTGGCCCGCGCTCTTTCTCAACGCGACCTGGGCAGAGACAGGGCGCCGGCTTATTATGAGCCCGTTTAAGCTTACCGGGGACGAGGAGAAGGCTTCCGCATTTCCTGCTGCTGATGACCTGCTAGGTCTCATTGGCCGTGACATCGCGCTATCGACAGCTGCTGGCCTTAGTGCTCGTTTTCCCATTGTCCTGCCTGCGGCCACACTCCTCGATTCAGCCGCGCGGTCGCACGGCCGTGCAGTTGACGGAGGTTACTTCGAAAACTATGGGGCTGTGACGGCGGCGGAATTGCTGGCGGAGCTCCGGGGCGCCGTCGGTACCGACGCCGTACCTCTACGTCCTGTTGTGATCCTGATAAGTAGCGATCCGACTCTGCCAAATACACTCGGTGCTCTGTGTAATCCACCGAAGGATGCCTCCGATCAGTTATCAAGCGGCTGCTCCGTCAATCAGATAGGGTTCGCCCCCGAGATCCGATCGCCGATCCGCGCATTTTTGGCTGCCCGAGAGGCCCGTGGAGTGCTTGCTTCGCTCGACCTCAAAGAGCTGGTGTCGGCACTCGGCGGACAATTCGCACACTTCCGTTTGTGTCCGGCGGAGAACGGGAACAGTGGGGGTCGCGAACTTCCACTTGGATGGGCTCTGTCCGACCACGCCAAAGAGGCAATCAAGGGCGCACTGACTGACCTTGATAGCCAGGACCAAGAATGCCGCCGAATAAATCGCGATTCGTGGGCAATACTTCATGGAGCATTCGCTTCGGCTAACTGAAGCCAAGATTGAACGCTTATGATTTTTAGGTGTCGTCCAGGAGATCGAGTGTTGCTGCGGCGTCAACGCAATGGCGAGCGATCCTCATCGGCCGCAGGACGACACCAACGTAGTCCCACCCGCAGCAGGCGAAAAAGGGCCGGCGTGCCGGCTCCTCGTGTTGCGGTGACGGTGGTGGGCAAGTGAACTCTGTGTGCCGTCGAGCACGCCAAATACCGCTGCGAGGCGAAAACTTTACTTTGTAAACACGTATTTTGTCGGGTATCTGTCATTGAGGTGAGACGGCGCGCATTCGAGAGCGAACCATGACGTTTTCGCTGAGGCCTGTGTTCATCGGCTGGATCACGCTGGTGATGCAGTTACCATTGCAGCTGTTCTTCACGCTCTGGTGCGGCGGCTTCTTTGGCGGACTGACGAAGGCGATCGTTTTTCCGAATTCGAACGTACCATTTTGGTTGTTCGGCGGGCTCGCTTTTTTCGGTATTCCACTGGTCTCGTATTTCGGTAAGAAGCTTAACTATTCGCGCACCGAGTACACATTTTGCCCCGACCGGCTCGAGTTCGAGGAGGGCTTTTTCAGTATTCACAAGAAAGTCATAAGGTTCAAGGATGTGAAGGAAGTCAGCTTGCACAAGGGTATTCTTCAACGTCTATACGGGCTTGGAACCATTTATCTTGCGACGCTGGCGACCGGCTCGGCACCCGGATCGAATGCGTTCGGGCCGTTTGGTTTCTGGGCGATTGGCTTCGGCAACATTTCAGCCAGCGGCGTTAGCGTGCGCGACATTGCGAATCCGGACGCTGAATTCGATAAGATCAGACGCATCGTCGATGCGAACAACAACCCAATGCAGTGAATTACGCGGACTGTTCCCAGACAATTTTCTCCTCAGGCTTGACGAAAAACGCGGACGGCTGCGACGGCATCACCGTACGAAGGCGCGTGCGATGGCCGCGATGTCTTCGTTGACCCGTGCGATCGCCTCGAACATGTCCCCGCTCGGAGTGCTGTGTTTGAGGAAATGGCTGATCTCCTCCATCTCGGCGCGACCCAGCGATAGGCTTTTCGGGTCAGCCAGGCGACGAGATGGAGCTGGCTCGCCCTCAGGCTCCTTATGCAGCTGCCGCCAAACCCGCGCGCGTTGCGCCGCGGACCATGGCGACCGTGCCACCGGCCCGTGGGAGATCGAGTGGATCGGGGTGCCGGAAATCTTCAGCCTGGCGGCGGGCGCCCTGGCGCAGACCCGTTTCATGGTCTCAGGCCAGCAAGTCGATGAAAGGAAGATGCGGCCGAATCTCGACATCACCCGCGGCTGATCCTCTCCGAAGCCGTGATGATGGGTCTTGGTCCGCATATCGGCCGCCAATATGCCCACGACCTCGTCTATGATATTTGCCGCAAGGTGATCGCCACCGGTCGGCCGCTTTGCTTGCCGAAAACAAGGAGATCGCCAGGCACCTCGACCGCGCCGCGCTCGAAAAGCTCTGCGATCCAGGAAATTATCTCGGCCAAGCCGGGGAAACCTCGAAGGAGGGTCGCTTATCACCTGTCGAAATCCGCGCCGCCCGTAGCGAATGTAGCGGACTATCGTGCCAGGCGCTACGGATAGCGGACTTATCTAACGTTGATAGTATAGCTTGCTTGCCTCAAATTCCCGGAGGCAAAAATTATTTCAGCCTGCACATAGTCCGTGCCGACGAAGCCACGTTGCGACGTGTAATAAATCGCCGCGCCCGCGACGCGACGGCGATTGCATTGGTTTCTAATATTGGAAACTGGGAAGTTTGGAAAATCGGTAGCCTGGGTGACAGTCACGCGGCCATGCTCCGGTGCGCGGATTAGCCGGATCGTTGGTCGTCCGACCGTGCTGCAATCCGGATTGGTCGAATTGAAGAATGAGAGCTTTAGCGAACGGCCCGAGACGGCATACTTGGTGGCGGATTGTGCCTGCGCCGCAGTCGCGGAAAACAATGCGAGCGCAATCGTGATTGCGCTGCGCATCAGACGTACCCCGGCTGTGATTGATTCAGCCTCTGCGATTGAGATTTCATTGGTACTCCCCGATTGATTGGTTCAAAGACAGCTCGCGCATCGACTGCGCGCAGCACAGACCTCTGCAATTTGCGCGATGGTGTGAGACTGAAAAATATCCAAGTGAAATGCCGGCCGACGGCACGCTTGGCTGCCATTTCGCCCCGGTGGTTTCGGCAAACCCCTTTGGCAGCTCATTAATCAGGATATATCACCTGCCGTGCGCGCGGAGGGGGAATTTTTCTAATTGGCCCGTTACTGAGATCTTCTGCAATGCAGCTTTGCGGCGGCCATCCGGGATCAAGCGGACATGCGCGGCACCTGCTGGGTCAGCTAGGCGAGGAGATGAGGCTGGCTCGCCTCAAGCTCCTTATGCTGCACTGCCGCCGAACCCACGCACGTCGCGCCGCGGTCGCCGCTATGGCGGTAAACCCCTTGGTGATGTCACCGAGACTGCGTTGCAATCCACGTAAACGGGCTTTTTAAGCGCTCGCGCCACCGCCTCAACCGGCGGACAGATCGACAAGGAAAAATTCGTCTTCGTCAGCAGCGCATCGTCGTCAGAAATCCGGCTTGTCGGCGGTCGGAATCCTGGCGTCCTTGTCAGAGTAGTACAGCGCCCCGGCATAGTAGTGCTCTACATTTTCGGCGCAAACCCGTTCGTGCCAGTCCGCGTGCCCGGCGCGCAGATAGGTAATGGTCGCCGACCAAGGCATCGTGAAGACGCCGTCGTCCTCCACGGTAAATTCGAGCTGCAATCCCTTGCCCCTGTAGTTGGGATCGACAGCATAGGCGCCGACGAGCGGCCACTCTTTCTGGCCGCGGTCCTGCGCTTCTTTCGCGGCTTCGTAGTCAAGGAGCCGGTAACGCTCGACGACGTGCAGGGCCTCCGTGTACGGAGTGCCGAAACGGTCGATCATGGCATATCGCCCGACCTTGATCCCCACGGTATCGATCACCAGCGTGTCGCCTTCGTAATGACCAACGGAATCCCCATGGGCGGTCGGAGTCACCTTTGCGGGGTGAGGCTGGTTCATGCGTATCTGGCGGTAATCTTGATCGTGGGGGTAGAGGATGGTGACCTTGTCCGGCTGCTGGAGAATCTGGATTTCAAAGTTCCAAAAAATATAGGGCACGGGTTGAAGGAGACATTGGTTATCCGGGTCCGGAAAAACCTTGCCGGATAACGAGATTTCGCCGTTCTTCTTGACGATCTCCGCCGCATGAGGCTTCAAGATCGGATTGGTATAATCTCCGACAAGCAAATTGAAGTTACTCGCGCCGGACGGCGTGCGTGACCGATTCCGCACCGGGCCTGGTCCCGATGTCGGATTCTCAAATCCGAGAGACGGATGCGCCCAAGTGCCGGAAAAATCCGGAATGGACGCGGCGCTTTGCGCCCCGCTGCCGACCGGCCCAGCTGAGGGCGCCGCCGATTGCCCCCAGGCAGGCGTCGCAACCGCTCCCGCCAATATGATCACTAAAAGGAAACCCGGCCGCTGAAAATTCATGTTCCCTCCGTTCACGGTTCCCCCGGCAACCGTCGGATAATTTATCCTCTTTGCGTGTATGCCGGGAAGGGTGCGCATGTCTGCACACCGCCGCCAAATTTAAGATCGGTAGATGACCCGGCTGCCTCGATTGAGGATTTGACCAGCCGGATCGGACGGGCTTGACATATAGGAATAGGCCTGTAGACAGCTGCATCATGGTTTCGGCACCAACGCGTGAAGGCGCTTCACCATGGCGCTGTTCGGATCGGTGAGCGGGTCGAGCACGGTGAAGTGATCGGCACCGATGATCTCCTCGTAGCGCGTCGCAACGCCCGCCTTGCCCCAGGCATCCGCGATGAGGCGACCCTGGCGCAGGAATTCATTCGATTCGCGCGCGCCTACCACGGCATCGAGCACGCGCCGGCGCGGCGCCGGCCACAATACGGGCGAGATTTGTCTCGCGCGGTCGTCATCGAGGCGAAAATCCTGGTTCATGGACACGTGTACCAGCGGCGCGAGGTCGTACACGCCGGAAATCGCATATCCGGCCGGCACCAGATCGGCCGGCGCGGCGGCGTCGAGCGCCGGCCAATCGGTCGCCAACAGGACGGCGGTCAAGTGGCCGCCTGCCGAGTGGCCGAGCACCAGCATGCGTTTGCCGTAGCGTCGCCACAGGACGAGAAGCGCGCGGCGCATTTCCTCGATGATGTCGGCGATGCCGACCTGCGGGCAGAGATTGTACCCCGGCAGCGCAACGCCGATACCATGTGCGTTGAGGCCACTTGCAAAGTGGCTGAACAGCGACGGCTCGAAATTGCGCCACCAGCCGCCATGGATGAACACCGCCAGGGGGGCGCCGGGGCGAGCGTCGAACAGATCGACGATCTCACGGACCGTCGGGCCATAGCTTATGCGCGCCTGGCGCGACGCCGGCAATCGAGCCCGATAAGATTCGGAGTCCGTCGCCCATCGGGCAAAGATTTGCGGGTGCTCGGGCACCCGCGCCCGATTGTCGTATTCCTTCTCGTAATCGATCGCGGTCATCGCCATCTTCCTGCACCTTGCTGCACAGTGCGGCAGGGCGCAGCGGCCGACAAGCGTCCCGCGTCTGCCACCACGGGCCTTGTTGATTTCCATTCGCCATGGAATGTTTGGCTGGGAAACGTGCCGCTGGCACCCTGATTGGGAGATAGAAGAATTCGATCGGTGTCTTGATGTCGATGATTTCGCCGCCCACCGTGCCGCTCGATCGCCGGCAATCGCCGACCGCACTTGCGGTCGCGCGCGGGACGCAGCGTTTGCTGCTGACCCTCGGACTGTCCTGCGTCGTCGAGCTGCCGCTGCTTTCCGGACGCCGCGCGGACCTCGTGGCGCTCGGCGGCGACGGCGAAATCTGGATCGTGGAGATCAAGTCCTCCGTCGAGGATTTTCGCGCCGATCAGAAATGGGCCGACTACCGGATGCATTGCGATCGTCTGTTCTTCGCGACCGCCGAGCATGTACCGCTCGACATCTTTCCCACCGACGCCGGGCTCATTCTG
>Ga0126379_10003632_pt1 | contig 10029 bp, 6 predicted proteins | sample PanSoiMetPlot_24_FD_92640 | JGI IMG/M metagenome (GOLD analysis project Ga0126379, IMG submission 92640) | Tropical forest soil microbial communities from Panama - MetaG Plot_24 | ecosystem: Environmental > Terrestrial > Soil > Tropical forest > Bulk soil | place: Panama | collected 2016-02-17 | reverse complement strand
TCCATTACTTGGTGCAGGCAGCCGAAGACGACGTCCGGCAGCATGTGGCCCACCGTGTGCCGCGCCGCTACGGCGCGCGGCCGCTTGGCGTTCAACAGGCAGCCCTCCGGTGCGCTGACCGTGATCGGCGCGAGTGAACCGGCATTGTTCGGCACCTCGGGCGCGACCAGGCATTTGACCCCGAACGCGGTGTAGGCGGTTGTGTAATTGAGCACGACGTTGATGCCGAAGGCGCTCGCCGGCGAGGTGCCGGTGTAATCGACGTGAATGCCGCCCTCGCCGATCGTCATTTCGGCCGCGAGCGTCAGCGGGCGGTCAAAGCCGTCCATCGTCAGGCTGTTGCGATAGGAGCCTTTCTTCAATTTGCCGATCGCCTCGATCGTCGCCTGGCGCGAGGTTTCGATGATGTGCTCCCCCAGCCGGTCGAGATTGGCGATGCCGAATTCCTCCATCATCTCGACGAGCCGACGGCTGCCTTCATCATTGCACGCGGCAAGCGCATAGACATCGCCCTCGACCTGCAACGGTTCGCGGACATTGGCGCGGATCACCCGCAACAGGTCCTCGTTCATCCGGCCTTCGCGCGCCAATGCGATCAACGGGATCGACAGCCCCTCTTCATAGACTTGGCGGCCGTCGGGCCCCATGCCGAGCCCGCCGATATCGACGACATGGACGGTACTGGCGAAGAGCCCGACCGCCTCGCCGCGCAGGAACGTCGGGCTAACGACGGTCAAGTCGTGCAGGTGCCCGCAAGTGAGCCACGGGTCGTTGGTGATGTAATGGTCGCCCGGGCGCATCGTCTTCAGCGGAAAGGCGTCGAGAAAATGCTTGACCGCCGCCGCCATCGAATTGACGTGGCCCGGCGTGCCGGTGACCGCCTGCGCCAGCATGTTGCCGTCGCGGTCGAACACCCCAGCCGACAGGTCTCCCGCTTCGCGCACCGTCGTCGAGAACGCGGTGCGCACGAGTGTCTGGGCCTGCTCTTCGACGACGGCAATGAGCCGGCTCCACATGACCTGCATGTGGATCTGCGACAGCGCGGTGTTGGGTCTCGAGATCATCGGCTGCACCTCGCCAATTCGTTCCCCGCGATCGCTGGGATCTTACGTGCGGCCGGATAGAGGGCGCAATCGGTCAACGAGAGTGCTTTCTATTGGTCGCGCCGTGTGAGCTCGATATAGCCGTGGACCTCGACGCGCGCGTCAAGGGCTCGGCTGACGACAGTCGAAGTCTCGTCTTCGACGATGATGGCAGGGCCCGCGATCATGGCGCCAGGCCTGAGATCCCGGCGCTGGTGGATCGCGACTTCGACGAACTCGTTGGTCTCGGGATCGAAGACCGGGCGTGAGAGCGCAGGCTGCGGCCTATAGGGCTGCGGGGTGGGTGCGGCGGTGTCGGCCGGAACCGGGGGCGGCGCCGACAACAGCAACACCCAGCTCAAGACTTCGACTTCGACGCCGGGGATGACGCGGCTGTAGAGGTGGCGGTATTCCCGCTCGAAGGCGGTGCGCAGCAGCGCCGCATCGTCGGTGTGATAAGCTCGCACCGGCAATGGCACGGCGATCTCGTGGCCCTGGCCGCGGTAGCGCATGAACGCGGAACGCGTCTCGGTCAGCGGCGCCGCGCCGGCGCCGCGGCGGACAATCGGCTCGGCTTCGGAGCGCATTGCCGCGAAGAGCGCATTGGCGGCAGTCGCGTCGAACTGGTCGAGGCGCTGCAGCGACGAACGCACGATCTCGTAGGCGATCGGCGCGCGCAGAAAGCCGACCGCCGAGCCTACCCCTGCATAGGACGGCACCAGCACCCGGTCGAGCCCCAATTTTTCCGCCATGCGCGCCGCATGCAGCGGCGCCGCGCCACCAAATGCAACAAGTGTGCGCCCGCGTGCGTCCTTGCCGCTTTCGATAGCGTGGACGCGCGCCGCATTCGCCATGTTCTCGTCGACGATCTCACTTACCCCCAGCGCCGCGAGTTCCAGCGCCAAGCCCAAGGGATCCGCCATCTCCTGCCGGATCGCGGCCTCGGCGGCGCCGCGGTCGAGCGCCATGCGCCCGCCGGAAAAGCCCGCGGGGTCGATACGGCCGAGCAAGAGATCCGCGTCGGTGACGGTCGGCGCCGCGCCGCCCCGTCCGTAACAGGCCGGACCAGGATCGGCCCCGGCGCTGTCCGGCCCGACGGTGATCCGCTTCAGCCGGTCCACCCGCGCGATCGAGCCGCCGCCCGCGCCGATCTCGACCATCTCGATGACGGGAATGCGCAACGGCAACCCGCTGCCCTTCTTGAAACGGTAGATGCGCGCGACCTCGAAGGCGCGGCTGGTCTGCGGCCGCAAATCATCAATCAGGCAGATCTTTGCGGTCGTCCCGCCCATGTCGTAGGACAGCACCTTGTCGAGCCCGCACTGCCGCGCAATCTCGGCGGCGAAGATCGTCCCGCCTGCGGGACCCGATTCGACGAGCCGCACCGGAAAGCGGATCGCCGTTTCGGCCGAAGTGAGGCCGCCGCCCGACAGCATCAGAAACAGCGGACACACGAACCCCTCGCGCCGCAGCAGCGCTTCGAGATTGGTGATGTAGCGGCCGACCAGGGGCTGCACATAGGCATTGGCGCAGGCTGTCGAGAAGCGCTCGTATTCGCGCATTTCCGGCGAAACATCGCTGGATAAGGTGATCGCCAGCCCTGGGCGCCGCCCGGCGAGGATCTCGCCGGCGCGACGCTCGTGTGTGGGGTTGGTGAAGCTGTGCAGAAAGCCGATCGCGACCGCCTCGATATTCTCCGCTGCGAGACGGTCGGCAAGCCCCGACACCCCTGCCTCGTCGAGTGGCACGAGCACGCGGCCGCGCGCGTCGATGCGCTCTTTGACCGAAAAGCGCAGCCGGCGCGGCACGAGCGGCGGCGGCAGATCGATATTGACGTCGTATTGCTCGAACCGGTTCTCGTGCCGGATCTCGATCGTGTCGCGGAAGCCCTCGGTCGTCAGCAGCGCGGTTTTGGCGCCCTTGCGCTCGATGATGGCATTGGTCGCGAGCGTCGTGCCGTGAATGATGATCGACAGATCCGCCGGGGCGAGCGCCGCCTCGCGCAATACTGCGCCGATGGCTTCGAGGACGGCGCGCTCGGGGGCCTCCGGGGTGGTCAGGATCTTGGCGCTGTAGCGCCGCCCCGCCGCTTCGAGCGCGACATCGGTGAATGTGCCGCCGATATCGACGCCCAATCTTCCGCCCTGCACCACCACGACGCCCTCTCGCCCGACCGCCAACCCGGCGCAGGTGTTTGGCGGCGAAGAGAGGTGGTGTCAATTGGTTCGCCGAGCGGGCATGCCGTCGGGACCTAGGCCGGCTTCACGCCGACCTTCTGCCAGGCGTCGATGACCGCCTTTTGCTCGGTGCTGTTCGTTCCAAAGCGATGTCCCGCATTGGCCACCGTCCGCCCGGCGAAGGCCGCGAACGCCGCCGTCGGGCTGAGGCTTTTATCGCGGATCGTGTCGTACCAGATCTGTCCGGCCTTAACCCATGCGCTGCCGCCGAGGGCGGTTGCGGCGAGATAGAAGGCGTGATTGGGGATGCCGGAATTTATATGGACACCGCCATTGTCCTCTGCGGTATGGACAAAGTGGTCCATGTGGGCGGGCTGCGGGTCTTTGCCGAGCAAATCATTATCGAAAGCCGTGCCTGGGGCTTTCATCGACCGCAGCGCCTCGCCCTGTTTGGTGAGAAGCCCCTCGCCGATCAGCCAATCGGCTTCGCTGGCCGTCTGCTTCATCACGTATTGTTTGACAAGGGAGCCAAAGACATCGGAGCCGACTCGTTCAGAGCCCCTGATTGACGAAGATACCGCAGGTTGACTTCGGACCCGGTGACGCCGTGTGTCAGTTCGTGGCCGATCACATCCAACGAAATCGTGAAGCGGTTGAAGATGGCCGGGTCGCCGTCACCGAACACCATCTGGTGGCCATCCCAGAAGGCGTTGTTGAATCGATTGCCGAAATGGACGGTTCCGGTGAGGTGTAGTCCCATATCGTCGATCGAATTGCGCTGATAGTTTTGCAGGTAGAAATCAAAGGTGTGGCCAAGGCCGTCATAGGCCTCGTCGACGGCCGGGTCGCCGACTGGCCCTTGTCCCTCCGAACGGACGAGCCGGCCGGGCTGTGCCTGTGCATGATCTGCAGTAAAGATTGTACGATGAACTTGCGGCGGCGCTCCCGTCACGACCGGCCGAGCGGCAGTTGCAATAAGCTGAAACGTCAGCCGCTGAGTGCGCATAGTTCCATCAATGGCAAGCGTGTTCAGCGCGGCATTGCGCTGAGCGGCGTTGCCGCGGCGAGCAATCTCGTGCAGTACGTGTGGCGGCACGATACAGAAGATGGAGTGCCGGTGAATGGCGTGGCAGGTGTGCGAGTGCATGGCGACCTCCAGTCGTTGGTCCCAAACAATGGTTAAGGCGGACCCGAGAACGTTAGCCCGGGAAGAGAGTTAAAAGTGTGAGCCAGCTCACACGTGGTAAAAAAGGTCCCGCGCCCAACTCCGCGACTTCAGCATCGCCGCGGGGCGTCAGTCGCCCGTCATGCCTTTCAGAATGTCCGCGAGCTCGAGCATTCGGCCGGCGGGATCATCGCCTGCCCTTGTGCGTAGTGTGCTGAGGTCTCCGCCACCCGGCGGCAGGATCAAGACCGCCTCCTTCCCGGCGTAGGAGATTGCGATCCGTCGAGCGTTCACCTGCGGGCTGCCGAGCTGCGCTGGAAATTCCGCCACCGCCATTCGATCCAGCAACGCCTTTAGTTGCGCCTGTTGCTCAGGCGTCAGGCGCCCCTGCTTGTAGGGATCGCCGATCTTCAGTCCGATCTGGCGCGCAATGGTGAAGCTGCAATCCGGCGCAATCGTCCATACCGTCCCGGTCTGCCCGACAATCCCGTCCTGCAGATCCTTGACGGTCAGCGGCGCTGTCATCGGGCATTCCTGAGCCAAGATCACCCCCGAGATGAGCAGACTCGCGAAAACCGGGCCAACCGGCAGCGGCCGAATAATAAACCCCCAGGGCTTGGATCGGGAGGAATTTTGCGGTGCTGCCTTTAGTTGTCTCCGCATCGCCCCATTTCAAGTCGCTCCCTCCAAAGCGGTAAGCCGCGCTGCGTCCTAACTTTGAGCGCCGTCAGAATTCGCGGCCGATCATTCGATCGAGCGAGAGCGAACCGCCGCCGCGGATCAGGATCGCGAGACTGATCAGCAGCAGATAGAACGGCACTTCCATGCCGCGACCGGTCCAAAACCAGCCGATTGGCATATGAACGTGAAATGCGGCGACGAACATGAAGCCGGCGAACAGTGCCGCGACAGGCCGCGTGAGTAAGCCGAAAATCAGCAGAATTCCTCCCAAAAACTCGAGGCATCCGATGTAATACGCCCAGAACAGCGAAGGATTGAGTCCTTGTCTGGCAAAACCTTCGGCGGTCTTGGCAATATCGCCGCCCCAGACCCCGAACAGCTTCTGCATGCCGTGCGGCAGGAAGAAGAGACCTGTCGCCGCACGCATCAGCGGCCAGCTGTAAACATCGAGCGCCGAATACAGCCCTTCCAGGGCGGGAACTACGTAATGCGATCGATCCGTGCTCTGATATGTCATCCTTTCCCCCCGACTCTGCGCAAGATGCCGGGATTGTACAGTATCGTTTTTGCTTCGCAATCAGGGCCAGTTTGCTCTCCGTCGGACGACACGGCGAAAACCCATCGGAATCTTGCTGAACCCTCCCCAAGCAAGCTTCGAGATAGACGACCGCTAGTCGGCCGCGGACGCGTAACTGACGGCTTGATCGGCGGCGGCGATGTGAGCTGTTTCACACTGCGTTGACGGTCGGCAATGTATGATCGGGCGTCGGCATTCAACTGAAGGAGATTGCAATGCCAAGTACCAGAACGAAGCAGCGCCGGCTGCGGCCGATGAACGTCCATGTGCACCGCGGCTCCGCCGCCGAGCGTAAGTACCGCGCGGTCGCGGGCATTCCGGGTTCGATGCCGGAGGAGAAGGCCGCGGGGCTGCCGTCGACGCCCGCTCACGATCTGCTGTTTCACGGCGGTAAAACGATCAAAGATCTCATTTACACGAACTTCTACGTTGGCGCTGACGCATGGGACCCGAGCGACGTGAGGAATATCGATCGGGCGCTCGATGCGGCCATGTCTGAGCCAAGCCTCAACAATGTCATGGCGCAGTATTTCTCGGGCGTTCCGACCACCAAATCCGTTCCGTCGCGGAAGCTGCCCGGACCCGCTCCAGATCAAGTGACGAAAGAAGACATCGAGGAGCTGGTCAATACTCTGCATGGCCGAGGTAAGCTCGCGGGATTCGACTTCAGCTCGACGGTGTTCAATTTCATGCTGCCGCGCGGCACAGTGCTGACCGATGATCCGATTGCCGGCGAACGCGAAGACGGCCACAAAGCCAAGCGGCGTCCGGTCGGGGACGAAGACGACAAAGCCTCCTCGCTGGAAGGGCTGGGCGGATTTCACGGATCTGTGCAGGCCGGCGGCACGACGATCTATTATGCAGTCGGGGTTTATTCCGAGGCGAGCGGCGGTCAGAGCAATGGCATTCCGGTATTCGATGCTCCATGGAAGAATGTCGTGGCGACCTTCTATCACGAGCTGAACGAGGCGCGCACCGACCCGGATGTCGAGCAGGTGATCAATGGCGGACCGGTATCACTGCTCGGCTGGAACTCGCGGCATGGAGAGGAGTGCGGAGACTTCCCGGTCTTTGAGGCGAACCCGCTGACCGAGGTGTTCCAGGAGGTCCCGGTCGCAGGCGGAGGCACTGCGCCAGTGCAGTTCCAATATTCCAATTTCGTCCATGGTCCGGAAGGGCCTGCGGCGCCGCCGCACCCGCCTGCCAAGCAGCGAGGAACCCGCCGCTCGGCTGCGTGAGGAACATCTGACGCTCCCGTTGCGCAATGCAGCGGGAGCGCCAATGCCGCGTCATTTGCCACGCACCTGTTCGATCGAAGGCGGCAAAGGACTGAAGTCTAACGGGGCTTCCTCTTCGATACGCTCGCGGCTCGGCAATTGTGTGACGTCCCAGTCCCCGCCCAGTGCCTGAATCAGCGTAGCGCTGGCGACAAGGCGGCTTTGCCGGATGCTGAGCGCCGTCTCTTCATTGGCCAGAGCGGTAGCCTGAGCGACGACGACGCTCGTGTAGTTGACGGTGCCGGCGAGCCATTGATTGTAGATGATGCGCTCAGCCTCGAGCGCCGATTTGACCGCTGCGGCTTGGGCTTCGGCCTGCTGAGCGAGAATGCGCAGCGCCGCTAGTTGGTCTTCGACCTGCTGAAAAGCGGTCAGCACCGTCTGCCGGTAATTCGCGATCGTCTGATCGAAAATTGCGAGCGACTCTTTGACCACCGCCGCGCGCGCGCCGGCATCGAAGACCGTCTCGGCGAGGCTCGATCCGAACGCCCAGAAACGCGCCTGCTCCGAAAACAGCTTGGCGATCATCAGCGCCGAGACGCCGTAATCTGCTGAGAGAGTGATCGTCGGATAAAATGCCGCGACGGCAACCCCGATCTGCGCATTGGCCGCCGCCATTTGCCGCTCGGCCGTGGCAATGTCGGGGCGCCGCTCGAGCAAAGCGGCAGGTATACCGGCCGGGATCTCCGGCACTTCGGTGACGACTTCGGTCGGCGCGATCGAGAATTCGGCTGGCGGCGCGCCGATCAGCACGGCGATCGCGTGCTCGAGCTGCGCACGGGTCACGCCGACCGCTATCGCTTGCGCCTCGGTGCTGCGCAACTGGGTCTCCGCCTGCGCCACATCCGATTCCGAAGCAGTCCCCACAGCGTATTCGTTGCGGGTGATGCGCAGCGATTCCGCGTAATACTTTGCCGTGGCATCGAGCAGGCGTTTCAGCTCATCGGCGACCCGCAGCTGCAGATAATCGCTGGCGAGCGCGCCTTGCGCCGCCAAACGGGCAGTAGCGAGATCGCCGGCGCTCGCCTGCGCACTCGCGACATCACTCTCGACGAGGCGGCGAATTCGCCCCCATAGATCCGGGGTCCAGCTCGCCGTCGTCGATGTGCTGAAGAAGTTGGTTATTCTGCCGCTGGCCCCGCCACCACCGACGGGGGTGGTTCCGCCACCTGCCGTGCCGCCGCCGCGCGAGCGCTGCGCGCTGGCGTCAATGGTGGCCGTTGGAAAGTAATTGGCGCGAGCTTGTGCGACGATCCACTCCGCCTGCTCAAATGCCGCCGCTGCAGCTTTGAGGTTCTGGTTGGAAATATCGATCTGCTTTTCCAGCCCGTCGAGCACCGGGTCCTTGTAGATCGACCACCAAGCGCCGCGGTTGATCGCATCGAGCGGTTCGCCGACTTTCCAGCCAGCCTCTTTGTATTGCGCCGGCACCGGAGCGTCGGGCCGTTGATAATCCGGCCCCACCGTGCAGGCGAAAAGCAGCGCCGGCCCGGCTAGGACGCCGATGAGGCGCGTCCGTTTCATCCCCCCTCGCAGCAATGATCGGCTAGCCGCTCATTCGCCGGGCTCGGGGATGCGGCCGGAATAAAAGCGCGGATGACGGATCCGCCAGCGCCGCTGGCCCCACAAGCGCCAGCGATCCAGATAGAGGTAGATGACCGGCGTCGTGTACAGGGTTAAGAGCTGGCTCACGATCAGTCCGCCGACAATCGAAATGCCCAGCGGCCGGCGCAATTCCGAGCCTTCGCCAAAGCCGATCGCCAGCGGCATTGCGCCGAGCATTGCCGCCATCGTCGTCATCATGATCGGGCGGAAGCGTTTGAGGCAGGCCTGATATATCGCATCGCGGGAACTCAGACCCTCGCTGCGCTCGGCATCGAGCGCGAAATCGATCATCATGATCGCGTTTTTCTTGACGATGCCGATCAGCAAGATGACGCCGATCAGCGCCATGATGCTGAACTCGGTATTGGTGGCGATCAGCGCCAGCACCGCGCCGACGCCGGCAGATGGCAGGGTCGATAAGATCGTAATCGGGTGGACATAGCTCTCATAGAGCACGCCCAGCACGATGTAGACGGCGAGCAGCGCAGCCGCGACCAAAATCGGCTGGTTGGCGACCGATTGCTGAAAGACCTTGGCGGTGCCCTGAAAACTGCCGCGGATCGAGGCCGGCATGCCGAGCTTGCGCATCTCCTCCTCGATCGCCGCTGTGGCCTGGCTGAGCGACACGCCCGACGCGAGATTGAAGGAGATCGTCGAAGCGACGAAGAGGTTTTGGTGATTGACGGCGAGCGGCGTGTTCCCGGCGCCGAAATGGGCAAAGGCGGAAAGTGGGACCATCGTTTCGCGAGCGGTGCTGACCGGGGTGCCCGTCGAAGTCGCTTGACGGCCGGTGTTGGCGAGCGAGTTGTTGGCGAGGTTGCGAGCCGTGTCGCTGGCAATTTGCGCACTGGTCGTCGCAGTGGAGGCGCTGTTTGCCGGTACCTTGTTTAGGACGGTTCCGGCAAGCGCGTTTGTGCCTTTTGTGCCGCCGACCGCGCCGCCACTCGTGCTGACATAGATCTGGCTGAGGGTTTCCGGGTTCTGCCAGAACTCCGGCGCGACCTCCATAATGACGTGATACTGATTTTGCGCCGCGTAGATCACCGATACCTGGCGCTGCCCGAATGCATCGTAGAGGGTATTGTCGATCTGACTCACCGTAAGGCCGTAGCGCGCGGCAGTCGCGCGATCGATGACCAGATCGGTCTCGAGCCCCTTTTGCTGCTGGTCGAGGTTGACGTCGGTCAATAACGGCAATTTCTGCAATGCGGCTTCGAGCTTCGGCGACCATTCGTAAATCTCTTCGGCATTGTCGCCCTGCAATGAGTACTGATACTGCGCATTGCTGGCGCGCCCGCCAGCTCGGATATCCTGCGCTCCCTGCAGGAAAAGACGGGCGCCCGCAACCTGGTTGAGCTTTGGGCGCAGACGGGTCATGACCTGCTGCATCGACACTTGCCGCTCCGACAGCGGCTTCAGTACGACGAACACGAAGCCGGTATTGGTCTGGCCGCCGCCGGTAAAG
>Ga0126379_10003631_pt1 | contig 10029 bp, 14 predicted proteins | sample PanSoiMetPlot_24_FD_92640 | JGI IMG/M metagenome (GOLD analysis project Ga0126379, IMG submission 92640) | Tropical forest soil microbial communities from Panama - MetaG Plot_24 | ecosystem: Environmental > Terrestrial > Soil > Tropical forest > Bulk soil | place: Panama | collected 2016-02-17 | reverse complement strand
CCGAACCGCAGTCTGGTTTTTTGCGGGATTCGCTGCACTGCTCGCCCTCCTTGGTATTCATGGGATTGTTTCTTATGCCGTTACCCAGCGCACCCAAGAGATGGGGGTGCGATTGGCCCTGGGTACGACGCCAGCCCGGCTGCGCGGAATGCTCTTGCGACAGGGACTTCTCATGGTCTTTGCTGGAGCCATGCCCGGAATTACAGGTGCATATGTTCTGGGTTGGTTTCTGCGGGTCCTGGTCACTGGAGCGAAACCTGTAGGTTTCGCCGTTTCGTGCTGCTTGGTCTTATGTTTCACCCTTGTAGCTACTGCAAGTATTTGGTCCGCAACGCGACGCGTCGCCAGTCTCGACATCACTGCGATCATTCGCAGTGAGTAGCTCGTTTGCCGGTACCCACGGGATCGTCTCGCCGGGCAGCTTTGATTCCAGCGTCCCGACTTCCTCGGACGTATCGTCGGCGACCCGCAAGTTGGCCAGAAGAAAATGGGCTTCGAGGAACTTGGCGGATCTGTACCGACAAGTCGGCTTCGGGTCTCTGAACTTCCGGATAGCCGGTAATCGGACCGGAATGCCGAATTCTGGCCCAAAGCCGGTTGTCGGGACAATTCGATCAGCGAGCAAGAACCAAATTTTGCTGGCGACTGTCCATAGAATGGCACCAAGGGATTCATCTGCTTTGGTAAGTTTGAGTTGCGCGGAGCCGCTCAGTCTGGAGGATGACCTTGGTACGAAGTCACTTCGTTCTGCTAACTCTGACTCGCAGTGCATTTCAGTTGTTATCGCAGACTCCAAGACGCTTTGGGAGGTGGATCTATCTCACTTTGGGTATCAGGGTAGACCGCCGTCCGCTCTGGCGCATGTTTCGCTCGCATCCGCCTACAAATACCGATGGGCGTACCAACAAGGCGTCGTCTTTACGGCGGATCCAAATGTTGTCGTCGCCTATTTCGTTGTTCGTGACAGTCCTGCCGGCGTTTCTGAGCCTCACGAGCCGACAACCTCCGATTCGTTCCGTCTTGTGGCGGTATTTCTGAACACAAAGGATGGAACATCGATTAAGCAGCTCGATTGCATCTTGCCGCCCGATCCAAATCAGGTCAGCTCGTCCTTCTTCTACCTCGCCGGTCAAGCCACCGCGTAGTGCCTTACGCCAGGGCGCGAGGACGGCTCGTTCCATAGCCAAACAACATTTGAAAAAGTTGGACTTTCGTTAGGCAGCTGGAGGCCCAGGTCACCGAAGGAACAACGGATAGAACTCCCGCCAGGCGGAGACAGTCACTTTGGTTTCGATCACTGTTCCGCTCAACTGCTGTGCTACTGGAGAGTTGCAGACCAATTTCCGACTCCACCTCCCGGCAGACACGATCCGCCTGTTTCGACGTATGTTCCTGTTAAAAAGGTGAAGGTCTCGTTCGCTGTCCCGGTGAAGGTAACGATATTCTGTGCCTGTGTGAATTGGAGAGTCAAGTTATCACTTTGTACAGTTCCAGACGCCATCATGGCTGTGGACACCCCGCAGCCGACACCATTTCCGGTCAATGCGGCGTGCCCGGTGATAACATTGCCATTTTGCGTCAGGTTAGCCGTTGCTAGAATCACCTCCGAAGAGCCGCTCGGCGTTAGTCTAAAGATCCAAGTTCCAGTCAGGGCAGGATTAGGAAAACTACAGCCACCTAGAAAACCTAAAATTAGGACCACAGTTATTCGGACAATGTTCCTCATACCTAATGACATCCCAGGGCCTGCATATCGACGAGCATCGCAACTCCTGAATGATTTCCGCGGCTTGTAGGAAGATGCTAGACTCTCAGCCTATCGGATAACAACTGTACAAAGATATAGACCTACCTATCGGCTTAGTAGTCTAGATCCCGACGGACCAAATCCTGCTCCTTCCTGTGCAGATGAATCGCCCTTCGTTGCCGTCAATGGATTATCGAAATTCCGAAGGTCACGCTGGCTCGCGAGCCGGATTTACTGATGTCATAACGACGCTGCCCGAGTCGGAAGTAACGGGATACTAGGAGGTTTGCCAGTTTTCATCCCGCCGGGCTGGTGGTCGAATCTGCAGTATGCCAATCCACGCATGTATCACAAACCGCTTCTACACCTGCGGTGGCCGGCACCGGCATAGGAACTGCTGAGGATGCAGGCGGTACGACAAGCGAGCAGGACTCTTGACGGCATTCGCCAGCCTTGCAGGCGGTCGCTGGAATTCCGAATTAGTACAGAAGGGCAGTTGCTTGGAGTTTTTCTGATGGCAACGGAGTACTTGGGTGCATATATGGGTGCATAAATTGGTGCCGAGACGCCCAATCTCAACCGAACAGAAGACCTATGGCGACTCTGACCCGACGAGGTCAAAGGCATCAAGCAGAAACCGATCGAAGGCGTGAGCATGGGTCGGGCGCAGGAGGGGCGTGCAGCATGAGCAAGGAACACAAGGCGCAAACGTCAGAGCCAAAAGAAAGCGAGGGAGGTTTTCGCCGGTTGCGTAGTCCGCCATTAACATCAACGGAATGGTGTGTGGGATCGTCTTGCGGTCAACCTCTTTGCCATCGACGGTCATTCCCGTGTGGGTTGGTGAGGCGAGTGCGAACCTCCCGGAACGTAATAGAGGAAGAACGGCTTCTCGGGTGCAGCTGCATTCAGGCTCCGTAAGTAGGCGATGGCGTCATCTGCCAAATCCGTGGTGAGGTTGTATCCGGGATGATTGACCCATGGAAACACCTGCGTCGTATTGCGCAACAGATAGGGTGTCCACTGGTCGGTCTTGCCGCCTAGGAAACCATAGAAATACTGGAAGCCCATTGCGACGGGCCATTGCTCAAATGGTCCGGCCGCTGTGCTGTATTGGAACCCTGGAGTATTGTGATCCTTGCCGAACCACGAGGTGGCGTAGCCGTTCTCCTTCAGGATCTCGCCGACGGTGGCGCTTTCGGGACCAATGATGGAGTCATAGCCTGGATAGCCAGTGGCTAATTCGCCAATGACGCCGAAACCTACCGAGTGATGATTGCGGCCCGTGATCAACGCCGCTCGCGTGGGTGAGCAAAGTGACGTGGAGTGGAAATGAATGTACCGCAACCCGGTTTTGGCGATTCAATCCAGCGTTGGCGTCGGAATGACACCTCCGAAGGTGCTAGGTACGCCGTAGCCCTGGTCATCCGTCATTATGAGCAGCACGTTGGGCGCACCTTGGGGCGGCACGATGCGCGGAGGCCAACAGGGTTTCGAATCCTTTACCTGCTCTTTGATCACACCGCCGAAAGGTTTCGGTGGTGGCGGTAATTGCTTGGAATTTGGGAATTCGGTCGCGGCGGGTGAACAAGGTTCGGATGCGGATTGCTGAGCGGACGCCGCAGTTACCGAGACGTAGGGCACCGATAAGACGAACAGTACGATGCGGAGCACCCGCTTTGTGTACAGAATCTTTGCTCTTCCCCCTCGACTGTGTGCTCCATATTGACCTTTCATCTCTTCTTGGTCCTGTGCTCAGCCATCAATGGTCGTTAGTAAATCGGGCTGACGAAACTTTGACGATCTCCGGGTCGCCGATGGAGAAGCCATCCTTGTAGGGGATCCTCCACGTTGCTTTGGTGCAACTCGGACAGTAACGCGGTGAGACGACCACAATTCGAGCGCATTTCTGGCTCACGTGTCGAACCGTTTAACCCTTCGGCCACCGCTTGAACATCTTTTCTACGGCCTTCTCTACATTCTTCTGATTTTTGTTTCCGTTGTTGTTGAGCGTGTCCTAAGCGATGCCGCCCCATATCAGCTCTTTCTGTTTCGCGTCGTAGAGACTGACGATCACCGTTGATTCGACGTTCTGCTGCGGACTAACACCGCCGAAGCCTCCACCAATGCCCCGCATGCCCCAGGCGTTGTACGTGGTCTTCTCTCTTTCGCCGCTACTCTGGTTCCGTGCTTTTTCTTTGAATCGCCTGCTGTATTTCATGCTGACGGATTCCTTGCCATTCCTGGTACTGCTGAGGGGAGAGGATTGCTTTGACTTGAGGATCCGACTGTTGGTGGATGGCTCTGAGCTCCATGGCTTTCTGACCACTCGTAAGGTTAGGGTTGTTCTTCAAAGCCTGCAGCTTCGGTGCTTCTGCCTCAAGGACAGGTAATAGCTCTGATTTCTGCTCGGGGCTTAGATTCAGTACCTGCGAGAGATGCTCGAGTTTCTGAGCAGGTGTCTGCGCGAGCGACCTGTTAGGGTAGATGAGACATACACAAGAACAAAGCAGACCCGCGGTGAAAAGCAGCACGCGGTTTCTCATTTGCGCCTCCATCACTAATCCAGCCTCCACCAGTAAGCCAAGGCACATGGAACCAACTGGATCAAGGTACATGTGACCAACCGGATAAGGAAAAAGGAACTGACAAAATTGGCAGGCTTCTTGTCTTTAGAAGCACGCAAATAGACACGCTACAGTCCCGAATGGCAGACCCAAGAGGCTGTTTGTCACAATTGCAGGAACGCAGAACTCGCTATGCCGCGTCAACCTTCGATCTGTTCTGAAGAATCAGCGAATGCAGGCTGTCCTTACCGGCCACTCTTTCGAGTTCGGTGAACAGGAAGAATGGAATCAAGATCACGAATATCAAGAACTTAATTAGCAATTAATTTCGCGGAAAAATGCTATTCATTCTGCTGCCCCACCATGCAAGAGCGTCTGGGGTCTGCGCAAAACGGCTTCGGACTGCGGGCAAACCCGCAAGCGTTCGCTGTCACGACGAAGACGAAGCCTTTGCGGTAAAGATCCCGGAAAAATACTGGCGGAGTGGAAGAACAACACAAACCAGAACACCGCCACGATCAGCGCGCCCCCGATGTCTTCGTGATTGAGCAGCAGATGGTAGAGCAAAATATTTACGATTACCGGCCCAAGAATCGTCAGCGCCAGCGGAACATAGCGATTGATCAGCAGCAGCACGCCGCCAACCGCCTGCACTGCGCCGATCGCCAACCATAGCGCGACTGGAATAGAGCCTGAAGAAACTGTCCAGCGAGGCCGCCGGGTACAGGGCCCTTGAGGAATTGCAGAAAGGCATTCAGGCCGAAGACGAAAAACACCAGCCCGAGCAGCAACCTCACAATCAGCACGACGATTTTCATGCCAACAACGTTTTCAGGGAATGGGCGCAATCCTGGGCGCGGCGAACTGTCATTCAAAACGCTATTCAAATGATCCGTCCGCGGAGAGCAGGCATATCTTCTCCACGTTCTGCATCTCGCGAGATTGCGGACGGGTCGCGGTTGCAACCTGCGGATTTTACCGCGATTCTGAAACTCGCCGCATTTGATCGTTTTGTTTTCGTAATGTCAGTGCTAGAGTGCTATTCCGATCAGGAGTGCTCACTTCTTCTGAACATACTCGCTCCGATGTGGCGGCCGCACGAATTCGCGCAATGCAGGAAATCGGACAGTCCGCAGAAGGAGAGCCATGTACGTGCTGGTTACACGACAGATTCCTGAGCACGCTGTCGAACATGGGGCACATTTGGAGGGAACATGAATCATACATCTATTCAAAAAGGCGAAGCACAGCATTCCAGCTCCCTGATAGTCCGATTGGCTCTGGTGCTTCCGACCCTACTGATCTGGTGCAGTACAGCGGCGATAGCCCAGACTTCCGGCGGATCGGGGAGCCTGACGGCGCCTTTCAGTATGCGCGTCACCCATCTTCTGGGTTTTGAGAACGCCAAGAACAATGCGAATGGGACTCTCTCAATCCAAAACACAGCGCTGCAGTTCCAACAGAACGGTCAGGCCGCCGTGCAAATAGAGATCGCATCCGTCCAGGATGCATTTCTCGGCGAGCAAAGCAAACAGGTTGGTGGTGTACCCATGACTTTGGGAAAGGCGGCTGCTCCGTTCGGCGGCGGCCGGGTCGTGAGTCTCTTTGCGCACAAAAAGTACGACACAGTTACTTTGGAATACGTTGACGCCAATGGCGGGCTCCATGGAGCCATCTTCCAGCTCAAGAAAGGGCAAGGGGAGGTCCTTCGGAAAGAATTGGCAGCCAAAGGCGCCCATATCAGCAACGCCGACGACAAACTCCCGAAGCAAAGCAATGCGGAGGTCACAAATGAAAACAAATAGACCAAATTTATCGATAACGCTTGGCGCGGTGATGGCGGCGGCTACTTTCATAACTCTGACGCAACTACCCCCGGCGGCTACGGCAAAGCCCTCCGACGGAAGCAACACCGCGTCTGCGGCGCAGTGGAGCGTGCAAGTGGATAAAGTCAACCCCGGCGAAGTAGAACTCTCATCATCCTTTCAGATCGCAATCTACGAGAGTCTTCTCAACGAGTTGAGCAAAACCAGGCAATTTAAGCAGGTACTTCGTGACGGCGACCACAATGCCAGCGGAGTTTCGGACCTCCTGATTTTGAAAACCACGGTGGAGAAGTACAGCGCCGGCAGTGAGACCAAACGCGCGGTGACCACTGTCGCTGGCGCCACGAAGCTTACCGTTCGTAGCCAGCTGTGCTCGCGAGACGGGCAGGTCATTCTGGATCAAACCGTTAATGGTAACGTCCGCTTTTTTGGAAGCAACCTGAGGGCTACCCATAATCTGGCTCACAATATAGCGAAGACCATCAAGCAGGCATCTTTGCCCGAGCCCTCTAGCTCAGCCGGTACGCGAGCTTCCACTAACGCAAATTAGCGCCGTTATTGTTCCCGATCGGAAAAATATGCAGGAAACATCCTTACGTTCGGGAATACTGCAACCGCTACCTCTTGATCGGCTGGTCGGACGCAATATCCTGCTGGCCACAGATTTCTCGGACTGTTCGGCACGAGCCCTCGGCTACGCACTGGGAATCGCGAGGCGCTACGAATCGCCCCTGTATTTTTTTTCACTGCGTTGACCCGACGTCTTACAACTTCGTAGATCTGGTACGGTCCAAACAACGGTTGACGATGCCCGGGCCTCCCGGCTGCCTGAAGCGCCGGCGCGCACTCCTTCCCGAGGTTGGCCGGCAACATTCCGAGATCTCCAGCAAAGACTCAAGTGCCCACGTAATAGGGACTGAAGAGGGCAGGGGCGCGGGCCTGAATCTTTTAACCCACAACTTGTGTGGTCACGCAGGCACAGGTTTCAGCTCAGCAACAACAATCTGATCGGCTGGTTCAGATTAGAGGACTACACTTTGAACACAAGTTGAACGCCGGCAAATGGAAAGGTCACCAGCTTCACGTGGAGGCAAGGCCGAAGTCTATGGAATTGCTGGCGTGAGCAGCTACCTTTCATTTGAGACCATTGATCCATGTATGGGCGGCGGCTTCGGCTACACGCTGGACGTTTACGCTACGCCGGAAGACCGGCCGGCTAGTATGAAAGACCGATTGGCGACAGCATCCGAAGTAGGTCTGTTGGCATCGGGCCCCCGGCAACGATGCGGCATTAGTTGTGGACCGGATACCGCGCACTGCGGCTCGGCAAACAAAAAAATGGCTCTGCGCAGGAATCTGTAAAAGTACTCATTTGACAGTGGTTTCGTAAAGGCACATTTTTCCCAGTCATCCGCGAATGCCGCCTACAAAGCCTCACATCGAGTTCCCTCAGACACGCAATCACCTCATCGACTAATTAACTCTTCCTTTGAGACTGAGGAAAAATGAATATTTCGTTTTATGCTGGCGATGTCCAAACATCCCGTCGCCGCGATTATTGAATATTCGTCATCGGGTAGTGGGCAGCGATAGGCAAGCTTGGGCCGATTCAAAGTCACGATAAAGCCCATGTCCTGAAGTTGTCATGTCAGCGCAGGCCCTCCTCCTGTTTCAAACCGGATTGATAAGGTTGCGATACGGGTTGATAAGCGTCAGGCCATTGTCTTTGTGGATCACAAATTTGCCTCATCCAGAGACAGTTAAGCTATAATCGCTGCCGCTCAGGTCGGCTTCTTGTGAGAGAGCCACGACGTTCTCACGGCTCGGCTTAAGCGATATCTTTCCGAACACAGTAAGTACTGCCCGGTCATTCGCAACCTAGCTTTGCTAGGTGTATCAAAATGTACCCTTGTTCCTGCTCACTGAGAGGAGTCTCCATGAAAAACGAAGGCACTTATGAGTGGGTTAAGACCATTTGGCTGCTGGTAAGTGTTGTCGCAATTGTGATGCTTGGCAGTACTGCGGTTGCAGAAAACGCGAATGGACGGAACAAAATTTTGGCCGGTTACTTCGAGGAATGGAGTATTTACGGCGCAAACTACAATGTGGCAAACCTGCAGCAGAATGGCGTTGCTGACAGGACTTCCCATCTGATCTACGCGTTCGGTAATGTCGCCGGGCCAAATGGAGCCGATGCCCAATGCCACTTGGCGGACCCATGGGCCGACTATCAGGATCCATTTTTGCCCAGCGTTAATGGGAACCCGTACACGAATTGGCCCTTTGGCAATTTCGGCGCCCTGATTCAACTTAAGCAGCTTCACCCCAATCTTAAGATCATGATCTCGCTCGGGGGCGCCTCCACTACCAACACGGCCGGCTTTGCCTATGCAGCTAGTACACCAGCGTTGCGCCACCAGCTAGTTGCGTCCTGTATCGATATGTTCATCAAAGGCAACATAGGGACCGACTGGAGCGGAAATCCGGTGTCAATTGGCGATCTCATTGACGGGATTGACATTGATTGGGAATTTCCCACGGCGGCGGACACAACAAACTTCACTCTTCTGCTGCAAGAGTTCCGGTCACAATTAAACGCTTTATCGGAAGTCACCGGCAGTCGCTACTGGCTGTCGATGTTTGCGCCCGCAGGATCGCAGAACTACTCGAATATTCAACTGGCTGCGGTTGCGAAACAGCTCAACTTTCTCAACTTGCAGGGATACGATTTTCATGGCACTTGGGAGTCGATCACCAATCATGCTTCGCCTCTGTTCGACAGTCCGAACGACCCTTCCTTTGGACAGGGTCTGGATATAGAGGACACGACCAAAGCCTACTTGGCGGCAGGTGTCCCAGGTCGCAAGATTCTGGTAGGAGTGCCGTTTTACGGCCGCGGCTGGACAGGAGTGCCCGACAAGAATGGCGGCCTGTATCAGCCATCTACGGGTCCAGCTCCTTCACCGGCGGGCGACAGTTTGCAGACCGATGGCGTAGCAACGTTCCTTACACTGGAATCGCTGCCCGGCTTCAAGCCATACTTCGACTTCTTGAGTCTTGCGCAATGGACCTACCGAGTAGATACGCAGACGTTTTGGACATTTGATAACCCGGACACCGTCGCCTTAAAGATGCAATATGTGCGCCTGCGTGTGCCCGGGGGGTTGGGCGGCGCATACTTCTGGGCTTTTAAAGATGACGACGCCAATGGCACCCTGGCTAAGCAAATGGCTGAAGGCTTGGGACGCTAGCGGCGGCTGGGGCCGGAATTAGAAGCGCAGCCTGCCGTCCGAAGAATTTAAAGGAAAGACTGGGCACTATCTACCCCAGCGAACTCCGCGAATGCTTAGCGCTCGATACCAAAGGTGTCTTTGCTCTGTGAACTGGGCATTGGCTGTCGGCCAAGCCGACAAGTTCGCGCGTGAGTGTGCAAAGTACGATCTATGACTGCGTATGCCTCCAGTCAAGGCTAGAGTTGCTGGCTTCTCTCTTATGACCTGCGCGACGCGCATCCTCGAATCGGCGTATGCCGCGAGCTTCAGAGGATTGGCAGGATCGTTGCTGCGCAGGATGAACGGATGAACGGCTGATCGAAGATCTCGACCCGCACGCTCAGTTATCCGCCTCCTGAGTCATGTGGTCAATTCGAAGACTCCAGCAGACAGCGTGTCCTCATTATATTTCCCCAGACACCTGTTCGGTCCAAGCGAGACACTTCTTTAATTCAATCCCCTATAAACGTTGAATGAGGCTCTCTTTTGCCGTCCAGTCGATTTTGTGAACCAAACGAATGTAATTACTTTGAAAGGTAAGCGTCCGCCTCTGGCCGCCTGGACAAGCGTCTAATTGAAAGTCATGCTTGCGATGTGGACACCAACGATAATGTCCGCGT
>Ga0126379_10003630_pt1 | contig 10030 bp, 6 predicted proteins | sample PanSoiMetPlot_24_FD_92640 | JGI IMG/M metagenome (GOLD analysis project Ga0126379, IMG submission 92640) | Tropical forest soil microbial communities from Panama - MetaG Plot_24 | ecosystem: Environmental > Terrestrial > Soil > Tropical forest > Bulk soil | place: Panama | collected 2016-02-17 | reverse complement strand
TGGAACAGATGGAAGGCGATCAGGATGCGCTCATGCCGTCGGTCTTCGAACGAAAGCCTTCCGGGCGCGGCGTTCACATCCGGGTGCAGGGCGGGAACCCTCAGGGGACTCCCGATTTTCCAGATGGAATTCGCTGGGTCCAGACGATCGATACGAATGCGCCGCTCTTCAACCAGAACCCGCCGTATGTCGACTTTGCCCCTCCCAAAGACGACAAGCCGTTTTATTTCCCCGACGCGCGGGAAAACGCTACGTTCAGCGACAGCCCGTCTCGCAGGGCGAACGGCGTCCGATGGGACGCGACGCTATCGCTGGTCGGCGTTCGCGGGCGGACGATCACGCGGTTCGACAGTGTCAACTACGGCTTCGACATCGACGCGTCCGGGACGTTGAGCCTGCACGGACCAAGTTCGACGGGCGTCATCGACCTGGTCATACACGGCGACACGCTCCGCTCCGAATACCCAGACTGGGTTTTCAGCGGAGGATTTGCCGTCCCTCAGGTTCCGAGCGGCGGAGCCGCTGGCGGCACTGCCACGGCATAGTGCCAATTTTCGAGTTACACACCAGACGTTCTGTAGTGGCGTGCGCGCAATTAGCGGGGTGTTGTTCACAGCGATCATGGTGTTTTTCATGTTCCCCGATACGCACGAGGCGAGCGGCGAAAAAGTTCCGCAGCACTGCTACAGCGTTCGATCGAGGGACGCGAGCTGCGGGGCCCCGAATGCGGGTCCACGCGATGCGGTGTACATCGGTTTGTTTGAAGGCCATCTGGAGCCATTGGGACGCAGACGGTTGAGCTCGACGCGCTGCCTCGCATCCAGCGCTCCGATGCCACTATACAAGCGCCAGACTTGATTTCGGCTTATGAACGTCAGCTAACTCACAACACTAGCACTTTGGCTCAGGTGGACACGCTGAAGCCCCGGCACGAGCTGGAGCGGGTGAGTCATTCCATCCGGGAACATTTCCCAACTCAGACGGCTTGGGCACCATGTTGGCGCAGCACTTACGAGCTAGTGTACCTGCGAAAGTATTACTGTTTGGACCGGTCGCGCGATACAGGCTCGGGTTGCTTAGACCACAATCGCCAGCGGACCCTGGCGGGCGAGCTTCGCCGCGGGTCCATCGTCAGCCAAGCGACTCTGGTTGATGCTCCGACGCTTTGTTCAATGCTCCCTGGGGAGCTTGCGGCGCAGGCGGGTGCTACTGCTCTGCTGCTGCAGCGCTGTTGTTGCAGTGTTGCAGTTTGACCCGCAGTCGACCGCCTTCAGGACCAACCTGCTCGACTCGGCTGACGAGGAAGATGCGTGTTGTTTTTCGGGTTTGACGCTCTTCTCGTGTCCAACGTCATGGCGCTCAATTTTTGGCGCAACAATTGCTTAGCGCCCCCTCAAGGATTGAGGTCCGCCATCAGAGGGCGGGAGCGGAAAAGAAACAATATGCAGCGGGCCACGAGGGGAGGCGATCGAGCGGCTATGCCGGCTGGAGCGCCCTCATCACCTGACGCCGACCGGCGAACCGAGCGAGAGCAAACAGGTGAGTGAATTGACCACCGACGAGAGGTGCAGGGACAGGGCGAAGCCGAGGGCATGTCAAGCCTCAAAACCTCGGTCGTGCCGAGCCGCCCGAGCGAAACTCAGAGAAGCAATCGCTGGAGACGAATCAATTTAGTCAAAGGTCATCAAAATGCCAGTTACGTTGAGCTACCCTGGTGTTTACATCCAAGAGAAACCAAGCGGAGTCCATCCGATCGTCGGCGTTGCAACCTCGATCACTGCTTTTGTCGGCAGGACGGAGCGAGGTCCCGTGGGGGTTCCCACCACGATCAATGGATTTGCCGACTTCGAACGGATTTTCGGCGGGCTCGACTCCAGCAGCCGGCTGAGCTACGCGGTGCGCGATTTCTTTCTGAACGGGGGGAGCCAGGCAATCATTGTCCGCCTGCTGAATGGCGATGCGACCAGCACCGCTTCCGTCGCGGTTGACAATGTGAAGCTTGAGGCGGCATCACCGGGAAAATGGGGAGCCAACCTACGGCTGACCGTTGACCCGACCGGGGTCCTACCCGCGGCAGCGGTGCAATTGGGAGTTCCGGCGAACCAGATCTTCTCGATCACGGTTCGAGACGCTGGGACGGATGCCTCAGAGACCTTTGCAAACGTCACGCTGGCCGATAGCGTTCGCCGGCTGGACAATGTGTTGAGGGACGCCTCGACGCTGGTCCGGTGGAAGTCCGGAGTGCCGATCAACCCTCCACTGACGCCGTTAACCGACTTGACGAAATCGAAGAGTGACGACATTTCAATGAAAGCGGTCGCGGTCGACGACGCGAATAAGGCGTGGCGCCTGGCCTCGGAAGCGCTCGCTCTTGCCCAGCAGGCATTGGATCAGGCAATAGCGGCTGGCAAGACGGGCAATGATCTCAAGCCTTTTCAAGACGACGTCACGGCCAAAACCACGGCGAGGGACGGTGCCAAGACAGCACGTGACACGGCCCAAGCCAGTCTTCAGACTGCTGTCGACAATGCAGCAAAGGCCATCAAGGACGATCCACTCCTGGTGACGAGCTATCAGGGCGAAAAGACCGGACTTCGGGCGCTCGAGACTGCCGATCTATTCAACATGCTTTGCCTGCCTCCCGACATGGACGGCGACATTCCTTCCGCCCTTTGGGATGACGCGGTCGGCTATTGCGAAAAGCGGCGTGCCGTTCTGTTGGTGGATCCGCCCAAGACATGGAAGGACAAGGACTCCGCCAAGCAGGGAGTAGACGCGCTGATGACGCGATCCAGGAATGCGGCAGTGTTTTTTCCACGCCTGCTTGAGTTGGACCAACTGAAGGACAATCAGGAATTCTCGTTTGTGCCTTGCGGAGCGATGGCCGGCCTGTTCGCCAGAACCGATGCGGAACGGGGCGTGTGGAAAGCACCCGCGGGCATCGACGCTACGATCCGGGGAACCTCCGGATTGAGCGTCTCGTTGACGGACTCTGAGAACGGTGAGTTGAACCCCCTGGGCGTCAACTGCCTGCGCGATTTGCGTACTATCGGCAGGGCGTCCTGGGGCGCGCGGACGCTGCGGGGAGCCGACGCTCTGACCGACGAATACAAGTACATTCCTGTGAGACGGACGGCGCTCTTCATCGAAGAGAGCCTGTTCCGCGGCACGAAGTGGGTTGTCTTTGAGCCCAACGACGAACCGCTGTGGGCGCAAATCAGGCTGAACGTTGGCTCCTTCATGAATACATTGTTTCGCCAGGGGGCGTTTCAAGGCACGTCGCCGCGCGACGCTTATTTGGTCAAATGTGACCGCGACACCAATCCGCAGGCGGACATCGACAAGGGCATTGTCAACATCCTTGTCGGCTTTGCTCCGCTCAAACCGGCGGAGTTCGTGGTCATAAAGATCCAACAACTGACAGGTCAGATCAGCGTTTAGGAGAGACCAGGATGCCAGCCACTCTTACCTACCCAGGTGTCTACATCGAGGAACTGCCGAGCGGCGTGCACACCATCACCGGTGTGGCGACCTCGATCGCGGCATTTGTCGGCCGGGCGGCCCGGGGCCCCGTGAACGAGGCAGTGCTTGTGGAGAGCTTTGCGGACTACGAGCGCAAGTTCGGAGGGCTCGACAAGAACAGTCGCACCAGTTACGCGGTTCGCGACTTCTTTTTGAACGGCGGAGACACCGCTGTGATGGTCCGGCTCTACAACGGCGACATCGCGGCGGGCACCGTGGCGATCTCCAAGGCATCGTTCGGCCTGAAGGCTGCCTCCCCAGGGAAATGGGGCACCAAGCTCAGGATCACGATCGACCAGAACGTGTCCGCGGATGTCGCGGCGGCGATGGGTGTGACCCCGAAAGATCTCTTCAACTTGAAGTTGGTCGATTCGACTCCAGGAGGAGTGACCGAGGAGTATCGAAACGTGACGCTGGTGAAGGCGGCCCTGCGACGGCTGGACAAGGTTCTCGCCGGTGCGTCGAACTTGATGCTCTGGAGTGGATCCGACCTAGATGCCGCAGCCAAGCCTCCAGACCTTCCAACCCAAGCTGATCTCGATGCTGCGATAACGGCGGCGGCGGGTACGGGCTCGGACGGAAATGTGCTCGGCGCCAACGATTATCTGGCGCCGGGGAAGCAGGGCATTCACGCGCTCGAAACGGTGGATTTGTTCAATCTGCTCTGTCTGCCTCCGGAAACGACGGCTGGCGACACTCCGCAAAACGTTCTGGAACAAGCAGCGCAGTATTGCGAACAGCGGCGCGCCATGCTGCTGGTCGATCCCCCTGTAGCGTGGAACGATCCGACCAAACCCCTGGCCGGAGTGGATAATTTGATGACGCGCAGCAAGAACGCGGCACTCTTTTTTCCGAGGCTTCACGAGCAGGATCCCATCAACAACGGACAAATGGTCACCTTCGTTCCATGCGGAGCGGTGGCTGGCATCTTCGCCAGGACCGATGGCCAGCGCGGTGTCTGGAAGGCACCGGCGGGAACGGAAGCAACGCTGTTGGGGGTACCCGAGCTCGACCTTCCACTGACCGATAAAGAAAACGGCAATTTGAATCCGCTGGGGATCAACTGCCTACGAGCCTTTCCTGTCGTCGGCAGAGTTGTCTGGGGCGCGCGGACGTTGCGTGGCGCCGATCTGTTGACCGATCAGTGGAAGTACATTCCGGTGCGTCGAACTGCTCTGTTCATTGAAGAGAGCCTGTACCGTGGCACGCAGTGGGTGGTGTTCGAGCCGAATGATGAGCCCCTATGGGCTCAGATTCGGCTGAATGTTGGGGCGTTCATGAACACGCTGTTCCGGCAAGGAGCCTTCCAAGGCAAGACTCCCCAAGAGGCCTACCTGGTGAAATGCGACAAGGAAACGACGACGCAGGCCGACATCGACAATGGAGTGGTGAACATCCTGGTGGGTTTTGCACCGTTGAAACCAGCCGAATTCGTGATCATTACGATTCAGCAGTTAGCCGGCCAGACCGCGGTTTAAAAGAGAGACAATCCAATGGCAAAATTTGTCGTCAATGCGCAGCGCTTTGATCCTTACAAGAACTTCAAGTTCCGGGTGAAGTGGGACGGCCGGTATGTGGCTGGCATCAGCAAGGTCGGAGCCTTGAAACGCACGACGGAGGTGGTGGAGCACCGCGAGGGAGGCGATCCATCGACTGGACGCAAGTCACCTGGACGCTCCAAATTCGAGGCGATCACGCTAGAGCGTGGAGTCACCCATGACAGCGAGTTCGAGAAATGGGCGAACAAGGTGTGGAACTTCGGTGCCGGCCTCGGCGCGGAGACATCGCTGAAGGATTTCCGCAAGGACGTCATCATCGAGCTCTACAACGAGTCTGGGCAACTGGCCATTGCCTATAAGGTGTTTCGATGCTGGGTGTCTGAGTTTCAGGCCTTGCCGGACCTCGATGCCAACGCCAACGCCGTTGCGATACAGAACATGAAGCTGGAGAACGAGGGCTGGATCCGCGACACCGATGTTGTTGAGCCGCAGGAACCGAGCTTCACCCAGCCGCCGCAATAGCAGTCGCGGGGCACAACGTGCGCGCACTTACCGCAGCCGAAGTCTTATCCACGTGGGAGCGCTCGACGGGCCACCCTCCGTTGCGGCAGGCTCTCGAGCTGCTGGCACAAGCGGCCCCGGAGCGGTCCTTGGACGAATGGGCTGAGCTACCGTACGGCCAGTTTTGCCGGGGGCTCTTCCAGCTTCGAGCACTGATGTTCGGACCGGTGATGCCGGGAGTCGTGTCGTGCCCACGCTGCGGGGAGCGGCTCGAGTTTTCGTTTGAATGTCGCTTGGTCGAGAATGGTCCCGCAGCGCCAACCGGGCCGGTTCGGTTCGACTTCCAGGAACGCGCTGTCGAAATGCGGCTTCCCGCCGCAGCCGATCTGTTGGAGGCGCGCTCGGCCGACGAGTTGTTTTCGCGTTGCACGACCGGGGCAGTGGAGCCCAATCAAGCGTTGATCCGAGCGGCATCGGAATGCGTGACCGACGCCGATCCTTTGTCCGAAACGGTGCTTGATCTCGTTTGCGCGGCCTGCGGGCACTCGTGGCAGGCGTTTCTCGACATCGCCGGCTACTTGCGCAGCGAAATCGCACACGAGGCGCGCCGGCTGCTTGGAGAAGTACACAGGCTCGCGTCAGCGTATGGCTGGCCTGAAGACGCCATCCTCGCGTTGAGTCCGCCCCGTCGCGGCGCCTATCTGGACCTGGCTGAACTATGAGGGAAATGGCTGGAGGCACCACGTTGTTCGACCGAATGGTGGCGCGCGCCGCCGATCCCCCGGCGACCGTTGCACCTTCCTGGGCGCCTCCCGCTCGCGAACCATGGGGTGAAGTGGTTCTGGAACTCCCGGTGTGGCGGACGCCATCACCGATGCCGGAACCGCGCGGACTCGAAGCGTCGATGCGGGCCGAAATTTCCCATGGAGGGCGTGAGCTCGTAGCCGCGATCGAGACTCTCGCACCGGTCCGGGAAGGGAAGCCAATGGCCCTTCCTGCGGTCGTGCGTCCTCCGAGGACGGAGGTGGGCCTTGCTGCCAGCACAGTGGCGCCGACCGAAGCTCCGCGGTTTGGTGAGATTCCAACGCGCCAAGCAATCGTTCCCGTTCCCGCCCCCGTGCCTTCAGCCGCACCGCGACAGTCTGTGTCAAGAGCGGCGAATGCGAGACGTGAAGCGCTGCAGGCGGTTCGACCCATCGAAGCTCCTGAGAAAGAAGTACCGCTGGAGGTCAAGCCTCATGGGCCATTCCAGGCGTTGAGGCGGCCTTCGCTTCCGACGGTGAAACCCGATCTTCGTTTGCCAATTCCTCCGCTAGCAAACCTGGACCTGAGAGGGATGGCCGCCGAAACACGCGAGCCCGTCATCCAGGTGACCATCGGACGCCTGGAGGTTCGCCTGCCCGAGCGAGGAAGGAAATCGCGGCCTGCTGAACGTCCGGTGGCCTCAGCGCCGACGCTCGATCAGTATCTGGCCAAGCGACGAGGCGGAGGGCAAGCATGAGCAACGCCCTGGCAATCGCGACTGTCACCCGGGCCTTGTCGAGCGTCGTCGAGCAGGCCGCCCGAAAGGAAGTCACCGGAGCACAAGTCGTCATGACACGGCCCGAGGCGGGCGGCGCCGCTGGTGCCAGGGTGCACTTGTTTCTCTACCAGGTTCTTCCGGAGGCGGCGCAACGGAACAGCGACCTCCCCTCGCGGAGCTCGGACGGAACATTGAGGCATCGCCCGACCGCGGCCTTGACGTTGCATTATTTGCTTACGTTCAATGGAGACGACGCTACCTCGGAGCCCCACAAGATGCTCGGCGCGGTGGTCGGGGATCTGCACTCGCGGCCGCTTTTGCCGCGTGCACTGGTGCAAAGCGTATCCTCCGGTGATCTGGCGACGTCCAATTTGGCCGATGCCATCGACGTTGTCCGAGTGACCCCACTGGCGTTGAACACCGAAGAAATCTCGAAGATCTGGCTGATGTTCTCGCAAATTCCATATTCGCTGAGCGTCGCTTACGAGGCGCGCGTTGTCCTGATCGAGGCGGATGAGTCACCGTCGCCCGCTCTTCCTGTTTTGTATCGAGGCCAGAACGATCGCGGCGTGTCCTCTCAACTGGGTCCGTACCCGGTGCTCGACGACTACGAAATCACGCTGCCTTCAGCGCCGTTACAGGGTCCGCGGCTTCCGCCCTATCCGAGCGCGCAGTTGGGATTGCAGATTGCTTTTCAAGGACGCAACCTCGGAGGCGATTCGGTAACGGTCCGGTTCACCCATTCGCGACTCGGTGACCAGGACATTCTGGTGCCCCCGGCGGACCGGAACCCCGAGGAGATCCGGGTGGTAATTCCCAATGACGGACCCGCTCAAACGGCGTGGGCGGCGGGTGTTTATCTGGCATCTGCTCGGATTACCAACGGTGGCATCGACCGCGTCTCGAATGTCGTGCCGGTGCCATTTGCGCCCTCTTTTACGGCGATCGCTCCCGCCTCGCCCATTCCGGGCGCAGGTACCGACTTGGCGTTGACCCTGACATGCAGCCCACAAATCGCCGCCCATCAGCGGGCGGTTCTGATGGTCGCAGGGCGCGAAGCCTTGGCGGAGCCTACCGCCCAAACGGCGTCCCTGTCCTTCACCCTTACCAATGCACCCGCCGTCACCAATGAATTCGTCCGCCTGCGTGTGGATGGCGTGGACAGCTTTGTTTTCAAGCAGCAGGCGGCGCCCGCCAAATTCGTGTTGGACGACACGAAACGGATCACAATCACATGACCGTTCAGAATCCATGGCAACAGAACAACGATGCCTACCTCAGTTCGGCCATCGAGTGGATTCGTCTGCGCCTGGAGCAATTCGCTGTACAAGAGCATCGATCCGATCAGACCGCAGGGCTCGCCGCGACCGCGGTTGGAACTGACGTAGCTTCCTCCGGATTCCGGCGCTCGATCTTCGGTCATAAGCCGCAGGCGCCGGCGCCATCGCCACCGGCCACGGTGAATCGGACGCCGCCGAGCGATGCCCAGGTAACGCAGGCTCGCGAGACCATGGACAAATGCGCCCACGCCACGCCTCCGCCGGCCGCGCTGATCCTCCAGAAGCGCTGCGAGCTTTCGAATTTCGAGCTCGAGATTCTGCTGCTCTGCGCGGCCGTGGAGCTCGACACACGCGTCGCCGGGTTGTGCGCGAGGGCGCACAACGACTCGAGCAAGGCGTTTCCCACCTATGCCTTGGCGCTGGCGGCATTTTCCTCTCCTACCTGGGATGCGCTGTCGCCGGAGCGTCCGTTGCGCTTCTGGAGGCTGATCGAGATCGCCCAGGGTCCGGCCGTACCACTGACGGCGAGCCCAATCAGGGCCGATGAGCGGATTGTCAATTATTTGAAGGGGCTCAACCATCTCGACGAACGGCTGATACCGTTTCTGACGCTTCTGACCGCGCCGAACCAAAAGCGCGCGCTGCCAATCCCCCCGTCGCACACCACCGTCGCTGCCAACCTGACGCAGGGTCTGGTGAACAACGCTCTACCCGGACTGATCCATCTTCTCGGGCTGGATTCGGCCAGTAAACAGGCCGTCGCTTGCGAGGTCGCGAGTGGGCTTTCGCTGGCGCTCTACCAGTTGCCGGCGGCAGCGTTGCCGGCCTCGCTGGCGGAACTCGAGACGCTCGCGCGGACTTGGCGCCGGGAAGTGTTGCTACTTCCGGTGGGATTGTATCTGGATGCCAGGGACGCAGAGAGGGACGCCTCACCGGTGACCCGCTTCCTGTCGCGCTCGGACGGTCTCGTCTTCCTCGACACGCGCGAAAACTGGAGGAACCTACAGCGCGAATCACTGAGTGTGGATATCAACCGACCCACGCGCACCGAGCAGCTCGAATCCTGGAGCAGCTTGCTGAACAACCCGGAAACAGCGGCGGCTTTAGCCTCGCAGTTCAGCTTGAGTCAACTAGAGATTCATCGCGCGGCGGCGGCAGCGTCACGCGGCGGCGCGTCGACGCCGCCCGAAGACAGGCTGTGGGAGGCATGCCGGCTTATTTCCCGCCCGAAACTCGACTTGCTCGCGCAGCGGCTGGAGGCCAAAGCGACGTGGGACGATTTCGTGCTGCCCGACATGGAGATCGGCACATTGCGCGACATCTGCACCCAGGCGCGCCAGAGCGTGCGCGTCTACGACGAATGGGGCTTCGGAAAGCGAATGAATCGAGGTCTCGGATTGAGCGCTCTGTTTTCGGGAGAAAGCGGCACGGGAAAGACGATGGCCGCTGAGGTGATCGCCAACGAACTGAAATTGAATCTGTACCGCATTGATTTGTCGGCGGTGGTGAGCAAATACATCGGCGAGACCGAAAAGAATCTCCGCCAGGTCTTTGACGCCGCTGAAGACGGCGCCTCGATTCTTTTCTTCGACGAGGCGGACGCCCTGTTCGGAAAGCGCAGCGAAGTCAAGGACAGCCATGACCGCTACGCCAACATCGAAATCAATTACCTGCTACAGCGCATGGAAGACTATCGCGGCCTGGCG
>Ga0126379_10003629_pt1 | contig 10032 bp, 7 predicted proteins | sample PanSoiMetPlot_24_FD_92640 | JGI IMG/M metagenome (GOLD analysis project Ga0126379, IMG submission 92640) | Tropical forest soil microbial communities from Panama - MetaG Plot_24 | ecosystem: Environmental > Terrestrial > Soil > Tropical forest > Bulk soil | place: Panama | collected 2016-02-17 | reverse complement strand
GCCGGCGTCAGTTCGCCGGAGCGACGCTCTCGTGCGCACAGCGTCCAATTCTATGAAGATGATGATTTCCTCATTGAAGGACTGAGCCGGTTCATCGGCGCAGCCCTTCTGGCTGGCGATTCCACCCTCGTGATTGCTACGAAGTCCCACAGTGATGCGCTGGCAGAGCGGTTGGCCACTCGAGGTCTCGACCTCGGGCTAGCCATCACAGAGGGCCGGTATCTTTCTCTCGACGCTGCCGAGACTTTGTCCAAATTCATGGTGAACGGGCGGCCAGACGAGAAACGCTTCTCGCGCGTAGTCGGCATGGTCATTCAGCAGCTCGGAGCGGCAGCCTTGGCCGACCCTCCGCGGGTCGCGGCCTTCGGAGAAATGGTTGCGTTGTTGTGGGCGGAAGGCAAATGGGACGCCGCTGTTGAGTTGGAGCAGCTCTGGAATGACCTGGCCCGGACACATTCCTTTCATCTGCATTGCGCCTTCCCGATGCATTTCTTTTCTCAAGGAAAGGACGCCGCGCTGCTTGAAACTCTTTGTTCGGAGCATTCCCACGTTGTTCCTACGGAGGGCTACACAGCCCTGGTCAGCGATGAAGAACGGCGGCGCAGCGTTATCTTTCTGCAACAAAAGGCGCAGGTTCTTGAGACGGAGATCCTCGAACGGCAGAAGGCGGATCGATCGCGACTCGAAAGCGAGGAGCGCCTGCGATTAGCCTTGCAAGTCGCGGGCATTGGCAGCTTCGATTGGAATCTTGAGACGAATAAGATTCGGTGGACGCCCGAATTGGAAGCGATGTACGGTCTTCCGCCGGGAGGCTTTGCCGGCACGCAATCAGCCTGGGAAGAATTGCTGCATCCCGACGACAGACTTGAAGCGGTGAAGCTGATGCAAGAAGGATTCGAAACCGGAGCTCCCGTTCAAGGCGAGTGGCGAGTGGTTTGGCCGGACGAAAGCATTCACTGGATTTCTGGGAAATGGCAAGTCTTCAAGGACGACTCCGGAAAACCGTTGCGGGTGAGGGGAGCCAACATCGACATAACCGACAGGAAACAGGCTGAGGAGGCCTCTTTGCAGCTGGCGGCGATTGTGCAGTCGGCGGATGACGCCATTGTCAGCAAAGACCTCAATGGCATCGTGACCAGTTGGAACCCCGCTGCCGAGAAGATCTTCGGTTACCGGGCCGAGGAGATTGTAGGCCATTCCATCCTTCTCATTATTCCTCCCGAGCTGCACGATCAAGAACCCAGAATTCTGTCAAAGATGAGGGCCGGGGAGAGAATCGAACATTTCGAGACGGTGCGTGTGCGGAAGGATGGAGAGCGGCTCAATGTTTCCCTGACAATCTCGCCGGTGAGGAATCAGACTGGGAAGATCATCGGTGTGGCGAAAATTGTGCGTGATATCACGCGGCAAAAGAAGCTCGAAGAAAATCTACACACGAGTGAAAAACTGGCCGCGGTGGGCCGCCTGGCGGCCAGCATAGCCCATGAAATCAATAATCCCCTGGAGGCCGTAACCAACTTCCTTTACCTGGCCAAACACGAACCTGAGTTGCCGGACCAGCTCAAGGACTATCTCACCTGCGCAGATAAGGAATTGCGGCGTGTTTCTCACATTGCCCGGCAAACCCTGGGATTCTACAGAGACGATTCTCAGCCGTCAGAGGTTGTCGTCGCCGAGGCGGTTGAGGACATTTTGACGATCTACGAAAGCCGCTTGAGATACAAAGGACTGCACATCGAAAAGAGAATCCAGCATGGTCTAAGGGTTTGCACAGTGCGGGAAGAGTTCAAACAGATGCTGTCGAATCTGATAGCCAACGCTATCGATGCTTCGGAGGAAGGCGGCAGGATTCTGATTCGTGCGCGGGCAACGCGGCATTTCCAGTCCGGCGGCGAGGGAATTCGCGTTACCGTAGCGGATGAGGGAGTCGGTATTTCGCCCGAAAACAAACAGCAACTCTTTACGCCATTCTTCACGACGAAGAGAGAGGTAGGAACAGGGCTGGGCCTCTGGATTACAAAAGAGCTCATCGAAAAGAAGGGTGGCAGCATCCGCTTCCACAGCCGAACCAAGAACAAGTCAGGCACGACCATGAGCTTGTTCATCCCGGATAGTCGGCGCGCCGCGTCGTGCACGACCAGCGGCCGTTGACCTTCTGTTTGCCTGTCAATTGGACTTCACGCGGAGGTATCACACAGCCTTCCGCAGCAAACGGTTCACGTTGGCCCCAGTTTGCGAAAGCCGTCTGCGCAACGTACGACCAGAAGCCCGACGACCGTCGAGATCATTAAAGAATCTTAAATGAGCGCCAAGCATCGAAAGCCAGCATCGGGTCGTCGAGTTAGCGTCGCCGCCTTCTGACAGAAGCCGCGGCGTCATGCCAGAAGACCGTGCCCGTGACCAACCTAAGCTGGATTGTCAGCATCCTTACTGGATATCGCGCCACCTAAATTTATCGAAGAAGGAACGGCAGGAGGCGTTATTACGCACTCACCCGTCGCGGAAATCCAAATAGCGATCATCGTACGAAGGACACGGTTATCGCGCGCTGGAAGAACGCGACGAAGCAGAGTGATCATCGAACAGTAACTCTCGCGACGGCACACATTTCACACTGGTGTGCTGGTTATCGTCAGCTGCTTCGTCTTCCTTATGGGAGGAAACTGGAGCAGTCATGAACCCGCCTGGCACGTGTCGTTGTCGAACTCGCAATCGCTCCAATAACCGCGAGTTTCGTTCCGAATCATTGCGCACGGATAATCTTCTCGGTAAGAGCGCAGTTGTCGCACGCCATAAGCCTTGGTTGCCGGTGGGCGAAGAGGGAAGCGCCGGTGAAAGCCTAACCACCTATGACAAGGAAGCGAAGACAATGAATGCAAATGAGAAAGTGAACATCCTTATAGTTGGCAAGCGGACCGCCAGGCTCGCCAGTTATGAAGTCATGCTCCGAGAACTGGGTGAGAACGTCATCTTGGCATCGTCGACAGAGGAGGCGTTACGCTGCCTTCTGCAAACAGATGTAGCCGTCATGCTGTTCGACGTTGATAGGTTCCAATCCGAAAGGGACGCGTTCGACGCCGCGAATGCCATTCTCCAGCATTCCAATCTTCAGAAAACACCGATCATCTTCGTTTTGGACGCTCCACTGACGGATTTGAGTGAATACAAAGAATATCGACGGGGAGCAGTCGATTTCATCTCCACTCCTGTGCTTCCAGAGCTGCTCCGGAACAAAGTTACCATCTTTGCAGACTTGCACTGCAAGGCGCGGCAACTGGAGACGCTCACGCGTGACCTGGATCTCTTGTCAGAAGCTGTGATTGTGAGCGATGGGGATGGATACATCGAATTTTGGAACTCGGGGGCTGAGGCCTTGTACGGCTGGCGGTGCGAGGAAGTATTGGGCAAGAAACTTGATCAGGTACTGCCGACGACGTTTCCTGAGCCCTCAGAACAGGTGTTGCCTGCTTTGACGAGCGCCGGCCAGTGGGAAGGCACGGTGCGCCGGCAGAACAAGGGGGGACAGGAGATCAGCGTGGCCATCCGCAAGGTTCTCCAGCGCAGTGACGGGACCGGAGCGGTTCTGGAGATGGGGCACGACATCAGCGCCCAGCTGCAAGCTGAAGCGGCGTTGCGCCAGAGTGAACGGCTAGCTGCGATCGGCCGGCTGGCGGCAGTCATCGCACATGAAATCAATAATCCCCTGGAAGCCATCGCGAATGCTCTTTTCCTTGTCCGGTCCCATCCGTCGCTCAAAGGTGAAGCGCAACGCTTCGCGCGGCTCGCGGAAGAGGAAGTAGCGCGGATACAGCACATTACCCAACAGATGCTGGGCTTCTACAGGGAATCGCGGACTCCCATTTCAGTTTCAATGCGGACCATCGTCGACGATGTGCTGGACCTGCAAGGCCGCCGGCTGCAGATCAATCGAATTCTCGTTGAGAAAGAGTACAGGGACGATATGGTCGTCATAGGGTTTCCGGCGGAGCTCAAACAAGTCTTCCTCAACCTCATCGGCAACGCGACTCAGGCCATGCCGCAAGGTGGTCGTCTTCGGATCAGCATACGAGAATCTACTGATCACGCATCGTCACTTCGTGGGGTGCGCGTCTCCGTATGTGACACGGGCTCGGGTATCCAACCGCAGGATGCTAAACGGCTGTTCGAGCCATTCTTCACGACAAAACCAAACAATGGAACAGGGCTGGGCTTATGGGTCAGCAAAGGAATTATTGAGAAGTATCAGGGCACACTACGGTTTCGAAGCCTGCGTCTGTATGACCAGCACGTCACTTGCTTTTCGGTGTTCATTCCAGGGGCTGCTGTGGCGCATCCCCTCGCACGTGACGCTGTGTGCGCATAGCAGACGCGAGAAGCGCGAGGATTTAGTGAGTCATGAATAAGGAAGTTATCTTATGCGTCGATGACGAGGAAACCTCCCTCTTTCTACGAAAACCGGTGCTGGAACAGGCCGGCTATGAGGTGGTAACCGCAGCGTCGGCGACGCAGGCCTTGGAGGTCCTTTCTTCCCGCAAGATCGATCTCCTGCTGACTGATTACCTGATGCCGGGCCAAACTGGAACCGAGTTGGCGCGTGCCGCCAAAAACATGTTTCCAGAGTTGCCGGTCATTATTCTATCGGGTGTTACCGAGCTTCCACCGGACATGGAGCACGTGGACCTCTTCGTGAGCAAGGTGGAAGGCCCACAAAGCATGTGCGAGAAGGTGGCCGCTGTGCTCAGTGCGAACCGAAAGGAATCTGGTACTGGATGGAAACGGGAGAATCGGCACCGGCGGGGGCAGAGGTTGACCTAGGCTCCGCACCCATCAGGGAGTGGCGATCTGGGTGCAGTGCTCTGAAAGTACTCGCCATCTCCGCCCATCCTGTACCAGGACCACACTACAGCGCTGGTCATCACGAAATTCCTTGCCGTCGTACGAGCCGTGCCCCTTCCACCGGCTGCTGACCACCGCGGTGCCTGATAGGCGATACACTTTCACCTCGCTTCGCTCAGCCGAGGCCAAAACGTACTTGGGGGAGAGCACAATATCAAGCATGTGCTGGCGCGACTGAACCTGGCCAGTCGAAGAGAAGTAGACATAGTCCGGAGCGAGGAGTCGCGCAACGGCAGATGCGTCCTTGTTGTTCCAAGCGTGGTCGTACTCCTCGATGATCTGGATGACATCCTCATCCGGCGGCAATAAGGTTTGCGCCTGAGATGCTCCCAAAATTGCCAAGCACGACAGAACTGTGATCCATCTGGTTTTCATCGTTTCATGTCCCTATTCGTTGTAGATGCGGGAGCAAGACAACTGTAAGATGCAAAGACCATGAGTCACAACATCATCTACAGGCAGTTGATTGCGGTGCTTCTTACGTCTTTTGCGCTTGTCACGTCGATGGCAGCGCAGCAACCAGTCGCAGCAGGAAAAGTCGATGGTGCAGCCGATGTCAAGCTCGAGCAGCAGCTCGCAGCGCTGGCCGCGGCTCACCATGGACATGTGGCGGTCTACGCGAAGCAGTGGAACACGGGCCGCGTGGTTGCCATGGATGCGGACCGGCCGGTCCAGACGGCTTCGGTGATCAAGTTGGCGATCCTGTTTGAGGCGATGGAACAGGTCCGCGCAGGCAAGGCGCAGTGGGACGAGAAGATTGCGTTGGCCAAAGGAGATGCGGTGAGCGGATCGGGAGTCCTGACTTTTTTCGACGCTCCACTCACGCTGACCTTGAAGGATGTGCTCACCATGATGGTGATTGTGAGCGACAACACTGCCGCGAACCTGGCGATTGACAGGCTAGGGATCGACGCTATCAACGGGCGCATTGCCTCGATGGGGCTCAAGGACACCTATCTTTACAAGAAAATCATGAAGCCGCCCTCAGGGCCGATGCCGGCGGACCAGCCGAAGTTTGGACTGGGCAAGACGACGGCTCGCGAGATGGCACTCGTGATGGAGCGCATTGGACGCTGTCAACTGGGCGCTCCAAGCGAAGCGCCGCAAGCGGGCGACCCAGCCATATGCCAGGTCGCATTGACGATGCTGCGCAACCAGTTCTATCGAGATACGATTCCTCGCTATCTCGAGAAACTCGACGCCACCGAAACCGGGTCGGGGATCGCCAGCAAAACCGGAAGCCTGAATGCCGTCCGCAATGACGTCGCGATTGTCGCGGGTAAGACCGGGCCCCTGGTGATCTCGATTTTCACTTACGAGAATCTGGACAAGGGCTGGACGGCTGATAATGAAGCTGAATTAACCATCGGGAAGATGGCGAAGGCGATTGTTGATACCTGGTCGCCAGAGGGACTGGACGGCAAGATCTTGGTTCCGGGATTGGGGCTGGGAGGCATCGCGGGCGGGACACAAGCTCCCGCGTCCAAGTGAGGTCGAGCCTTTAGCCAAGCTTTAAGACCGCGCCTTTTCACGTAGGCAACATGGGTTCAAATCCCGTCGGGGAAGCCAATTATTCTAAAAGGGTTAACGCCTACCGCTGTTCCTAGCCGCACGATCGTGAGTGAAATCGCCTGATTTGAATAGTTGACTTCTGAATAGCTCTTGATCCGCCACGAATCGGGGCCAAAGGGTTATCGACTCTTCCGGCTGCGCTAAATGCTGTAGTGGGCAACAACCCGTGTTACCTTGCCACCAGCGCCCAAGTCCATAAACTCGCCCGTGCGCGTCCCCTTTTGATTCGTGTAATACAGCACTAAGCTGTTCAGACCCGCCAGGACATCCTTCAGATCGAAGTGCAGTTCCGGGTAAGCTTCCAGTCCGCGCTGAAAGTATTCCCTGAGGGAGGCTTTACCAGTTACCTTGCCGTTAGGGATGCCTAAAAGCTGCTCGGCAACTGGCGAGATCAATTCGACTCGTTCATCATAGTGGCTGATGATCGCTTCCAAATCATGAGCATTCCAAGCCGCAACCCAATCCTCAGCCAATTGCCGAATCTCGTCTCGTGTCACGTGTCATTTCCCTCCAGTTTCGAATTTGTCTGTATAGAGTGAACGGAAACTTTGCACTGTGGCTTTGATTATGAATGGATTGTCGGCTATTCGGAAACGGTAGTTGGCGTTCCTCCTTTTTCGGGAACCCAACGACAACGCAAAAGACGTTACTGAAACGTTTCAGTATGGTAAATTACCGGACTGCAAACCATAGGAGCGCAAGCTTCAATCTTGCGCTCAAAGTCCATCCGCACAAGGAGTATGCACGATGAATAATCTCAATGTGTCGCGGCGGCAACTTGCCAAACTAAGCGTGGGCGCGGCAGCGGCAAGCCTGGCCTCCTCTTCTCTATTTCGGGCCTTCGCGGAAACGCGTCAAGAGACAACAAGGCGGGAATCGGCCTTTGCCGAAAATCCAGTCTTTGCAGCAGCATTCGACAAAGCCTATTCGTTCCTGAACACCATGATGGATGCCTATGCGCAAGGGCAAACTGTGCGCCTCTCACAGAGTTACACCGACCAGCAAGGACTGCAAAGCACGGGATTTGTCTACGATAATTCCCTGGTCTTGCAGGCGCATTTGCTGCGCGGGCGCGGAGATGATATCTCGCGTGCAGTTTTGCTCGGTGAAGCTCTACTGCATGCGCAGCAGACAGACTCAATCGGCGACGGGCGCGTGCGCCAAGCCTACTTCGTGGATCAACCTGATGCCAATGGCGTCTTTCTGAGGCCGGCGCTGTTTCCTTTCTTTTTCCTCGGCTCGGCTGTCGGCGACATGGCTTGGACCGCCATAGGACTTGCACAACTCTTTCATCGCACCGGTGACAGGCGCTTCCTGGATGGAGCGGTCCGGCTGGGGCACTGGATCGTCAACAATACTTTCGACACTCGGGGAGCCGGTGGTTTTAACTTTGGCGTAGATAACGGCAATAACCGTCTCCTTTTCAAATCAACCGAGCACAACATTGACTGCATCGCTCTGTTCAACATGCTCGCTGAGCTGAGCGGCGACCCAACGTGGCTCGACCAGGCAGAACACGCTCGAATCTTTGTCAATGCAATGTTCCACGCCGACGGAGGCTTCTTCTTTACAGGAACCGCGCCTGATGGCGTGTCGATTGACCCGGTGATCAGCAACAACAACATTCCGGAAGACGTTCAGACGTGGTCATTTCTGGCCACAGGGGATGAGACCCAGGCGGTATCGATCGACTGGGCCAAGACCAATCTGGCAACCATAGATACGCCACAAACCATCCACAGCAGGCTAACGGATAATCACCGGGTACCAGGAGTCAGCTTTGCGAGTCAGAGCATGCGCGCCCTGGCGCCTTCAGATCCATTTTCCGCGGCGCCGGATCCGAACGCGGTGTGGTTGGAGGGAACTGGCCATCTGGCCGCTGCTCTTCTGGCTCGCGGTTTGAGAGCTGCTCAGGACCTTCCCGGCTTTCAAGGAGATGTCAACACCGCGCGGGTTCTGCTCGATAACATCCGGGTGGCCCAGGCGACGCAGGGCAGCGGTCAGACTGTTGCCGGCCGAGCTATACCGGATGGGGAAGGCGTTATTGCCGCTTCCAGTGTCCTGAACACCGGATTTGGTTTCTCCTTCAATCCCAACCGTCACATTGCCGCAACCGCGTGGTTCGTAAATGCCGGACAACGCGGCAATCCATTCAGGCTGGGCTTACGCTCAGACCACGATCGCGACGAGCAGGACTAATGTCCTCGGCAATACCATCAGAACCGTTAACCACAGAGGGCACGAAGGATCACAAAGGAACTTAACTGAGACACCCTTTGTGCTCCTTTGTGTCCTCTGTGGTTTTAGCTTTTCCTTCTACGCAACCGTTTCCGCGCTGTAACGTGCAATCAGCCCGGTGCGCACTGCGTGCCGGTAAGTCGCTTTGAAAAACCAGCAAGCCAGCAAGATGTAGAGAATGGCCAGCGATCCTCCCCAAAACAGGGAAGCCACAGGCATGGCGCGGCCGGCCAGGATCGCGCGCATGGATTCGAACACGTAGGACGGCGGCAGAAGGTAGGAGATCACGCGCATCCAGGTTGGGAGAGTTGACAAGGGATAAAATACGCCGGCAAACGGTGAGAGCACCGCAGGAATCGGCCAGATGAACCATTCTGACGCCGGTCCCAGCCGCAACACCATGGCAACGGCAAAGATGCCGAGCGCGATCCCAACCAGAAACAGCACCAGGATGAAGGGCGCCAGCATGGCGCCGTAAATGAAAAACGAGAGCCCGAAGACGCCGCTCGCCAAGGCGAGCATCACCCCCAGCCCGATCGAGCTCGTTGCGATGCTGGAGAGCACGAGCCCGCTCAGGTATTCGGAGATCTCGAGCGGCGTGGCAAAGAAGTTAAGGAAGTTGCGTGACCATACGTCCTCAAAGAACGCCATGGTGATGCCTTGCATCACGCGGATGAAGAAATCCCATAGGAGGACTGCCCCGAGCATGGCCGGCACGAAATTGAAGCTGGGGGAAGCAACGCTGTTGAGGTAGCGGGTAATGAATCCCCACAACACCATGTCGACGCCCACCCAGACGAATAGCGGCACCAGCCGCGCGATGCTGCCGCGGACCAGGTAAAACTGACGCAGGACGATAGCTGATGTGCGCGTGAAGTTCACAGGTCACCTGGCTTCCATTGCGATGAGGGGCTCGCGGGCCAGGGCGATGAACAGCTCCTCCAGCGTCTGCTTGCCGTGTTCGCGAGGCAAGGTGCGCGGATCGCCCTCCAACAGGATCTTTCCCCGGGACAGGAAGAGCACGCGCCGGCAAACTTCTTCCACTTCGTACATGTTGTGCGACGTCCACAGCACCCCGCCGTGCCCCTGGGCGGCAAACTCCAGTATCTGGCTGCGGACTTCCTGGGCGACAGAGGGATCGAGGGAAGCCGTGGGTTCATCGAGCAGGAGAAGACGCGGACGGTTGAGCATGGCCTTGGCCAGCCCAACGCGTGTCTGTTCGCCCGATGAGAGCACGCCGGATTTCACGTTGCGAAACCTTGCCAGGTCGAACTGTACGAGCAATTCGTCAATCCGGCGTTGCAGATCCTGGACTCCATAGATCAT
>Ga0126379_10003628_pt1 | contig 10033 bp, 10 predicted proteins | sample PanSoiMetPlot_24_FD_92640 | JGI IMG/M metagenome (GOLD analysis project Ga0126379, IMG submission 92640) | Tropical forest soil microbial communities from Panama - MetaG Plot_24 | ecosystem: Environmental > Terrestrial > Soil > Tropical forest > Bulk soil | place: Panama | collected 2016-02-17 | reverse complement strand
TGACACAAAGTCGGTTAGTCGAATCTCGAGCCAGGCTGAGCTGGCGACACGAGTTCAGCAGTTCCGATTTGTCACGAATCTCTTATCAGGAAGCCCTCCCCGGTGTAGTCGGCCATATGTCGCCTCGCGGATTCCCCCAGCGGCAGATCGAGCACTTCGATACCGCGGTGCCTCTCGCTCGACTATATCCACGCATACGCGAAGCGAAACGGACAGTAGTGCTTCGTCTCAGATCGGACAACTCGTATCGTTCAAGAGTCGCATCCGTATCCCCGAAGGTACGCCGGCTGGTGAAGAACACATCCTTCCTGTTGGCATCGTAGCGCCGCTCACATGACAGCTTGTGCCCATCGTGTCGCGAAGTAATCCGTCATGAAGCTGGGCTGTTGGGGGCACGAGGCGCACCGACTCAGGCTGCGCCACACACATTCGAAGCTGCACGCGCACCTCGACAGCATTCACAACGTGAAGAGAGAGGACACGTGTGAGTGTGTGATGCGCTCGGTATCCCGCGTCGACGGTGTTGTCGATCAAAACGTAATCTAGCCGGCCGAGCTTTGAGCCCGGCATTGCGTTTGCGAATATGGAACGCCGTGAAGACCGCCGAACTCAACGTGCACCGCGGCCGCTCGATAGCGGACGTGTTCGAGCACGCGCTGCGCGGCGTGCGACTGCTTGGTCGGGCTCGTCGGCAGTCCCGCTGCGATCGCGAGATCCCACGGCTCAGCGCGGAGGCACCGGGCCTGTTCGTGGATCTCTCCCGCGTGCCGGACCCGGTCACGCCACACGACCGACGGCGCATCGACCAACAACGTCAGATCACGATGAGCGAAATGCTAACCGCGATGATGCGTGCGGCTCGATCTCTGGCTGAGAAGAAGGCGGCGACGCGGCAGGCGCAGCGGACGAGGAAGCGCAAGTGAGCCACCCGATCGACCGCTGGGGCACACTTCGGAGTCGTCATCCTGTACTTGCTCGCCGATGGCGTTGCGCTCGCGTTTCTCTCGAGACATCAGCGCCGAAAGCCGTCAGGATTAGCGGTGTGCATACGGGTCGAAGGCTCGTGGAAGGTCTGGCTGATCTGGGGCGTTGATTGACCACTCGTGCCCGCACGCCGGGCATTTCTGAAGCGAGACGCGTCCTTGTCCCTTGCTACTCGGGAAGACAATTTGAAGGACCTTCACGGATCGCTGGCAGGTGGGGCAGATCATGAGTTCCATGCTCCTACGGTCGACGATCGCCCCGTCTTGACGCCGTGCAAATTCGGCAACCCCACGATCTTCTCGATTGCAGATGAGCTAGAGACGTCCGTAGCGTCGGCGCGGGCGCGCTTAAGGCGCAGTTCTCAAAGGTTTCGATCTTTGTCGCGCCCCAATCGCGCTCAGAGCCATAGGCGCTGAGCCGGACCCTAACGGTACAGCCCGCCGCGCCACCAACTCTCTAGCGGGGACAAACACAACAACTAGGAGCGACTGCCACCGTTGAGCCGATCGATTCTCGGCTCGCGCGTGTACGTCTGACACGCCGAAGCGGCGGCATTACAAGAAATCCGAGTAATGAAGGACCTCCATCGACGCACCCTGCTCGGAAACGGCCATCGCTGCGAACAAGACCGGGAAGTCACAAGGGGGCTGCTGTGAAAATCGCACTGGCCATCGTGGTGACGTTGTCGTTATGCGGATGTTCGCAGGACAGTGCGCAGCAGTCGCTGACCGCACCGTCGCAAGCCGCACCTGCCTCGCCTGCGTCGCAGACTTGGCTCTAGGGTCTGTAATCAGGTGTTAGTTGAGCTTCCGGCGTGCACGGTGCCGCACCGGTGAAGAGCCGCTCACGACATTCATCATGCTGCTGGAGGCGCGCGTGGACAACGATCATCTACGTCAGACTCTTCAAGAAAAACTTGAAAGCGATGGCAATTCGTTCTTTCAAGGCGGTTTCTTGAACAACATCGTTGACCTGTCATTAAGTAGCGTTACGGTGCTGGCGAGCCTGGTTGCCACGGTGCTCGCCACCGCAGACCTTATGGGCGTGCCACGGTGGGTTCTGGCCGCGATAGCGGCAATTCCTGCGGCCGCATCTTCCCTCCAACGGATCGTTGCAATACGCGATCGATCGAACTGGTACTTCATGTACGTGGCACAAGTGCGTGCGTTGGCGATGCAACTTCAATTCAACACGGCCGCAAAAGTCGAGAGGATTGCTCAGGAGCGCGCTGAGCCTGAAATTGCCATGGAAACGCAGTGGACACGGATCGGTCACCTGCGGTCCAGCCCAGTGAGTACTCGCTCCGCGAACGAGCACGACAAAGCTGACGTCGGCGTTTCAACTCAGTATTAGTACGCCCATCATCACCGCCGACAATAGAGGCACACGAGCCGACGTGTCAGGAGGAGGGGTCAATACCAGTAGCCGGGAGATTGTCGGTCGATCCCCGATGATCCGTAACACAAGGCGGGTGTACGCTGAATCGGGGAGGACCTCATGATGTGGGATCCCGAGCTGGAGGAATTGGAGAACAAGGTTCGCGAGACCTTTGGTCTGAGTGGGCTTGCAAAAGCCTTCGCGCGGGGTTTGTCGAGGGCACCAGCCCTGAACCCGGAGAGGTCCAAGCGACCAGATCTCGCAGAGATCATGCGCGAACATCCGGGCGTCAGTCTTGTTGAGGGCAAGGAATTCGCCGACGCCATGAAGTGTGAACTGCGTCGCATGCTAACGGTGCACTGAGGAGCGAAAGACTGGCCGTAGGCCACAAACGAAATCGACACAGCACTCGCGAGGGAGCGTAACGACAGGGAATGGCGAAGACGACTGCTGAATTCCGTTGCCTCCTGATTTGCCCAAGTGACGTGCGAGCGGAACGAGACGCACTCAGTGACGTCGTCGTGAAGTGGAACGCCGTCATCGGTGAAGGCTTGGGTGCGCGGATTCAGCTCAGTCGCTGGGAGACTCATGGCGTGCCAGACGCGTCCGCGTCGCCCCGGCAGACCCTACAATTTATCGATGATCTGACGCTCTGCGACTTCGGAGTGGCGGTCTTTTGGACGCATCTCGGGACACCGCAGGCCGACTACTTCTCAGGCTCGATAGAGCAAATCAGGAAACGAGGCGCGCGCATACTTGTTTACTTCAACACTGCTGCCCTCGAGCCAGAGATGCTCCTGTTACACGAAATGGCTCGCAAGATGAGGGAATTCAAAACCAAGCTTCTGGCCGACGAAGTCGCGTGGGAATACAACGGCAGAGAAGACAACAGCATTGCGAATCTATGTGAACAGGCCACGTTGCATCTCACCGGCGTCGTCACTGAGTTGCTCACGCGACAGCGAGCGCAACCATAGCCAGCGCGTGGCTTGGCTTGCGAGGAGAACCCTCGGGTTAGCGTTCAGTCTGGTCATTCTTGATTGAACAGCAGACCAAGGCGGTGGTTATGAAACGGGATGCCGAGCTGGCGGAATTGGAGGCCAGGGTTCGCAGGATTTTTTGGTCGGAGTGAGTATGTAAAAGCCTACGCGCGCGGCTTGTCGAGGGCAGCAGCCCTGAACTCGGAACGGTTCAAGCAAATAGACTTGGCAGAGATCATGCGCGAACATCCGGGCGTCAGTCTTGTTGACGGCAAGGAAGCCGCCGACGCCATGAAGTGTCAACTGCGTCGCATGCTGACGGTGCTGGGCGGATTCCCCGAGCGACTCGAACACGTTTCGAACGAGGCGCTTGACGCATGCGTCGCGCGTGGGCTCAACGTGATCCAAGTGGCCGACGTTGCTCGGCGAGCCGCCTCGGACTTCGATGCTCAGACTGCGGCCGCTGGCAGCTGGTCCTCTCCAATCGTGGCCGCCTTCGCGATTCTTGGCGTGCTCCGGTTTGCACGGCGCATCGTCTGGCCTTGAGCCGTCTCGATAAGCTCACCGTCCCTGTTTGTCCCGCCGAAATCATCGGCCGTTTCCGGGAAGATGAGTCAGGGCAAACAGTGAAAGGTTACTTCACCGGCACGCGCTGCTTGAGTTCCTCGAACCAGTTCAGCACCACGTTGATCTGCTGCGCCGTACCGAAGGCGGCGCGGTTCGCGCTGGGTGGTCGAGTCCTGGATTCAGCGCCCGGATTCTCGGTAGCGGTCACGATGCCGAGAAAACGCCCATCACGTGTCACGTCGTACTCGCGTTCGACCCGTCCGCGCGATTGAAACGACGACGCTGCGAGGAGCTCCGGGTTGCTGATTGAAAAGGAAGGCGTCGTCGCGATGCTGACGACGTACTCACGCCCGCCAGATCCACGATAGAACAACCGCTTTCCATCTGCGGACCACAGCGGGTGCCAGATTCCCGATCCGATCGGGTACTTCACGCCGTTCCGCGGAAAGGGCTCGACGAACACATTCCGCGCGCCCGTCTTGTCAGTGGCGAGATAGACCACCCACTTGCCGTCGGGCGAGAACATCGCGGAAGTCGGATCCGCCATGGATCGGACGTCACCGAACCGAAAGGGCTTCCTCTCTGGGAGCGCGAGTCCCCATAACTCGAACTCTTCCCCCTTGGACTGTTCGCTGTACAGCAGCGTTCGGCCATCGGGAGACCACGATTCGGGGATCTGCGCCGCGCCTGTCGCCGGTTTCGTCAATCGTTCAGCTTGCGCGGCGCCATCGGCCCGCTCCTCGTACATGGCGAGGTCGCCCTCTCGATCTGATTGAAAGGCGATGCGGGTTCCATCGCCGCTCCAGACCGGATATCGATTCTTGCCGTCGATCGTGAGCTGGCGCACGGCGCTTGTCCCAGACAGATCATAGGTCCAGACGATGGCTCCTTTTGGGTCATTACTCCCGAACGCGACATGTTTTCCATCGGGCGAGAGACGCGGGAAGAGGTACGAGCCTGGCCGCGTTTTGAGCGGCACACCGTGCCCGTCGGCATCGAAGAGCGCGAGTTCGAACTGTCCGCCCGTCGGTGACGCCGGACCCGGGATGTAGAGCAAGGTGCCGTTCTCAGATACGCCGTAGTACCTCGTCGGCGTCGCGCCAGACGTAAACTCTGGACGACCGACACCTTCCACGACCGACACGGCGTCACCAGTCAACACGCGCCGTCGCGCATCAAACGGTGCGGCGAACAGCGTACCGCCGGCGACATACAACAGATGTCCGGTGGAGACGTACATCGGCGCGCCGCCGCCCTCGACGAGCGTTTTCTCGTCAGCGGATTTGATCGAGTGCGCGACGATTCTGGCTCGGTCAAAGGTATCCGTACCAGCAGCGGTGGGGTCGAACAAGCCGGGAGCGACCGCGTAGATCAGCGTGTCTCCATCCGGAAGGATCTGAGGCGCGGCGATGAGCCCGCCGGGCTGCTTGACAATCACCTCTCGGCGGTTGTTCGCAGAAATTCTTACGATCCCTTCACGCGGGTCGCCGACGATCAGGCCTTCCTCGAGCGATCTGGTCGACAGCAGACCACCAGTCGCGGGCACCTGCGCGACTGTCACTGCCGCGCCGCCGCCAACGGGAACCCTCTTCAGCGCGCCGATACCGAATGTCCCATGCCAGAACAGGATCGACTGCCCGTCAGGAGAGAACCCGATGTTGCCGATGCGCTCGTTCCCGTCGCCCGCATCGGTTCCAGCCACCGGTCGCGCGTCCAGGTCCGAGAGCCCTTTCAGATAAATGCGGCGGTTGGCGACGTACGCGATATGTGAGCCAGTGCGCGAGATGGCTATCACCTGACCGCCGACCTCGGTGAACCGTTGGTCGGCCGGGAGAGTGTACGTGAACCGCGTGAGCTGCAGTGGGGCCAGTGCGGGCTGGAGCGAGCGACCGATGAGAAGTCCGACAGGCCCAATGGCAGCTGCCGTCAACGCGACCGAGATGACGAGACGCCAGCGTGTTTGTGGAGGCGGCGTTGTCGCAACCAGGCCGGTGCGAACCCCCAAGCGCGGATCACTTAGGACGAATTTCGCGGCGGCGATGTCGCCTATACGCTGCTGCCGATCGCGTTCGAGGCACCTCTTGAGCAGTGCGTCAATGGCTGGTGGTACGTCCGTCGACAACGCACTCCAATGCGGCTCGGCTTTCAACACGCTCGCAAGCGTATCGGCCACATCTTCGCCGTCGAAGACGCGCGTTCCCGTGAGCATCTCAAACAGCACGCACCCGAACGCCCAGATGTCGCTCCGCTTGTCTACCGGGCGGCCCTTCGCTTGCTCCGGCGACATGTAAGCCGCGGTGCCGAGAATCATCCCTACGCCGGTCATCTGCGCCGGTGTGGTGATCGTCGGCGAAGCTGTCTGCGCCGGACTGATCGCAGACAAGGGCTGCATCGCTTTCGCGAGTCCGAAGTCGAGCACCTTCACGGTCCCGTCGTCGCGGAGCTTGATGTTGGCGGGCTTCAGATCACGATGGATGATCCCTTGCTCGTGAGCCGCCTCGAGCGCCTCCGCGATCTGCTTCGCAATCGGCAACGCCTCATCAAGCGGAATCGGTCCCTTCGCGATCTGATCGGCCAGCGTCGGGCCTTCGACCAGTTCCAACACAAGCGCATGCGTGCTGCCGCTGTCCTCGAACCCGTAGATCGCGGCGATGTTGGGATGATTGAGCGAGGCGAGCACCTGTGCTTCGCGGCGAAAACGGGCGATGCGGTCGCCGTCGAGCGCGAACGCCTCCGGCAGGATCTTCAGCGCGACGTCGCGATTCAGAGTCGTGTCGCGCCCACGGTAAACCTCGCCCATCCCGCCCGCGCCGATCAGGGCGGTGACCTCGTACGGGCCGACGCGAGTACCGGGGGCGAACGCCAAGGGAAGTGGCCGAATTATAGGAGATCCGGCACTGGGTTCGAGGAGCGTAGTTTACTTGGATGGCCCGCAGGCAACCACCGAATCAGGTTAGGCTCATGCCTAAGTCATCGTACTGGCTACGCCGCCCAACAAACGTTTGCAGCCGTCGCGAGGCGATCATGAGCCGCCGCGGCTGAAACGCGGTCGTGAGGCAGCAAACGACGGCGTCACGTCGAATGGGAGGGCAATCTGTTGATCGACATTGCGCGAATCCTGGGAGTCGCTTTCGTTATTGGAATCGTTGCGCCAGCTACTGCGCAAGAACCGGCAGTCAAGGTGACGTTGCTCGGCACTGGTTGCCCTCCGGCGGTCACGAACCGGTTCGGACCAAGTACGTTGGTTCAGGCGGGGCCTCAGACGTTTCTATTCGACGCGGGACGCGGTGCGATGCAACGCCTCGTGCAACTCGGTGTGCATTGGCAGGACGTGCAGGGCGTCTTTCTCACCCATCTGCACTCTGACCACGTCGTCGGGTTTCCCGACCTGTGGTTAACGGGTTGGCTGATCGCCCCTGGGCGGAACGTGCCGCTACGCGTGTGGGGTCCGACCGGTACCAGTCAAATGATGTCGCACCTCGAGCGGGCGTATGAGTACGACGTGCGGCTCCGGATCGAAAATGATCGTTTGTCCCCGGAGGGCGCAATAGTCCGCCCTCAGGATGTCGGAGAAGGGCTGGTGTGGGACCAAGCAGGGGTGAAGGTCAGTGCGTTCGAAGTCGATCATGCTCCGGTGAAGCCAGCGCTGGGTTATCGCATCGACTACGCTGGTCGTTCCGTCGTGTTGTCCGGCGACACGCGCAAGTCCGATAACCTCATTCGTCACGCTCAGGGCGTCGATGTGCTGGTCCATGAAGTGTTCCTTCCAGACACGTTGCAGCGAGCGGGCGTCTCGCCGGAGCGGGCAAAGAGCATTATCGATTATCACGTAACGCCCGAGCAGGCCGGGGAAGTGTTTGCTCGCGCGAAGCCCAAGCTCGCCGTCTATTCGCACATTTGCATGCCGTCGGCTCGGGAGCAGGATCTGCTTCCACCCACCCGCAGGACATATTCAGGACCCTTGGAAGTTGGCGAGGATCTCATGGTCATTGAAGTCGGAGAGGCGATTCACGTACGACGGCCTGCAGCGTCGTCGCGATGAATCATGTGCGACGGGCGATTCACCTCTGCCTGACAACCGCTGCAGGCGACGCGCCGCGCGGCAGGAGCGGGCTGCAACACCTACGACCTTACCTGAGGGAAGTCCATGAGACCGATTGCGACCGTCCTGGTGCTGCTGTGTGCTCTCCCCGTTGGCGCTGGCGCCCAGGCGCCCATCGATCGAAAGCAAATCGAACGGGAAGTCCTGGCGGTTCTGGACGCTTTCTACGATGCCTTCAATCGACAGGACGCGCGAGCCGAAGAGCGGACGTACCACTTCCCACACTATCGGCTTGCCAGCGGCCGCATGGCTGTGCTCGACGCGCCCGGTGCGGAGACGCAGGCGTGGATGAACGGGACGTACAAGGCCTTTCGAGAGTCAGGTTGGGACCACACCGCCTGGACCAGGCGTCGAATCATCCACTTGTCGGAATCGAAGGTGCATGTGGATGCAGCATTCACGCGTTATCGAAAGGACGGCTCGGTCATGGGCAGGTACGACTCGCTCTACATCCTTACCAAGGAAGAGGGGCGGTGGGGGATCAAGATGCGATCGAGCTTCGAGACCCTCATAAAATGACACTGAGCGCGGCTAACATAGTTCCCTCCGAGCCGCAAGACGGCTACTGCGTCAGGAGTCGTCCCGAGGTCTCGAATCGCCGGTAGTTCGCGTACAAGGCGACGCAGTCGACGCGTTCGAGGATGACGCCACGGGTCGGATTCGAAAGGCCCCCCATGACGCTCAGCTGTGTGTAGGTTTCGTCCATGCGCACCGGCAGCCAGCGATCGAGCTTAGGGTCATGCCCGAACGTGACGGCGATCGTCGCGCGCGTGCCCGACTTCGAGTCGTCTGTGATGAGACGCGTCTGACGAACCACCCCGTCGGCCGCGCCAATCCAGATGTCGCCATGCGTCGGGAGATCCTGTCCGTCGGTGCCACGGACGATCAGAGTCGGGTGCGCCTGCTCCGCAAACGTCAACTGCACCGTGTCAACGCCGCGGACACGGTCTCTGCCCGCCACGCCAAACTCAAACCGCTGTTGACGATTCGGATCGATGACCTGCAGGCCCAGCATCGGATCACTGAAGTTGCGGCCGATTCGCCCGATGTTGAAGCGTGCGCCTTCGTCGCGGAGCCGGAGCAGCTGCGACGTCCGGCCCGGCGTCCGATCGGTCATCGCCGAATCGAGTCGCGCCCGGCTGTCGGCCACCGCCGCACCGTCGACGCGGAGGACGTCGCGGACGCTCAGCCACATCATTGCCTCCGGCATCCAGGTGAACGACATCTCTGATGCCATCCTGCGCAGGGCCCGTCGGTTGCGAAGCATCACCTTCTGTTCGTACTGTTCGTCGCTGATGACGGCAGAGAAGTCGTCTTCCAGTTGCCGCACGTAGCTGCCGGCGCGCTGTAGCAGCTCTTGCAGCGAGGGTTGGGGGGAAGCCGGCTGCACGACGAGGACGCCGGCGAGCCAGGCCGTCACGCTTGCCAGCACGAGACGACGCGTGGCGGGTGAACGCATCGACGGGTTAACGGTCCGAGTGTACAGCGATTCGCTCGACTCCTGCTGCCGCCGGCTGGCTTGGCGCTTGGCGTGGTTCCTTCAAAGTCCGGCCCGAACCTTCACCTCAGGCTCGAGTCGGGGCGGGATTAGTCCTCAAAAACTCGGTAGTGCCGACCGATTCAGGGTCGGCAATTACTCGCCACTACGCGACTTGTGGCGAGCAATCCGAAGGGGAAGGCACGAATGGCAATTCCCGCAGTGGTTCAATGGGTCCGTTACCATTGGTCGTCGTCCATCGAACCGAATGGGCCTGGCTTGATCGGCCTCTTCGATCGGCAGCGGCCATGAGAGGCCCTGCATAAGTTTTGCGAGGAGAAATTCTGGTGAAAGATAACATTCTGTTAACCATCGCATCTCTGCTGTCGATCCTCCTCTTGACGCTTCACATTACGGACGACATCGTCCGTGGGATATCGAAGGCCGAGTCCTCAAACACTGCGCTGATCGTTCTCGTCGTCTTCTTGTACGGGACGCTCGTGCTCGCCGAACGGCGATCGGGGAACGTCATCATGCTGCTCGTCG
>Ga0126379_10003627_pt1 | contig 10034 bp, 8 predicted proteins | sample PanSoiMetPlot_24_FD_92640 | JGI IMG/M metagenome (GOLD analysis project Ga0126379, IMG submission 92640) | Tropical forest soil microbial communities from Panama - MetaG Plot_24 | ecosystem: Environmental > Terrestrial > Soil > Tropical forest > Bulk soil | place: Panama | collected 2016-02-17 | reverse complement strand
GCAAAGGCTTCGTTGAGCTCCCACAAGTCAATGTCATCCATTGTGAGCCCATACTGCTGCAGCAGCTTGGGAACGGCGAAAACCGGGCCGATACCCATCTCGTCAGGATCACACCCACTAACGGCAATACCCCGATACGCGCCGAGCGGAGTGAGCCCGCGGCGCTCAGCCTCCCTTGCCTCCATGAGCACGGCGGCCGAGGCCCCGTCAGAGAGCTGCGAGGCGTTGCCAGCGGTAATGCACTTGCCTTCCTTGATCCTCTGACCATCCTTGAAAACCGGCTTGAGCCGACTGAGGTCGTCGATCGTCGTCTGCGGTCGGTTGCCCTCATCGGCCGACAACGTCATGCTGCGTTCCGAGGTTTGGCCGGTCGCCTTATCGACCTCAATCATGATGGTCGGGAGCGAGACGATTTCCGAGTTGAAGCGACCGTCCTGCTGGGCCTGGGCCGTCCGTTGCTGCGACTGAAGCGCGTATTGATCCTGCTTCTCGCGGCTAATGCCGTAACGCTCAGCCACGACCTCGGCGGTCTCAAGCATGGTCATGTAAAGAGCAGGCAGGCGCTCGACCAGAACGGGATCCTGGCCACGATAACGATTGAGCCGCTCATTCTGAACCAACGAAATCGACTCCAGTCCGGCGCCAACGACGACATCGAAACCATCGACGATGATCTCTTTGGCCGCGGTGGCAATCGCCATCAAACCGGACGCACATTGCCGATCAACGCTCATCCCTGCGATTGATGTCGGCAATCCGGCGCGCATGGCACACTGGCGCCCCACGTTCGAGCCGGTGGTGCCTTGCTGGAGCGCGGCGCCAACAACCACGTCGGCAATTTCGGCGGGGTCAATGCCGGCGCGTTGCACTGCAGCGGCGATCACATGACCGCCCAGTGACTGCGCCTGGGTGTTGTTGAACGCGCCTCGATAAGCCTTGCCAATGGGCGTGCGCGCAGTGGCGACGATAACGGCTTCGCGCATGGTTCCTCCCTAGTCTCCACGGTCGAGCAAGACGAGAACATCCCGTCCCTTTCCTCGTTCCGGCCCTGGTGGGTCGAGACGACACTATTGTGGCGTCGCACGCTAAAGAATGCAAAAATTGCGACTGGTGGTGGCTGAAGGCGTCCCTCGGCTAACCGCGAGCCAACGGAAGACACCCGGTGCCGGCTTTCGCACAATCGGCTTGCCTTCACTCGGGTTCGGGCTAAGGTCCTTAAAAAAACGTCCGCCTGTTTTCACGGAGGGGCCATGTCGCTGTTCGACCTTAGCGGAAAGGTCGCGATCATTACCGGATCGTCCCGTGGCATCGGGCGCGCGGTCGCAGAGCGGCTAGCGGAGCATGGAGCCCAGGTGGTGATCTCCTCGCGCAAACCCGCCCCCTGCGCAGATGTAGTCCAATCCATTGAAGGGGTCCGAGGTAAGGGCCGTGCCATCGCCATTCCGGCCAACATTTCGTCAAAAGACGACCTTACGCGTCTGATTGACGAGACCAACGCGGCCTTCGGTCGGATTGACATCTTGGTGTGCAACGCCGCCTCCAACCCGTATTTTGGTCCGCTTGGCGGCATCACAGACGACCAGTTCCGAAAGATCCTCGAGAACAATGTGATTGCCAATCACTGGTTGGTGCAGCTGGTGGTCCCGCAGATGATTGCCCGCAAAGACGGGTCGATCATTATCATATCCTCGATAGGGGGGTTTCGTGGTTCACCCATGATCGGTGCCTACAACATCTCAAAGGCCGCAGATTTCCAGCTCGCCCGCAACCTCGCAGTTGAGTTCGGGCCCCATAATGTGCGAGTCAATTGCATCGCACCGGGGCTTATCCAAACCGACTTCGCCCGGGCGCTTTGGGAAAATCCGGAGATCCGTAAGAGCGCGACCGCGACCACGCCGCTGCGGCGCATCGGGCAGCCAGACGAAGTCGCGGGCGCCGCGGTGTTTCTCGCCTCTGCGGCCGGCGCTTTTGTGACCGGACAGGCCATTATTGTTGACGGCGGCGCCACCGCCTGACCCCTACCCTTGTTGGAACAGACACGATGAAGGCGCTGCTCAGCCGTAGCCCCGGTCCACCAGAAACCTTGCGGGTCGAGAACGTACCCGACCCCAAGCCGGGGCAAGGTGAACTGCTGATCGCTGTCAAGGCCTGCAGCGTTAACTATCCGGATCTGCTCATCATCCAAGACCTTTACCAGTTCAAACCGTCGCGACCCTTTTCGCCGGGCAGCGAAGTCTGCGGCATTGTCGAAGCCCTGGGTGAAGGCGTTGACGGGTTCGAGATCGGAGAGCGAATTATCGCCATGAGTGGCTCGGGCGGCATGGCGGAAAAGCTCGTTGCCCCAGCAGGCCGTTGTTTTGCCATCCCCGATACGATGCCGACGGATGTCGCCGCCTCCTTTATCCTGACTTTCGGCACGGCCTATCACGCGCTACGGGATCGTGCCCGGTTGCGGGCGGGTGAAAGCTTGTTGGTGCTTGGGGCCGCAGGTGGGGTCGGTCTTGCGGCCGTCGAACTCGGCAAAGCCATGGGTGCGCGCGTCATCGCCGCCGCGTCGTCACCGGACAAGGTGGCCTTCGCCAAGCAGCGCGGGGCGGAGACCGGCGTGGTCTATCCCCGGGGTCCCTTCGAAAAGACGGGAGCCAAGGCACTCGCGGATCTGTTCAAATCGGCATGCGGCCCGAACGGTGCCGATGTCATCTACGATGCCGTCGGGGGGGATTATGCCGAGGCGGCACTGCGCGCCATTGCCTGGGACGGTCGCTTCCTGGTCATTGGCTTTCCGGCCGGCATACCCCGGATCCCTCTTAATCTTCCCCTCCTCAAATCGTGCGAGATCGTCGGCGTCTTCTGGGGCGAGTTCAGTCGCCGCGATCCTCAAGGCAACGCGGCAAATACGGAGGCGCTGCTCGAGCTGTACGCACGCGGGCTCATTAAACCGCAGATCTCGGAGCGCTATCCACTCGAAAGAGGGGGCGAGGCCATCGCTCGTTTGGCGACGCGCCAAGCAATGGGCAAGATTGTCGTGACAGTGGATTAGATTGATGACACGTGCCGACCGACCCAGGTCGAGCCCCCCGCACGAATACCGCAATGTGGACGTGGACGCGCAGCTTCGCTCCCCAGTCGACGCGCTCATTGTCGGCAGTGGCTTTTCCGGGATCTGCATGGGGGTACGGCTGCGCCAAGCCGGTATTGAGTCCTTTCTGATCATCGAGAAGGCCGACGATCTCGGCGGCACTTGGCGCGACAACCGCTATCCTGGATGCGCCTGCGATATCCCTTCACATCTCTACTCGCTGTCCTTCGCACCGCGGAGCGATTGGGGTCGAATGTATCCAACCCAGCCCGAGCTTTGGGAATATCTTCGCGACATTGTTGACCGCTACGGATTGCGCCCGAAACTGTGTTTTAACGTGGCCATGAATAGCGCCGAATGGGACGAAGCCAACGCGCAGTGGCGGGTGAAGACCAATACGGGAGCCACGATCCGGGCGAGGGTGCTCATTTCCGGAATTGGCGCCCTGCATGTCCCCGCACAGCCCCGCCTTCCCGGGCTTGAGACATTCACCGGGGTCGCCTTCCATTCCGCCACCTGGCGCAGCGATTGCGACCTGGCTGGCAAGCGCGTAGCCGTGGTCGGAACCGGCGCGAGCGCCATCCAATTTGTGCCGCAGATTGCCCCGAAAGCCAGCACGCTTCACGTGTTCCAGCGCACGCCGCCCTGGATCGTCCCCAAACTCGATCGCCCGATCGGACCCGGTGAGCGTTGGCTGTTTACGTACCTGCCCGGCTACCGGCGCGCGTTCCGTGAATCTCTCTATTGGATTCACGAGTTGCGAGCCCTGGGCTTCAATGGCAATCGAAGGATAATCACCAAGATCGAGCAGATAGCCCGCGATCACCTTGCCAGCCAAATTAACGATCCGGAATTGCGTGCGCGTCTCACCCCGCATTACAAAATTGGCTGCAAGCGGATTCTAATTTCCAATGACTACTATCCCACCCTGACCCGCCCCAACGTCGAACTTGTCACCGAGGGTATCGCCGAGGTGTTGGTGGATGCAGTTCTCACCCGCGACGGAATTAAGCGCCCGATCGATGTCCTAATTTTTGGCACCGGTTTTGAGGTCGCTGACGTTCTCAGGACGCTGCCCGTCATCGGCCGCAATCGACAGGCTCTGCAGGATGTATGGCGCGATCACGTCAAAAGCTATTACGGCATCTGTGTCAACGGTTTCCCGAACTTCTTCATGCTGCTTGGCCCCAATACTGGCCTCGGCCACAATTCGGTGGTCGTCATGATCGAGGCACAGGTCCGCTTTATCATCAGCTGCCTCGCGCAGATGCACCGCCGGCGGCTTAAGCTGATTGACGTTAAGCCTGAGATTCAACAGCAGTTCTTTGAGCGGATTCAGGAACAACTCAAGCCGACGGTGTGGCAATCGGGAGGATGTCGCAGTTGGTATCAGGATCGCGTCGGTCACAATGTCGCAATCTGGCCGGGGCTCACCGTCAACTATCGCTGGCTAACCCGCCGCGCCAACCTCGCCGATTTCGTTACGGTTGCGGCCTGAGCCCTAACGCTGCCGCGCTTCGGGCAAAAATCCTCCTCATATTCCAGCCGAACGATTTCCGGCCGAACGATCCTCCGTGATCGGCTTCGCGTTCAACCCAGGCGTTGCGCTCATGAGCCGGGAGCCGCAAGAATACGCGCCGGTCTCCCGCTCGGCCACTGCCATCTTGCTTTGATCGACCGCGAGGCCGAAGTCCCCGCGTCGTTGCAGCGTTGCATCAAATCGGCGGCCGCCGCCCGCGTTATTGAAAGCATCGATCATCGCCAAACCCGCATTCTGATCGGTTCTGACGTTGAGATCGTTCGAGGGCTTGCAGCATTTGTTCCTGGGATCCTCGGAGATAATCTTGCGGGGGGCGGCGGGCGTTTCTTGAGTTTGGCGACCCGGACGCCACAGCCTTGATCTGGGTATCGGTGGGCTCAATTCATGACTCCGTTCAACACGGCCTTTGACACTGCGGATCGTCTCATCGCGCCCTTAAAACGCCAAGGGAACATCACGTAAAGGATGAAGAATCCAGTTGATATCACCGATAGTTGTGTAGCGCCCGCAATGCCGCGGTGATCCCTCGCCACGACACCAGCAAATTTGCCGCTCACGTCTAAGTTTGAGGCTGAGACTTGCAAACACGCCCGTGACGATGGCAAGTTTGCTGCGTTCGATCAACCAGATTTCGGAACCGCTCATATGACGCGATAATGAGTCGGCCGGAATGACCCTCGTGCGTCGTGTCGGCGCCGCGCACACTTGAGCTCGAAGAAACAAGAAAGTGCCATCTTTTAACAATGATGCCAGGTCACAAACGGCGCGGCGAGCAATTGAGGCTCGCCTCTGACCGGAGGAACTTCGCCATGACGATCCATCGCCGATCCGCTTTGAAGGGTCTGGCCGCAACCGGTGTCGGCACGGCTATTTTTGGCGCGCCAGGTGTTCTGCGCGGCGAAGTTGACCCGATCCGCGTCGGCTTCTTGACCGTGAAGACAGGGCCCCTGGCCTCGGGCGGCATCCAGATGGAAGAAGGCCTCACCCTCTACCTAAAGGAGCGGAACAGTACACTCAGCGGCCGTCCGGTCCAAGTGTATATCGCCGACACCGGCGGCGTGCCCGCGATTACCAAGTCCAAGGCTCAGGAACTGGTCGAGCGTGCCAAAGTGCACTGCTTTATCGGGCCGCTTGCCGCCTTTGAAGCACTCGCGATCGACGATTACATCCGCGACACCCAGACACCGACAATGAGCGTAGCTGCGGCCGAAGATATGACTCAGCGCAAGCCAAATCCTTGGTTTGTACGGGCCACATCGTCGTCCTCGCAGTGCGCGAGCCCAATGGCTGACTATGCCGCTAAGGAGCTCAAATACGCCCACATGGCGACGATCGCTGACGATATCGCCTACGGCCATGAAATGTGTGCGGGCTTCCAGCAAGTATTTGAGGATGCGGGCGGCCGCATTGTGCAAAAGTTGTGGCCACCGCTGAACACTCCCGATTATGGCGCTTATGTCGCTCAGCTCAAACCCGATCTCGACGCCATCTTCCTCGGGTTCGCCGGCTCCAACGGCTTCAAGTTCCTCAAGCAATATCGAGAGTACGCTCGGAAAACCCCGCTGCTCGGAGGTATGACGGCGATTGATGAATCGCTGCTGCAACAAATGGGCGAAGATGCGCTCGGCATTCTGTCGAGCTGTTGGTACTCCGCCGACCTCGACTCTCCGACCAATAGAAAATTCGTGGCGAATATGGAGCGCGTCTACAAGGTCGATCCGGGATTTTATGCAGCAGCCACTTACACCAACGGGGCTGTGCTGGAAGCCGCGGTCAAGGCCGTGGGCGGCAGAATTGAGGACAAGAACGCCTTCATGGCGGCGCTGCGGACCATTAAGGTGCCAGATACGGTGCGTGGACCCGTGTCGTTCGACCGATATGGGAACGTGGTGGGGAACGTCTACATTCGCAAGGTGGTGCGCAAGGGCGGGAAGTTCGTGAATGCCGTCGTGCGCACCTATCCGGATGTCAGTCAGTTCTGGACCTACGACCCCAAGGCGTTTCTTAAGAACCCAGTTTATTCCCGCGACTATCCGCCCGCGCGCTATCTTGAACAATGAGGCCATGCGGCACCAAGATTCGACAAAAATTGGAGCCACGTCAAGGATCGTATCGTAACGTGGTGAGATCCAGGACGCTGAGCCGATGCAATTCTGGCTGATCCAGACTCTCAACAGTGTGGCCTTTGGCGGCCTGCTGTTTCTCCTGTCCTCGGGTTTCTCGCTGATTTTCGGCCTGATGCGCATCCCGAACCTGGCGCATGGTGCCGTCTTCATGCTGGGGGCCTATTTTGGCGCCACCTTTATCGAGCTCGGTATCAATTTCTGGATCGCCGCCCTCCTGAGTGGCCTGGGTGTGGGCGTGCTCGGCCTGCTGCTCGAGCGGCTCATTCTGCGCCGGCTCGCCGGGAACGAGCAGGGCCAAGTTCTGGTGACCTTGGGGATTTCCTTCATTGTGGCCGACGTCTGCCTGATGGTCTGGACCGGGGACCCCATCCCGCTTCCTGCTCCCGCCGCGCTCAGGGCACCCATTTTCGTCGCTGGGTTCGCCTTTCCGACCTATCGGCTGGCCGTCCTTGCTGTGGCGCTCGTCATCGCCGCGGGATTGTATCTGCTGATCGAGCGCACCCGTCTCGGCGCCATGATCCGCGCTGGCGTCGACGACATGGAAATGGCGCGCGGTGTCGGCATCCCGATCTCGAAGCTCTATATGCTTGTCTTCCTCCTCGGCACGGCGCTGGCCGGAATCGGCGGCACGCTTGGAGGACCCATCCTTAACGCGGATCCGGGCCTCGATTCCCAGATGTTACCGCTGGCCTTGGTGGTCGTCATCCTCGGCGGGATCGGCAGCCTTGTGGGAGCCTTGGTGGGAAGTCTCATTGTCGGGTTCCTCTATAATTTTGGAACCGCCTTGGTTCCCGACCTCGCCTATTTCGTGTTGTTCTTTCCTATGGTTCTTGTCCTGGTGCTGATGCCACAGGGTCTGTTTGGGCGGGTCCCTCAATGAGGGCGATTTTCTCGCTACTCGTTATTGCGGTTATCCTCATCGCTTTGCCCGCGATGGTCGGCAATGAGTTTTACGTCAACCTGGCAAGCCAAGTGCTGATCTACGCTTTGCTTGCCATGAGCCTGAACATCTTGGTCGGGCTGGGTGGCATGGTGTCGCTTGGGCACGCCGCCTATCTTGGCGTTGCGGCCTACACTGACGCATGGCTGGTCACCAATGCGGGCGTCGACACCCTGAGTGCGGCTTTCCTCGCCATCGCTGTCACCACGGCCATGGCGGCGCTTTTCGGCCTGCTGGCGCTGCGGGCTGCGGGGCTCGGCTTTGTGATGATCACTCTGGCGCTCGCGCAAATTCTGTGGGGCCTGGGCTACCGCTGGGCCGATTTGACCGGCGGAGACAATGGCATTCGGCTCGCGAGCCGACCGGTACCGTTCGGAATCGACTTAGCAAGCCCCACGCATTTCTACTATTTTGCCCTTGTTATTTGCTCGCTCGCGTTTGTGTGCCTATGGCGGCTCGCCTATTCGCCGTTCGGCGCCTCGTTACGCGGGGCCCGGGACCAGCCACGGCGCATGCGTATGCTCGGACATCACGTCTGGATGGTGCGTTGGATCGCGTTCATTATGGCGGGATTTTGGGGCAGTATCGCTGGATTGTTATTTATCTACTATAATCAATTCATCCACCCGCACTCGCTGTCGCTGCAGCAGTCGGCGGAAGCGTTGCTGATGGTGATCCTTGGTGGCGCGAATACTTTTCTCGGTCCGATCGTCGGCGCGCTGATCATCACGTTGGTGAAGAATGTGGCGAGCAGCTACGTCGACCGTTGGAACTCGCTCCTGGGGTTGATCTTTGTCGTCGTTGTGCTGTTCATGCCGCAAGGCATTGTGCCCGGCCTTAAGTTCCGCTGGACCCAGTTCACACGGCGAGGACGCAAGGTCTTCGTCGCGGCTCCTGCGCCGCCGAGCCCCTGACCATGCCGCTCGCTGCGCTAGAAATCTCCGGTCTCAATAAACGCTTCGGGGGCGTCCCTGCGACCCGCGATGCCTCGTTGTGTGTCATGGCGGGCGAGCGGCGACTCATCATCGGGCCCAATGGAGCTGGCAAGACCACCCTGTTCAACCTTGTGACCGGAGATCTGTCGCCGGATTCGGGCTCCGTCCGGCTGTTTGGCCAAGAAATCCTCAACCTGCCGACCAGGCGACGCGTGCATCTTGGGTTGGCGCGGACTTATCAGATTTTGACCTTGTTTGCGACCGAAACTTTCGCGCAAAACGTCGTCCTCGCGCTCTTGGGTCTGCGCGCTGCCCGATGGAATCCGTGGTCGTCGCTCGCCGCCAATCGTGCGCTGCATCGGACCGCCTGCGAGATGCTGCTCCAGGTGGGCCTTGGCGATAGCGCCGACCGTATTGTCGCCCAGGCCTCCTATGGCGATCGTCGCCGCCTCGAGCTTGCCATGGCGCTCGCGCAGAATCCCCGGGTGCGGTTACGCGATGATCCGCTCGCCGGCCTGTCGCAAGAGTAGCGTCAAATCGTGCGCCGCTTGCTCGACGGCATACCCCGCGGTGTCACCATCGTGATGATTGAACACGACATGGATACCGCGCTTGCCTTCGCCGAGCGTATCAGTGTCCTACACCACGGCGAAGTGATCGTCGAAGGCACCCGCGCCGAGGTGGTCGCCAATCCACGCACCAAGGAGGTATACCTTGGGGAGTGAAGCGCTACGACTCAAAGAGGTCGACGCATTTTATGGCGACAGCCATGTGCTGCACGGCGTCAGCTTCGGTCTCGGCACTGGTGCCACGCTCGGGCTTCTGGGCCGCAATGGAGCGGGAAAGACCACCTGCATATCGACCATTATGGGTTTCCTTCGTCCCCGCCGCGGCTCGATCGAACTCTATGGTCAAGAAGTTGCTGGCCTGGCGCCGGAACTTATCTCCCGGCTGGGCATCTGTCTGGTTCCACAGGGTCGTCGTGTTTTTCGCACGCTCTCGGTTCGAGAAAATCTGGTCGTCGCGGCCCGGCAGCGCGCGTCGCGCGCGAACGGGTCGGGCTGGTCGCTCAACCGGGTGTATGCTCTTTTCCCACGCCTCAAGGAGCGCGAGAAGCAGACCGCCGGCCTATTGTCCGGCGGCGAACAGCAGCTGCTCGCCATCGGTCGAGCGTTGATGGGAAATCCGCGACTTTTGCTTATGGATGAGCCGTCCGAAGGGCTCGCCCCCCAACTGGTCGCCGAAGTCGGACGCGCAATTGCCCAACTCAAGCACGGCGGTTTGTCCATCGTTCTCGTCGAACAGAACATCAAGATGACATTCGAACTTGCCGACGAGCTGGTGATCTTCAATACCGGAAGGATCGTCTTTCAAGGTACGCCCGTAGAAGCCTGCGCCGCCAAGAATATTATCG
>Ga0126379_10003624_pt1 | contig 10036 bp, 9 predicted proteins | sample PanSoiMetPlot_24_FD_92640 | JGI IMG/M metagenome (GOLD analysis project Ga0126379, IMG submission 92640) | Tropical forest soil microbial communities from Panama - MetaG Plot_24 | ecosystem: Environmental > Terrestrial > Soil > Tropical forest > Bulk soil | place: Panama | collected 2016-02-17 | reverse complement strand
GCGAAATAATCCTTGCGCTCGAGGTGAGCTATGTCCCCAGTTCTCCCCCTTTCGTCGCGGCTCCGGCCAAGACGCCCCGTTCGTCGCCCCGCTGTTCATCTCCTCCCTTTTTGCTCTGATGCCCAAGACCCAAAACCAGAGGCCGGCGCCCTCGCTGAGGGTTCACCCGGCTGGCGCACGGGAAGTCTCGAGAGCCCCTCGGCGGATTGCCCCCCGCCACACCTCGCGACTCCCCCTGTGCCACTGGTGGGCATAGCACGCCTCGCTGCAAAGTCTCCTACGGCGCAAACGAAACGCAGCTCCGCCGGGAAGCCGGAATACTTTTTCCTGCCGGTGAAGTCGATCCTGAACCACTGCGATTCCCAACGCGTACCCTTCGACTGGACCGTCAATCCCTACCGCGGCTGCGAATTTGGCTGCAAGTATTGCTATGCTCGCTACACCCACGAGTACATGGAAATTGACGGCAGCGAATTCGAGCAAAAAATCTTTGTTAAACGGGATGCGGCTGCGCTCCTGGCGCGCGAAATTTCGCAAAAATATTCGTATGCGTCAAAGGCCTCGGGCTATACCCAGGCCGAGCATATCGCGGTCGGGACGGCGACAGATCCTTACCAGCCGGCCGAAAGGGAATATGGCGTCACGCGGGCATGCCTCGAGGAGTTGGCGAAGCACGAGGGTTTGAGCGTCTCCGTGATCACCAAGTCGAACCAGATTGTACGGGACATCGACATCTATCAGCGCATCGCTCGGAGGTCCGCCCTTTCTCTGAATATCACGGTGACAACCTTGAAGCCGCGTCTGGCTCGCCTGCTGGAACCACGAGCTCCCCGGCCGGACTTGCGCGTGCGCGCGGTGCGGGAGTTGCGTGCGGCCGGACTGAACGTAGGGGTTTCCGCTTCACCGCTTCTGCCGGGCATCAACGATGGTGAAGGTGAACTCGAGGCCGTCGCCGAAGCCGTGCGAGAGGCGGGCGCGCAGTGGTTCTTCTCGGGCGTCCTTTTTCTGATGCCCGCTTCCGCGAGGCAGTTTCTGCCGTTCCTGCGCGATAAATTTCCAAAGCTCGCCAGGCAGTATGAGCAGTGGTATGCGAAGAACGGCTATGCGCCCGAGGAGTACAGGCGAAAAGTGTCGGAGCGCGTGCACCGCATTCGGGAGAAATATCGTTTTGCCAGCCGCCCTTGGGAGGGTATGCGCACCGCTATGCCCCGTGCGCAGATGTCCCTCGACTGGGATGTCGCCGCCTTGAGCGGAGAAAACCGGCAAATGCGCTCTTGCGCCAACGGGTAGGGTTCTCTCTTGATGGGGCTAAGGAACAATGATGCGCGACTCTTCGCGCTTCAGTTCCTGAGCGTCGGGGAACTGGCCGCGCAGAAACTCGATGAAGCGGCGCGATCGCGGGCGTCCGTTCGCACGCAAGAGCCCCATGCGGAACAGGAAAACCAGCAATTGGAGGATCTCAGAATCTCTCAGGCGGGCGCCGGAATTCTGCGCCGCGCTCCGTTTTGTGTCCTCGAGAAATCGGGCGAGGTCATCGTAGAGTTCTCCCTGAACGAGGGCCGCCGGCCGCTGTTCGTAAATGATGCCGGTGGAGAGTGTTTTGTAGGTTTCAGCGAGCGCCTCGAGGCTCCTAAGGACATCCGGATCGGTCGTGGCCTGCCGCTGGGCGCAGAATTTAGCGATGGTAAATGCGACCGCCGAAAGAAGCTGGCCGTTCGCGTGCACGACATCCGACGTGAGCCGCACGTCAAGCAGAGGCGTGTCGGGCGAAAGCGTCCGCGGGTGCTGATCCTCGTAACGATGCGCCGCGGTGATATAGCCGCAGTCCGGCGGGCAGTCGATCGTCACTTCGCGCTCTGTCCCGCAGCACACGGCACAGATTTTGTCGGCTTTTGCGGGGCAAAAACGCCCCGGTTTTCGCTTCTGACAAATTGGACAAACCACGACGGGTCCCCTAGAGAGGCGCGTGAGAAAACAGAATATCACGCCATGATGACTTTATCGTGGAAGCGCCGCGCGGCAATGATCAGCAGCAGCGTGCCCATCCCGAAAAGAGCCAGTGCGTCGATCCACAGATGACCCCACCCGGCCCCGCGGAGAATGATGCCCCGGGTAATGTTGATGAAGTAGCTGGCCGGAACGAAGTAGCTGAGGACATAGAAAAACCGCGGCATGGTTTCGCGGGGGAAGATATATCCGGAGAAGAAGACGCTGGGAAGAATGGTAAGGAAGGCGAGTTGCATCGCGTGAGCCTGCGACGTGGCTTTGCTCGAGATCAGGATCCCGAGCGACAACGAGACAAAGATGTACGGCAGCGACAGAAAAGCCAGCAGCACCACGTTGCCATGGATCGGCACCCGGAACAGGAAGCGCATCGCGCTGACAATCATGGCCAACTCAAAAAAGCCGATGCCCAGGTAGGGAAGCAGTTTGCCGAGCAGCAGCCCCATCGGCCTGACCGGAGTCACGAAAAGCTGTTCGAGCGTGCCGCGCTCCTTTTCCCGGACGATCGAGAAAGCCGTCAGGAAGGTTGTAACGTTGAGCAGCAGCACCGCCGTCAGTCCCGGAAGGAGAAAATTCGGCGAGCGCGAGTCTGGGTTGAAAAGAACCTTGGGCCGCATGTCCACGGCAAACGCTTGATCGGTATTGCCCAGCACGCGTCGCAGCGATTCATCGAGACCAATGGCGGTTGTGACGTTGATGGCCTGGCCTGCGACCGATGAATCGGAACCGTCGATCAGTACCAGCACCTGCGCGCTCATTTGGTGCAGGAGCTTATCCGAATAATCGACCGGTATCTTGATGCCGACGCGGCACTTGCCGGAAATGATGGCGTCGTTCAGGTCCCGGTCGTTGTTCACAAAACGGTAGATGCGAAATGTGTCGGAATTCTTCAGGCGGTCCAGTAGTTCACGGCTCTCTTGCCGTCCGTCGGCGTTGTAGACCACCGTGTTGATCTGACGGATGTTGGTGTCGATGCCGTACCCGAGCAGGAACATCTGCAGGATGGGGATGATCAGCGAGAAGAAAAGGGTGGCGAAGTCACGCCGGACGTGCAGCGTTTCCTTGTAGAAAATGGCGCTGAAACCGCGAAAAGGGTTAACCACCGGCGGCCTCCTGCGCGCCCTCCCGCTTGGTCGTCAGCTCGACGAAAACGTCTTCAAGACTAGGAGCGAGCGGGCGGATCTCGGCAACGGCGATGCCCTCCTGCTCGAGCTGCTTGCGGAGATGTTCGAGATCAAGGTGGTCGTCGATCAGAGCGTGAATCGATTGGCCGAAAATGGTCGCGCTCCTGATTCCCGGGATCATCCGGGCGTGGCGCAGCGCGAAGGTTACTTGTGGCGCGGTGATTTCTACCCTGTAGGTGCCTTGTGGCTGCACCTCGGGCAGTTCGCGCAGGGCGTCCGGGGTGCCATCGGCAAGGAGCTTGCCGAAATAGATGTACGCCACGTGGCTGCAGCGCTCGGCTTCGTCCATATAGTGTGTGGTCACGAAAAACGTGATGCCCTGGCCCGACAATTCGAACAGCAGGTCCCACAGTTGACGGCGCGCCACGGGATCGATGCCGGCGGTGGGTTCATCGAGGAAGATCAGCTTCGGCTCGTGCAACATCGCGCAGCCGAGTGCAAGCCGCTGCTTCCAGCCACCCGAAAGCTGTGCCGACAGCCGATCCTTGTACGGGCCAAGGCCGTTTAGCTCAACGATTTCGTGCAAGCGCTTGCGCAGACGCTCGGGTGGCAGGCCATAGACGCGGCCGTAAAAGGTCAGATTTTCCGTGACCGTAAGGTCCGTGTAGAGGCTGAAATTCTGCGACATGTAGCCGATGTTCTCGCGGACCCCTTCGGGATCCTTCCGCACATCGATGCCCAGAACGTTGGCTTCTCCCCCGGTCAGAGGCAGCAGGCCCGTCAGCATCTTGATCACGGTGGTCTTTCCGCTGCCGTTCGGTCCGAGGAAGCCAAAGATTTCGCCCGGCTCGACCGTGAAGCTGACGCCGTCGACGGCCGTGAACGACCCGAACCTTCGAACCAGATGCTCGGCCGAGATCGCGACTTGTGGGTTGCCCGGCACGGTTCAGCTCGCGGGGTTCAGTTTGACATCGGCGGCCATCCCCGCCAGGACGCGGTGCGAACTGTCGTCGATCCGCACCTTTACGCCGAAGACCTGGTGCACTCGCTCCTCGCGCGTTTGCACGTTGCGCGGCAAGAACTCGGCTTGCTGGTTGATCTGCTCGACGCTGCCGCTGAACGTCTGGTGGGGGAAGGAATCGACGCGGATCTCCGCTTTTTGGCCGACGCGTACGCGGCCGATTTCGGTCTCGGGAATGTAAATGCGAACGTAGATCTGGTCGCGTTCGAGCAGCGTGGCGATCGGTGCGTTCGGCGCGATCAGGTCGCCCGGGCGCACGTCCAGAACTTCCACCGTCGCCGCCGAAGGAGCGAGCACCTGGCGCTCACGGTAGCGTGCCTCGTCGTAGGCCAGCGCGGCGCGCGCCGCCGCGATGTCCTCCGGGCGGCTGCCATGCTCAAATTTTTCCACTGTCGCTTGTGTCTGGTGGTAGCGCGCCTCGGCCGAAGCGATCTCTTCGGGGCGATAGCCGCGTTTTAGTTCGTCGAGCTTATGCTGCGCGTTTTGTTTCAGGGCCGCCGCCATTTTCCAATTGGCCTCCGCGGTGTCGCGTTGCTGCTTTGACACCAGATCCTTCTGCGCCAGGGAGTCGTAGCGCTGGAAATCGAGGCGCGTGCGGACTTCGTCGGCGGTCGCGCGATCGAGGTCCGCCCCGGCCGCGTCGATGTCTTCCTGCCGGTAGCCGTTCCTCCGTTGCTCGTATTCCGCTTTGGCCTGTGCAGCAGCCGCGCGCGCTTCCGCGATTTCCTCGGGACGAAAACCGCGTTCCGCCTTGACGGCATTGGCGCGCGACTGCGCGAGCGATGCCTGAAGCTCCTTGTCGTCAAAGCTGATCAGCACTTGGCCCGCCTCCACCGTGTCGCCCTCGCGCACGAGAACCTTGTCAATGCGGCCGCCAACCTTCGAGCCGACGCGAATGTTGCGCGCCTCGACCGTGCCCGAGCCCTCGAGCGCCGTGTCGCGCCGGAACCAGCTCATCGAATACGCGCCCATTGCCGCGAGCGCCGCGATCAGGACCACCGGAATCAAAAGCTGCCGTTTCATCGAATCGATCTCCTCACGTGAACAAAGGAGCTACGCAGGCTGAGGTTGCAGCGTTACGCGGCGCAAGTCCCATCCAAAGAATGTTGAAAGCGGATTCGATCCGCGCTTCGAGGGTGCTGTCTCCGTGAAGCGTCCACATCAGCAGGGTCCCGAAAATCGTCTGGCGGAAGACTTGCGCGAGTTCGACCGCAGGCAGGTCGTCACGGACTTCGCCGCGCTGCTGGCCGAGTTCGATCATCTCGCTATGCAGCGCCAGAACGCGTTTTTGCATATCGAGCATGGCTTCTCTGACAGGCGTACTCGAGAGATAGCCGAGCAGCAGCGCGCGGACGATGGCGGGGTTGCGCATGGGCTCCTCGGTCATCCGTGTGCTCAGCGAGCGCAGGTATTGCAGCAGGGGCGCTGGGCTGTGACGCGCCTCCGCAACCGCATCGCTGAGCTTCGCCAACTGCATCTCGCCAAAAGCGAGAAGGATGTGGTCTTTGCTTGGAAAATAATTAAAGAAGGTTCCTTTGCCGACGTCGGCGGCCTCCGTGATGTCTTCGACCGTCGTTTCCGCAAAACCCTTGTGCGCAAAAAGATCGAGAGCCGAACGGAAAAGCCGTTCGCGAAGTTCGAGGCTGCGTCGTTCGCGTCGCGAAGTGGGGGAAGGAGAAGCCTTGGTCGCCATAATGACCTCAATTCATAAATGACTATAGGTCATATATGGCTGCGTGTCAAGTGAAAAAAGAAGCGCGGGCACCGACCGTGGCCGGTCTCTTTGCTGTAACGTGTTCTATCTACAGCTGACTATATCTCTTTGCCAGAGCCGGTATATTGCGGCGACTTTTTATTCAGGTAGGCGATCAGTTGCTGGGCGGCCGGGGGCACGGGCGCAGCACCCTTGAAGACAATGTCCTCGGGCGGCAGGCTTTTGCCGTATACCTTTTCGTTGGCCCCATTGTCGGGTCGCACGGTCGAGCCGGCGAGCGAGATGCCGGCAAAGAGTCCGCGGGCCCTCGAGTAGGACAAGATTTCGGCCCGCATGGTGACGTCCGTCGAAGCCTCCGCCGTGCGTCCCTTGGGGCCTGCGGCGGCCGAGGCATCGGCTCCGAGCTTCACCTTGCTCTTCAGGATGGCATGAGCGCCGCGGCCGTTCATTACCAGAAGGACGAAGTCGGTTGCCTGGCCGCCGATCTGGAAACCGAAGCTGCCGCCTTCGAGGGCCATCATCGTGGGCGCGCTCCACGGGCCGGTGAATCTCTCCCCGGTTCGGCAAGTCATCGCCCCGCGACCGTAACTGCCGCCGAAAATGAAAGCGGCCTTCACCACCGAGGGATAAATAATCACGCAATCCGCTTTATCGATCAGGTCCTGAGGAATGTTGTCGGGAATATCCATGATTTCCTGAATCACGATGCCGCAATTTTCCAGGCGCTCTTTTTCTCTTGTGTTGTCGGCCAGGAGCGGCGGAGCGCTCAAGCAGAGACTCAGGGCAATCGGAAGCAGTCTTTTCATTCGTCTTCACCTTCTTCGAGCTTATCGGTCCCTTGGTGCGAAAACGAGTCGCTCTGGTGCGTTTAAGGCGGGTCGGGGATAGCCGTCACAGGGGTCTTGTCCGGCGCCGATTCTCCGCAATGCGAATGGAGGAAGCTCCCGCTCGCTTTCGAATATACTTTCAGTCTGTGGATTTTCCAATAGAGGAATTATGGTTCCCAGATCGATACGCGTGGTTTGTTCGGTGTTGGGTTTTTTGTTGGCCCTTGCCACCCAAGGCCAGGACACCAAGCCGTTAACGGCTCCGGGACGTTTTGCCGAACGCGCCGGGCTGCTCGTCGAGGCCGCGCCGGTCGACAAAGGCGAATGGGGTCTGCTGATCGTCGACGCCGCGTCGGGCGAGATTCTCTACCAGAAAAATGCCGACAAATATTTTGTGCCCGCGTCCAACATGAAGCTGCTGACCACGGCGCTGGCGCTCGACACGCTCGGTTCCGGCTACCGCTTCCGCACCACCCTGGAAACAAACGGCGTCCTTGCCCCCAATGGACGTCTGTCCGGGGACCTGATTCTGGTTGGGCGGGGCGATCCGAACATTTCCAACCGCAAATTTCCTTTCGACACCAAGGAGGAGTTCGAGGGCCCTCCCGAAAAAGTGCTCGCGGAACTGGCGGATGCGGTCGTGGCGCAAGGGTTGCTGGAGATCGCCGGGGATGTTGTCGGCGACGACAGCTACTTTCCGCGTGAGCGATACCCCGATGGCTGGGAGATCGACGACATGGTCTGGGAATACGGCGCGGCGGTTTCGGCGATTGTGGTCGACGACAATACCGTAACGGTGCGACTGACAGCGGGTGAGAAACCCGGCGAACCGGCCCAAGTCGCCGTTGATCCAGCGGCGCAGGAATTCACGGTAAAAAGCGAGGTTACAACGATAGACGCGAAGGGAAAGCCCGACCTGCGCCTGACCCGGGAACCGGGGGCGGATTCCGTCCGGATCAGCGGAGCCTTGCCGGCGAAAAGCCCGCCGCACAAGCTCGTCTTGGCAATTCAGGAGCCCGCAGAGCACGCAGCCGAGGTGTTGGCCCATTTGCTCGCGGAGAGAGGGGTGAAACTGGACGGCAAGATTCACCCGCAACACGATCCCGATCCTCCCGCAAATCCGCGAACGGTGCTGGCCGAGCACCTCTCGATTCCCCTTGCGGACTCGGTGAAGTTGGTCAACAAGATCAGCCAGAACCTCCACACCGAAGTGCTCTTGCGCACGGCGGCACGGCAAAGCGGACGCTGGACCGACCCCGAAGACCTGACGAAATTTCCCCAGGCGTTTTACGCCAAGGTGGGAATTCCCGACGGCGACGTGGTGCAAACCGACGGGTCCGGGCTGTCGCGCCACGATCTGGTAACCCCGCGCGCACTTGTCGCCCTGCTCGAATATGCGCAGAAGCAGGCGTGGTTTCCCGCCTTCTACGCGTCGCTGCCGGTAGCCGGCGTCGACGGCACCCTGAACGAGCGCATGAAGAACGCCGGAATTTCCGGGCGGATTCATGCCAAGACGGGTTCGGTTGCGCACGTGCGCACGCTTTCGGGCTACGCCGAGACCCCCGGTGGAAGGCGGCTGATCTTTTCCTTCCTGAGCAACAATGAGTTTGTGAAAGGCCACGAAGTCCACGACGCGCTCGATGGATTGTGTGAAGCGATGATTGAGGAGTTTGACGGCCCCCCGGCGGTGGAAGCGGGCACCGTGAAAAAAGAAGCCAGCCGTCAGGAATGAGAAACGCATGACAGGGGAACGCATCGTCACCGTCTTCGGAAGTTCCCGGCCGCGGGAAGGGGAAGCGGATTATGCCGAGGCTTTGGCTCTCGGACGGGCTTTGGCGGCACGAGGATTCGCCGTGTGCAGTGGCGGCTACAGCGGAGCGATGGAAGCGGTTTCGCGCGGGGCGAAAGAAGCAGCCGGCAAAACCTACGGCGTGACCGCGGATTTTTTTGCGCGTGAGGCCAATCCATGGATCGACGTGGAAGTGCGCAAGAAATCGTGGGACGAACGGCTGTTCGCATTGATTCAGCTCGCGGACGGTTTTGTGGTCTGCAGGGGCGGCACAGGCACACTCGCGGAACTTGCGGTGCTCTGGGAAATGCTGAACAAGTCCGTAATGAGGGCCAAGCCGGTGGCCGTCCTCGGCAATTTCTGGCGGCCCATCCTGGACCGCGTCCGAGAGGTCGAACAGGAGTCGCGTTCCTCCTCCGGGGTGCCCAGGTGGGGAGAGGTCGACGGCAAACTGCTGCACAGCGCCCGGACGCCCGAAGAAGCCGCAGCCTATCTGGCCGCGGAATTGAACAAGGCTTGAGAGATGTCCCGACCGGCCAACGAGGTGCTGGAGTTCGACAAGCTGCGCGATTTGCTGCGCCAGCGCACCACCTGTGCGCCCGGCCGGCGGTTCGTTGACGGTCTCGAGCCAGGGAGAAATCGCGCCGCGCTCGAACTCGCTTTTGTGCTCATTCGTGAGGCCCGTGAGTGGTTGCGCCTTGGGCGGGAACTCGGCTTCGGCGCGCTGGCGGACCCGCAGAAATGGCTCGCACGACTGGAAGCCCCCGGTGCGGTCCTCGAAGCCGGCGATTTTCTGGATGCCGCGTCCTTGCTCGAAACGAGCGCGTGGCTGCGCCAGCAGTTTCGCGAAGAAGCCGCCGAATTTCCCTTGCTCTCCGCTCGTACCGCGGTGCTTGCCGACTTTCGTGACGTGCACGCGCCGCTTCGCCGCTCGATCCTGCCAAACGGCGAGATCAGCGATGATGCGTCGACCGCTTTGCGCCGCATCCGCGCGAGCATCCTCCAGACTCGCGAATCCATTCAAAGGTCCCTGCGGCAGATCCTTCGTTCGCGCCAAGCCGAATCGGGCGAGGACTACATCACTCTGCGCAACGATCGTTTCGTAATCCCGGTCCGCTCGGAGCACCGCCGCGCGATTCAGGGCGTGGTGCACGGCGCGAGCGGCACCGGCCAGACGGTCTTTGTTGAGCCGTTCGAAACCGTTGAAGCGAACAACCAACTCGTGCAACTAGCCGAGGATGAAGCCGCGGAGATATACCGCATTCTCGAGGAGCTGACCGGGCGTCTGCGGGCGGTGCTCGGACCGCTCGAGGCGGCGGCGGCCACCATCGCTGAGCTCGATAGCATTTTTGCTCGTGGCCGCTTCACGCGGGATTTTGACGCCTGCATGCCGGAGTTTTCAGAGGCCGCGGAGCTTTGCCTGGAGGCTGCGAGGCATCCCGTGTTGCAAGATAAGCTGCGAAGGGAAAATCGCGCGATTGTACCGATCTCGCTTGCACTCGGCGGGGACGAGCGGCTGCTCGTCATCAGCGGCCCAAACACCGGCGGAAAAACGGT
>Ga0126379_10003623_pt1 | contig 10037 bp, 13 predicted proteins | sample PanSoiMetPlot_24_FD_92640 | JGI IMG/M metagenome (GOLD analysis project Ga0126379, IMG submission 92640) | Tropical forest soil microbial communities from Panama - MetaG Plot_24 | ecosystem: Environmental > Terrestrial > Soil > Tropical forest > Bulk soil | place: Panama | collected 2016-02-17 | reverse complement strand
TGCGCTCGATCTCGCGCAGGATCTCCGCGCACGACAGCAGGTGCGTCCACGCCGCCGCCAGCTCGATGGCAAGCGGCGTTCCTTCCACCAATGCGCAGATGCGTGCCGCGTGCTCGAGCTCTTCGCCGTTCCTGGGAAACCCCGGTTGTACACGCGCCGCACGCTCTCGAAACAGCCGTACTGCCGCGCTGGATGTGAGGTCTTCGCCGTCGCGCGCCGCGACGGTCAGGCCTTCCAGCGGCAGCAACCATTCGTCGCTCAGGTTAAGACGCTCGCGCGACGTGATCAGCAATTTGATGCGCGGCGCCGCATCCAGCAATCCCGCTATGGTCTGCGTCGCTGGCAGAAGCTGTTCGAAGTTATCCAGAACGAGCAGGAGGCAGCGGTCGCGCAGATAGACTTTGAGCTGTGTGTGGGCGTCGGCTTCCGACGACGGCGTCACACCCAGGGCCTGGGCAATGGCCGACAGCAGCACGTCCTTCGAATCCACCGCGGCCAGACTCACGATCCACGCCCCGTGGGGAAACACCCGCGTAGCGCGGTCGGCGGCCGCAAATGCCAGTCGCGTCTTGCCGATGCCCCCGGGCTCGGTGATCGTCAGCAAGCGACAGCCCGGGTCGGCGAGGCGGCGCTCGATCAGTACGAGCTCGGCGTCGCGTCGAATCAGATCGCCTGCCGGCGCTGAGACGTTGCCTAGAGGCTGTGCCGCGGGCGGACTGGCAGGATCGTCGAGGCGATCGGTCCGCTGCTCGCCGCGTGCAGCTTCGACAAACCGGACCCGCTCGGCTTCGGGAATGCGCAGCACGTGCGCCAGCCGTTCCGCGGCGCGGCGCGAAGGGCGCCGCTCGTCCGCTTCGATCTTGCGTACCGTGGATTCCGTGCAGGCGGAAAGCTCTCCGAGGCGTGCCTGGGTAAGGTCGAGCGCGCGCCGGCGCTTCCGGACCCAGGCTCCGAACGACACTGCCTCTTCGCGGACGGTCTCCTTCATCGACACCCGATCTCTACTTGCTGCCACGCTGCATTGTCCCGCTTTCTGGGGCGGTCGGCGACACCAGCCGCGGTGCGTCAGGGGATCCAATAGCGTCCGCAATGTGCGTCTTTGCAGGAGAGAGCCATGAATCATCGCAGCCCGTTTTCCGACATCGATATTCCCGATGTGACCTATCCGGAGTTCGCCCTCGCACGTGCAGATCAGCTCGGCGATCGCCCCGCTTTCGTGGATGCACCCAGTGGGCGGCAGATCACGCATCGCCAGCTGGCCGACTCGGTGCGTCGGGTCGCGTCCGCGTTGGCACGACGCGACCTCGCCAAAGGCGACGTCTTCGCGATTTACCTGCCCAATCTCCCCGAGTATGCGGTTGCGCTCTATGCTGTCACGTCGGTCGGCGGTGTCGTGACGCCGATCAGCCCGATGTACACCGCCGTCGAGCTGCAGCGTCAGCTGCTCGATGCGCGCGCGAGTTACCTGCTCACGCTCCCGCAACTTCTGGAGAATGTGCGCGCGGTGCTCCCGACAACCGGCGTGCGCGAAGTATTCGTATTGGGCAGCGCTCCAGATGCGACATCGTTCGCTGACCTGTTAGCGCACGAGCCGAATCCGCCGGACGTGGACATCGATCCGAGCCACGACCTGGCCCTGCTGCCCTACTCGAGCGGCACTACCGGGTTACCCAAAGGGGTGATGCTCACACACCGCAACCTGGTCGCCAACGCTCTTCAGATCGCCAACGGTCCGCTCGATTGGCACGAAGGAGAGATCGCCGCCGCGGTACCGCCGATGTTCCACGCGTACGGCGTGACCATGTATTTCGGCGCATTGAGGTGCTACGGCAGCACGGTCGTCAGCATGCCTCGCTTCGACTTCGAGCAATTCTTGCAGGGGATCGAACGGTACAAGGCCACGTTTGCCATGATCGTTCCTCCCGTCGCGCTGGCGCTCGCGCATCATCCGGTGGTCGACAAGTACGATCTGAAGTCGCTGCGCTCGATCGCGTGCGGTGCGGCTCCGCTTGCCGAAGCCGTTGCGTTGGTCGTGGAGCGCCGCCTCGGCGTTCCGGTGCAGCAGGGTTTCGGTATGACGGAGCTGAGCGGTGCCACACACATTCAAGCACGGTCGGATCCGAAAGCCAGCATTGGGCGCGCGTTGCCGAGTGTCGAGTGGAAGGTCGTTCATCCCGCAACAGGCGAGACGCTGCCTCCGCAAGAGCGCGGAGAAATCCTGGTGAAATGCCCGAGCGTCATGCACGGCTATCTCAACCGTCCCGACGAAACGCGCACCGTGCTCGAACCTGACGGATGGTTGCATACCGGCGACCTCGGTTATGCAGACGCGGCCGGGTGCTGCTTCATCGTCGATCGCCTCAAGGAGCTGATCAAGTACAAGGGCTATGCGGTAGCGCCTGTCGAGCTGGAAGGGCTGCTGCTCAGTCACCCGCAGGTTGCCGACGCCTGTGTGGTAGCGCACGCGGATGCAGAAGCGGGAGAAGTGCCGAAGGCGTTCGTCGTCGCCAAGGGCTCGGTATCGGCGGACGCGCTCATCGACTTCGTCGCAAGCAGCGTGGCGCCGTACAAGCGCATCCGAGCGGTGGAGTTCATCGACGCCTTGCCGCGTTCGCCGGCAGGGAAGCTCTTGCGGCGCGTGCTAGTCGAACGCGACCGCGCTGCGGCGCAGGCCTGAAAGGCCGAGCGAGCCGACCGCTCACCGCCTCGGCCTGGCGCCGCACGTCCACTCAAATGTCAGGCTTGACCCCAGCCGGGTAGTGCGGCTGCCTGGTGGATCCACGTCGCCATCAGCGCCTCGTCTAGATCGTCCTCGTGAATGTCGATCCAGCGCGCCTCCTTGGCCGTGCCTCCGGGTGGAAGGGGCCGCAGCGAGGTGCCGCGGAAGAAGGTGACTTTAACGTAGTGGGTGAAGACGTGGAAACTCACGAACCAGCCACGCCCTTCGATGCCGTAGAAGGGCGAATTCCACCTCACGGCCTTACGCGCGTCAGGCACGTCGCGCGCGATGAGCGCGTCGATGCGGCGCCCGATATCGCGTTTCCAGCCCGGCATCGCCGCGATGTAGGCCTGGACGGGGGCATCGCCGTCGGCCTTCGCGATTTGAGGGTTGCCGCCTGCAAGCAGGGTTGGCTTCGCAACGACCCGCTTCGTGACGGCCTTCTTTGCAACCTTCGCCGACCTTTTCGAGCTTCTGTTGGCCATTGCCCAGTTGATACTCGGCCCTATCGCTTTCTCCGGGCTGCGACCAAGAACACGCCTGCGAGGATGCACGGCACCCACACCCAGATCAGTTCGGACAAAAGCACTCGCACGCCACGTTGAGAAAGCAGACCCTCAACGCTCAACGGCGCAACCTCAATTGGCCGAACGGGAGCGAAATATCTGTCCGCTGACCAAGGCCACAGGAATGCCACCCCGAGGCCGCCGTTGGTGAAAGAATCGAGAATGCCGTGCGACGCTGTGGCAAGGAGCACGAACCAAAAGGCACGGGCAGGCGTGGCGCGTAGAAGTCGAGACGAACACGCTGCGACGAGCGCCACTATCGCCGCAAATGCCAGCGAGTGCGTAAAGCCCCGATGTCCGAGAGCGTCTGCGTAGGTGATGTGGAAACGAAATCCGATTACATCGAGATCCGGCAGCACGCAAGCGGCGATACCTGCGATTAGGAGCCGCCTCGATACAAGTTCAGGACCCAGCCCAACGCCAAGCGCGAGGGGGACGGCCGTGTGCGAAATGATCGTCGGCATTTCGGGCTCACCGGTCATGCTAGATGAGCCATACCTGAACCCAGATGCCTATCACTATCAATAGGGGCAGCAGCAGAATCCAGCGAGATTTCGCCATGCCCGCCCAAACGAGGCCCGCGAGCACGGCGTAAACACTCACGTTTGCCAAAGCGGCGACTGCGACGGTTCCCCACGCGCTCAAGTCAGGGGCACTCGGTTCCTCGACGGGTATCAACAGCAAAAGGGTGGGCCATAGCATCAGCTGCAGGTAGTCGAAGACGACCCACACTGCATCGGATATTTGCTCAAACCGTTCGAGCAACGTCGACATGAACCGAAAAACGAGCGGGATCGCAAGTCCCAGCGCGGCCCCGATCAAAATGTAATGTAGCGCTCCGCGACGCATATGCCGGCATCAGCTTCCGCTGCGCAAGGCGGCCAGGATAGCCGCAGACATGACCTCTTCGCCACGCTTACGTAACTCCTCGGCGGCGCTGATGCGATCTCGCTGCTCCCGGTTTTGGCTGACTTTCCACTTCCCGATCATCTTGGTGATCTCGATCTCGATGCCCACAATGGCTGACAACATCTGATCGATATACTCCTTTGAGGAATCGGTCATCTTCCACGGCTTGTCGGCCCCAGTGCGCGCCTCATGCACCCGCGTGAGACGGGCCACGACCCCACGCACGAATCTTTCGTCATCGCGAATGCAGATCTTCCCGTGAACGTGCACAACCTGGTAGTTCCAAGTTGGTACCTGCCGGTGAAACTCGTGCTTGCTCGGATACCAGTTGGGTGAGATATAGGCATTGGAGCCGCGAAAGATCACGAGAGCTTCGTCGCCGTCCTTCGTCTCCCGCCATAAGGGATTGTTGCGCGCGACGTGAGCGAGCAGACGCCCGCGCTCGCCGACGTCCTCGCCTAACTCAAAGGGCAGATGATTCGCATCCAGTCCGTTCGGCCCGTTGAGTACGAGCACCCCAAGGGGGTACTCCCTTATCAGTCGGTGAAGCTCTTCCTCCCGTCTTTCTGCAAAGTGCTCAGGTAGGTACATACCTTTTTCCTTCAAATACTCAGAAAGCGAAAGCGCCCAACCGGTCCGGTTAAGGTAGCGTGCCGTTCGCGCAACTATTCTGGCACACGGCAAACCGCTTCGATCTTGAAACCATCCAGGTCAAAAACGAACGCGCCGTAGAACGGCATCGTGTACTGAGGTCGTAGCCCGGGCGCGCCAGCGTCTCTGCCGCCATGGCGCAACGCGGCAGCATGAAAGGCTTCGACGCTTGCGCGATCGGGAGCCTCGAAGCTCACGTGCAGACCAATGCCGGGAGTCGCACTGCCTTCGCGCACGCGATCGAGTATCCAGAACACCGGTGCTGCCCGAATAGGAGAACCATAGCCGATCGCGCCTGGGCGTTCCTTGCGACGAGATAGCCCGACAGTGGCCAGTACGGCGTCGTAGAAGGCGGAAGCACTGGTGAGATCTGCAACAGGAATCGAGATGTGGTCAATCACGTGGAGTCCAGAGAGCGTCTTCAGCCGCCCAGCTCACGGTCATAGGCACGCAGCTGGCGCATGCTTCGCTCGAACCGCCAGTTAAGGCTCATTCTTCCTTGTTGCGCCCCTTCTTGCAAAGTAAGCGATGGCGCAAATAGTCACAAATGCCAGGTAGGGATAAATGAGCAATAGGTCTACGCGAATGTTGCATTCGCCGGTGCAATTGCGCGGGATGTAGACGCGCTCGTAGACAATGTACCCGACCCACGCGAGGATAAGTGATGGCGCGTACAACCACCGTGACACGCGGCTATCCTTCGGTACGAAGAACGATAGGAGCATGACACAGGCCTGCGCCAGGATAATCATTGCGACGACGGTCAACATGAATGAGGCTTAGAGTCCGCAATGACCGGGCACCATAAGCGGAGATACTCGCCCGGCCGCTTAACGTACCGGCGTTTAGCTGCGAGGATGGCGTTCAAGTCGGGCTACCGTTGCTCCAACGGCCGGTTTCGGCAGCGAACTCTAGGGATGTCGGGCTGCCATCACCGTGGCGGCCTCCGCTGAGGTGCGAACGGGCACGATGTCGAAGTCGACCAGCTCTCGGCCGGCCGCGCACCAGGCCTCGAGAAGCGCGCGGTCGTCGGTCTTCATGAGCTGCCAGCAGATCGCGAAGTCGAGATCCACCCAACTGGCAACGTACTCCAGCCCCTCAACGAGGTGCCGGCCTTCCGCGCGCAGGCGGCGGTAAATCTCGGGGGCGGCGCCAGCCTTGAAACGCTCAATCACCATGTAAAGCATCTCGTTCCTTCCACCTTACGCCGCACGGTCGCGCGGCCCCAGGAAAAACCAGAGGATCAAACCAAGCAACGGCAACAGCACGACGACGAGTATCCAAAGCAGCTTCTTCTCGTTTGAAACGGAGCTTTGGAAGATATTGATAATCGCCCAAATGTCTCCGGCGAGTATGAGAATACCCAAAATGCCACCGTATCCGAAGTTCATCATTGTTGTTCCTTTCGTGCTCCGTTGGAGCTAGCTAGTTGAGGTCTCTAAGAAGGGTGTGCCCTAACGTTTGACATAAGGGGCGGCCGCGATGCAGCGAAGCTGCATTGTGGACGTCCCCTCGATGGAACGGTTAGAGCGCATTCCGTGCGAACGCCGATTCGCACCCCATGGCCGCGGCAATAAGCAGAAAGTCCGCTGCCGGGACCTGGAGCTGACCGAATCGGAATGCAGCGCCCCAGTGTGTTTTGCTCTTGATGAACGACAGCTTTTCAATCAGTGGCTTGATCGGTGCTTCCTCGCATTTCAAGAACTCCACGTTGACTCGATACGGCTTGAAATCGGGGCCCATCTCGACTTGATAGATGTCGCCGGTGGAGACAACACCGATTGCTGTGAAGCTCTGCAGCGGCTCGCCATCCGGGTATTTGGTGCGAGGTGAGTACATTGCCAACGCGTCACCTGCACGAAGGCGTTGAACCGGCGCCTTCTTGCCGTGGTTGAGCTGAATGAACCCGCCCTTTACGCCGATGTACACGTGGGAGCGAGAAACGACGCCGATCCAGTAGTTGCGGGATGTCATAGGGCCGTGTGTTCCGATGCGCTCTAACGCTGCCGTTAACCGGGCGCCGGGGCGCGAAGCGTGACGGGAACTGAATCGCGGGCACGCGCCGGTTGAACGCCCTGTTATGCGGCATTGCCTGCCAGATCATTCAAGTACGACTGCTGCAATATGCTTCCCGTCAGATCAGGCTTGGACTCCACTCAGTGCTTCCTCATTGGCGATGCGCCATGCGCGGTAGCCTGCATGTATGGCGCGAGCGTCCGCTAGCGCGTGATGTCGCGGCCAAGCTTCGCTCAGCGACCGATTAAATGCTTCCTGGTATAGGGGATCCGTCACGATAAGCCCAGACAGACATAGCGGAGCATCGATAGACCGTGGCACGCTTCCACCATCGGACCGAAAAGCCGAACTAAGTAGTTCCCAGTCGACGTCATAGTCGAATATCACGATCGCAGGTTCACCGAGGGACTGAAACCAATCTCGGAGACGTCCGGCCAGTTCGCTCTTCGCGCAGAGGGCTCCCGCGACTCGGCCGAACAACGGAAGTACCTCGGCGCGGACGAAATCACTACACCTGTCGCGCGGGAAGTCGGCCAATTCCGCGTAAAACTCGTGCCCCAGCTCACTGACCAAGCCGACGGAAATCAGCTCAGGCTGCTGAATCTGGGTGAACTCGGTATCCAAGAACACCAGCATGGCGGCCGCTCATCTGCGAGCCCGTCGGGCGATGGCTTACATTGATGTAGCTGTAGTACACGTCATTAGGGATTGTAAGACGAGAGTACTCGACGCCATTTGCAAAAACGCCCGGTTTTTAGGCACCTTTCAGGTGTTTTTGAAGGCTTAAGTCGTTGAAGACCTTAGATTGCCAGATACCTGAGGGCTCCGCGCGGCAGCCATCGCACACCACCAGCACGCCCGCCACTGCGAAAGCATTATAGATCCGGGCTGAACACACATATGCCGGCCGGGTAGGGATATAGGACGAAGGAAGGGAGCTGACGCCTCCCACGATGAGCTCTGCTGTCGCACGGGACGCCCGTGCGCCGCCAGTAGCGCCGCGTTACTTTACCGATTCACTCGCATGATCATCACCCGGCTCCGTCGCGGTCGATGAGGGCTGAGCAACAATCACGACGTGGCCGGCGGTGAGCAGGCGGAACGTGCCGGTGGCGTTGACGTCCTCGTACGAAGCAGGCTTGTCGCTCCTGTTGAAGATGAGCTCGATGGCGCGACGCGGATTCTTGGCGTGGGAATCGGCGGACTTCTTCTCCGAGAAAGTCAGGCACAGGACGCGGAAATTATTCCTCCCCGCACCGAACGATTTTCTCGAATGCAAGGTCAACGAAGAGTGGCCTGCGGCTCCTCCGCTGCTCGAAGGGACGTAGCGTAGGGTCTCGAACTTTGCCGCATCCCCGCCGCTGGTCGTCACGTCCCAATCGAGCAAGACCTGCTCTCCAGCTGCAGCATCGAGATCGATTCTGAACCAGCCTCGCGCCGTCCCGCCATCGGAGAACGTCACGTCCTGCAGCTCCCAAAATTCGGCCGCCGCATGAAGATTGCCCGAGTGTCCGAGCAGCATTGCGGCGGATACCGCGACGTACATGAAGGTTGCTTTTGGCTTCACGATTGCCACCCTTCCAACGTGTAAGCTCTGCGATGAGACATCGGCTCCCGGAGCGAGTTCGGCGCCGGCACCAAGGCGGGCCCTGAATGCGTGTACATCGACGGATCTTCCTGTCAGCGATTCTCGGCTTCGGGTGCGTGGCGGTGTCCGCTTCGCGCGCGGCAAACGACGATGCGCTGATCGGCAACTTCTTTCCCTATCGCGCGTTTGAGCAGCTTCCGACGACCCGGATCGAAGCCGGCGGCGGCGTGCTCGAGGTGGCGTTCGGACCTGGCGAGCTGGCGCTGCCGCGCGAAAACATCCTCGCCTGGGTAACACGCTGCGTGCGCGCGGTCGCCGAATACTTCGGCCGCCTCCCCGACCCAAACCCCAGACTTCTGATCGTTCCCGTCGGCGGGTCAGGTATACGCGGGGGCACGACATACGGCTACCGCGGCGCGGCCAGCCGCATCCTGCTCGGGCACGACACCACGGAGGCACAGCTCGAGCGGGACTGGGTGCTGGTCCACGAGCTGGTGCACCAGGGCTTCCCGATCGTATCGGATGAGCATCACTGGATGGAGGAAGGGCTCGCCACTTATGTCGAGCCGATCGCGCGCGCGCAGATGGGCGAGTTGAGCGTGTCCAAGGTGTGGGCGGATCTGGTGGAGGGATTGCCGAAGGGACTCCCGCAAGCCGGAGACAGGGGACTCGACCACACTCCAACCTGGGGCCGGACTTACTGGGGCGGCGCGTTGTTTTATCTGCTCGCCGAGCTCGAAATCCGGCGCCGCACTGACAATCGCCTCGGACTGCAGGACGCGCTACGGGCGATCGTGGCGGCGGGGGGCAACATCAGCCGTTCGTGGCCCGTCGAGAAAGTGCTGACGACTGGCGACGCAGGGACCAGCACTCGCGTCCTGACCGAACTGTACAACCAGATGAAAGACAAGCCAGTGGACGTCGACCTGGGCCGCTTGTGGCAGCAGCTCGGCGTCGCAATGCAAGGCGCAACGGTGACCTTCGACGATTCCGCTCCGCTCAGCCCGATGCGGCGCGCGATCACCGCTCCTCATGCCGCACATCGCGGACAGTAGCGAGTCTTTCGCGAGTGCGGGCACACAGAGGTGCGCTTGCCACTCCCCGGGAAAACGCACATCATGGCGTGCCGATTCGAAACGCAGACAGGAGACCGCAAAATGGGAAAGACGATTCAGCTCACTGCTTCCGATGGCCACAAGCTGTCCGCGTACCGCGCAGAGCCTTCGGGCAAACCGAAGGGTGGTGTGGTGGTGGCGATGGAGATCTTCGGTGTGAACAGCCATATCCGCTCGGTAGCGGACGGTTACGCAGCGGACGGCTATCTGGTGATCGCGCCGGCGTTGTTCGACCGCGTGCAGCCCAACTATGAGTCCGGCTACTCGCAGGAAGAAATTCAGAAGGGCATCGGGTTCATTCAGAAGATCAATCTGGACGACACGATGAAGGACGTGACGGCAGCAGTGCAGAACATTGCGTCTGCAGGCAAAACCGGCATGGTCGGATACTGCTGGGGTGGAACGGTCACGTGGAAGGCCGCGTCGAGCGTTGCAGGCCTCGCGTGCGCGGTGCCTTACTACGGCGGCGGCAT
>Ga0126379_10003622_pt1 | contig 10039 bp, 9 predicted proteins | sample PanSoiMetPlot_24_FD_92640 | JGI IMG/M metagenome (GOLD analysis project Ga0126379, IMG submission 92640) | Tropical forest soil microbial communities from Panama - MetaG Plot_24 | ecosystem: Environmental > Terrestrial > Soil > Tropical forest > Bulk soil | place: Panama | collected 2016-02-17 | reverse complement strand
CGTCTTCCACACGCCGTGCGCGGTCGCCACCACGCGTGATCCGACCACCAACTCGGCGCTCATGAACACCATCGTGCGCGTGCGGCGCACGACCCGGCAGTTGGCTTCCACGAACTCGCCGACCTGGACCGCGTCGACGAAATGCACGTCGAGCTGGACCGTCGCCTGCGGCTGGCGCTCGTTGGCGTACCAGCAGGTCATCCCCATCGCGCGGTCCGCGAACGTCATCAGCATGCCGCCCTGAACGACGCCGCGGCGGTTGTGGTGTTTCGGCGCCGCCTTGAAGGCATAGCGAAAGCTGTCGCCATGCGGGCGCACCCAGAACGGACCGACCAGGCCGACGAAGCCCTCGTCGGTGTAGGGCTCCCACCCGGCGGCGGCGGGATCGAACGCCGCCGGCTCGGCGGCGACGACGCTCGGACCGTTGGCTTGCTCCCGGTCGGACATCGGACGTACGTGCTCCATCAATGCGGCGGAGAAAATGCGCGCGGATCTTAGCGCATGTTTCGGCGAAAGCCCGTCCCGGACGTGATCGCCGATAACGAGGCGCGCGCCAACGAATGAATCCAAAGCGACTTGGCGTGTCCCGATAGCGATGCCGGACTGCAGCGCGTGCGGCTGGCACCGCATCCGTGCGCGCGCGATCGCGAGCTTGTGTTTGTCCCTGCTTGCCGCTGTCGTGCTGGTTCTGCGTTTCCTCATGTGGCGGTGGACAGCGAGTGCGCGATGCGACATCGCGACTTGACGTTGATCTACGTCAATGCGCCAGCTGACCGTGCGAGCATGAACCGCGAGGGACCTCGCGGAGGGGCTGCCGGAGGTGTTCCGTGAAGAAGATTCTGCTCGGCCTTGCGACTGTCTTGCTGATCACCGGTGCGGCTCAGGCCCAGCAGGCCACACGCGACAGGGTGGCGGCTTCGACGAGCGATCGGGTCGCGCGGCAGATTGGCGGACTTTCGATTCAAATCGCTGCGAGAGGTGAGGGAGTAGCACCGAAGCAGACGGAAACACCTCGCGCGATGGTGGAGCACGCCAAGGGAGAGCCGGATCAACCGATGTCGGGCGAGAAAGATCGCATCTGCCGCGGAATTCTTGCCGCCAACTGGTCCGAAGGCTCCGCGGACGACGCGCCAGACGATGGAAGCAGGCTCATCCGCGCCGACGACCTCACGCATTCCTGCCTGTTTCACATTGCCTCGGACATCGGGAGAAGGATTCTTGGCGCCTGTCGCATGGGGTTCCCCTGCAAGGTCGAGGCGCGCGTCAACGGCGTCGAGTCCGACGCCTACTACATCCTGAAGGTTTATTCGGCCCACCCAATGTGGCCGGCGGCTGCGTCGCATTGAGGGCGCGTGCAATTCTTGGACATCTCCGCCACTTTTAGCCTTTGCGCGCGGGGCGAGGCATCGCTGTGTGAGAAAGATGGAAGTATCACCAAACTTGAGGATTTAAAGAAGTCGCGCGCCAGCGAATGCCATGTTTACGAATGTTTACGAATGTTTACGAGTTTACTGAAGCTCCCGTACGCAGGGCGTGCACGGCGCGCGCACGGGCGACGCGCTGGCAGCGCTCCCTCGATTCAACTCAAGCCGGCGGTGTTGACGCTCGCGCCGCCGCGAGCGGCGGCGCGCCCTGTTTATCCAGCGACCCTCAGCAGACCCAGACGCGGTGCCACCGCCATCCAAACGGTGTCCTGACGCGCCGGACGACGGAGCAACTCGCGAAGGCGCCTGGCACGACGAAGTGGCGCCGGAACGCGAAGTGACGCCTCGGGAAGCGGTTGTGGACCACGAAGCGATTGCGGGCCACGAAGCGATTGCGGGCCACGAAGCGATTACGGGCCACGGCGCGATTGTGGAACGCGGCCCGATTGTGGAACCCGGCCCGGTTGTTGAACGCGGCACGACTGCCGCGCATGCCAGGGCCACCGCCACGCATGCCAGCGCCGCCGCCGATGCTGGCGCGACCGCCACCGCCGCCACCGCCGCGCATGCCGGCGCCCCCGCCACCGCCACCGCCACCTCCGCCACCGCCACCGCCGATGCTAGCGCCACCGCCGCCCATGCCGCCGCGCTGTTGGGCGGAGGTCATCGAGATTGTCGCCGTGCCGAGGACCGCGAGCGCGGCCAGCGCGACGATCGATTTGCGCATCATGCTTCTGTCTCCTTCTCGCATTTCCGGCTCTTGGATGCGCTCTTGCTCGTCGAATGGGATTCAGGCGTTGCTGAACGCAATCCACATCGCCTCCTGAAGGGAAACGACAGAACTGATGGTTGTTCCTGCGGAACTTCTGGAATTTAGGAATAGTCAGTTACTGACATTCGTGTCAGCGTCGAAGAGTCGCCTGGCCGACCGAGCGCGATGTGATGACCGATCAACGCGCGTCGAGAACTAGCAGCTGCACCCAGACGGCCCCACCCTGGTTGCTTGAGGCTGGCGGGCACGGGTTTTGCGGCCCTCGGTTTTGAGCGTGGTGTCATTTGGATACGACCGGCACCAATCACGCTCGCAGCTTCGCGGCGCGTGGAACTGTTGTTGATGTCGCATGTCAGACTCGCGGATGTTCGCATGCTGATTCTCGCCATATTCGTAGCAAACGGTTAAACGCTCCCATAAAATGAAGAGAAGAAGAGCATGTCTCTGTACTCCTTTCTCATGCCGCTCTTGATCGCACTTATCGCGGTATGCGGCACGGCGGAAGTAAGCTGGACCGAAGCGGTCGCCCAAAAATGGCCCGATCAGGCGCAGCTCAAACGTCAAATCCAGCAATGTCACCTGTCCAAGCCGCCGGAAGGCATACCTGCCAACGAGGCGCGTGCGGCCACGCTCGACTACGAAAGGCAGTGCTATAGGCAACTGACGGAGATTGAGCATGAAAAGCTCAATGCCCTGCAGGATGCCATCGCCAGAAATGGCGCACCCAAAATGGCGGATGAGACGCTGTTGGAACGTGAGCCACTCCCGACATGTCAATTGTCCAAGCCGCCGGAAGCCATACCGGAGAAGGACGCCCGTGTGGCCACGCTCGACTATGAAAATCAATGCTACAGACAGCTCGCCGACATAGGGCGCGTAAAACTCGATGCGCTGGAGGAAGCGTCTCGTCGGATGGCTAAATCTCCGAACCCCACGCACCGCATCCATCATAGATGGGCGGCCCAGCGCCAACCCTTCGCGATATCTTTTCAGGCGACGCACTGAGGTGAGCAGGATGCTCATCCGTAGGAACGGAACGTGCTCTATGGCGGGGCGGGCAGCGGCGACCCGAAGCACGACCCACGCGATGTGGTGTTTCGACCCATGGGCCGAACACTCCGGAGGCGTATGATCAGCGGCGAATAATTTCGACCCACGATAATTTCGACCCACATGGAGGCAACGGTCATGAAGCTTGCGTTGATCGCCCTCGGCCTGCTGGCGACCACTGGTGTGGTCTATGCGGCCTGTCTGTTCTGCTGAGTGATCGGCAGAGTATGGAAAGCCGGGCGCGCCTGGCTTTTCCATTTTTCGCTCACATTGCGCAATATCCTCATGCCCGCTTGATCCTTGTCATGCCCGCTTGTGGCATCGACAGGCCGATCTCGCATATCCGCTCGCGGCTGCCTATTTGGAGGTGGGGGGATGCCACGGCGCGAGAACGGCGAGGCGTGGCGGGCCCCGGCGGCCGCCCGCACGTGTGGGATGAGCCGGAGCGCCGGAGGGCCTGAGGTGGTGAGTTGACGATGGTCTCCAGCGGACAGGACACCGGCCATCCGGATTCATCCTGCGCCGGCCCCAGCGAAGTCATGACGCCAGCCCTGGCCGGCAGCATCGTCGACCGGGCCGCCGAGCGCTATTTCGCGGAGCGACGCCGGCGCGTCGACGCGTTCGTCGACCGGCATTTCTCCGTGACCGGCGCGCTCGCGCTCCACCGCAAGGCGCTCGGCGCCGACATGATCAAGGCGCCGCTCAACGTCTTTCTCGCCGTCCCTTACTTCGCGGTGCAGCTCGGCGCCGCCGCCGCAGGCGCCTGCCGGGCCAAGCGCCTCTCGGCCTATTTGCGCTCCCGGCGCGTCCTTCTCGACACTGCCGTCGGCCGGGAGATCGAGTGGCTGGTGATGACGGAGCTGCTCGAACTCCCGCTGCAGCAGGGCCATCGCGTGTCGACGAGGGACGCTCTCGCGGAGGCCATTGTGGCGGAGGAGGCCGTCGCGGCCGCAATTCGCGCGCAGCTCGATACTGATGGCTCGGGCGGCGATCGCGACTTCCGCCGGCATCTCACGGACTCCGTTGCCCGCTATACGGGAACCCGCGCCGCCTCGGCCGAGATCGCCACGGCCCTGATGACGGTCGGCGCCGGAGCTGCCGCGCTGAAACAGATCACCCCCGGTGCGATCGTGCTGGGACCGGCGCTCGCCGGAACCATCGCGCAGCAGGCGGCGATCGCGTCGTTTCCGCTCGGGCCGACGCTCGGCGCCTTCTGGTATGCGACGTTTCCGGCTGCCGCCTCCGCCGGCCTGGTCGCCGGGGTGACTGCCGGGGTGGCGGGCGCCGGCGCGATTGCGGCAGCCTTCGCCGGAGTGGTGACCGATCCGCTGCAGCGCGTGTCAGGGCTGCACCGTCGTCGGCTGCTGCGGTTGATCGACGCGCTCGAACGGCAGTTCGCGACCCGGACCGGCACCTTCGCGGTGCGCGACCACTACGTCGCGCGCCTTCTCGGGCTGGTGGAGCTGGTGGTCAGCCTCTGCGGCGTGGCGAAATCCTGAAAGCAACGCGCGCTCAGCGATCATTCGCCGTGTAAAGCTTATTCGGTCTCCAGCTTTGTTGGCTTGGGCTTGCGCGGAGCGACGGATTTCGCTTTCGGAGGAGCCTTCGCTTCCGCAGCCGGAGGTGGGGCGAGCGGTACCGCCACCACGCCGACACCAATGGCGTACGGCCGCCAACGACCGCCGACGTTTTCCAGAAAAAGATCAAACGTGACCCGCGGCGCGCTGTTAAATTCTCCATTCAGGCGGAGATAGCCCTGCGGGGTGATTGTCGGCAGTTGGACAAGCCGGGGCGTGGCCACGGCGATTATCGACAGGTCGATGGCTTGCTGACGGATCGCCCTGAAGCTTTCCTCCAGGCGCTCGGGCGTGTTGAGAGTTTGAGAATCCGGGGCCGATAGGTCACTCAAAACCGTATAATTCCCGGTCAGGTTCGCGTCATTCACGGCGAGCAGGACATTGCGCACAAGCACAATCAGTTGTTCCGCGCTCGGAAGCGGTGGCGCGTTCGCATTCTGAGCACGGGCGCCAGATGCTGCGATCAGCAAGATCGCGATGACCACCGCGGCAAGCGCACGGTCAACTGACAAGCGTTCACCATCCGGCCGAGAGACCGACACGGCCACCCACGCCGCCGTTTCCGCTCACATCGTAAGCCACGCCACCGTTGACCGTGAACGTCTGGTTGATCCGCACAACCCCCTGCACGGCAAGGGCTTGCGCGCCGTTGTAGAAACCTAAGGCCGTGTGCAATGCGAATCGCTGATGTTCAGGCAGATAGACGCCGCCGAGTGCCATCGCCATGGCGACACCACCATCGAGACGTTTGATGTTTTGATCGATGTTGGCAATCTCTGAATTGAGATTGTTGATGTTATTGAAAAGTGCGCCGCCATCCGTTGCGAGATTGCCGTTGGCATCGCTGGTGACGATTTGGAGCGGCCCGCTTTGTGCGGCCTTGCTGGCGGCCGACGTAATGCCCGGCGTCGTGTAGGTATTGGTCGCCGTGCCGATCACCACCTGATTGTTGCGCGTTGCGACGGCGCCATTGCCGATGGCCATTGCGTTATTGAAGAAGCCGGTGGAGGCGCCTTGCCCCATCGCCGTGGATCCCACGCCGAGCGCTTGCGCACCCTGACCGAGAGCCACCGAATTCATGCCTGTGGCGGCATTAGTCCCCAACGCGACAGAGTTCGTCCCGTTTGCCATGGCGCTGACACCGCACCCCAACGAAGACGCGTCCGCCGATGCCCCACTATTGCTGACGGTCAGCGAGCTGACAACGGATGTGGATGCCGCCGTGACGTCTGTCAGGATGGGCGCGGTCGTTACAGCAACGTTGCTGACGAAATCAGCACTGGTCGGTGCGACACTCGTAATAGCACCGGTGGAGGGCGTCGTGAGGGTCGTTGCATTCGTCAAAAAATTGTTCTGCTGAGGCGCCGTTACGGCCGTCACGACTTGCTGCGACGTCGGCGTGCCACTCACGATGGGCACGGTCAGCAGCGTGACGATCCCGCCGGGGGGCGTGGGGGCGACCTCTTCAAGGGTGCCGCTACCGTTTGCAGTGGTGCCGCCCCCACCGTTGAAAGCAAATTGGGTACCTGCGGGGTTCGCGGCGGGGTCAAATGCGGGGACCACGAGGTTGCCCGGCACGCCCGGGGTGGGGGTGATGCCAGTGACAGTTCCATTGGTCGCAGCCACACTGGTTACTGCGGTTCCGGTGGCGCGATTGAGAGTCGCACTGGTTAAGAACGACGCCTGCGTGGTTGGCACGCCCGTGACGGCGCTGGCAAATGTCGGCGTCACGGAGGTCACCACCGTCGCCCCCGGCTGGCCGGTGACACTGCTTACGACGTTGGTGAAGGTCGGCGTCACGCTCGTGACGCAGGTTGCTGCCGAAGCCGATGACAAAAGTGCGGCGTTGAGGCTGCCGACCGTGAATGACATCGCCCACAGGCGATGCACGCTGCGGCGATGCACGCGCCCGAGTACCCTCATTTTCCTACCCTCCCGGCGACAGCAGACGGCCAAGCTGCAATGCGGTTGATCTTTCGGCCGCTCCATCTCCGCACCATCTCTCGCTCCACTCGAAGCAATCGCGTAGGCGGGGCAAACGCGCGAATCAGATTCGCGCATTAAGTCGGACGGAGTATATATGCTCGCTTGCAAAGTGTCCTCGCTTTAGGATTTTTCGATACTAGGTTATGATTGATTGCAGTAAATTTGTCGCTGTTTTATTGCGCAATCCAACTAGGGCGGCTTTTTCACTGCAAAATCTGCCAAGTATCTACAGCACGATACCCCTGTATCTACAGCAGGGTACCCCTGCGATTAACACGAGCCGAATAAAGTATTGGGTGACTCTTGGGCAGCAGCCTGACAGCGGTCGAATCATCGACGAGCTCGACGGCGCGTTTTTGTAAAAATTAGACGGTGCCTCTTCGCAAAATAGGCGGAACTTCTTAGCGCGCTACGCGTTCCCCAGTCCTCATCATTAAATAGAACAATTCCTCACGCTGGGCGACGCTGGAAGTAGCAAAGCAGTGGCCATTCGTTCACAAGGAGTGCGTGATGAAATTGGCCACCATTCTGACAACTGGCGTGATCGCCTGCGTGGCGACTGCCGCCGGTGGGCAGGAGGCAGGTATCCGTCCTCGGGTGCCCGTCATCATAGAGCGCTTGGATGTCCCCTGCGCCTACGGCGTTGTCCATAACCTTGATCCCAAGGGTGATGGTTTTCTCGCCGTGAAGGCCGGTCCAGGACTGCATTAGCCGATCGTTGTCCAGACCATACGCACAGGAGCAATGGCGCTCGGCAATCTGATACTGGAGTTTACCCGCGTGTCTGGTTTCTATCCGGACATCGTCATGGGCGGGCCTGCGCCGCTGAAAGCCTTACGCAAACTCGGAATTCTTGAACCGCAGGCGAAGTTCTTTTCGTGCAATCGCGGCCGCGCATTGCTGGTGCGGAAGGGCGATCCGCTCGACATTCGCGAGCTCGCCGACGTGGCGCGCACCGGCGCACGCGTCGCACAAGCGGACTCGGTCGAGGCGGGAGCGCGTGCCGGCAATCGCGCCGCCATCGAGGCGCTGATTGGCAAGGCGGCTGCCGACGTATTCTTCGCCAACGAAGTCGAACACTTCGCAGGACGTCTCGGGATCGCGCACCGCGACGTGCCAGAAATGATCGCGCGCGGCTATGCCGACGTGGGACTGACGCAATATCACCTGATTTCCTATTGGGCGCGGATATTTCCAAATCACTTCGCGTTGGTGCCGATCGAGGGAGCGGAGCGGTTCCCCGTGAAGATCGCTTTCGGCCGCGTCAATGACCCGTTGCGCCCGCGTGCTCGCGAAGCGTTCGAGGAATTCTTTTTCAGCCGGGCGCTGGAAATCTACCCCAAATATGATTTTGCGCGGATGAACGATGATGAGTACGGAGCTGCACTGGCACTCGATTGATTCTTGAATTGCTGCGGCGACAGCTAGCTGCACATCGTGGCGATCCCGGAGTGGTCTGCGATTGGGTGACAGCCGGACGCGCAGTGAAGCGATCTGGCTCGCAGGTCGGATGGTGGGCGCTGTAGGGATTGAACCTACGACCTCTCCCGTGTGAAGGGAACGCTCTCCCGCTGAGCTAAGCGCCCGGGCGGCGGATGGTCGCGAGGGCCATGCGCCAACTCCAGATGGCGGGGATTAAAGGCGTCGACACCCGCGTGTCAAGCGACACGCGCACGGCACCGCTGGGCGCCCGGGGTGGCGCCGCTTCGCCGGTACCGTCAGCGCGGCATCGGCCAGCCCGGGCCGTAGTTGGACGGCGGTTGCGGCTGTGGCTGCGACGTGGACGTGCTGGTCCCGACCGTGGCCGTCGATGACGGCTCGGACGCGAGCTGCGGGGCGGGCGGCGCAGCCGAGGCGGTGGCGGGACGCTTGGGCGCCGCCTTCTTCTTGTGCGGGGCCGCAGGCGCCGGCGCGCGCTCGAGCTCGACATAGACCGGATTGGGATCGAGGCGCGGCCCCGAGCTGCCTTCCGCGGAGTCGAGCCGCGGATCGTCGGCCTGCACCACGCGCACCGGCACGTTCTGCGGCACGTAGCCGTTGAGCGCGACGCTCACCGTGAACGGGCCGTTCCCGGCGAGCGCGAGCCGGCACGGCGTCACGCAGCTTGTGCCGCCGGTCGTGCTCGCCTGCGCGCCCGGCGGATCTGACTCGACCGCGAGCGACGCGGCGGCGGGCGCGCCGCCGTCGAAGCTCGGCAGATCGAAGCTCGGCATCGACGAGCAGGCCGTCAACGTGAGGCCGCAGGCCGCGACGGCGATGACTCGGATCATGTTCTCAAAGTCCCCGTACAACTCTAGGTCCCCAACAGACCGTGACCCGCCCCGGATGCTGTCTCATTGACCATACGGACGGGCGGTTCGGGCGGCAATACGTGCGCCATCCTCTGACACCGTCCTCCACATGGATTCCACTAGGTTTCCACTGCCGTGGCGCATATTCGCTGCGCCAAGTTGGCCTGAACGTGGCGACCACTGGGCATCTTGCAAGCGGTGCCGTTTCGCGCGTCGCGTTCACCGGCGCAAAAATGCAACGAAATGCGGTGGCCCGTGAAGTAAAAGTCACATTAAGTCACGTTTTTGCATCCCGAAATGCATCAGAAAATAAAGCAATAATAATGGCTTACGTGCGTCACCTGGAACCCGCCACGAGCGCGGCCACGGCCGCCGGCAAGGTATCGAAATGACTGATGATGCGGTCAGGCTTGAGTTCCGCGACGGGAACTTCGGTATAGCCGAAGTCGACCGCCACGACCGGCACGCCCGCCGCTCGCGCCGTCATGATGTCGATCGCGGAATCCCCGACCATGATGGCGGTCGCGGTGTCGCCGCCGGCCGCCGCGATCGTGCGGCGCAGCACCTCGGGATCGGGCTTTTGAATGCCGAACGTGTCCGGGCCGCAGATCGCCGCGAACCGCTGCGCGAGGCCGAGCGCATCGAGCAGGCGCACCGACAGCCACGCGAGCTTGTTGGTGCACACGGCGAGGCGATTGTCGGCAAGCGCGTCGAGCGCGGCCTCGACGCCGGCAAACGGACGCGAGCGGTCGGCGATGTGCTCGGCATAGTACGCGACGTAGTCCTTGAGCAGCGCATCGACGTGGTCCGCCGTGAATGCGCGGCCCTGCAGCGACAGGCCGCGCTGGATCAGGCGCCTGACGCCGCCGCCGATCAAGCTGCGGCCGACGTCGGGCGCGACCGGCGCGATGCCTTCGCGCGCGAACAGCACGTTGAGCG